>Ga0302156_10001796_pt1 | contig 18341 bp, 17 predicted proteins | sample I_Bog_N3_2_FD_193503 | JGI IMG/M metagenome (GOLD analysis project Ga0302156, IMG submission 193503) | Peat permafrost microbial communities from Stordalen Mire near Abisko, Sweden - I_Bog_N3_2 | ecosystem: Environmental > Terrestrial > Soil > Wetlands > Peat | place: Sweden: Abisko, Stordalen... | reverse complement strand
AACGCGAAGTCTCGCGCTGCTCTGTGACGACCCGGATGCGTCGGGCGGCAAATGGCACCATTGGACCGCTCGCGATATTGCGGCCGACCAGGCCGGAGTTGCCGAAGGCGCCGGCGATTCCAGCGGCGCAACAGGGTTCCGGCAGGCCATCAATGACTTTCATCGGGCGGGCTATGGCGGTCCCTGCCGCCCCGGGGGCATGGACCGCATCGTATTGCACGACCCATACGAGGCTTTTCAAATGACCACTCCAAGAACGCTTGTCGTTTTCTATTCGCGGTCGGGAACGACACGCGGAGTCGCCCAGGCTCTGGCCGGGACGCTCAGATGCGACCTTGAGGAAATCGCCGAGCCGAGATCCCGGAGCGGCTTTTTCGGCTACATGCGGTCGCTGCTGGAAGCGAGGCGCAAGCTGCCATCGGTCATTGCTCCGAAAAAACACGACGTCTCGTCCTACGATCTGGTCGTCGTCGGAACGCCGGTCTGGGGCTGGTCGCTCAGTTCCCCGGTTCGCGCGTATTTGATGGCGACCGCCGGGCAACTGCCCGAGGTCGCATTCTTCTGCACCCTTGGAGGCAAAGGCAGCGAAAGCGCCTTCGCACAGATGACGGCCATCGCCGGCAAGAAGCCGCGGGCCGTCTGCGCCATCACCCAGCGGGAGGCCTTGTCGGCAGGCCATGTCGAACGGCTGGCCGCATTTGCAAAGGCGCTGACGGTTACCATTCATTGAGCCGCGGGAATCGAGTTGGATAGGCGATGTTCGTATCGCCCTCGGCGACATGGCTGCGAGTCCGAAAGGCACCGAGGAGCAGGCCGGTGCCGCTGAGGCGGCGCAGGCGGCTGTGTTCTTGATGAGGCCGTCAGGCGGCCGACCAAGCCTGGTCGGTTGCCGACGGTCCATTCCGTTAAAGCTTGATCCACATCAAGGCAGTCTCCATATGGATCGATGGACGACGTCTCCCTTTTCGGACAAGCGTGAATGCGGCCGCGCATCCCGGGCGGCGTCCTTCACGCAACCGGTTTCATTCGGGAGTCCCCATGACGGCACTGTCCATCCTCGATCTCGTCCGCGTCACCGAAGAGACCGATGCGCGCGGCGCGCTCGACAATGCCCGCGACCTCGCTGGTCATGCCGAAGCCTGGGGCTATCGCCGCATCTGGGTGGCCGAGCATCATAACATGCCGGGCATTGCCAGCGCCGCGACGTCGGTCGTGCTTGGCCATATCGCAGCGGGAACAAAGACCATCCGGGTTGGCGCCGGCGGCATCATGCTGCCCAACCATGCCCCCTACGTCATCGCCGAGCAGTTCGGGACGCTGGCGCGGCTGTTTCCGGGCCGTATCGACCTCGGGCTGGGCCGCGCGCCGGGGACCGACCAGCTGACCCTGCGCGCCTTGCGCCGCAGCCCCGAAGCGGCGGAAAACTTCCCCCAGGACGTTCTCGAAGTGCAGGCCTTCCTGGCTCCGGCCGGTCCAAACCAGCGCATCCAGGCGGTGCCGGCGGCGGGAACGGAAGTGCCGCTGTGGATCCTCGGATCGAGCGATTTCGGCGCGATGCTCGCGGCAGAGCTCGGGCTTCCCTATGCCTTCGCCTCGCATTTCGCGCCCGAGCTGCTGATTCCGGCGCTGCAGATCTACCGCAGCCGCTTCAAACCCTCCGAACAGCTTGACCGTCCCTACGCGATGGTGGGCGTCAACATCATCGCCGCCGCGAGCGATGACGAGGCCCGCCGGCTGGCGACGACGCAGCAGATGTCGTTCGCCAACATCTTCCGCGGCGCCCGCGGCCTCAGCCAGCCGCCGATCGACGACATCGAAAGCTACTGGTCGCCGGCGGAAAAAGTCCAGGCCATGCGCATGCTCGCCCGCTCCATCGTCGGATCGCCCGCCACGGTTCGTTCCGGCCTCGATGCGCTGGTCGCGGAAACCGGCGCCGACGAACTCATCGTCGTGTCGGACGTCTACGATCACGCGAAAAGGCTGCGCTCCTTCGAACTGATCGCCGACGCCGCCGGCGTCGTCTCCTGACGCTGTCGCTGTTGATTCAGGCGCAGCAAGCTCTGCGGATTTTCCGGGTGTCCGGAACGGCACGCCGGCCCGGTGCGCGGAAGGTCCGGACCTCGGTACTCGCGCCGATGCCGCCGGGTTCGCCGCCGGCCGTGAAGGTGTGTTGGTTCTGAAAGGCGCCGAGTGTATCGGTGTAGGCGTTCTCGCGCTCCCGCAGCGCATAGATCCCAGGCAAACGACCCGAACTGGCGCTCTCGAGCGGATGAACGTAGTCGCACATGCAGCAACCATGGTTCCAACTTGTTCCATCCGTCGATAGCCATTGCAGTTCCGCAATGCTCATGCGACTCTGTTTTTTTGAACACCTCGCGGATATGGTCAGGGGACGAACATGAGCTTGGAAAATATCATGAAGTTCCGCGAATTGGCGAATGCGGATGCATCTCTGCGCCCACGATACCTGCAAGCGATCGGGGAAGGCCCGTCCGCTCTGGCGGCCATGGCAAACCAAAGCGGTTTCGACTGTAACGACGCCGAAATGTCGGATGCGGTTCGCGCGATTTCGACCTCGGGCGATCTCACCGACGTCGAACTTGAACTGGTTTCCGGCGGCGGCGACACCGGATGCCAGAACGGTCTGCTGGTAGGCCAGCGCCAGGATGCCAAGGACAACAACTAAGGATGAAGCGCGGTTGCTGTCATCGCGAATGTGGACAACGCGGCCAGAGCCGTGGCCGTGTCATGTCCGGGCTTACGGATTGATGGGCGCGGCAGGTCCCGCCCGCAGCCCGGGCGCCGTTAGCTTCTTTTGATTCCGGAAATGGAAAACGGAAGGCGTGCTTCCGTTGAGCTGAAAAGCTGGCGATCCCGGCATGACTCGAACATGCGACCTACGGTTTAGGAAACCGTGTTGTAAGCAGCAATATCAATAGCTTAAGGCGCGCATGTTGCAAATATGTTGCATCGAAGAACTCTCGCCGAGCAAATCGAGCCAACCGGAACCCACGGCAAAACAAGATATCAACGGGATGATGCGGCCATCAAGCTGACGAAGCAAGTTTTTGCCGGGACTCGTGCGGATTCCGGGTCTGTCGCGCGTTGAACGGTATGCTCCATATCTGGAGCCTACAAAGGAAGCAGCAGATGCGCCAAACAAACAGCACGCCATTCAACCTGACGGAAATTGATGTTGACACCGGGGATGGCAACGCCAGGGCTCCCGAACGCCTAAATGATCCCGGCAGTCAGGCAAACGAGACAGCCGACGGTCTCGATGCAGAAACAGAGGTTCTGCGACATGCCACAGAGGATACACCAACTGGCGCTCTTCCCGAGAGCATCGAGAAGACGCCGGTTTTTGACCGGGGCGACGCAGCCGAGACAATATAAGCGCGTTACCTTTAGAATCCTGCGGACTTCAAAGCCACAACCGCAACATTGATAGCGGCTCCATGATGGCCCTTTGGCGGAAGGTCCGGCAGTCGGACTCGCCGACTTTGTTGTCTCGCCAGCGATCCGCTGACGGCATTTGGCTGTCATAGAATGAAGTGCCCAAAGTAGGTAGTTTCCGAGCCTTCTCTGGTTGCGCCACTGCTGCAAAATGCGGTGATCAATCGAAGGGAATCTCGACATGACTGAAGCGATAAAGAGTGAGAACTGGGATGAGGAGGCTGACGTCATTGTCGTTGGCTTCGGCTTTGCCGGGGCTTCTGCAGCAATCGCCGCGCAGCATGCGGGCGCTCAGGTGCTGCTCCTTGAGAAGGCACCTGAGGAGAGCAGGGGAGGCAATAGCCGCGTCTCCGCCAATCTCGTGTTCTGGCCGAACGATATTGAAAAAGCCAAGCTTTACTTCAAGGCCTTGGCCGGCCCCTTTATGGACGATATCCCCGAAGAGATGATTGATGTGTGGGCAACGGAAATGCATGCTAACCGGGCTTGGTTGGAAAACCTCGGCATGCAGCCAGCCGAATACGACCTCGTGGAGTTCCCCGAACTCGAAGGCGCCGACTGCGTTCGGGTTTTAATGCATGGCGCGGGCGAAATAGGCGAGGCGCGGCTGTGGAACATGATCGAGCAGATTGTGAAGACACGCGATATCCGGACCTTATATGCGACCGGAGCGACCAATCTGATCAAGGAAAATGGCCAAATCATCGGCGTCATCGCCGAGCAGCGCGGCAAACGCATCACCATCAAGGCCAAGAGCGGCGTTGTGCTGACGTGTGGCGGTTTCGAGAACAACCCGGCGATGGCACGCAACTATCTCGATGGCTTGCCCCATATCTTTCCTCTGGGCACCCCCTATAACACAGGCGATGGCATCCGAATGGGCCTTGAGGTAGGTGCCGAGCTCTGGCACATGGCCAATGTGTCCGGCCCGCTGCTATCCTTCAAGGCCCCTGATATTCCGACCGCAATGTGGCTCAACTTGCCGCACGCCAATAGCTATATTGTGGTCGGCGCCGACAGCACCCGCTTCACCATGGAAGGCCAGGCCTGCGTCGTTAGTGACCGCCACGGTAAGGTGAAGCGTCACGGTGAATGGATTCAGCAACAGATGCCGGTGCCCATCCACATGATTTTCGATGAGGACTATCGAAAGGCTGGTTCATTCGGTACGACCTCGGATAGCTGGGAACATCTCACAACGCATCGTTACGATTGGAGCGACGACAATTTGCGCGAGGTCAGCAAGGGCTGGATCAAACAGGCTGGCACGATCCGAGAGTTGGCTGGCATCATCGGTCAAAACCCTGACGCCCTGGAAACCTCGGTGACGCGTTACAACACCTATGCAGCACAGCGCCAGGACCCCGACTGGCACCGCGCCAGCGACCGCCTGGCGCCGATCCAGACACCTCCCTATTATGCGATGCAACTGACCCCCGGTTTCGTCAACACCCAGGGTGGACCGCGCCGGGATAAAGATGCGCAAGTCATGGGTGTCAATGGCAAGCCGATCCCCGGGCTTTATTCGGCAGGCGAACTCGGCTCCATCTACAGTTTCCTCTACCAGGGTGGCGGCAACATCGGCGAGTGTTTTGCGTTCGGCCGTATCGCCGGTAGGAACGCCGCGCACAAGCTTAGCTTTTGAATGCCTGAAATCACGCAGAGCGTCGCGCGCGGACAAGCACCGAAGGGCGCTGCTCGCCCGTTCAATCAAGAGGGAATCAAATTTCTCGGGCAGCTGGTTACTGATGCAACCTACTCAGAAGAGCGAACTGTCAGTTAGCCTCGCCGCCCGCGCAAGTATCCACTATGACGTCATCACGAAGGTCGATAAAATCCCGGCTTGTAGCTGCGCAGCGCGCGCGTAAGGCGCGAAACTTGTGGCCGGACGCCGGTCGTCATTCGCCAGCGAAGCACCCTGTGCATCGTTCCCCCGCACCGTGCGGCGACGCATTTCTTCCAACCGAAGCGGTACCCCAGTCTAGGCCCTGAAGCAGCCAATAGGTACTTTCCGAACCTAGCGGGCCACCTGGTACGCGCCTAATCGATTGTCTTTATGAGGGCTTACACAAATTGATGGAGATAAGCGATGAACAAAACAGCCATATTGGCCGCAGCTTTCCTGACGACGGTCTCGTCAGTCGCTTTGGCCCAGACACCGAGTTCACCTGCTAATTCTGCCCCGACAGCGACGACCAAGACAGAGACGGGCGGAACTGGCCTACAGCAGCAAGTGATGACCAATCTACAAAACTCCGGCTTCACCAACGTAAAGGTCATGCCGGATTCATTTCTGGTCCAGGCCACCGATAAATCGGGTAATGCCGTTACGATGTTCATTGGACCGAACTCAATGACCGAGGTTACCACCGTCGGCGCCAACGGACAGGCTTCAATAACGAACAAAGACGATTCGGCAAAGAACGCCGGCGGTATGTTTACCAGCGTTCCGGCAAGCGACGAGGTCAGCTCGAAGGTGATCGGTCTTGACGTATATAACAACGACCATCAAAACATCGGGATGATCAAGGACGTTGCTTACAGCGGCACAAGCGTCAGTGGCTATATCCTGGGCGTCGGCGGATTCCTTGGAATGGGTGATCATTACGTGGCGGTTCGCCCGTCCGCAGTCAAGCTCTCCTACGATGCCAAGGATAGCAAGTGGCATGCGACCATGGATGCCAACGCCGGCCAGTTGAAATCGGCGCCGGAATATAAGTATCCGAGCAAGATCTAAGCAAATCGCAATCGGACTGGAGCGTGTTGCACAGATACGCTCCAGACATCGAACCAACCGCTCGTCCTACGCGATCAAGGCGTTGGCACGGAATATGACTGTGACGGCATGCCCCCACCCAACAAGCTGCTTTAGTCAAGCGTACGGCGGAAACGCGTCACGGCTACCGCCATCGCCAGCAGCATTAAGGCCAGCAATGCAATCGCATCGTATTGAAGATTTTGCAAAGTCGCGCCCTTTAGCATGATGCCGCGAACGATCCTCAGGTAATGCGTCAGCGGCAAGCCTTCTCCGACGTATTGCGCCCAAACTGGCATCCCCGCGAATGGGAACATAAAACCGGACAACAGAATACTCGGCAGGAAAAACATGATAGACATTTGCATTGCCTGCAACTGATTCTTCGCAATGGTAGAAAAGGTGTAACCGATTGCGAGGTTGGCGGTAATGAACAAAGCGCTGAGCGCCGCGAGCAAACTCAGGCTGCCAAGTACCGGTACCCCGAACAGCACCACACCGATGCCGAGAATCAGCGTGGCCTGGATGAAGCCAACCACTACGTAGGGTACGATTTTGCCAAGCATCACCTCAACTGGAGTGATCGGCATCGATAGCAAGTTTTCCATGGTTCCGCGCTCGATCTCGCGCGTCACTGAAAGTGCCGTGAAGATCAACATGGTCATGGTCAGGATGGTGCCGATCAGGCCTGGCACGATATTCAACCGCGACGACGACGCCGGGTTGTAACGGGCGTGGACCCGGATTTCGAACGGCGGCGACGCAGGATCGCCCACAAACAGGTCGTGCGCCAGCGCCGTCTGCACGATCACGCCCAGCGCCGACAGCGCCGAACCGGCCGCTACCGGATCGGTCGCGTCGGCTGCGACCAATAGCGCGGGATCGTCGCCGCGCCGCACCGCGCGCTCAAAGTCCAGCGGAATTTCCACGCCGAACAGAACCTTGCCTGACAGCAGCAGCTCGTCGAACTCCGCGACATCATGCACCTCCCGGGTGAAGTGGAAGTAGGCGGTGTTCTGCAGGGCCTTGAGAACCGAACGTGCAAGGTCGCTGTCTTCCTGTAGCAGCACCGCTGTGGGAAGATTGCGCGGCGTGGTGTTGATAGCGTAGCCAAACAGCAATAGTTGCAGGACCGGGATCATCACGATCATCGCAAAGGATACCCGATCTCGCCGTAGCTGGATGAACTCCTTGACCATCATCGCATAGCAGCGCCGCCAGAAGCCACATCTCCTTTCGGGAATGCCTCCGGCGATCATGTCGGCACGGTTGTTTGCATCGCTCATTGATAATTATCTTTCGAGCGAGTCATCAGTTCGATGAAGACATCCTCGAGCGATGGCTCGCCGTGCTGCCAGTGCACGCCGTGTTGTTCGCGCCAGGGCGCAATCGTGGCATCGAGCGCCGACTTGTCTCGGCCGGACACATGCAGGCTGGTGCCGAACGGCGCCACCATGTCGACGCCGGGCTTGCCGGTAAGGGCGGACGAGAGCGTGGCTAGATTATCGCCGGTGACGGTATAGGTGGTCAGCGCCGATTTCGCGATCACCTCGTCGACGGTTCCGTGAACGAGCAGATGGCCATAGGCGATATAAGCGATCTCGTGGCAGCGCTCCGCCTCGTCCATGTAATGGGTGGAAACCAGCACAGTCAGGCCTCGCCCCGCCAGCGCGTGGATTTCGTTCCAGAAATCGCGTCGCGCTTTGGGATCGACACCGGCAGTCGGTTCGTCCAGCAGCAACAGTTGCGGATTGGACAATGTGCAGGCTCCCAGCGCAAGGCGCTGCTTCCAGCCGCCGGAGAGTTCCCCCGCGAGCTGCTCTTCCCGACCATTGAGACCAAGCCGCTTGATCATCTCGCGCGCAGTGGCTCGCGCATCGCGAACGCCATATAGCCTCGCGACGAACTCAAGGTTTTCGCGTACCGACAGATCCTGATAGAGCGAAAAGCGCTGGGTCATGTAGCCGACCTGACGCTTGATTTTGTCCGCGTCACGGCGAATGTCGTAACCGAGGCAGGTACCTTCGCCGCTGTCAGGAGTCAGCAATCCGCAGAGCATGCGGATAGTGGTGGTTTTTCCGGAGCCGTTGGGGCCAATAAATCCGTAGATCGTTCCACGTTTGACTTGCATCGATAAGTCATGCACCACCTCACGGCCGCCAAAGGATTTTGACAATCCATGGACGTCGATCGCGATATCAGCCTTGGACAGCGTCGCCACGGTCATCGTCGGTCCATCACCGCCGTCTTGGGAATGAGATACACGCTGATCGGCTGACCGACGCGTAAGGAGTCAGGCCGCGCGGGCCGCGCCTGAATCAGATAGACGAGCTTGTTCCGCTCATCGAGGCTGTAGATCACCGGCGGGGTGTATTCGGCCGAGGTGGCGATGAAATAAATTCTTGCGGTGAGATCAGAAGCGCAGTTGTCGCAGGTGATGCGGACTTCGTCACCGATCGCAATCTTGGGCAAGTCGGGCTCGGCGACGTAAAATCTCACTTTCATGTTGCCTGGCGGCATGATCGAGAGCACCGGCCGCATTGCAGGCACCGTCTCGCCAACACGGAAGTAGATCTGCTGGACGGCGCCGTTCACTGGCGCGTAGCCGATGCGCCGCGCCAGCCGGGTTTTTGAGGTGTTGACCTGCGCGTCGGCCACCCGCAGCGCCGCGACAGCGGCGTCGAGAGTAGACTGGGTACCGGCGCCGGTCTTGCTCAGGGCGGCGGCGCGGTCATAGCTTTGCTGGGCGTTGGCCATCGTGGCGTTGCTCTGGTTGAGATTGGCCTGCTGCAAGTCATCGTCCACGGCGTAGAGTTCTTCGCCGGCCTTGACCTCGTCGCCCTCACGTACATTGAGCTTTGTCACCCGGCCGGACTCGTCGGGGCTGACAAAAATCATGTCGGCCTCGACCCAGCCCTGATAGCCGGGATCCCGGTGGCCATCGCAGCCGGATACCGCCGCAGCGACGGCCAACCCGGTCAGCGTTCTCATCAATTTTTGCAGCACAGGCTAGGCCTTTTACTCAGCGACCCAGTCAAGCCCTCTTGGCATGGATAGTCGTCTGCGAGACTGCAAACACTCATTTGACCAACGCGGCGTTATGCGTTTGGCATATATGCGGCGTCTAGCTACCAAAGGGCTCACTCCGAAAGGGCAGTCAGCGCGATGCATCTAGATGCAGGGTCATCCGACCCTCCTTCAAGAAAAGCGCCCCTACTATGCGTTGTCGTCTCGGTAGCGAACGCAAGACCGGCAAGAAAGGCTCGGAAAATACCTAGACGCCGGCGTCGCACCTCAGGCCTAATTACGCCAGATGTCCGATTTGTCTCCGTAGAGTGGCATCGAACGGGAACGCAAATTGCAACCGATCGTTCTCGTCGTTGATCCGCCTCCGGTCGCTCGTGGACTGTCCCGTCCGATCAGCGACCATCCGAGCGACCGCCCAGCCAGACCGCTTCGCAATGACAGGAGAAACTCCAGATGATCAAAGACAATTCACTATCGCGGCCCGAACTCGACGATCGCATCGCGATACTTGAAGATAATCTCAGGAAATTGGTCGAACAGGCTGCGGGCGCCTCCGGCGGCCAGACCGAAGAACGCAACGCAGATCGTATCGCGCAGCAGCAGGAGGTGCTCGATCGACTAACCAAAGGGCGCGACGCCCGGTTGACGCAATAGCCCTGTCATGGCGAGCAAGCTCTGCGGCCTTTGTCGGACAGTGGATTTACTCTTCCCGGACATTGCCTGGGAGCAGCTATGGCCTCCATCAAGGTAATCTCGCGGCTTTCGTCCCGTCGTGTCATCTACGCGGCAATCTTGGGAGATTTGCTGATCGGCCTTACAAAGCTGACCGCAGCGTCATGGACCGGAAGCTCATCCCTGCTAAGCGAGGGCGTGCATTCTATCGTCGACACTGGAAACGGTTTCCTGCTGCTTTATGGATTACATCGAGCTGCAGTTCGGCCGGACATCGAACACCCCCTCGGATATGGCCGGGAAATCTATTTCTGGAGTTTCGTGGTCGCGGTATTGCTGTTCGCATTCGGCGCCGGCGTCTCACTGTATCAAGGTATCCTCCATGTCTTAAACCCCGAGCCGATTCAGCACATAGCGGCCAGCTACGTGGTTCTGGGCATTTCCGCGCTGTTCGACGGCACGACATGGTGGCTCGCGCTGCGAAATTTTCGCGGCAAGCGTCGCTATTCCGAGATTGTCGACGCCATTCGTGAAAGCAAGGATCCGCCGTCCTTCATGGTGCTGTTCGAGGACAGCGCTGCGCTTGCCGGCATCCTGGTCGCTTTCACCGGCATCTTTCTATCGGTGCACCTGGATCTTCCGGTTCTGGATGGGGCTGGTTTCATCGCGATTGGACTGATACTCGGGGTGACGGCTTGGCTGCTGGCAAAAGAGACCAAGAGCCTTCTGATCGGCGAACGCGCCGATCCAAGCATCGTCGATTCCATCTTGCACGTAGCCGCGCAAATCGACGGGGTCACCCATGCCAATGGCGTTTTGACCGTACATTTGGCGCCCCAGGAAATCCTGGTCGCGCTCAGCCTGGAATTTGCCGACGAACTGAGAACGCCGGAAATCGAGGCCAAAGTGATCGAGCTCGAGCGATGCGTACGGCTGTCGCATCCGGAAATCGTCGCGGTCTTCGTCAAGCCGCAAAGCCCCGAAGGATTCAGGGAAACTGCGGCGCGGCGCTTCGGGAAGTTATTGGACCGCTGATCTGAAGTTTATCCGACCTCAAATTACGCGCACCGAAATCGCGCCGATACCGGCAGTCACCGCCATCGCAAGCGCACCCCAAAAGGCCACCCGGATCGCCGCCTTCGCCATCCTGGCGCCACCCACTCTGGCGCCAACGGCCCCCAGCACGACAAGAAACGCCAGAGAGGCGACCGACACGGCTGCGATCTCGAACCCTGTCGGCGTCACCAGCGCAATTAGCAATGGAGGCGCCGCACCCGCCGAGAATGCCGCCGCGGATGCCAGCGCCGCCTGGACCGGCCGTGCTGCGGTCATGTCAGAAATTCCAAGCTCGTCACGGGTGTGCGCGCCGAGTGCATCATGCAGCATCAGCTGCTCTGCCACCTTGATGGCAAGCGCCGTGTCCAGACCGCGCTTGACGTAGATGCCAGCCAGTTCCCTCGTCTCACCGGCGCGATCATCAAGTAGCTCTTTGCCTTCGCGCGCAATATCTGCCCGTTCAGAATCCGATTGCGAACTCACCGATACGTATTCTCCCGATGCCATCGACATCGCACCGGCCGCCAACCCCGAGACACCAGCGATTAATACGCTTTGACGGGTCCCATGTGCACTCGCGACGCCTATGATCAGGCTGGATGTCGAAAGAATTCCGTCATTGGCTCCAAGAACAGCCGCCCTGAGCCAGCCAAGGCGGTCAATCGCATGACTTTCCGCGTGTTTTGCAGGCCGAATCATTTTCTGTTTCCTTTCGCGCCAGCGCCAAAGCCGGTGATAACGCAGGGCCATTGCATCGCTCGCACGTCGCGGACGTTGCTCAGCGGATCATGCGACTGCCAGACGCCGAAACAAGAGCGACTTCATCGCATCCAGCACAAGCGCGAACATCATGGCTGCCACGAACACGCCGACGTAGACCTCCTTTCCCGGCACGACGTCGACCAGTAGCGACGCCCTATGTTAAACGTCAACTGATGTATTTAGATCGATCCTTCGATGATACGTATATCAGCCGCCACGACTGCACCCAGCTACAACTTGACGACGTCGCCACAACCAGTTCTGCCGCTGGCATGATTTTCCATTGCTCATCCCGCCTCAGCTGCGGGTGCATCGACAGCTGTGTTTAGACCACCCATTTGCGGTAATCAACGAGCCTCGCTGGCAGTCAAGCCAATGCATGTTTCAGCGAAGGACCCCTTCTGAGTTCCCAAACTCCTGCACAATGCAATTGACCTGTTGATTTCACTTAAAGGCTTTGATCAATGCATCAAATTTGACCTTGATGGACTTGTCGTGATGCAGGATGGGCGGCACTTCTCGCTTCATGCTGAGCAATTTGTAGACTGCCGTCTGAGCGGCGCGAACCGAGTACTCAACCGTGAAGACAACATCCTCAGGAATTTCGACGAACTGGCTGACGAAAGCAAAGTTCTTTGAATTAATTGGAACTGGCGGCGGTCTGTCGCCGAATGCACGCGGCATGAACATGCTCGTGATGTAGGGCATTCTGCAGGGAATGCAGATGGCGGAGAAGACCGCATCCAGATCGAAGTTCAGGTGCCCGCACAATTCCTGCAAAATTTCCGTTCCCGTGCAATCCGACATCGACTTGGGAACGAAGTCACCGATGCGATCGGGATGTAACGCGTACCCCCAGAACACCTGGACGTCCGGGGGCTGGTGAGCAAAGTGCGGTTGATGCGCCAGAACGATCGACATCAGCCATGCGGAATCCTTGAACGTGACCAGGCCGCCGGTCCCAGCTTTGTTGCCGCTGAACACCTCCATTTTGTCAAAGAACACTGCGTTTTTGAGGGTGACCGTAAACGATTCCCAGCACGATTCCGCGATGTTGGTATTGAAAGCTGCAGGGTTGCCAAGCTCGGGACGGCCATCGGCCAGTTTTTCCCAAAGGGACCAGCCTTGGCTGTCGTCCTTAGTCAGGCGTTTGGGAGCGCTCGACATCGACCCGAAGCTGGACGCATCGGTCATCGAGCCGTTTTGAAAAAACACCAAATCGCGATCGCCCACCGCTACGATTTTGCTTTCGCCTTCCATCGCGTATTGAATAACATTGATAGCGGTCAGGCCGTTTTCAGTCTCGAGGCCGAAATCAGTCACCGTGCACCCGGTGAGGACGTTTACCCCCTGCCCCACCAGCCAATTCGCCAAGGGGCGAACCAGTGAATCGAATTGATTATAGACGGTTCGCTTGACGCCGGCCAAGGTCTCGATTCTGGAAAACTCGAGCATGAAACGATGCAGATAGCGCTTGAATTCGATCGCGCTGTGCCATGGCTGAAAGGCGAACGTCGTGGACCACATGTACCAGAATTTTGTTTCGAAGAATGGCGGCGACAGCCAATCGGTGATCCGGCTCGCGCCTAATGTGTCTTCGCCAACCTCCGATAGCCGGACCAGTTCGATGCGATCCTGCATCGAGAAACCCATCGACGTCACGTCGACCTTTGCGCCATCGCGATCGACGAGCCGCGCTTTGGAATGCGACACGTTGCGCACGTTGAACTCGATCGTTTCATCGAACACGGTCTTGCCCGGAGACGCAAGAGACGGGATCGATTTGAACAGACCCCAGGTGCATTCGTAATTGTCGGTGGTCAACATGCGTCCGCCGCGAAGCGTGTAGCCCTCTTCGGCGCTCCCACCGCCATCGAGGCTGCCCCCTAGAAGCGGCATAGCTTCGAAGATTGTTATGTTGCACCCCGGGACGCCGCCGTCCCTGATCATGAAGGCCGCGGCGGCGAGCGAGCCGATCCCGCCGCCAATCATATAAGCCTTGCGATCGGCGCCTTCAGGCTGATTCGCAGCGAACCGGGCCACACGAGCTTCGTTTGTCATACCGAGATGCCTACCCTTAGCTGAATGCCTTCGGCAATTTGCACGTCTCTAAACGCCAAGTCGCTGAGCTAATCACGCATTTAGAGGACGCTTTATGCCAAGTCGTTTCCGCCGAGGTCCGACCGGCTCCGTGACGATCACACGAAGCAGTGATTTCCACCTCTACGGTCAATATTGGACATCTAGTCAGTTGATGGTAATTAGGTCGTTGACTTGGGTGACGCCCGGCGCGGACCAGGCCGTTCTTTCGGCAAGCGTCCGCTCATAATAGCTGTCGACTTTGCCGCTGAGTGTGATCTCACCCCCGTCTATACTCACGGCGATGTTTTTGGCTGCAAACTCGGCATTCCGTTCGAACGCTGCCTTGATTTCCTTTCGAACATCAGAAGCCTGAGCGCTCGGCTTTATCGCGATCTGGTTGCTGACGCCCATCACGCCAAGAAGCTTGCGGACGTCCATCTCGGCGGCATGCTTTTGATAGTACCAATTCACGTCGCCGCTCAGCGTGATCCACCCCTTGTCGACCTTGACCTTCACTTTGTCTTTCGGGACAGAAAGATCCCAGGAGAGAACGTTCAGCGCTTGCTTGGCAATGTCTTCGTCGCCGTGTGCGACGCCGTATAGATATCGAATTTCGAGTTCCTCAGCGATCGCCTTGACGCCGGATACGCGGCCAACCGCGTGCTCTGCCGCACATTTCTCGGAGTAACTACCTACATGACCGGTGAGCGTCACGACACCGCTCCGCGCGGTCACCCCGATATGGGCGTCGGTAACACTGGGATCCCATGCGAGTTCGTCGAGTACGCTTTGCTTAAGGCTTTGGTCTGTCATTGGGTTGCTCCAGTTGAAACATTCGATTTCAGGCTTTTGGGCCGAGCCGCGGTCGCCAATCAATGGCAAGCAGGATGGTTAACTTCAGGGCTTCTTCACTTCCTTCTTGCCGAAGGCAGCTTCTATTTCGTCAGACTTGATGCGGAGCGCCGGATTGCCCTTTTCATTCAAATTCTGTTCTTCGGTTTCGTCACCCATCATTTCGGGATGGCTGATCTTGTCTGGCTTGCTGGGGACGCTGATGGGTGGCTTGCTGATCATATGAAACTCCTTGCTGTGCAGATGCGACGCCGCTGTATGCGGCATTGATGATAGCAAGGACCCGAGACGCGCGGTCAGGGTCGGAAACTACTCAGTCCGCCCTAGCGTTCCCGCTCCTGCCTATGGGCCGCCGTCCGGTGCCGCGTGAACATCTTTGTCAACCACTTCAGACGGATCGAAAAAGCCACGAGCACGCCGAGGTCGCCGTTATGGACGCGTTCGCGGCTGCCCGGCGCCAAATCGGGGATCTTCGCCAGCGGAGACAATTATGCTGTGCGCCCGTCCCAAGGCGACCCAAATGCCAAATTCACGATCGGAACGCCATGACATCCGCGCTTCAATCGACGGTCAGCAGTTCATAAACCTCGGTGACGCCGGGCGCCGACCATGCAGTTTCCGCCGCCAGCGTTCGCGCATAGTAGCTGCCGACCTGCCCGGTTAGCGTGACCGCACGGCCCTCCGCTGTGACGACAATGTTCTCGGCCTCGAATTCGGCATTGCGGAGCAAAGCCGCCTTAATCTGCCTTTCGACGTCAGAAACCTGAACTAGCGGAATAATCTCGATCGCGTTGCTGACACCCATCACTCCGCACAGATTGCGTATGTCCGCTTCGGCCGCCTGCTTTTGAAAGCGCCAGTCGACGTTGCCCCCTAAGGTCGCCCATCCCTTTTCTATCTTGATCTTTACTCTGTTCTTCGGCACCGAAAGATCCCATGAAATAACATCTACGGCACGCTCGGCAATGACTTCGTCGTCCAAGTCGATGGCCGGCATATATCGGATTTCCAGTTCCTCAGCGATCTGCCTGACGCCGATCACTTGGCCCGTAGCGCGCTCCGCCATACATTTTTCAGCATAATTTCTTACGAGCCCGCTCAGGGTCACTACCCCGCCCCGCACCGTCACACCGATATGCGCCTCGTCAAACCCTGGTTGCCACGCGAGTTCTTCGAGCACCCTCTGCTTCAAAGCCTGATCAATCATCGCGCCCTCCCAGTTTCCTTTCTAGCTAGGATGAACGCCCAAGCCAGGAACAACCATGAACCGGATGGAGCAAGCGCAATAGCGTCGGAAAGTACTCAGGATTCGGCTTGCGGGCCGAGAAACCGGGTCGCCCCGCCCCGAACGGGACAACACTTCAAGAAGCTCTGGTGCGTCCAAGAAATGGACAAGCTACGAAGTAAGCGCCTCAGATATGCTCGCGAGAGATTGGTCAGTCATTAGGCTCCCCGCCGCGGCAAGTGCCAGCCGGGCAAGCGCAGGAAGCGACCTCACTCCAGCTTTTTTCATGATCGAAGCTCGGTGATTCTCGACAGTGCGTTGACTGATTCCGAGATCCGCAGCAATATTTTTGCTGGGCTGACCCGCGAGAACCATCTCCATGATCTCCCGTTGGCGTCCCGTGAGGCAAGCGAGGTGATCGGCAGCGTCTTTGCACCATTCCGTGAGCTTTCCGGAGTCATGGAAAGACTCCAGAGTGCGTCGAACGCTGGCAAGCAGCTCAACGCCGTGAATCGGTTTCTCCAGAAAATCGGCCGCACCGGCCTTCATGGCATCAACCGCCATCGGGACGTCGCTTTGTCCTGTTATCATGATGGCAGGCACTGAGTGGCCGGCGCTCTTCAGCCTCTTCAGTAGATCCAATCCACATATTCCTGGCAGATTCGCATCAATCAGCAGCAAGGAGTTGCAACCAGGACGGTAAGCATTTAGGAACGATTCGCCATCCTGATAGTCCTCCACCAGATGGCCGGCGTCCTCTAGCATGTCGCGAACCGCTTGGCGCAAGTCGCGGTCATCGTCGACAACGTAGATGACGGACTCTGTTGCTGGCGCCGCGCTAACCAGTGCAGCGGGCACGTCGTGCGGGAAAGCAGCCACCGGAACAAAGCGTTCGATCGCGGCTATCAATTCATTCAGGCTTGCCGGCTTGTTGAGGTGTTCGCATTTCTGCACGAAGATCTCGCGCAGGGTCTTTGTCGAAATATCGCCGGTCAGAATAATGACCGGCACGGAGCGGTGCAGCCTCGCGCGAAGCTCGGACGCCACGGCGAGGCCATCCATGCCATTTGGCAGATTGAAATCTGAAATGACCAGCGCCGGCTGAAGTCCGCCACGCTCGAAAATTTCCAGAGCTTCAACACCGTCATTAGCTGTTACGATCGTATGACCTTCTTCGCTAAGACCGAGTTGGAGGAGATCACGTACTTCCGAGTCGTCCTCTACAATAAGAATGGTTCGGGGCTCGGTCACGTTATGATGCTTTTTGCCAAAGCGGTCTGCTTTTTCCAAAGCTAGAACCTGCGCGCCGCCTGGCGACTGTCTGACTTGAATCGAAAATACCGACCCCTTCCCGACTTGCGAGCGTACGGTTACCGGATGGTCGAGCAGAACTCCGAGCCTTCTTACGATCGAGAGGCCAAGGCCAAGCCCAAGACTCCGGTCTCGGGCTACATTATCTAGCTGATGATACTCCTCGAAGATATCCTGAAGTTGATTTTCGGGAATTCCAGCACCGGTATCCCAAATCTCAATAATTAAAGTCTCACCTCGACGACGGCACCCGATGAGTACCCGCCCCTGTTTGGTGTATTTGAGGGCATTTGATACGAGATTTCGAATCATCTGCTCAAGCAGACGCGGATCGCTGCAGACCGAAATCGCGCAAGGCAAAACTCGCATTGCGATTCGCTGTGCCTCAGCCTGATAACCCAGTTCCGCCGCAACACGGTCAAGCACGGCATCGATCCGAAAAGTTTGTAGCTTCGCCCGGACCGTCCCAGCTTCGATCTGATTGATGTCAAGCAGTGCGTTCAGCATCCCGGCCATTCCGCCCAAGGTATGGTCGAGTCGGTTGACCAATTTCTTGGCCTTCTCACCTACCACGACCTTCGCTAGTAGTTCCTGCAGCAGTACTAGCGTCTGCAGCGGCTGGCGGAGATCATGGCTTGCAGCCGCAAGAAATCGAGATTTGGCCGCATTGGCGGAATCCGCCAGTACCCTTGCGCCTTCCAATGCAGCGGCCGACTCCATTTGATGGCTAATATCGGCAAAGGTTATGACAATACCTTCGATCTTTTTGCCTTCGTAGCGATAGGGCAAGATGCGGCAAAGATACCAAGCCCCACTTCGCGCTTCGATTTCGCGTTCGATCGTTTCGGTAGTCCGCAACACCTTCCTGGCATCTTCCATTAGCATCCCGCAGGAGGCCGGAGAATCGAGCTCCCGAAATGAACGGCCGATGTCGCCCGGTGTGATATTGAAAATTAATTTTGCTGCCGGTGTAAAAAATCGAATAGTCAGATCGATATCAAGGAGAACCTTTGCGACATCGGTGCTGTACAGGAGTTTTTGCAGATCAGCGGCGGTCAGGTGCCGCCGCTTGGACGATTTCAGCTGTCTCTTGTTGTCCATCTCCACTCCAGCCGACTTATGCGATTTCCTCGCGCCAAGGCG
>Ga0302156_10001794_pt1 | contig 18350 bp, 16 predicted proteins | sample I_Bog_N3_2_FD_193503 | JGI IMG/M metagenome (GOLD analysis project Ga0302156, IMG submission 193503) | Peat permafrost microbial communities from Stordalen Mire near Abisko, Sweden - I_Bog_N3_2 | ecosystem: Environmental > Terrestrial > Soil > Wetlands > Peat | place: Sweden: Abisko, Stordalen... | reverse complement strand
GTAGAAAAATAACTAGAAATAGCGGTTGCATCTGCTCATGGCAGACACTAGAATTAGTCTCAATCAATGCTTTGGAACTAGATGTAGTGTTTTTTATAAGTAATTCTTTAGTCGTTTTGAGGTTGGTATAGCAGTTTCGGTTCGTCGCATAACGTCGCAGTAGGCTCTGTCAGAGCGTTGGCGCGGATTCCAAGGGGTTGGTTTTCATTGAAGACCAGTCTTGCGGCAAGCAACAAATTCAAACGATGTCTCGGTAGTTCTCTCTATCTAATTAAGCAGGTCACGTTCGTGCAGCAATGCTTCGGCATCGATGTTGGCGTTTCTGTTTTAGATTTTTCGCGAGTTCCTCGACGATCGAGGGGCTCTATTCGTAATGCGGACGGCCACGGCTGTTCGCCAATCAAAGTTTTTAGGAGGCTCAGTGCGCTCTACACAAGAAATTTCCGCTAAATCGTCGGCTGACTTTGGCGCTAACCCCGCTGTTGGCACGGTTCAAGAGGCTGCGTCTGCGCAATTGGCCAAGCCGATGTCCGGCCTGGGCGAATACCGGATCATCCGCCGTAATGGCGCCGTGGTCGGTTTTGAACCATCGAAGATTTCGATTGCCGTCACCAAGGCCTTTCTGGCCGTCAACGGTGGTCAAGGCGCGGCTTCGGCGCGTGTGCGCGAAATGGTCGAGCAATTGACTACCAATGTGGTGTCGGCGCTGGTGCGTCGTCAGCCCACCGGCGGCACTTTCCATATCGAAGATATCCAGGACCAGGTTGAACTGGCCCTGATGCGTTCGGGCGAGCATGATGTGGCCCGCGCATATGTGTTGTACCGCGCCAAGCGCATGGAAGAGCGTGCACAGCAGGGCGCCGCCGCCAAGTCCGACTTCGTGGCACCGCAATTGCATGTGCTCGAAGACGGTAAGGCGCGTCTGCTCGACATTAATGAAGTACGCAATCTGATCACCGCTGCCTGCGTGGGTCTGGAAAAGCATGTTGATGCCGACGCCATTCTGGCCGAGACGGTCAAGAACCTGTACGACAATGTACCGGTGGAAGAGCTGCACAAGTCAGCCATTCTGGCCGCGCGCGCGCTGATGGAAAAAGACCCAGCCTACAGTCAGGTCACTGCCCGTCTGCTGATGCACACCATTCGCAAGGAAGTGTTCGGCAAGGAAGTTGCGCAAGCGGATGCACCGGCCGAATACCTGGACTATTTCCCTCGTTATATCAAGAAAGGTATCGAAGCCGAGCTGCTCGATACCAAGCTGGCCCAGTTCGACATCAAGAAGCTGGCTGACGCGATCAAGCCTGAGCGCGACCTGCAATTCGGTTACCTCGGTCTGCAAACACTGTATGACCGTTACTTCCTGCATATTCAGGGCACCCGTATCGAAATGCCGCAAGCGTTCTATATGCGTGTGGCAATGGGTCTGTCGCTCAATGAAATCGATCGCGAAACACGCGCTATCGAGTTCTACAACCTGTTGTCGTCGTTCGACTTCATGAGCTCGACACCGACGCTGTTCAACTCCGGTACATTGCGTTCGCAATTGTCATCCTGCTATCTGACTACCGTCGCCGACGATCTCGACGGCATCTACGAAGCCATCAAGGAAAACGCTCTGCTGGCCAAATATGCGGGCGGTCTGGGTAATGACTGGACACCAGTGCGTTCGCTGGGTGCTCACATCAAGGGTACCAACGGCAAGTCGCAAGGCGTGGTGCCGTTCCTGAAAGTGGTCAACGACACTGCCGTGGCAGTAAACCAAGGCGGCAAGCGCAAGGGTGCAGTGTGCGCCTACCTGGAAACCTGGCACATGGATATCGAGGAATTCCTCGAACTGCGCAAGAACACCGGCGACGACCGCCGCCGTACGCATGACATGAACACCGCGAACTGGATTCCCGACATGTTCATGAAGCGTGTCATGGAAAAGGGCGAATGGACCCTGTTCTCGCCGTCCGACACGCCGGATCTGCATGACAAGTTCGGTCGTGCCTTCGAAGAAGCATATGTCGGCTACGAAGCCAAGGCTGCACGTGGCGAATTGAAGCTGTTCAAGAAAGTCCAGGCACTCGACTTGTGGCGCAAGATGTTGTCGATGCTGTTCGAAACCGGCCATCCATGGATCACCTTCAAGGACCCATGCAACATCCGCTCGCCGCAACAACACGTTGGCGTGGTGCACAGCTCGAACCTGTGCACGGAAATCACCTTGAACACCAACGAGTCCGAAATTGCCGTCTGCAACCTCGGTTCGGTCAATCTGCCAGCCCATCTGGTGAATGGCGAAATCGACCACGTCAAGCTGCAAAAGACCATTCGCACTGCCATGCGCATGCTCGACAATGTGATCGACATCAATTACTACGCCGTCAAGAAGGCGCGTGACTCCAACCTGCGTCACCGTCCGGTCGGCCTGGGTATCATGGGCTTCCAGGATTGCCTGCACGTCAAGCGTGTGCCGTATGCCTCGATGGACGCCGTTGCCTTCGCTGACCGCTCGATGGAAGCCGTCTGCTACTACGCTTACCTGGCCTCGACCGAACTGGCTGAAGAACGCGGTCGTTACAGCTCCTATCCTGGCTCGCTGTGGGATCGTGGCATTTTGCCGCAGGATTCCCTCAAGCTGCTGGCGCAAGAACGTGGTGGCTACCTCGAGACCGATACTTCCGAAACCATGGATTGGTCACTGGTGCGTGAGCGCATCGCTGAATTCGGCATGCGCAATTCGAACTGCGTGGCAATTGCGCCGACAGCGACCATTTCCAACATCATCGGCGTGTCGGCTTGCATCGAGCCGACTTATCAGAACCTGTATGTGAAATCGAACCTGTCCGGCGAATTCACCGAGATCAACGCCTATCTGGTGCGGGACCTGAAGGCGCGCGGTCTGTGGGACGAAGTCATGATTTCGGATCTGAAGTACTTTGACGGCAGCCTGGCCAAGATCGATCGCATTCCGCAAGACCTGCGCGAGATTTACGCTACCGCCTTCGAAGTGGAGCCGTCCTGGTTGGTGGAAGCAGCTTCGCGCCGTCAAAAATGGATCGATCAAGCGCAGTCGCTCAACATCTATATGGCAGGCGCTTCCGGCAAGCGCTTGGACGAGACCTACAAGTTGGCATGGTTGCGCGGCCTCAAGACGACTTATTACCTGCGCACCATCGGAGCTACCCACACTGAGAAGTCGACCTCCAAGACCGGTGCACTCAATGCGGTGGCCATCGATGGCGGCATGAGTGCCAGCGCAGCAGCTGCGGCAGCGGCAGCCGCAACACCGACTGCCTATGTCATGCCTACGCCTGGCGCAGTACTGGAAGCAGATGGTCCAGTTTGTACCATGCGTCCGGGTGATGACGGCTTTGAAGAGTGCGAGGCTTGCCAGTAATTGTTGTGCTTGCCGTATTAGTTTGTCCAGGTGCGGGATGATGGGTAGTTTCAGGAGCAGGAGGGCTTGCTAAAAGCCAACCTGCTTCCCATCCTGTACGTGATGAAGGCCAGTAACGTAGATTTTTGCTATCCGGTATGTTCGGAATAGAGGAAATTCTGCTTACTGGCCTTTTTTATTGCGCTGATCCCGCACCCCTCCCCAGCTGCAAGTCACGCGCGCTACGCCCCCAGTCAGTTCATCGTCTCCAGCACTACTCAGAAAATGGTGCAGATCGCACCGTGACAGCGCACCTGCGCGGTTCTTTGGTGAGCAAACCACTGAAATGCGTGGCCAAAACACGGTGTTTCGCATGGCACAGACTTTGCTCAATACGAGATATTGGTTCTTATATAAACCAATAAACCATATATGAAACAAAAACAGTTATCTTTTTCTGGAATATCTGTTATATTTAACTCGAATATCTTCGTATGTGGGTTGATGTTTTGTATATGAAACAAAGGCATGCGTGCCGAAATGAGTGTTCTCAAATCAGGCATACGCAATTGCAGTGCATGAGGTGCGTTGGCACCAATGCTAACCAGCTGGAGGCAACATGATCGAAATCGAATTTCGCAACGTCGGCAAAAGCTTCGTCGACCGTCAGACATCCCAGGCGCGCGCTGCCGTGAGCAATGTCAATTTGTCGATACGCAGCGGTGAGGTGGTCTCCATCATCGGACCGTCCGGCTGTGGCAAGAGCACCTTGCTCAATATGGGGGCGGGTCTGTATCTACCCACTTCGGGCGAGGTGTTGGTGGGCGGTGAACGCGTCACCAAGCCGGTACGCAAAGTCGCTTTCATGCTGCAAAAGGATTTACTCATGCCATGGCGCAATATTCGCGCCAATGTCGCTCTGGGTCTGGAAATCGACGGTGTCAGCGCGGCTGAGCGCCAGCGCGTGGCCGACGAATTGCTGGCCAAGTGCCACCTCAAGGGTTACGAAGAGCATTTTCCCTATCAATTGTCGGGCGGTATGCGTCAACGCGCAGCGCTGGCGCGCACGCTGGCAGTGGATCCGCAAGTGCTGCTGATGGATGAGCCCTTCTCGGCCCTGGATGCGCAGACCAAAATGGTCTTGCAGCAGGATCTGGCCCAGATGCTGTTCGAAAAAAAGAAAACCGCACTCTTCATTACCCACGATCTGGTAGAGGCGATTGCCTTGTCCGACCGGCTGCTGGTGATGAGCGAACGTCCAGGCACCATCATCGAAGAGATCGAAGTCAATTTGCCGTTCCGTAACAACCCGCTGGCGCGCCGCGCCTTGCCGGAAATCGGGCCGCTGCAAGGGCGCCTGATGGAGTTGCTCAAGGTGGGCAAGGAAACTGTGGAGCTGCATTAAGACTTACCGCTACCTACGCAAACTTAATCTGATCACCACCGAACCCTAGGAGTGAAGCAAACATGACCCAATTTCTCGCCTCAATCTTTCGTACTGCCATTGCCGCTACGCTGGCCGTGAGTGCGCTGGCGCCGGGCTTGGCCCAGGCTGCACCGGAAGAAGTCACCTATTTGTTGCCGGCGCCGCCGAATTCGCCAGCCTTCGCACCCTGGGTGCTGGCGCAACACAAAGGCTATTACGCCGATGAAAACCTGAAAATCAACTTCATCGTCGCCAAGGGCGGTGTCGATGTGGCCAAGCAGATCGGTGCCGGTAACGCGGTCATCGGCGGTGCCATCGGCGATACGCCCATCGTGGTGCGCGCCAACGGTATTCCGGTCAAGGCCATCGCCGTGCTGGGTGCCGGTTCGGTCACCATGGTCGCTGCCAATCCCAATGACAACATCAAGTCCTTGAAAGATCTTAAAGGCAAGACCGTCACCGTGATGTCGTATACCGACACCACGTATTACGCCTTCCTCGGTTCCTTGCGCACGGTCGGTTTGTCCAAGACCGATGTGCAGATTCAGGCGGCCGGTCCGGCCGGTGTATGGCAGGTGTTTGCTGCCGGTAAGGCCTCGGCTTTTGCCGGTGTGCCGGACTGGATCGTCAATGCCACCGATGCCGGCGCCAAGGTCGAGCTGATCGACAACGGCGGCTTCAAGAGCATGGCGCAAGCGATTCTGGCTTCCGATGACACCATCAAGAATAAGCCAGAGTTGCTCAAGCGCCTGGTGCGGGCCACCTTGCGCGGCATGCAAGACATCATGAAGGATCCCAAAGCCGCCGCCGCCGACTATGTTGCTGCATTGCCTGCCTACAAGGGCAAGGAGGCCAGCATCGAAGCCACCTTCGAGATGTATCGCAAGTACGTCTATGCCGGACAGAAGACACTCGGCCAGATCGACCCGGCGCGCATGGAAGCTGTGCAAAAGTTTTACGTTAGCGAAGGCATCGTCAGCAAGGCCACGCCGGTCAACGAGCTTTTCACCAATCAATTCGTCGGAACGACAAGATAAATGGATACCTCTACTACCGCCAACGCCATGACTACATCTGAGCCATCTGCGGCGAGCGCGCCCAAGTTGCACCGCCCATTGTTTAACGAACGGGCGCGCACGGTGTGCGGCAGTCTCGTGGTGCTGGCGATTTTCCTCGCCGCCTGGCAATGGGGGCCGCATTGGTTGGGTCTGCCGCAATACATTTTGCCGGATTTGATGCACGTGCTGCGTGAGTCGGTAGTCATGTGGAACAACAATGATCTGCTGACCCATTTTGGCATCACCGCACTGGAGGTGGTGTTCGGCTTCCTGTTTGGCGCCTTACTGGGACTGGCTGTGGGTGTGGCGCTAGGGCTGTCGCCGCGCGCCGAAGCGATGTTGTCGCCCTATATCCTGGCCTTGCAGATCGCACCGAAAGTGGCGTTCGCACCGTTGTTCGTGATGTGGTTGGGTTACACCATCTATCCCAAGATCATTGTCGCCGTATTGATCGTGTTTTTCCCGATCATGATCAATGTGCTCTCGGCCATTCGCACGGTCGACCCTGACATGGTCAATCTGGTGCGCACGCTCAACGCCGGGCGCTGGCAGATCTTCCATCTGGTGGAGTTCCGTTCGGCCTTGCCGGCACTGTTCTCGGGACTGCGTATCGCCTCGACGCTATCGGTGATCGGCGTGACCGTCGGCGAGCTGGTGGGCGGCAATCAAGGTCTCGGTTATCTGCTGGTTGACGGCGAAGGCCAGGGCAATACTGCCGCTGTGTTCGTGGCCATTTGTGCACTCACTCTCATCGGTATCGTCACCTATGGTGTTGTGGTCTGGGCCGAACGCCGGGTGCTGCACTACCTGCCTAAAGTGCACACCAGCACGGTCTGATGGAGATGACGACAATGAACCCATCCAATCAACTCCTGGCAGGTCGGCGCGTTCTGATTACCGGTGCTGCACGCGGTCTCGGTCTGGCCTTTGCCACTGCGGTAGCCGAAGCTGGCGCCAGTGTCGCCATGGCCGATATTTTGCAGGACAGCTTGCAGCAGGCGGTCGCCGGACTGCAAGAGCGCGCTCTGAACGTCGCCGGTTTTACAGTCGATCTGGCCGATCCTCTGTCCATCGATGCCTGTGTTGCACAATCGGTAGATTGGCTGGGCGGTCTGGATGGTCTGGTCAACAATGCCGCGATCACCAACTCCGGCGGCAAAACCAGTGAACAACTGAGCATCGCCGTATGGGATCAGGTCATGGACGTCAATGTGCGCGGCACCTGGCTGATGACCAATGCCTGTCTACCGGCGCTGCGCCAGAGCGGCCGCGGCAGCATCGTCAACCTGTCCTCGGATACGCCGTTGTGGGGCGCACCGAATCTGTTGGCCTACGTTGCCAGCAAGAGTGCCGTGATCGGCATGACCCGTTCGCTGGCGCGTGAGCTGGGCGGCGACAACATTACCGTCAACGCCGTGGCGCCGGGCTTGACGCTGGTCGAAGCCACCGCCTATGTCCCCAAGCAGCGGCACCAGATTTACCTCGACCGCCGGGCCATCCAGCGCGAGCAGTTGCCGCAGGACGTGTGCGGCGCCGTGTTGTTTGCATTGTCGGATCTGTCGCGCTTTTTTACCGGACAGGTGATGGCAGTCAACGGTGGTTTTGTCATGAACTGAGCATGTTGCAAGCATCAATCTGAATACCTATCGCAAGGAGAAAAAGATGACCGATTTATCCGAACAGAACAACGTCAAACGCAGCTGGGATCAACCTGAAGGCAGCAACTTCAGCCAATGGATGGAGTCGCGCGTGGCACGCTTGTCGAGCCGCAAATACGACTGGGATGCATTGAAATTTCAGGCTGATTACGACCCTAAATATCGTCGTGCGCAGATGCGTTACATCGGTACCGGCGGTACCGGCGTGGCAGCAGACGCCAATGTCATTGCGTCCGAACATTTCACCTTCTCGACCATGATCATTCCGGCCGGCCACGAAGGTCCGCCGCATCTGCATGTGGACGTCGAAGAAGTATTTTTCGTCTTGCGCGGCAAGCTCAAGCTGGTGCTGGAAAAAGATGGCGAGCGCTTCGAAACCATTTTGACCGACCGCGATGTGGTGTCGATTCCTCCCGGCGTTTATCGCGAAGAAATCAACATCGGCGATGAAGATGCATTGATGTGCGTGATGCTGGGTGCGCAAAAGCCCATCACACCGACCTATCCGCCGCAACATCCGCTGGCGCAGATCAAGCGCGGCTGATTTTTACGGTACAGACGATGACTGCACTCACATCCGCCACCGTGACTTGCGCTGAAGCACTGAAAGACTCGCTGAGCCTGCTCGAGGGGCGCTTCACTGAAAGTACCGTTGATATCGGCAATAGTCTGGTGTCCTACCGTTCTTGCGGGCGCGGACCGGCCATCGTGCTGCTGCACGGCATCAGTTCGGGTGCGGCATCGTGGTTGCAATGCGCGTTGCGTCTGGAACCGCATGCGCAAGTGATCGCCTGGAATGCCCCCGGTTATGGTCGTTCAACGCCGTTGCCGCAGGCGCAGCCGACGGCGGGTGACTATGCCGAACGGCTGGAACAGTTTCTGGCGGCGCTGGGCATACACGATTGCCTGTTGGTCGGACATTCGCTGGGCGCCATGATGGCAGGGGCCTATCTAGGCAACGGTTACCGTCGTGCATCAAGGATGCTGTTGCTCAGCCCGGCGCAAGGTTATGGCAGCGTCGAAAATCGTATGCGCGGCCAAAAAATTGCGCAGGAGCGCCTGGACGTCTTGCACAGCATCGGTGTGGCCGGTATGGCCGAACGCAGTCCGGCGCGCATGCTTTCAGCCGATGCCAGTGATGCTCAGCGCGCCTGGGTGCGCTGGAATATCCAATGGCTCAATCCAGCCGGCTATACCCAGGCGGTGCATATGCTGTGTGGTGACGATCTGCGTGCTTATGCCGCTGACGGTGCCTGGGGCAAGATACCGGCAACAGTGGCGTGCGGCAGTGCCGACGTGGTGACGACACCTGCGGCCAGTCTGGAATTGTCCCGGGATTTGGATTTGCCTTTTCATTTGATCGACCATGCCGGCCACGCCTGTTATATCGAGCAGGCCGAAGCGGTAGCAGCGGTGCTACGCAGTCAACTTTTTCAACTTACTTAAGAAAACATCATGAACAAACCTGAGCTGCCAGAAGACGAATCGCAAGAAAAATACCTCGTTCCAGGTCTGGAGCGTGGTCTGCGCCTGCTGTGCGAATTCAGCCGTCAGGACAAGACGCTATCGGCGCCCGAACTGGCGCGCCGTCTGGCGGTGCCGCGTTCGACGGTGTTTCGCCTGTTGGCCACGCTTGAGCGCATGGGCTTTGTGGAACGCAATGACGGCGGGCGCGACTTCCGTCTGGGCATGGCGGTACTGCGGCTGGGCTTCGAATATCTGGCGTCGCTGGAGCTGACCGAAATCGGTCGCCCTTTGCTGGAACGCTTGCGCGACGAAATTGGCTACTCCTGCAATCTGGTGGTACGCGACGGTCGCTCCATCGTCTATGTCGCCAAGTCGGTCACGCAAACCGCCTTTACCAGCCATGTCAATGTCGGCACACGTTTGCCGGCGCATGCCACGGTGCTGGGACGAGTGTTGCTGGAAGATCTGAGCCTGGGCGAATTGCGTGAACTGTATCCGGAGGACCATCTGGAAGTGTTTTCCAGCAACACGCCCAAGACCGTGGTCGAGCTGTTCGACATGGTGCAAAACGACAAGCAACGCGGCTATGTTCTGCAGGAAGGATTCTTCGAAACCAGCATCTCTACCATTGCCGCACCGGTACGCGATCATTCGGGCAAGGTAGTCGCTGCCATGGGGGCGACCATTCCATCGCCGCATATCGATTCCAGCCAGCTCGACCAGATCGTGTTGAAGGTGCGCGATACCGCCGGCGAACTGTCGCGCCTGCTCGACCATGCTCCGGAAAAATCCGGCAAGGTCGTCAACATGTGGCGGGAGTAAAGCAATGGGCATGATTGATCTCGCAGGCAAGGTCGCCGTCGTCACCGGCGGTTCTTCCGGCATCGGCCTGGCAAGCGTCGAGCTGTTGCTGGAAGCTGGCGCAGCGGTGGCTTTTTGCGGCCGCAACCAGGCCCGCCTGCAGCAAGTGGAGCTGCAACTGCGTCAGAATTTCCCGCAAGCGAAATTGTTTTCTGCTGTCTGCGACGTGCTGGTGCAGGAGCAGGTGCAAGCCTTCGCCAGCGCTGTCGAGCAGCAACTGGGGCCGGCCTCGATGTTGATCAACAACGCCGGTCAGGGCCGCGTGTCGACCTTTGCCGATACCGAAGATGCCGCCTGGACTGAAGAACTGCACCTGAAATTTTTCTCGGTGATTTATCCCACACGCGCTTTTGTGCCGCAGCTGCAGCGTATGAGCGAGCAGCATGGTGAAGCGGCCGTGGTCTGCGTCAATTCGCTCCTGGCAATACAGCCGGAGCCGCACATGGTGGCCACTTCCGCCGCCCGTGCCGGTATCCATAACCTGGTGCGTTCACTGGCCACGGAATTCAGTGCACAGCGCATTCGCGTCAACGGCATCCTGATCGGCCTGGTCGAATCCGGCCAATGGCGCCGCCGCTATGAAGCGCGCAGCGAGGCCGAACGTGATCTGAGCTGGGCCCAATGGACCCAGGCGCTGGCGCTAAAAAAGCATATTCAACTCGGCCGTCTTGGCCATCCACAGGAAGCTGCCCGCGCAATCATGTTTCTCGCCACGCCGCTTTCTTCGTACACAACAGGCAGTCATATCGATGTTTCAGGAGGACTTTCCCGCCATGCCTAAGCAAATCCAGCAAGTAACCGTCGGCTGCGCCATTGCAGCTTTTCTTGAACAATGCAACGTCAAGGCGGCATTCGGTGTGATATCCATCCACAACATGCCTATCCTTGATGCCTTCGGTGAACGCGGCAAGATTCGCTTCGTGCCGGCGCGCGGCGAAGCCGGTGGTACCAATATGGCAGATTCCTATGCCCGCACCACCGGTGGCCTGGGCGTCTGCCTGACCAGTACCGGTACCGCTGCCGGTAACGCTGCCGGCGCCATGGTCGAAGCATTGACCGCAGGTACCCCGCTGTTGCATCTGACCGGTCAGATCGAAACGCCTTACCTCGATCAAAATCTGGCTTATATCCACGAAGCGCCGGACCAATTGTCCATGCTCAAGGCGATCTCCAAGGCCGCCTTCCGCATCCGTAGCAGCGACACTGCCATGAGCACCGTCAAGCTGGCCGTGCAAACTGCACTGACGCCGCCGATGGGCCCGGTCAGTGTCGAAATCCCGATTGATATCCAGGCGGCCTTGATTGCCATGCCGTCGGATCTGCAACCGTTGCCGATTCCGGTGCAAGCGCCATCTGAGCACGTGCTCGACGAGTTGGCCGTACGCCTGCTCAAGGCCAAGCGTCCCTTGCTGTGGCTGGGCGGCGGTGCACGCGGCGCCGGCAAGCAGGTGCAACGTTTGCTCGATCTTGGCTTTGGCGTGGTCACTAGCACGCAGGGTCGCGGCATTGTGGCCGAAGATGATCCACGCTCGTTGGGCTCCTTCAATCTGCACAAACCGGTAGAAAATTTCTATCAGACCTGCGACGCCATGATCGTGGTCGGCTCACGCCTGCGCGGCAATGAAACCTTGAAGTACGAACTGAAACTGCCGCGTACGCTGTACCGTATCGATGCTGATCCGTCGGCAGAAGGTCGTTGCTACAACAGTGACTATTTCGTCTGCGGCGACGCCGCACTGGCGCTCGACGGTCTGGCTGATCGCTTGGGGCGCATGCAGGTTGATCCGGCCTTCATGGGCGAGCTGCAACAAGCGCGTGAGACCGCCATTCATGGCTTGCTCGATGGCCTGGGGCCTTACACCGCCCTGGTCGAACAGGTGCAGAAGGCGGCCGGTCGCAACTTCAACTGGGTGCGCGACGTGACGGTGTCGAACAGCACCTGGGGCAATCGTTACCTGCGTATTTTTGATCCGCTGGCCGGCGTGCATGCACTCGGCGGCGGTATCGGTCAAGGCTTGGCGATGGGTATTGGCGCTGCCGTCGGTGCGGCCGTGAGCGGCTCCGGCAAAAAGACCTTCTGTCTGGCCGGCGATGGCGGCTTCATCCTCAATCTGGGTGAGTTGGCCACGGCGGTGCAAGAACAGGCCGACATGATCATCGTGCTGATGAACGACAAGGGCTACGGCGTCATCAAGAACATTCAAGACGTGCAATACGGCGGTCGCCGTCACTATGTCGACCTGCATACACCGGACTACGCTGTGCTGTCACAGGCGCTGAGTCTGCGTCATACGCGCGTGAGCAATCTGGCCGAGACCGAAGCCGCACTGAAAAACGCACTGTCGGCACCGGGTCCTTTCCTGCTGGAAATCGACATGCTGTCCATTGGCAGCTTCAAGACCGCCTTTGCCGGTCCGCCGGTGAATGTAGAAAAAGCCGCTGCCACCGTATAAGGTCAAGGAGAAAACCATGCTGCATGTTTCGATGATCGGTTGTGGCGCCATTGGTGCGGGCGTCATGGAGTTGCTCAAGAGCGATCCGGAAGTGGCGTTCGATGTCGTCATCGTGCCGCAAGCGCATATGGACAAGGCGCGCGCTGTCGTGTCCGCGCTGGCACCGTTGGCACGCGTGGAAGTGCGCCTGGGCGAAGAGCGCCCTGACTTGCTGATCGAATGCGCCGGTCATCTGGCTATTGAAGAGCACATCATTCCGGCACTGCTGCGCGGCATTCCTTGCATGGTGGTTTCTATTGGTGCGTTGTCGGAACCGGGGTTGGTTGAAAAGTTGGAAGCGGCTGCCAGCAAGGGCAAGACCCAGGTGCAACTGCTCTCAGGCGCGATTGGCGCCATTGATGCCTTGTCGGCGGCGCGCGTGGGTGGTCTGGATTCGGTGGTCTACACCGGCCGCAAGCCGCCCGGTGCCTGGAAAGATACGCCGGCCGAGGCGCTGTTCGATCTGGACGGCATGACCACAGCGACCATGATCTTCGAAGGCAGCGCACGGGATGCCGCACGCCTGTATCCAAAAAATGCCAATGTCGCAGCCACCTTGTCGCTGGCCGGGCTTGGTCTGGATCACACGCAGGTGCGTTTGTATGCCGATCCTGGTGTGAGCGAGAACGTGCATCACGTGGAAGCCAAGGGTGAGTTCGGCGGTTTCGAACTGACCATGCGCGGCAAGCCGCTGGCTGCCAATCCCAAGACTTCTGCGCTGACCGTATTTAGCGTGGTGCGCGCGCTTGGTAATCGCGCCCACGCCCTGTCCATTTAAGTGAAGACAACGATGACTGAACTCAATCTTAACGAGACCTTGCCGATTTGCATCGCCGGTCAATGGCGGCTTGGCGGCGGCGACCGTTACGCCACGCTGTATCCGGCCACCGGTGAAGCCGTGGCTTATCTCAACGCAGCCAGCGTGGCTGACGTGGAAGAAGCCATCGTCGGCGCAGATTTGGCCTTCCGCACCAGCGGCTGGGCCCAGAAAAAACCGCATGAGCGCGCTGCCGTGCTGTATCGCGTGGCACAACTGATTCGTGAGAACGGCGAGGCGCTGGCGCAGCGTCAACGTCTGGATAACGGCAAACCGATTACGGAAACCCGCAATCTGGTCGGCAGCGCTGCAGCCACCTTTCAGTTTTTCGCTGCCGCCTGCGAAACGCTGGAAGAAACCATCACGCCGATGCGCGGCGACAATCTCACCATGAGCGTCTACGAAGCGATGGGCGTGGTTGCCGCCATCACGCCATGGAATTCGCCGATTGCCAGCGAAGCACAAAAAATGGCACCAGCCCTGGCGGCCGGTAATGCCGTCGTAGTCAAACCGGCCGAAGTGACGCCGCTGATGGCGCTGGAGTTGGCTCGCATCTGCGAACAGGCTGGGGTGCCCAAAGGTTTGATCAGCGTATTGCCGGGCAAGGGTTCGGTCATTGGCGACGCCATTACCTTGCATCCATTGGTCAAGCGCGTGTCCTTTACCGGCGGCACCAGCACCGGTAAACACATCGCCCACATCGCCGCCGACAAGATGATGCCGGTCTCGCTGGAGTTGGGTGGCAAGTCGCCCACCATGGTGTTTGAAGATGCCGACATCGACCATGCTGTCGCCGGTGTGCTGTACGGTATTTTCAGCTCTTCGGGGGAATCCTGTATCGCCGGTTCACGACTGTTCGTGGCGCGTGCCATCTATGACAGCTTCATGGAACGGCTGGCGGCGGGCGCAGCTGCGCTACGCGTGGGCGACCCGGCCGATGAGCGCACGCAGGTCGGTCCACTGATCACTGCGCGTCATCGCGACAGCATTGAATCCTATGTGGCGCTGGGCGTGGCCGAAGGCGGCCGCATCCGTACCGGTGGTACGCGTCTTGTCGGTGAACAGTTCGCCAAGGGTAATTACTACCTGCCGACCATCATCGAAGGCGTGCGCAATGATCAACGTATCTGTCAGGAAGAAATTTTCGGACCGGTATTGGTGGCGATGCCGTTCGACAATGAAGCCGATCTGATCGCCCAAGCCAATGACAGCGTGTATGCACTGGCGGCCGGCATCTGGACACGCGACTACAAGAAGGCATGGCGTTTCGGCCGGGCGGTGCAGGCCGGCAACGTGTGGATCAACACCTATAAGCAGTTCTCGATTTCAACCCCGTTCGGCGGCTGGCGTGACAGCGGTCTTGGACGCGAAAAGGGCCGCCTCGGCATTTTGCAGTACATGGAGCAAAAGAGCATGTATTGGGGCCTCAACGAAAATCCACTGCCATGGGCAGGTTAAGTCATCGGCCGCTGGCAAGCAGGGCGCCGGGCGGTCACAAGGAGAAATAAATGGATGTATTAGGTATCGACGAAATCACCTACGGCGCGGACGACTTGCCGGCCTGCAAGCAGTTCTTTTCCGATTGGGGCATGACTCTGGTGAGCGAAACTGCACAGTCATTGGTGTTCGCTTCGCAAAATGCTTGCCGGGTAGTGATCAAGGCTAGTGATGACCCCAGCTTGCCGCCAGCCATTGAAGCCGGTCCGACCTTGCGTGAAGTGGTGTGGGGCGTGTCTGCGGCAGAAGTGTTGCCGAAATTCGCCGAGCGCATCAAGGCGCTGCCGGGCTACGTCAATGACGGCCAGCGTGTGGGCTGTACCGATCCGAACGGTCTGGCGGTGCGCTTTCAGGTCACGCAAAAGCACGCGGTACAGGTGGAGTGCGCGAGCATGAATACCTGGAATGAAAAAAACCGTATCAATCAGCGCAGCCCGGTCTACGAGCGCGCCGCGCCAATCGAAGTGGGCCACGTGGTGTTCTTCGTCAAGGACGTGCAGGCCTGTGAACAGTTTTACTGTGAAAATTTCGGCTTCGTGCCCTCGGATCACTATCCAGGACGCGGTGCTTTCCTGCGTTGCGCCGATGTAGGCGGTCATCACGACATTTTCTTGCTGCAGCCGCCAGAAGCACGCGCCGGCCTTAATCACGTGGCCTTCACGGTGCGTGACATTCATGAAGTCTTTGGCGGCGGCATGCATATGTCGCGCCAAGGCTGGGATACCCAACTGGGGCCGGGACGTCACCCGATTTCATCGGCTTACTTTTGGTATTTCAAAAACCCGGCCGGTGGCTTGATCGAGTACTACGCCGATGAAGACCAGCTCGACGCCAACTGGCAGCCGCGCGATTTTGAACCAGGTCCGACTGTGTTTGCTGAATGGGCTATCGACGGCGGCATCGACGGCAATACCCGCCGACAAAAAAATGCCCAAGGTCCCAGCGGCAAGTTTTTGACCGACCGCCAACCCAACGCCAAATAAACGCCAAATAAATGGAGCAATGACGATGTCTTCTTTCAAAATCGGTATTCTGGGCGCCGGCATTGGTGGCCTTACTGCCGCCATTGCCTTGCATCGCGCCGGTCACGATGTGGTGGTGTACGAGCAGTCCAAGCAGTTCCTGCGCGTGGGTGCCGACATCAATCTGACACCCAATGCAGTACGCGCTCTGGATGGCCTGGGCATCGCTGCAGCTGTGCGCCGCACCGCTGCCCGGCCGACCCATCGCATCAGCCGTACCTGGGATAGCGGCGCCGAAACTTCACGCCTGGAAATGGGCGACAGCGCCGAGCAAAAATACGGCGCGCCGCAGTTGACCATCCATCGCGCCGATTTGCTGGCCGCGCTGGCCGAAGTGTTTCCGGCCGAGCGCGTGCGCTTTGCCAAACGTGCGGAAGCTATCAGCGAGGACGCTAGTGGTATTACGCTGAAGTTTGCCGATGGCAGCAGCGACCGGGTTGACGTTTTGATCGGTGGCGACGGTATCCACTCAGCAGTACGCAGCGCCATGTTCGGCAAGGAAAGTCCGCGCTTTACCGGTGTGGTGGCATTTCGTGCAGTGATCCCTGCCGATAGCGTGGCACAGGTGCCGAATCTGCAAGCCTTCACCAAGTGGTGGGGACCGAATCCGGAAAGCCAGATCGTGACTTTCCCGCTCAACTGCGGCAAGGATATTTTCATCTTCGCCACCACCGCGCAGGATAGCTGGCAATTGGAGTCGTGGACTACGCCCGGCAGCGTGCAAGAGTTGCGTGACAGTTATGCCGGTTTCCATCCCGACGCTACTGCCTTGCTGGATGCCTGCGACGAGGTCTTGAAGACCGCGCTGTACGAGCGCGATCCTTTGCCGCACTGGTCCAAGGGCCACATGACTTTGCTTGGCGACGCCAGCCATCCGATGATGCCTTTCATGGCGCAAGGCGCCGGCATGGCCATCGAAGATGCCGTGGTGCTGGCGCGCTGCCTGGAGCACGTTAGCTCAACCGAAGGCATTGCCGAAGCTTTGCAGACCTATGAGGTGATGCGTCTGGAACGCACCAGCCAGATCCAGATCGGTTCACGCGGCAACAACTGGCTGCGCGAAGGCGGTAATGCCGACTGGGTCTATGGCTATGACGCCTGGACCGTGCCGCTGGCAACGGCAACGGTGTAAGCCATGAGTCCAACCGAACAAAAGCCAGAGACCATGTTGCTGACTGTGCTGCTCAAGCATGATCAGACCAAGAATCTGGAAGAAATTCAGGCGCACATGAAGCGGCTCGACTGGTGGGAGCGGTTCCCGGTCCCTGGCACGCGGGTGGTGTCCTGGACGGTAGCCATGGGGCTGGGTCAGATTGTCACGCTGGAACTACCGCCAGCCTTGCTGCCACTGGTCAATGTAGAACTGGAACGCTCGGCCTGGGGCGTGTTCCGTACCGAGTGCTACCCAACTTACGATTTTGTACCCGTGCGTGAGCGAATCCGCGAGCGCGTCAAGAATGGAGGTCAATGATGACTGCAACAGTAAACGACGTTTATATCAACCCGCATCAGGCGCGCCGGCGTGCGCCGACCCAGTATGAAGACCTGCTGGGTGACTCCATTGAGCGCGCCTATGCTGCCGGCATTCATGAGCTCAGTGCACTGGTGGCGCATCTCAATCGCACCGGCCCGGGTTGCCCGCATAACCAGGGCGTCTGGACTGAAGCCAATTATCAGGAAGAAATTGCCCGCTTGGCGGCCTAAGACACTCAGGAGAACATGTAATGAGAACGACAGCCAATGATCCAGTCGATGCGGTCCTCGCCGTTGGATTGAAAGATTTGTGGTACCCGATCTGCCCTTCCGAATTTGTTGCCGAGCGCCCGGTATCGCTACGCCGCCTGGGCAAGAAGTTCGTACTGTGGCGCGAAACCAATGGCACCTTGCACGCCTTGGAAGATCACTGTCCGCACCGCGGCGCGCCCTTGTCCATGGGTATCGCCATGGGCGACCGCATCGCTTGCGGTTACCACGGCGTGCAAGTGCGCTTTGACGGCGTGGTCACCAGCGTGCCCGGCAGCCCGGGCTGCAAACTGGAGGGTGCCAAGGCGACCCGGTCGTTCCACGTCACCGAGGCTTGCGGCGCGATTTTCCTGTTCAACTCCAGCAGCGACATTACCGAACCGCCGCCGCTGCGCCTGCCGGAAGAGTTGACCAGCCCGGAATATTCCAACTTCCTCTGCTACACCGAATGGAAGGGCGACTACCGTTATGTGCTCGACAATGTGATGGACCCGATGCACGGCACCTTCCTGCATAAGCAATCGCATTCGATGGCCGAAGGCGATAACACGGCCTCGTTCGGCATTCGTGAAACCGATATCGGCTTCGTGTTTGAAAAAGAAGGCCAGCGCGACGTCAATTTCGACTGGACCGAGTGGGCCGATACTGACCTGCACTGGATGCGCCTGGCAATTCCTTACCCCAAGACCGGCGGTCCCGGCGGCAGCTTCGTCATTATTGGCAGCTACACACCGATCGTCGACAACGTTGCCGCCGTGTTCCATTGGCGTTGCCGCAAGCTGAGCGGCTGGCAAAAGGATACCTGGCGTTTCCTCTATCGCAACCGTCTGGAAGCGCGTCATTGGAATGTGCTGGAGCAGGACCGGGTCGTACTGGAGGTGATGGAGCCGGACGCCAATCAACGTGAAATGCTGTACCAGCATGACATGGGCATCGTGCGCCTGC
>Ga0302156_10001789_pt1 | contig 18383 bp, 15 predicted proteins | sample I_Bog_N3_2_FD_193503 | JGI IMG/M metagenome (GOLD analysis project Ga0302156, IMG submission 193503) | Peat permafrost microbial communities from Stordalen Mire near Abisko, Sweden - I_Bog_N3_2 | ecosystem: Environmental > Terrestrial > Soil > Wetlands > Peat | place: Sweden: Abisko, Stordalen... | reverse complement strand
ATGCTGCTTCAATATCCCAATAATCTGCTCTTCCGTAAATCGGCTCTTCTTCATACCCGCTTCCTCCCGTCCAGATTACGAGAGAATCCTAGTTTTCAGTGGTAGAGATTTGGGGGAGCAGGTCACACGGGCACTGGCAAAGACGAGCAAGAAACCGGCCGTCACCCTATCGCTCAAACCGCAAAGTCTTTCAGTTATCGCATGGAGTATCGCGACCCCAACTTGCTGAGCTGGAATTCATCGAGTTCGCTAAGCGCCCCATTCTGGACTAGGTTGACTGTTCTCGACCAAGTTCATTGAGCAATCGCTCATGGGCCGCGCCGACTCTACTGAGACGATCCGAAAGGTCGGTAATCCTGTCCAACAGGACCCGGGTCTCCGGGACAAGTGAGAAATAGCGCAGAAGATAAGGTGCTACTGCATCTAACACAAGAATCGCGATTGGGCCCAGGTGGCGTTCATCGACGCAAGAAAAGCTGGACTTCGGACTAAACAATCCAGACTTTCTATCTATTTCAAGATGGTTTTTATAGAGGTCCACCCAGTTACCGTGCACTGCATGCGACGGTAGTCGCATCATCGCCGTGTATTGCTCCTCTTTCCCGATCGCCTGAAGGCGTGCCCTAACGCTGCCCGCCCACTCCTTGTGTTTCCGCTCGACATCCCCTATCTTTACGCCAGACATGCGGCACACCTCCTCGATTGAACCCAGCATCCTGCGTTCAATTGACAGTACTTCGCCACCACGCGCAGTAATATTCTCCTGAATCGTGTCATAAAGTTCGCGTTCCGGTCCCAACCCAAGCGTTACGAATTTGTCGAAGTAGGTATCGTCATTCGTCGTGACAAGAAACTCAAGATTGATGGCTGCCTCCAAAGTCGACCGATTGAGAGCGGCGACCACCTCCGCGCGATTGCCACCCGCGCTCAACTGAGTCACGACCATCATGAATTTGCTGATTCGTACCAGCAGCCCGGCGCAGATCGCTTGATTTCTTGGCCAACCTCCGTTTTTCGCAGCATCGTCGTCGAGGAGGTGAGATGTAAGATTCACGACGCTCGCAGCTTCTTTGTAGACCTCGAAGGCCAGTCCATTTACCTTCTCGATGTCGGTTTCATTTTCGACGCCCAGAATAGCGACAACCGGTAGCAGCTGTTCGTCGAGCGCTGTTGCGGTCCCTTCCACCAAGTGATTCGGTTCATCCATTGAGCGCACCTCGTCGGCTTCGTAATTCCAGTCGAGCGGTTGATTCTAATGTGTCGATTCTAGTGCGGAGGGCACGACAACATCATTGCAATTGCCAGATTAGAAGGAAACGCCTCTGCACCAATTTCACGTCGATTATCGCTTCTGAAAATCGGAATGCGGCACACCTGTGGCACACCAGGTTGCCGCTTAAGCTCGATACTCATGAGAAAGTCGGGCAATGAGACTGACGGGGGTTCAGCAACCGGTCACCGCTGAAGTCCTGTCTTGCCCTCCTGCCTCGGGTTCCGGTCGCAACCTCCTCCATTCAAGACCCACGACCTCCTCCCGGCTGCCCCGCAGCTGCGGGAGGAATCTCGTCATTTGTACAAATCATGCCCACGCACTCCGCCAAATGCAAAGAACTCGAAGACCATCCGCGAGCGCGGGCATCGCAGTTAAGACGAACAGAAAGGAACGAAATGCATCGTGCAGTAGTGAACTTAATTGCGGCAGTCGAGAGGAGCGACCGCGGCTACGCGGACGTGCCGCCGGGCTCAATCAACGACGAACTCGAGAGCGAGTTGGCGGCGTTAGGATACGCGGTTGCACTCAGCGATCGACTGTGGATCGGAGGGTATAGGGTCCACTCACCAGAGTCCGTTCGAGCCGGAAATTACAGACCTCATGTCCCGCCATCCAATTTCACTTGTATAGCGTCCACCTCCACACATGTCCCCGATGCCCGCGACTTCGACCTTGAGGCGGTCCTTGAGGAACGCGGAGAGATTCGCTCCAACTGACAATCGTTTGCGATCTTGATTTCGCTTCGATCTCTAAGAAGCTGCCTGCGTGCGAAGACCGCTGCTCGTTTTCAGCAGCAGGCTTCACCATCGCAGGGTGGGCGCCGCGCACTCCTTCCTGTTCAACCAACGTCGGCCGGGGCCTCTCCTCATTCCGACAACTTTACCTCACGCGTGTTCAAAGGAAAGCCATGTCTACTCAATTTCTCCCCTCCATTCGCGACAACGAAACCATCACCTGCCGGCGCTGCAACACACGCCAATACCCGCGTAGCGGCAATTGCATCGCTTGCCATTACTCTCTTCCTCTGCGGTACGTGAAGATTGACATCGACAGCCTACTTAGCTCGTGTCCTCAAGAACAGAGGAACCAGATTGCCCAAAGTATGGGCATGGTGCTCCGTTTGTTACGCAAGCAACGCCGCATGTCTCAGTCGCAGCTCGCAAACCTGGCCGCAAAGATGAACCGGAGTTATTTATCCAAGCTCGAATGCGGCCAGGTACTCCTCCCCGTCAGCAGACTTTTGCCGCTGGCCCGGGCCCTGGGCCTGACCGCGGTGATCCTGCGCTTCGAGGATCTCGATCCGCGAAAGACTTCGAAATCCCCGGGCAGTGGTTGAACAACGCGATCTCTTGATGGAATCAATGTGCATGGGTGGAACAACCCAAAAGTACTGTTTCGATCTACGGACGCCAGTTTGCTCCGACAATCAATATGCGGTCAGGCTTGGTCAGAAACCTGCCCGCGGAAGGAGACATCGGATGGCAATGACTAACGACAACTCACCCTCAAATGAACCGAGAGAAGAGGAAGAAGCGGCTTCTGATTTCTGGAGCGATGAAGGTGCTCAGCACTTCAACGAAGCGTTGGATGAGGGAGGCGCCTATGCCCGCGCCAACGGTCCCGCCTTCGAAGATCCCGAGGATTGCCTTGATGATCAGGAATGCGAATATCGCGATCCGGAACTCTACGACCCCGACGAGGAGACTCTTCCTCCCGGGGAGATGGAACTCATCTTTGAGAACTGCTACATCATGTAGCTCGGCTTCGGCCGCCTGACGTGCCAACTGCCTTCGGCATGGGCACCAGACACTCGGCGTAGCGCCGGGACTTCTCTTCTCCAATCCAACAACATTCTTCGGGCACGCGCCAACGTGCCCGGAAAGGAGTAACGATGATCGACTCGCTAATGGACTTCATGAACACAGCTGTCGTGCAATATGCGACGGTCGCAATCCAATATGCGGTCTTTGTGCTGCTCGTTTACCTGATCATTCAGTGGATACGCTCGCTCTCGGCGGCCGGACGCTGGAAACTGGTCAAACTCGCGCTCACGATTCTGTTCCTGCCGTTCGTTCTCGTCTGGAAATTCACCACTGCTGGAAGCGATTGCGGTTGCTGCTGCGACGAGGACGACTGACGACGGCGAGATGATTCAAATTACATGTTCGAACCGTGGCGGCTCGGGCCGCCATTCTTGTTTGACCGGGAAGTCATGATGGTCAGAACACTCAAAATCTGCATTGTCGATCCGGACCCGACCAAGACCCAGGCGTTCCTGAGTGCGCACTTGTCCGGGGGATTGTGGTCTCTGTTGGCCAGGAAATGCTACCCAATCGGGTTTCTCGGGGTTCGGACCTTCCGGAGCCGCAAGACTACCAGCATTTTTGCGCTTATTGGATACTGGGCCTCGGCGGAATGCCTGGAGGTCGCGAGGCGAACGCCTGCCTTCCGCGTGCTTGAGCGCTTTCAGCGCAATTTAGCAATCTCCACAATCGATTGCGGCGTCGTTCGAGTTCCGGTGTTCGAGACCGAAGGCCGGTTAGACACGCCGGTGACCGCGCAGGCTGGCACCGCTGCTCGCGTTGCAACACCGTGCGCTGCCACGGTGGAATCGGAGGCGATCTTGCTCTCCGAATTCACAAATCACCCACACCTTTGGGCGCGGTTCAAATTCTTGGAGGCTCTTTATGAAATCAACGCTCTTGCGCTTCATCACGATCTCTCTCTTCTGCATCGCGTTCCTTAGCGGATGCAGATCCACCGGATCAAAGTTCCTTGGCAAGTGGGTCAACAAGGCAAACCCAACCGACAGTTTTCAGGTCGTCCGCAACGGCGACGAATTCCTCATCATCAGCCCGTCCGGAAAAGCCGGAGCCATTTATAAGGATGGTGCTCTTGAGGTCAAGGGACTGCTCATGTCGGCGGATTTAACCTACGTCAAGCAAACCGACACCCTCCTCGGGCCAGGCTTCTTCGGCAATGTCGAGTACAAGCGATTGAAGTAACCACGCCGCTCCCGCCACAGATCCCCCGCTCAAACTCCACTGCTGGACGCTTCTCCTCACCTCATCTCCCAGAAGCTTGTGCGCGAATCACGACCCGGAAGCGCGGTGCCGTGCGCGCCTCTCGATATTCATTCCCTTTCAAATTTCCAACTTTGATTAAGTCCCTTCACCGGGACGAAAGGAGCCTTCGTGTCTTCCTGTCTCAACAAGACGACTCTCACAAATTCCGATTCGTTGAATGCACTGCGCAAAATGCTCGCGAACTCCGTTGTTTCCCGACACACAAAGCGCGCCTACCTGACCGCCTTCGATGATCTGATCGAGGCAGCGGCAGGCCGGCCCATCTCGCGCATGATTCTGATGGAGTTCCGTGCCTCTATGCTCGCGGAAGGCCTCAGCGCCGCAACCATCAACCAAAGACTCTGCGGAATTCGCAAACTCGTGAACGAGTCACGCGAGAATGGTCTCATCGATCCAGCTGAGGCCGTTCGCATCACCTCGGTGCCAGGTGTTCCGCAGAATGGCGTTCGGCTTGGAACCTGGCTCACGACGGAAGAAACTCAGTGCCTGCTTGCGACTGTCGACCGTACAGAGCTCATCGGCAAGCGCAATTTCGCAATTCTGTCCACCCTGTGCCACTGCGGTCTACGTCGCGAGGAGACCGCGGCGCTCGATATGAGACTGATTCAGCTGCGCGAGGGCCGGTGGGTCATCGCCGACCTCATCGGCAAACGAGGACGGGTTCGCACCGTGCCGATTCCCGCGGCGGCGAAAGATGCTTTGGACGAGTGGACCAGCGCTGTGGGAATCACATCAGGTCCGATTTGGCGCGCCATGCGCAAAGGCGGCGCGATCACGGGCCTTGGGCTGAGCGCGTGGGCGATCTGGGATGTGGTGGTGACGGCCGCCAAAGCCGCGGGGATCAGCCATCTTGGCCCGCATGATCTGCGCCGCACGTGCGCCAAACTCTGCCGCAAAGCCGGCGGCGAGTTGGAGCAGGTTCAAGCCTTGCTGGGGCACGAGGACTTGTCTACCACGGCACATTATCTCAACAGCACGCAGCAAATCCAACACGCCGTAAACGATCGCATCGCGCTTTGATGGCTCGGCCCTGGCACATCCGTTGCCACCTCGGCTAAGGCCAATCTCCCAACATCCACACCCTCACCATGGCCGACGAGCTTCGGGGCAGGCGCACGCCTGTCCCTTTGCTTGCCCGCGGCAAAACAAGGAGTACAGATGTCCAACGACCCAAACCAGCGACGACGCAGCAATCCAGGCGCAGCCGGGCCCATTCATTACGAAGCCCCAGACTGGCTTTCAACAGACGATCTTGAGCAGGAGCTCCTCCTCGCGGCGGTGGAAGACTCAAGAAGCCTTTGTCCAGAAGAAAGGTTCCGACGGCTTGACGACTACTTCGCTCCAGACATGGAGGAGAACGAACTTCAGTATCGACGTTCCCTTTTGCGGCTTCTCGCTGACTTCCGGCCACATCTTGCCGAGCTGCTCGGTGGCCCGCGCGAACAGTAATCAGCCAGTACACATGCGAACCGAGCGGCACGTCATCTCGCGCCGCCCATTTTTCGACCTCAATCTTCCTTCGCGCTCTCCACCCAAAAGCGCAGGCCCAAACACGCTGCGGTTTGGATTGGAGAGCGCCTCCCCAATTATTGGAGAAGAAAACCATGAACGAAAAACTCAACGTGCGCCTCGGCAATCCGGTTGTGATGTTTTTCTGGAGCGCTGCCATGTTGCTCGCCGGAATCGTCATCGGCGCGCACTGGCATCCATCGCACGCGCTCACGGCCGCGATTGCGCTCGCTGCCGGCGCGTTCACGATGCTGCATGAACTCGTCTGCTGTTTTGTGTGGTGTTCGATGTCGGCCTGGTGGATCGGCCGGCGCATGGGAGAACTTAAGGCCAGGCAGTGACGAAAACCCTCACAGTCGGGACAGCATCGGCGCGGTTGCCGGGCAGGAGCGCCGATGCAGCCCCGAGCGCCCAGAATTGGGACAGGGACAGGCAACGCTAACAGACATTATCTTGGCCTAAGTCGTCACTGCGAGGAGCAGGGGGGTAACCAGCGTGAAATTACTTTATCGTGGATCATCGGCGCAGAACTCGGAAATTGCGACGGGCGCTGATCCGGCTGCTGCTTTCCGACGAACAATTTAAAGTCTCGCGAGTCAATCCACAAGGATCAGTTGTCCAACAAGCCGGTTTACAGCCAAGTGAAACGAACACGTGGGGGAACCCCTGACCTGCAGGTCGGGTGGTGCACAAGCAATTGACGAGTGGGTTACACGCCCGCGATCCGTCGGAAACGCGGACTTTTGAAGAGGATAAAGGCTTTCATCTTGTGTCTTCACCAGGCCGCAGGATGCAGGTCCCCGTCACACGCGGACGTCAGACATCTCTAAGCTCTGTAGGTCTGTGTTCTCCCCTATCGCGCCGCCGCGGACGGTTGCATCTTGACTTTGTCGCCTGATCGAATCGCGTCTGTTGCCGCCTTGACCACTTGATCGCCAGCCTTCAAATCTCCGAAGACTTCGATATCGCTTTCGACGGTCAAGCCTGTTTGAACCGTGACCCAATCCGCTTTGCTGTCGCGAATCCGGATGACAAAGGTATGCTGCTGATCGCTGGTTACGGCAGAGGTGGGTACAAACAGGGTTGGATAGCTGCGATCCAACGGCCATTGCACAGTCGTGTAGCTGCCGGGCGACAGCTTTCCATCCGTATTCTGAACATCAAGCTCGACAGGCATTGTCCGAGACTTTTCTTCTACTTCATGGGAGATGCGCTGGATGGGGGCAGTGAATTTTTGCGCCGGATATGCGGGGACGCTAAAAGTCACCTTTTGGCTTTCCTTGATATCGCCCACCTGCGCTTCCGGCACCGGCACAACCAGTCGCAACCGCTTTTCATTCACGATTTGGAGGATCGGCTGCGCACCGGCCTGGCCCGATGCGGGACCGATCAGAGCGCCGGGATGGAGATTTCGCGTAGTCACGACGCCATCGAACGGCGCGGTGATGCTGAGATAAGCTTCCGTCTGACTCACGCTCTTTAGCGCATCACGGGCAGCAGTAACATTCTGCTCTGCCGCCGCCACGATTCCTTGATCGGCTGTGACGGTTTGACCGGCAACCGTAACGTCGTTTTCTGCGAGCACGCCGGGAGTCTTTGCCGCCGCCACCATATGCAGGTAGGTACCGTTATCCGAAGCGAGCTTTGCCTGTGCGGTGGCAAGTTGGGATTGAGCGGCATTTACCGCAGCCTCTGCCTGAGATCGCTGGCTGTTGAGTTCCGGCGCCGTCAATCGAACCAGAATCTGGCCGCGTCGCACACGAGATCCACGATCCACGTTGACGGTCTGTACGAAGCCTGTGACCTTGGGAAAGATATCCACGGATTCGTAGGGGAGTAATTCCGCCGGTAGAGTAATGGTCGTATGCAGCTTGCGCGAAGCTACCGTCACAGTATTTACCACCGTCGCCGCATTGGAGCCTGAAGGCGGGGTCTTCTGATCTGCACTCCTATCCGGCGAACTATTGCAGCCGAGCGCAGCAAGGAGCAGAACATTGGGAACTAAGAACAGGCGTTTCATCGTGCGGCCTCCGGTTTCTTCATGAACCATTTGCTTTCAGGATCTTCGGGATCGAGGGATCTGGAGACGGTTGAAGCATTGCGCTGGGCGATCCCGAAAACCATGGGAAGAAGGAATAATGTCGCTACCGTGGCCACAAGCAAACCACCAATCACAGCACGACCCAAAGGCGCTGTCTCTTCAGCCCCTTGCCCAAAGGCGAGCGCCATCGGGATCATGCCCGCGATCATGGCAAGACTCGTCATAAGCACCGGCCGCAAGCGCTCTGAGGCGGCGGCTCTCGCCGCCTCGTGGGAAGCCGCACCCTGAAGACGATTTTGCTCTGCGAAGCTGACCAGAAGGATTGCGTTGGCGACTGCGACACCAACCGCCATGATGGTGCCCATGAAGCTTTCGAGGTTCAGCGTCGTTCTCGTCAACAGAAGCATAAGGATGGCTCCTGCGAGAACGGCTGGCACCGTGGAGAGCACCACCAAGGCCAGGCGCAGCGATTGAAAGTTCGCCGTGAGCAAGAGCAGGATGACTCCAATTGCAGCGGCGAGACCGATAGAAAGCTCCACAAAGATCTGTCGTAAAGCGCTGACCTGGCCCCGTATTTGAGTTTCAACTCCGCGCGGCGGCTTCCCCGCATCGACCAAAGCCTGCTGGATGTCATTATTGGCAAGCCGGAGGTCGCGATTGGCGACGTTGGCAGAAAGCGCGAGCATCCATTGACCGTTCCGCCGATCAAGTTCCCCAGGCACAGTTGTTGCCCGTAAATCGGCGAGTTGGTTCACCAGCGGTTCAGTGCCGGTCGAGCTGCTGACGGGAATATTTCCAATATCCGCCATGGACGTCATCTTCGTCTGGGGCACCTGAATCTGTACCTGATAGGCGATTCCGGATTTGGGATCACGCCAGGAGCTGGGAGCAGTAAAGCGGCTGGATGCAGTGGAGTCGACAATCGACGTTGCCACATCGTTTGCGGTTGTGCCGAGTTGACCGGCTATCGTCCGGTTTACATGAACTTCGATTGCCGGATATTGTTGTGGCTCCTCATACTCAAGATCGCGCAAAAAGGAGACGGCTGCCAATTTTTGCCGCACTTTCTCGGTGTAGCTGGCAACGTCAGCATACTGCGGACCCGCGATTGTCACCTCGGCCTGTGATGACGATCCGAAGCTCAGAATCTGGCTTACAAGGTCGCCCGGATCGAAAGAAAAATGGACATCAGGGAACTGCTGCGAAAGCTTTGGCCGAAGCTGGTTCTCGAGGTCGGCGATTGTCAGGGAAGATCCCCGCTTGAGCGAGACATTGATAATCGCTTGCTGGGAGCCGCTCGTCCACAGGTAGACCGTGTTGATCGGATAAGAAGAACCTTGATTGCCGACGTATCCGATACTCAGCTCCAGGTTCTGTTCGCCTGCGACGTTTTGAATCGTGTCCAGAATCCGCCGCACAAGATCTTCGGTGACGGCAACGCGTGTTCCGTCTGGCGCGTCGATCTTCAACCGAAATTGCGCCGACGCTGCGGAGGGAAATATCTCTTCCGCTATGTGAGGCGTCACCAGCACGAGCACGAGCAATGCGGTGACGGCGTAAAGAGCGAGAAGCATGCCTGGGGCACGCATGGCGCGATCCAAGGCCCGCTCGAATGCCCCGCGAAAGCGATGAAACCGCTCTTCAGGAGGCACGATGCTCTTTCCGTCGTTCGACTTCAGCATCCAGTTCGCCAGCACAGGCACCAGGGTGCTGGAAAGCAGATAGGACGCAAGCATCGCGAAACCGACGGCAAGCGATAGAGGCAAGAAAAGAGATCGTGCCGGTCCCGTCATGAAAAACGACGGAATGAAGACGGCCATTACGCAAAGCATGGCCAGCAATCGCGGTCGTGCGACTTCGCGGCTTGCCAGCAAAACAGCTCCCGCCGTATTCTCCCCTGCGGCAAGATGGACATGAATGTTTTCAAGCAGGACGGTGCCTTCATCTACCAGCACGCCGACTGCAAGGGCGAGCCCTCCCAGCGTCATGATGTTGATGGTCTCTCCCAACAGCGTAAGCAACACGACAGCCGTCAAAAGCGCCAGAGGGATGGTGATGACCACAATGAGCGAGGATCGCCAGTCACGGAGGAACAAGAGGAGCGTGAGCCCAGTAAGAAGCGCCCCGATCAATCCTTCGCGCAATACCGAGTTAAGTGCATCCCGCACATATTGCGATTGGTCGAACTCATACGTGATCTTGATATCGTCAGGAATGAGTGCCTGAAAGCGAGGGAGATTTTCCCGCACCTGGTTGACTACGGTGAGCGTAGATGCGTTGGGCCGCTTCGTCACCGGAATATAAATCGTCCGCTTGCCGTTTCTCAGACCATACCCGGCGAGAAGATCGGATGAGTCCGAGACGCTGCCGATATCACGGATGTACACGGATGACCCAGACCCGAGCTTCAACGGAATTCCCAACAGGTCAGTAATCTGAGTCACATTGGAGTCGGTCGTGACGAGGGTATGGGTTGTGCCGATATCGGCGTTGCCAGAAGGTTGAACAATGTTTCCGGTGGCGAGAGCCTGGGCCACATTCTCGGTCGAGAGCCCATAGGCTTTCAGCTTCTCTGGATCGACATTGATGACGATCGTGCGCTGGTTTCCGCCGAACGGAGGGGGAGACGTGACTCCTGGCAACGTGGCAAACACTGGGCGGACACGGTTGAGAGCGAGGTCCTGAATCTCTCCGAGCGTTCGTGTCGGGCTTGTGAAGACCATATACCCCACGGGCAAAGTTCCGGCGTCATAGCGGACGACAAAGGGGGCTACGGTGCCTGCAGGCATGTATGCTCGTGCCCGGTTTACTTCAGAGATGGTCTCCGAAAGCGCCTCGCTCATGTCGGTGCCGGGATGAAAGGAGAGACGTAGGAGAGTTGCGCCCTGGATCGACTTGGCCTCAACGCTCTCAATCCCGTTGATATACAGGAAGTGGTACTCGTAGTAGTAAGAGAGAAATCCCTCCATCTGCTGAGGGCTCATGCCCCCGTAGGGCTGCGCAACATAGATGACCGGCAGATCGAGGTTCGGAAAAATATCTACGCGCGTTCGCGTGATCGCCAGGATGGAGGACAGGCCCAAGGCAACGACGAGAACGAGAACCGTGATGGGGCGGCGAAGAGCAATTCGGATTAGCCACATGGTTGTTATCTTCCTTCCGTATGGCTTTGCATTGTTTGCAAGAAGGGTTGGAGATCGCCTTGTGCCGCCGCAACTCCAAGCTGCGCACGCCAAACACTCAAACGGGCAATAGCGTCATCAGCCTGGGCCTGCGCCAGGACTCCTTCTGAGGCCGCAACATCCACAACGGTCGCGAGCCCGGAACGATACCTTGCCTGCTGCTGTTGTTCACTTGCCTGGGCTGCGGATAATTCAACCGGGGTATTCATTACAATCTGCCGCGCTCCCGTGAGCGTTGCGCGAGCCTGCGCTATCGCTGTCGAGACATCATCGAGCGATTGCTTGTACCGCGCCTGCTCTGCCTGAACATTTGCCGCCTGGGTCTTTTTCTGCTCTTGAATACCGAAGAAGTCGAAAGCTGAGAACGTGACCTGAAAGCCAACTGCCCAGTTCAACGTGTCCGGCGCAAGCCCGGCCGTACCTCCGGGAAAATGTCCACTTACGTCTGTTCCAGCGCCCCGGCCGGATACCGACGCCAGCGTGCTGAAGTTCGGGACATAGCTTCGATCGAGCAGATGCTTCTGCGCCTCTTGTTGATGGACCCGAGCGTCTTCTTCAAGAACCAGCGGATGGGAAGTGGGCAGCGTTGAAGCAGGTTCGCCAGGTGGAAGCGAAGCAAGCATCGAAGAGACATCGATTTCAACGTCCTTACTGCCGCCAGGAAGATATTCCGCCAGCGCAGAGCGGCGGATAGAAGCTTGCGTCTGGGCCTGAATCAACTGATTGCGTGCCAAGGCAAGTTGCGCATCTGCCTGCGATGCGTCGGCGCCGGGGCGGAGCGTATTGTCGACGAGAACATGGACCGCCTTGTTGAACGACTCATTGCGCTCGACATTCGTTTGTGCAACCTTGACGAGTTGCTGGGCCGCCGCAAGATCAAAGAATGCGCTTGCTGCGCTCGCCGTTATCTCAAGTTCCGTTACCGTAGCGGCTTGCTTCGCCACTTCACCACCTTCCAAGGCGACGTTAACTTTCGCTCGCCGCGCACCGAAATCGAATGGCTGCCAACTCAGCAGAAGCCCACCTCCGCTGCTCCACGCGCTCCGTGAAGGATCGGACGCGATCACCGGGCCTGAAATCGTCGAGATCACACTTTGAGGAAGCAGCAACCCATAGATGTTGTTTGCCGTAGCCCGATTCGTTTGCCACAGCAAATCGGTTCGCGGCAGGTAGGCCGTTCGTGCGACACCGACTTGGCTTTCAGCCGCTCTTTGTCCCGCTTTCGCGGCCTGGATCGCCGGATAATTCTTGCGGGCGAAATCGATCACCTCTTCGAGCGTGATCTTTCGGGTAGTTGTCGTTTCCACTCCCTGCGCGGAGGCAGCAGGGGAATATGCCACTGCCTGAATGAGCGTACTTGAGAGGAGCAGGAAGTTAGAAAGGAGGCTACGCATCGGTGCACCGTCGTTGGGATTTCAAAACCCCGCCTCGAACGACACTCATGAACTACTCCTTGTGCTGGTTTCGCGAACATTTCAACGCAGGCTGACTACGATCAATCCAGGGCATAAAAAAACCTGCGGGCTGAGGCCTCGCAGGCTGTGCGGCGTTCTTTCCGATCTTCCAGAGTGCTACATGGTGGAAAACGCAAGATCGCGGTCGCACAACTGCGCGGGAAGACGACAAGCGATGGGATTAAAACGGGTCACATCATCACGTTACCTGGCCGGGGCGACTCCGTCAAGAAAGCTTTCTCTTGATCAGGGCCGCCCCTGCATGGCAACACTCCGGAATGGCGGAATTTCCATGCACCATTCCAGCATCCTTGCCTAGCCGCATCGCAGCAGGCTCCCCCAGGTTGCGCGCCTGGCCTGCTGACGCAGCTGGAATTGATGCGCTTGGACTTATGACAAGATGCTCGGCTAGAAGTTGATCTTGGCTGCGACTTGGATCTCGCGCGAGATCCTCTGAAACGATGTTGGAGATCCCGCCGAAGAGATGGTTCCGTAGGCAGAACCAGGAGTGATATTCGGCACCAGTGTTGTGCTGCCTGCGGCGGGCGTTGGGGCAACTGCAGACGGATTATTGAACTGCGGATCGTTGAACAGATTGAAGAACTCCGCGCGCAATTCCAGGGTCTTCGATTCAGTCAAATGCGTATTCTTGAAGACTGAGAAATCCACGTTCTTCGTGCCTGGCCCCTGAAGAATGTTGCGTCCGGAATTTCCCCACTGCCCGGTTACAAGCGGCGATGTCGCGGGGGAGATTGGGATGCTCACAAACGCAGAAGTATTGAACCATTCCTGAAGGCTGCGTTTGTTGCTCGGCAACGTACCATTGCCAAAGCCTGGAACGAGCTGTGCCCTGGGAGTGAGACCGTCTCCCACGCCGCTTGACGAAGTCACGGAAAAAGGCAAGCCATCGGAATAATTAAGTATGGCGTTTAACTGCCATCCTTGCTCGAGACCCCCAAGTTTACCGTTGCCTTTGAATGGCAGTTCGTAGGTTGCGCTGGCGACAAAGCGACTTGGTATGTTCAAGTCGGAGTCCCCGTAGTCGGACCGAAGATTGTAGGGATTTAAAACGGTGCCGGGACTGCTAGTACCTTCATCGAGCGAATGACTATAGGAGTAAGAGGCGAGGAAACCCAAACCATGCGCGCGGCGCTCGGCCGATACTTGCAGAGCGTTGTAGTTGGAGATCTGGCTGGTCTGGAGCTGGTTGATTTGAGAGAAGAATGGATACGGACGCCCGCTTGTAACGCGCGTTGTGCCCGGCGAGCCAGCATTGATATCCACCAGATTATCCAGGTGAACACCTCTTGTTCCTACATAAGCAAGCTTGAAGACGGTTGAGAAAGGTATCTGCTGCTCAATCGTTGCGTGCCATTGTTCGCTATAAGGTGTCTTGGCATTCGGATTGGTGGCCAGCAGCGGCAAGCCAACCGGCAATGCACTGACGGAGTTGACAGCCGCGTGAACAAAACCATTCGAGACAAAATTGAAGGCACTGCCGTTAGGAGCGTTGGCTCCATAGGTCGTCGAGTTGTTGAACGCCCAGTAATCCTCTCCCGGAGCATTGACAGACAAACCGGACGAATTCGCAACATTTGGCGCCGAGAAGTAAATGCCGTAGCCCGCGTGGAAAACTGTGTTGCCGGTGAGCTTGTAGGCGAATCCAACGCGAGGGGCGAAGTTCAGCTTGTTATTGTTGACGCCGCTTCTCGGAATGCCTTGAGTGCCCACCTGTTCCAGGGCAGTGGTCGAGATGGAAGGAACAAAGGCGTACATCTTGTTGTTGACTTCGGTCCACGGCCAGCCAAGGAAGTTCTCGTAGCGAACGCCGAGGTTGAAGGTGAGTCTGTTGCTTGCCTTGTAGTTGTCCTGCGCGTAAAAGGCCACGTCGCTCTGCCTGAAGCCGCGTGTGCCATGCTGGTACGCGTATGTTCCGCTCACCGGTGCTCCGAACAGCAGATCGGTCCATGCCAGTCCGCTGTAGGAGGTGCCGAATGACATTGTGCCATGCTCCGCCGAGGTCTGGAACATGTCGTACTGGAGTCGAACGAATTCGCCACCGATATCCAGCGAGTGCTTTCCCCGAACTAGGTTCACGTTGTCGTCAAACTGGTAATTGTTGGTTCCGATCTGCGTGGGACTGTTGGCGGCATCCCCGAGTGCAGTGTTGCCCGCAAACGTGAGAACCGGCAACCCATCGGAAAGCGCATCGCCTGGAACTTCCACACCCGGAATGCCAAGTTGTGTGGGAAGATTCAGCCCCGCGTCCTGGTTTGTGGCAATCACAAAGAATCGTGACCAGCCGAATCGCGCGCTATTCAGCGTGGTAGGTGAGAAGACATGTGTCTCCCCAAGGACTGTCTGATAGGCGGGGTCCTGCGCGGGTCCTGCGATGATGTTTCCTACAAGGGGCCGGGGTAGAATGCCGGGAGAATTGATGTTGTCATGGGCTTGGCTGTAGCGTAAGAAGCCGCTGTCATGCGCGGTAATTTGATGATCGATCCTCGTGTCGAATGCATTTTCGATCAAGGTCTTCACTGGGTTATAGAGGAAGTTGATCGCCGTCGTGGTGCCCGGTATATTGGGTTGCGCATATTTCCGGTAGAAGTTGAGAATATTCGCGCCGGTTGCATTGATGTTCGGGTCGCTCAGAGGGACGAAATTGTTCGCGTATGCGGCGCCCGTCTTTGGATTTTTGATCTTTTGCGCATAGGCTGAAAAGTCGTATCCAGTACTGGTCAGCTTGAAATCGGGGACTGTATCCACATCGGTAAAACCCTGAGCAAGGCGCTGCCCTGAGTAGTCCACGAAGAAGAATGTCTTGGGACTTGCTTGCCTGAAAAAGAGGGGACCACCGAAGGTTCCGCCGAACTCGTTCAGACGGAGAGGCGGCTTGCCTGCAGTGTCAAAATAGTTTCTGGCATCGAGGGTCGAGTTGCGAAGAAACTCGAAGACCTCGCCGTGAAAATGGTCCGTGCCCGATTTGAATACCAGATTGATGGTGCCGCCATTTCCTCGCCCGTAGCGCGCGTCGGCATCTGTGGTCTCTTCTGAGAACTCCTGGATCGCGTCAATTGGCGGGAAAATGATTACTCCGAGACCGTTATGGTTTTCGTTGTCGCCGATGCCATCCAAAAGCAGGCGATTCTCCTGATAGCGAAGGCCGGCAAAGGCATAGGACGACGGTCCGCGCTGCTGCACGTAGGGAACATTTACCAACTGGGTCTGCGCCGGAACAACGCCCGCTCCGAGTCCCAGAAGTTCCGTGAAGTTGCGGCCATTCAGAGGAAGATTCTTGACCGCATCCTCGGTGCGAAGATTCCCGACACTTGAGCTCTCAGAGTCCAGCAGTTGACCTGTCGCCTGGACTTCGATTGTCTCTGCATTCGTGCCTACGGCCAACACGATATCCGCATTGACCCGCTGACCGACTTCCAACCGCACGTGCTCCACCACCTTGCTGAACCCTGGAGCTTCAACAACCACGGTATAGTCGCCTGGATGCAGCGGCGGGGACACAAAGATTCCTTGCGAATCAGAGTTGGTGTTGCTCTTCAGGCCGGTATTGGCGTTCAGCACGTCCACGTGAGCATTTGGAATTGCGGCGCCGGTATTGTCTTTCACGATGCCGGTGATAATTCCTGTTTCGACAATCTGCGCATGAAATGTCGCGGCGGCCAGAATGACAACGAAGACTACGAGCAAGCGTGAAAAGCTTCTCCGTGCAAAAGTTCGAAAGGAAAGTCGTACTGCGGACATTGATGCCTCCATGAATGCGATCCATCACGGATCGCCAAAAACTGCCTATGGCTGGGGATTGCCATTGAGCGGCTTTGTGTGCGCAGGTGTACGGCGTCCCGAAGTCGATGCATCTTGTGTCGTGGACAAGCGCATCTTCGTGATGTTTTGCAGCGTACGTCTGCGCACACAAAGCCGTTCAATGGCAATTGCGCTCAGGATGGATGGGATGCCTCAGGCACATGCTGCCGTCTTCCGTCTGTCGCGACAGAAGCATGCCACAACAGAACAGAAAGAAGGATCAGGCCAGGGCTATCTTCAATTGTGCGAGGAACTATGCAGAGTCAACAACACGAGCAACAGGAGGTGTGCTCGGAAGCGGGCATGAGATTAGCCGGGGAGTACATTGACTTCTGCATATGTCGTATTAAGACATATTGCGAGAATCGTGTCAAGAGTCGCTGTCGATTTCTTTCTTGAACGATGCAAACACCCAAGCTCGTTGTGCCCACCAAAACCGGACGTTCGCGTCGAGTTAAGGGTCATCGGTATTCGCACTGGAAGGAACTGATGCGCTGCAAATCCGAAGCAAGTTTGGGCGCCAGGACAGTGAGTTCCCGCGCGTGAGCAATTGAGAGTGCCCGCAACAACTTCTTGCCTTTCGGCGTAATTTGCAGCAACACCCGCCGCAAATCTTCCGTGTCCTGCACCCGCACCAGCAGCCCCTCGCGCACTGAACGATTCACCAGTTCTACCACGCTGTTATGGCGAAGCCTGAGCCGCTTTGAAGCGTAAGCAATCGTCACCGCGGTGCCCTCGCGCGCGCCGGCAACCTGCAGCAGGAGCTGGTGCTGCTGAGGTTGCAGACCGGCCGCGGACGCTGCCTCCTCGCTGAAATGCAGGAACTTTCTCAGCTCAAAACGAAACTCCGCCAGGCTCTCCATGAGAGAGGCCGGCTCGGCCAAGGATGGTTTGGTGGGCATGTGCCTATCGTATAAAGACAGGAATCATTGTGCAAACCGGGAGAAATTGCGGTAGCCGTTCTCTCGGGAAGGAATGCGGCGAATGGGCTTTGCCGCGCATTGCGGACAATCTCCGTTCGGTGCTAGGCTCATAATATGACGACGCTCCACAGGACCGTGTTTTGTCTGGCGCCCTCCAACACGCCGGCAAGTTCCTGTTGTTGAAGCAACGTTCTTCCTTCCTCTGTAAGGTCTTCTCCCGGCTCAAATGAGCCGACTTCCATGCCGTTCTCGGCCATCCATGCAGAAGTCATCCGCTAAAGGAGTTTTGCCCATGGTCATCCAAGAATCAAAGTCGCTGTTTTCCTTCGTTGTCACCGGCGCACTGCTCACTTGCTCCACGCTGTCTGTGTGGGCGCAAGGCTTCGCGGGCAACGCAGTTGCAAGTGACTCGCCGTCGGGCACGTGGATCGGCGCAGCGCAGTTGAACTCGCACGATGTTCCTTTCCGCCTTGAAATTGCGGGAAACGGCGACCAGGTGAAGGCTGCGTTGATCAACGGAAAAGAGAGATCCGCGGCTTCGAACGGCAGCTATGCCAATGGGCATCTGACTCTCCATTTCGATTACTACGCAAATACACTGGACGCCACGCTCGAACATGGGACCCTGAGTGGTACCTTTGGAGGCCGCGGGCACAGTGTGCCTGTGACGGCTGCATTGGATGGAAAATTGCCCGCTGCGGATGCGAACCCGCCCCACCTCGCCGCTCAATGGGATGTTGCCGTCGAGAATGGAGCGAAGGGAGAGCACACCTGGAAGCTTCGGATTCGGCAAGTCGGGCCTTCAGTGAATGCGGTGATCGAACGGATTGATGGCGACACCGGCAACCTCTATGGCATTTGGCGCGATGGCGCCTTTACAGTGAGCCACTTTACGGCGGCTGGCCCGAATTTTGTTGTGCTGCGCCCGCAGCCCGACGGAACACTTCAAGTAGAGACGGCAGCGCACGGTGGGGCGATTCAGACTTTTACGGCTCATCGTGCTTCACCCTTGCAGACCGTCGCCCTGGAAAACACTGACGACCCGCTGCATCACACGTACCTGAAGAATCCCGATGAGCCGCTGAAGTTCCGTTTT
>Ga0302156_10001783_pt1 | contig 18444 bp, 10 predicted proteins | sample I_Bog_N3_2_FD_193503 | JGI IMG/M metagenome (GOLD analysis project Ga0302156, IMG submission 193503) | Peat permafrost microbial communities from Stordalen Mire near Abisko, Sweden - I_Bog_N3_2 | ecosystem: Environmental > Terrestrial > Soil > Wetlands > Peat | place: Sweden: Abisko, Stordalen... | reverse complement strand
AGATCGGCGCGCCCGCAGCCTCGCGAACCACCGCTGCAACCAACTCCTCCGCTGTCAACTCCTCGTAATTTGTAACCGCATCGGTTTCACTCATAAAATCCCCGTGAGAGCCTCCAGAATTGCCTCTTCGTCCGCTCCATCTTCCACTCGCACCGCGCCCGGCGCAAAGCCCTCAATCGCAGTAATCGCATCCTGCGACAGCGCACGCGACGACACCGCAATCACACCCGCCAGGTCCAGCGCATGGACCACCGCCGCTACAGCCGGGTCAGGAATCAGCGAATCGTCAATCACCACAGCCCGCTCGCCGCGCGCAATCAACGCATCCCTCACGCGAACCGCAAGCTCCGCTCGTCCCGGCAGCAGAATCAGCGTAGGCCGCCGCGCGTCGCCCAGCGACGCCTCCGTTGTCTCAGGCGAAGCGAATGATGCAGTCGCTGCGACCGGCCCCACAATCATCGCCGCGCCCACCGTAGCATTCGTCAGCGCATCGATCAGAATCAGTGATCCCGTCCATCGGCACGCGCGATAGCTGTCGAAGAACAGCGGCAGATTGGTCTCGAACTCCACCTCCGCAATCTCGTTCATCGCAATCGCATCCGAGTTCAGATGGTCCAGCGTGTTCACATCCACGCGATAGCCGATCTTCCGCACCGTGGCACGAACCGTCCTTGTCGTATGTTTCGCAAAGTAGGTCCGCCCAACCACCAGCGGCTCTTCATGCATCCACACCACCATCGCGTGAAAGCGGTTGCTCACATCCGGCAGCGCCTCGCCACTCCCAACAGATGCGACCAGCATCTCGCCGCGGCTCAGGTCGATCTCGTCCTCCAGTTCCACCGTGACGCTCTGCGGATAAGAGGCCGCCGCAAGGTCGCCGTCATACGTCACTATCCTCCGCACCGTCGATTCCCGCCTCGAAGGCAGCGCCATCACGCGGTCCCCCGCGCGAAGCGTCCCCCGCGCCACCTGTCCCGCAAAACCGCGAAAGTTCGCGTCCGGACGCAACACCAACTGCACCGGAAAGCGCATCGGCCCCGTCGTCTCAGCCCTCACTAGCGGCACCGTCTCCAGGTACTCCAGCAGTGTCGGCCCCTCGTACCATGGCATTCGCGCGCTCGCCGCCACCACGTTGTCGCCCTCCAGCGCGCTCACCGGAATCGTCACCTCGTCCGCCAGACCAAGCTGCTTGCACAGCGCATCGAACTCGCGCCGAATCGCAGCAAAGCTCTCCTCGGAGTAGCCCACCAGGTCCATCTTGTTGACCGCCGCAACCACATGCGGAATCCCTAGCAGCGACGCGATGTACGTATGCCTGCGCGACTGCGGCAGCAGCCCGCCCGCCTTCGCAAAGGCCTTCGCGTCAATCAGAATAATTGCAACATCCGCGGTCGATGCACCCGTCGCCATGTTGCGCGTGTACTGCTCATGCCCCGGCGTGTCCGCAATGATGAACTTCCGCCGCGCGGTCGAGAAGTAGCGATACGCCACATCAATCGTGATCCCCTGCTCGCGCTCCGCCTTCAATCCGTCGGTCAGCAGCGAAAAATCCACATGTCCGTTCGCCGCGCGGTTCACGCGGCTCCTCTTCACCGCCGCAAGCTGGTCCTCGTACACGCTCTTGGTGTCGTGTAGCAGCCGCCCAATCAGCGTTGACTTGCCGTCATCCACGCTTCCCGCCGTGGTAAAGCGCAGCATCTCCTGCCCCAGATGTCCTTCCAGAAACTCCTCGAACGTCCGCGCCGGCACAGCTCCCGCAACCGGCCCAGTCTCTTCCACCGATGCCACAATCTGTGCGCTCATTAGAAGTATCCCTCCCGCTTCTTTACTTCCATCGAGCCTTCCTCATCGTGGTCGATCGCGCGGTTCTCTCGCTCGCTGCGGCGGAACGTAATCAACTCCTCAATAATCTTCGGCAGCGTGTCCGCTTCGCTGCGGATCGCGCCGGTGCAGGGCATGCAGCCCAGCGACCGCATCCGCACCTTGATCTGCTTCACCTTCTCGCCGGCCATCAGATCCATCCCCTCATGCACCAGCGTCAGCGCGCCGCCGCGCACCACAATTGGCCGCTCCCCGGCAAAGTACAGCGGCACAATCGGGATACTCTCCGCGTACAAATAGAGCCACACATCCAGCTCCGTCCAGTTCGACAGCGGAAACACGCGGATGCTCTCGCCCTTGCGCAGCCGCGAGTTATACAGACTCCACAGCTCGGGCCGCTGGCTCTTCGGGTCCCACTGCCCCGCGCCGTCGCGGAAGGAATAAACCCGCTCCTTTGCGCGGCTCTTCTCTTCATCTCTCCGCGCCCCACCGAAAGCCGCGTCGAATCCGCCCTCTTCCAGCGCATCCAGCAGACTGCGTGTCTTCAGCAGCCCGCAACAGTTCTGCGTTCCCAGCTTGTACGGACTCGCGCCCTCCGCAATCGCCTTCTCGTTGCGATGCACAATCAGCTTCGCACCTATCTCGCGCGTGTACTCATCGCGAAATTTGATCATCTCCGGAAACTTGTAGCTCGTATCCACATGCAGCAAAGGAAACGGAATCTTCCCGGGATAAAACGCCTTCTGCGCCAGCCGCAGCATCACCGACGAGTCCTTGCCGATCGAATAAAGCATCACCGGCCGGGCAAACTCCGCCACCGCCTCGCGCAGGATCGAGATGCTCTCCGCCTCCAGCGCCTGCAAGTGGTTCAGCCGCGCCGCATGAATCTCGTTGGTCTTGTCTTCCGCTACTGCCTGCATCGTCATCGAGGAGTGTTCTCCAGGCGTCTGTTCGTCGCACCCTACAGATACAGATGCGCACCGCAATCGCAAAGAATCAAAAGCTTAGTTGTGATGGGAATTAATAGCTAAGGAGTATGGGAAACAGATAGCTGAGATGTACCGGGAAGCAACAGACATGAATCCACTAGCGTCGACAGCGGTCGCCCGAGGTCGTTCGGCAACAAGACGCGCAATTCTGGCGGAGATTCATCATCTCTCTCAGTATATCTTCCTCCCATCCCAAGCGGCAACGCCGCCGCCCATGTGTCGCGGCAATGCCGCACACGCCACATCGAATCTCTGCTAAACTGCTGTAGTCGGTACTGCACTCCAGCGCGCCTCCCATGGCCCGCGGATTGCCTCCCACACACCGGCATCCACTCAGCCACGGCTTCTGGCACTTGGCAATGCGAGTGGCTCTTGGCAACACGTTCGGGGCGTAGCGCAGTCTGGTAGCGCACCTGGTTCGGGACCAGGGGGTCGGAGGTTCGAATCCTCTCGCCCCGACCATTCTTTTCAATGCATTGCCAATTGGCGCGTCCGGCCACCCGGTATCGATCCAGGTGTTCCAGTACGAGAATACGCGTCAATATTTGACTTTGCCTGGACCACAACCAGTATCGGTATACCCACTCGCAACGCCGTTATCCTGAGCGTATCCTCTCGCAGCAGTATCGCGAGAGGCGTAGTCGAAGGATCCCTGTATTTGTTTTCGCTCGACGGGTCAGCAATGTTGTTGTTGCTCTAAATACTCTTCCCGTGAACACGGTTACTCGGGTTTCGCTCCAGTCAACTCTTTGACGATCCGTAACGTCTCGCCGGTGTCTTCGATCTCAAAGATATGCGGCTGTGGGCCGTGGCCATCGGGCGCGTGCAGGATCAGCATCAGCTTGCCGTCGAAGGTGGTAAAGATCATTCCGTGACCGCCGTTGTCCTTGAAGATTGGCTTATCCTGCTGGCGCCAGGGGCCGGCCAGTTTGCCGGAGTCGGAGATGGCGATGCCCAGTTTGTAGGTCTGGTCGTGGCCTCGGCTCGACCAGATCACGTAGAGCTTGCCGGTCTTGCCCTTCCAAACATACGGCCCATCGGTGACGTGTCCGCCAGCCTCGATCAGCTCACTCCACTTGGCGTCGCTGCCGCGGAACATCCGCTTGGGCGGCCCTGCGGCATCGGAGAGATCGTCCTTGAGCGGCATGGCTTCGACGGTGCCGTCGGAGACCTGCACCCATTCGTTGCAGAAGACCATGTAGGGCACGCCGTCCTCCACCCAGAAGGTGCCGTCGAGGGTCATCATGTCGGTGGGCGTGGTGGAGTGATTGGCAAATGGCAGAAAGGGGCCAGTCGGCGAATCGCTCCATAGAATCTGCGAGCCGCGCGTGACTCGCGGACGCCAGTCGTGCCACTGCTCATCGAGAAGATGGTTTGAGCTGAAGGTCAGGAATAGATAGTATTTACCCTTGTATTCGTGCATCTCCGGCGCCCAGATGCCGGCTGTGCGGATGTCGCCCCAGATGTCGGGCGGTGTACGGAAGATGGTCTTCGGCCCCTGCCAGTCGATCAGGTTCTTACTGGTCCACGCGCGCACGCCGCCGCCGCCGGAGGCGATCATGGTGTAGGTTTGCGTCTTCACGTCGGGAAAAATGTCGACGTCCTGCGCGTGTATTGTCGCCAGTTTGACGATCTCGTCGGAGTCCTGCATCGTGCGCCGATAGCCGCTGGCGCGTGGGGTTTGGCCGCCTGCCGGGACACTGGGCGTTGTAGGCGCACTCGGGGTCTGTGCTCCAGATGCGAGAAGAACCAGGCTGAGGAATACCGGGAGTACAAAACCATCTCGTCTTGCGATCATATGTTTTCCGTTCATTTTAGAAGCGAAGGCGGCTCTATGGCGACGCTGTTGTGGACAAACCGTACCCGGACGGTATTGGAGTAGCCTTCTCCGACCTTGATCGGCGGCTTCATATAGTTGCTGTTGCCGAGTTGCGGATAGTTCCACTCGTTATTGACGATCATGCTGATGCCGCCGCCGTTTGCGTTATTGGTTGTATCCATTCTGACGGCATCGCGGGCATCGGAGACCGCCTGCAAGCCCAGATCGGTCCTTGCCTTCAGCGCCACTGCCGAATAGATGTTTTCCTTCATGGCGCGAAAATCATTCGATGCGCTGGTCACCGAGGAAGCCGTCGCCACGCCGCCGGGGCCACCGCGTCCGCCGTTGCCACTGCTCTGCGCCCAGGAGCTATTTGATTGCGTCAATTGAGCGAGTCCAACGCTCCGTCCAATATGGTCCGCGGGATAGGCCGACCAGAGCGCCTTGCGGTCCCACGCAAGCCGGTCAATGCCATCGGCCAGAACGAAGGAGATTCCGACCTCCGAGAAGCCGCCAAAGTGCGAATCATTCCACGGAGTAGGATGCGGTTCCGGCGGAGTGAAGGGAAACGCGACCAGCTTATACTTTGTCGTGATCATGCCTGCCCCATCGATGCGCAACTCGAACTCCACTTGCGCGGGTCCGTAGTTTCCGGAGATGTGAACGACCGCCTCTCTGCCCTCGCGCGATGGAGTGATCTGCTTCAGCGACCACTCGGGAAGATTCACAACGGATTTCCCCCTGTCCGTGGCGAGAATATGCAGGTAGGGGCCGCTCTTGATAATTTCAGTGCCTTGATAGACTCCGCTGGTAATCAGCCCGGTCTGGCTGCTGAACACCAGTAGAAAGTCCTTTCCTGTGACAGTGATCGCACTCGCATTATTTGTAACCAGCGGCGCAGATCCATTCGCAATTGGCAGCTCCGGAAGAATGGGTGAAACGGGTAGTGCACTCTCCTGCACGACCAGACCATCGGCGCGTTGGAATTTGAGGTTCACCACATCGCCGTTGCGCCAGTTGCGCGCGGGAATCTTCAGCACCCCGTTCGAATGAGGCCCGACCGCCGGACCGGCCATATCACCCGAACTCTTGCCGACTGACCAATCGACCTTCAGCTCGCTCAGATTGGTGTGATCGAACCAGTTCTTCACTGCAATGTTGAGCGGCTTGCCCGCGCCGGGATTCTTAAGTGTCTGGTTCTCCACGCGCACGGGCGAATAGGCTTCCTTGATCAGCCAATACTCCGGCGGCAGCGAGCTGCTCCCGCCCGGCAGCCCGAAAATGTCGCCGCCCAGTGCGCCCTCGGTGGCAAAGATCTTCTCCCAGTAAATCTTGATGCTCTCGCCCCAGAAGTTATGAACGTTCGGGTCGCGCCGCCACTCGTCGGGATCATAGATCGGCAGATGGGCATATTCATCGGCGATCACGGGGACCTCAGGCTCGGGGTTGCGGTCAAGCACCCGCGAATGTGAGTTGAAGGCCGAGTTGCCGTACGACGCAAGGTCGCCGTTGAACGGCGGATAGTGAAAGCTGTAAACGTCGTAGGGCAGCTCGCGATCAACCGGAATGCTACTCCCCCAACTGAATTGCGACATGCGCTGCGGGTCTTCGGCGCGGACGTACTTGAAGGTTGCATCGACGTTCGAACCGTACTCGGATTCGTTGTCCAGGCCCCACAGGATCACCGATGGATGGTCGCGGTCTCGCTCGATCAGGTCTGCCATGAAGCTCATGTATTGGGGAAGAAACTGCGGATCGCTGGCAACCGGGTTCTTTGCGAAGTCCACCGGGTTTTCGTCCGTGATGTAGACGCCAAGCCGGTCGGCATCGTCGAGCATCTCCTCGGTCACCCATTTCTGGCGCGTGTGATTGATGTTGTTGCCGACCATGTCCTGGATGCTGTTGCCGCCCCACAGGCCGCGCAGCTTCACCTCGCGTCCATTCACGAGCACCCTGCGCCCCGCGCGCTCGATCTTCACAAAACCAAACTTCCGTGAGAGCTTCTGCAACACCGCGCCATCTGCGCCAACCACACTGACTTCAAGCGTGTACAGATTCGGATGTTCGGTGTCCCACTTGATCGGCTTGGCGACTGGCACGCTGGTGATCGTCTCGGGCGTTGCCGATGACAGCTCGACGACGCTCGGGTTGATCTCCGCGCTTTGGCCCTGCGCGTCCTTGAGCGACAGCTGCACACGGGCACTCTCAGCGCCATGAAAGTCCATGCGCAGCCATACCTTCATGGTTGCGTCGCGATACTGGGAGTCGAAATCCGTCGAGAGATGAAATCGTGTGATGTAATTCAGTGGCTCGGCAAAGAACTTCACATCGCGTTGCAATCCACCGGCGCGAACATACTGTGCCAGTCCGACTTTGCTATCGTCAACACCGATCACCAGGCTCGCCGGTTTGCCCGGCTGGACAAAGTCGGTGATGTCGCAGGTGAACGGCATAAACGATCCCCAGTGGTCGCGGACAAACCTTCCATTGACCCATATCTTCGCTGCATTCGAGACGCCGTCGAAGCGCAGCAGAACGCGGTGTCCCGCGTAATCCGCGGGAATATCCAAAGTCGTTCGATAGGCTGACTTGTCGGCCCCGCCGCCGCCAAATCCGCCGCCGCCGCGACGTGTGCCGGTGGTCAGATCGTGCCAGGAGGAAAGGTCTGCGGAGTCAGACCAGAACTCGCTTTGCGGATTGGAGATCGCCTTCCAGGTATGCAGCACGGTGACCGTCTGCGCCACGCCCGCTGTCAACTCCGGCACTGGAACAATCGTCGGCCTCGGCCACACCGGGTTCTCGGGTACCACAGTAGCCGGCCAAGCCGGGCCAACCGCAAGAATCGTGCCTAGCATCACAAACGATCGCAGCAAGACTGCGATATTCCGCCACAAGCTATTCATTGGACCTCAGATGGGCCAATGTAACCTTTAGCGCTACAGCGAGTCAAGCTGCTCGCGAAGTACTCCACGCTGAACAATCCTGGGCCACTGCCACCGCTCGGATCTGCCTGACATCTCCTGTCAGCGTCGCGAGGATGCACGGATTACAACGGTGGGCTCAAACAGAATCTGGCGCACCGGTTCCCTGTCCTGCGATTTGATCAGGTCAAGAGCCAGAAGCGCAGCACGTTCACCTTGTTGATAACTATGTTGATCGATGCTGGACAGAGGCACGCGCAGAAACGGGTCATAGTGGATGTTGCCGCAGCCGATAAGCGCAACATCTTCGGGAATTCTGAGGCCCTTGTCGAGCAGCATCCACAATGCTCCTACGGCGAGGGGGTCATTGAAGCAGAAGATCGCATCCGGCCTTCGTTTGAGATTGAGCAGTGAAGCCGCGGCGGCCGCGCCACTGCGCCGGCCATCGACATCCGCCATCTCTCCGTTAACCACGTATTCTTCCCGGATGGTTATCTTGTGCTTTGCGAGCGCCTTTTTGTAGCCTCTCAGCCGGCCATTTCCCGCGCTGTTCTTCGGGCCGCGAATGTGGGCAATTCGCTTGCAGCCCATTTCGATCAGATGTTCGGTTGCGAGCAGGCCAATTTGCGTATCGTCGCAGCCGACAAAGCCGCCGCCAGAGTCACGAGGGAGCCTGCGATCGATAAAAATGTACGGAGTTCCGCTGGCTTCAATGCGCTTATAGGCTTTGCCATTTGTGCAAACCGATGCGATGACCAGTGCGTCGAGTCGCCGGCCCAGAAGCTGGTCGATCTCCTTTCCTTCGAGTTCAGGGTCTTCTTCCGAGGAGGTCACAATCAGGAAATAGCCTTGCCTGCGCAATGTCATGGATAGACCCCGTGCGACATCCGCAAAGAAAGGATGCAGGAGATCGGGCACAATTAAACCCACCAGAAAGCTGTGCCCTGTGACCAGGCTCCGGGCATTCACATTCGGTAGATAGTTCAGCTCCTTGGCCCGTTTCTGGATGCGCCGGCGGGTTGCCTCTCCAATATCGGGCTCGTTGCGGAGCCCCTTCGACACTGTCATCAAGGACACACCGAGATCCGCAGCGATGTCCTTCATCCTGATCCGCATAGTTACCACTATAATCACACGGCCCGGCAGGCCCGTAGACTTCCTGGTCAAATGGCACCACAAGTTCCATCCCATGCAGAGACTTTGCGCGGATTGGGACCGCGGCGTTTGGATGCTGAACGGGGCGGCAGAAGCGAGAGCACTTGGAAACAAAAGCACCCAGCGCATGGACACAATTGAACCGTAGTAATAGAGATGGGACTCCGCGGGCGGCTTGTCAAGTGCCCCATAAACAATTAGAGTGGGTCACCTTTGAAAACGGAGATAGCGCTAAAGTGAACCTCGCCCGGCGTTGTGCCATTGCCCTGTTTTCCGCCGCCGCTCTCAAGCCGTCAAGGGCAACAGCAAAGGTATCTACGCAACCAATCCATGGAGTTTGCAGCTCGATGACCACCGCGCCGACAATAGAAACCTAAGCAGTAAAACTCCGAAGAAAGTTCTTACCCTCGATTGCATCCTATGAAAAATCCCTTGTCCCGTCGCCATTTCATCAAAGAATCCGCGCTGGTCACTGGAGCCGCCGCGAGTCTGCCGATTTTGCCATCCTTCGCCGCCGGTGCCACTCCGCCCGCCGCTTCAACCGCATCAACGCCGGTCCATGCGCTGCCCGCCGCCGATCTGCTTACCCTAGACGCTTCGGCTCGCCCCCCTGTTGCCCAGACGGCAGGCTTTCATATGGGCACGGCCACCGCGCCCGGCGGCCACACCCTTACGTTGGACAATCGCAGTTTGCTGCGCGACCGCAAGCCTTGGCTGCTCATCTCGGGTGAATTTCATTTTTCGCGATGCCCGGAATCGGAATGGCGCGACGAGCTGCTCAAAATGAAGGCTGGCGGAGTCAGCCTCGTGGCAACCTACATTTTTTGGATTCACCATGAGGAGGTCGAGGGCACATGGGATTGGACCGGCCAGCGCAACCTGCGAAAATTCATCGAGACATGCCGCGATGTTGGTCTGAACGTGCTCATGCGGATTGGCCCGTGGTGTCATGGCGAAGTGCGAAATGGCGGCTTCCCCAACTGGCTGCAAAATATGGGCGACGACAAGGTCTTTGAATTGCGCCGAGACAATCCTGGCTATCTCAGTTATGTAACAAAGCTTTACGGGCAAATCAGCCAGCAAACACAGGGACTTTTGTGGAAGGATGGCGGCCCCATCATCGCTATCCAACTGGAAAATGAATACAGCGGGCCTACGCAGCACCTGATGTCGCTGAAACAAATCGCTCGCGGCTCCGGCATGGATCTGCCGCTCTATACCTGCACTGGTTGGGGCTCGGGCGGCGCGGCCCCTTATGGCGAGATTGCGCCGTTCTCCGGTTCCTATGTGGATGGATTCTGGGACCGCTCGCTGGCCGGAGGCGGTTATGGGGGCGTTCTCCGTTTCTCCGGGTCGCGGCGCGCCAGTGCGGCGGAGATGGGTGCCCTCGGCGGCGCTTCGGCTGCAACCAATACGGCTCCGCCAGGCGCGAGTGTGTATCCCGCCTTCACATGCGAACTCGGTGCCGGCATGATGTCGAGTTATCACCGGCGCGTCTTCATGGTCCCGGAGGATACCGAATCCCTGGCGCTGGCCAGACTCGGTTCCGGCGTCAATCTTCTGGGCTTCTACATGTACCACGGCGGCCAGAATCCCCAAGGCAAATTAACCTACCTCAACGAAACGCAGGCCACCGGATACTGGAACGATCTGCCGGTCAAAAATTACGACTTCCAGGCCCCCATCGGCGAATACGGTCAGGAACGCGAGCATTACCACTGGTTGCGTCTCCTCGGCTTGTTTCTGAAAGACTTCGGACCCGGGCTTTCCGGAATGACGCCACTAATGCCCACCGCGCGAGGTTCACTCAACTGGGCCGCGCGCTCCGATGGCGACAGCGGTTACCTCTTCGTGAGCCATTATCAGCATCTGGCTCCGCAGCCGAACCGGGAGAATGTCCAGTTCCAAATCAAGCTCGCCAGCGGTGACGTCACGGTGCCATCCGCGCCGGTCACAGTTCCCTACAACACCCGCTTCTTCTGGCCGCTCAACCTGGATATTGGCGGAGTAAAGCTAATCTCTGCCTCCGCCCAACCGATCACTCAGCTCGATGATCGGAATACGCGATACACCGTATTCAAACAAACCGCCGCGATCCCCGCGGAGTTTGTCTTCGACGCTGCATCCGTCACGGTCGATTCTTCAACTGGAATAATCTCCACAGAGAACTCGCGGATTCATGTGCGCAATGTCCAGCCCGGTCAGGGCGCGGCCATCCGGCTGCACGGAAAAGACGGGAAAAAGCACGTCGTCATTCTGCTCGACGAGGCAACGTCGCTGGACCTATGGAAAGGCGAGTGGCATGGGCAGGAACGCCTCTTCCTGACCCATGCGAATTTACTGCTCGATGGTTCCACCCTGCGCCTGCGCACGGAAAGCCCGCGCAATCCGGACGTCTGTTCCGTCGCCATCTTCCCCGCCCCGGCAAGCCTCACGGATGACCACAGCAATGTGCCTGCGAAGGACGACGGTCTGTTCCGCCGCTTCTCGCCGAGACTCGCGCCAGTTGCGTCATTACAGGCCATCGTTGAACCAGTGCAGCCCGCGGGCCCGGCCCGTACGATTCCGATTGCCCCATCAGTCCCCACTCGCAAGCAAGGAATGGCGATGCAGCCAGAGGATGCGGATTTCGCCCAGGCGGCCGTTTGGCGGGTGAAGCTTCCCGCCGGCGTTGCCGCCAGCCGCGACCTCCGTCTGCGCGTGCGCTACACCGGTGACGTCATCCGCGCCTACCTCGGCGGCAAATTGCTCGACGACGATTTCTACAACGGACGGCCCTTTGAAATCGGCCTGCGCCGCTACGGCCCCTCCATATATCAGGACGGTCTGCTGCTGAAGGTTCTGCCGCTGCGTGAAGATGCGCCCATTTACATCACTGATCGTTCCAGGCTCAAATTCGACGACACCCACACCGCACTTAGCCTCGAAGGCGTCGATGTTATAGAGACGCGTGAAGTCATCCTGATGACGGCAAATAATCAAACTTGAATTCATCCTTCAATAGCCCATTTTCCCGCGCGCAGAGGCATAGCTGCCACACGCGACACCGGTCAGAACCGCTTGATCTCGATGCCCTGCTTGCGCAACGCATAGCCCATCTGCCGTGGTGTCAGGCCAAGCAGCCGGGCCGCTTTTGCCTGCACCCATCCGGCCCGCTCCATGGCATCCACCAACCGCTCGCGCTCGCTGAAGTCGCCTTCGCTTGCACCCTCTCCGGATGTCCCTTCGTCCTGCTCCCCATTGCCCGGAACAGCGGCCGCACGCTCTGCCTCAGTCAACTCCGCCACTGGATGAGACCTGCTGCCTTCGCTCGCGGCCCGCGCCCTGCTCATCGACTTGTTCATCGCCGCCGAACTGCTCTTGCTGCTCAGCTCGAAGTCCTCCGCCTGCAACACGGGGTTCTTGGTCAGCGCCGCGGTGCGCCGCACGCAGCTCTCCAGCTCGCGCACGTTGCCGGGAAACTCGCACGCCGTCAGCACCTCCATGGCGCGCGGCGAGATGCTCAGGCTGACCCCATGCTCCTTGTTGAAGCGCTTCACAAACTCGCGCGCCAGCAGCGGTATGTCCTCCCGCCGCTCGCGCAACGCCGGCAGAAAGATGGGCACCACGCTGATGCGATAGTAAAGGTCCGAGCGGAAGTCGCCGGCAATCACCGCCGCTTCCAGGTTCCGGTTGGTCGCCGTCACCAGCCGCACATCCACCTTGATGGTGTGGTTTCCGCCCACGCGCTCGAACTCCCCCTCCTGCAGCACGCGCAGCAGCTTGGCCTGGAAGGTGGTCGAGATCTCCCCAATCTCATCCAGAAACAGCGTGCCGCCGTCCGCCATCTCGAAGCGCCCCTTGCGCATTCCGATTGCCCCGGTGAACGCGCCCTTGTCGTGCCCAAACAGCTCCGACTCCAGCACCGACTCCGACAGTGCCGCGCAGTTCAACCGGATATACGGCATCTCCTTGCGCGGAGAGTACTCATGGATCGCCCGCGCAAACAGCTCCTTGCCCGTCCCCGATTCGCCGCACAGCAGCACCGGCAGGTTGCATCGCGCCACCAGTTGCACCTTCTCCGTCACCTCGAGGATCGCCGCGCTCTTTCCAATGATCCACGAAATCCCCTCATGCTTTGCCGCGTTCTTCTGTTCCAGCTCCTGCTCCAGCCGGTTGCGTTCTTCCATCAAACGCTCGCGGTCGCGTTCCACCATGGTCTGCAGCGCCACCGTCTGCCCCACCAGGTTGGCAATCATCGTCAAGTAGCGCACATCTTCGTCCAGCGTTCCGGGCGATGACTGGCTCCCCACCCGCTCAATCGTGATCGTCCCGATCGTGCGGCTCTCGCCCTTGATCGGCACGCCCACAAACGACCGCACCACCGCCGCATCCTCGGCCTTCAGTTCACTCCACTGGGCGAACAGCGGGCTTCGCGCTACATCGCGCACCACCAGCGGCATCCCGGAGACCACAATCTGCCCCACCGCCTGCTCCGGCAGCCGTTCAAACTGCTCTCTGGCCTCGGCCTCGTTCCATCCCGCGCCCACCACGGTCGTCGTCCGGTCCTCTTCGTCCAGCAGGGCGATCAGTCCGCCGCTCATGTCCATAAAGCTATGCAGCAGGTTCACCACGCCGGAGAGCGCCGTCTCCAGCCGCGCCGGCCGCGTCAGCATCTTCGATATCTCATAGATGCCCATCAGCGCCGCATGAGTGCGCGCCGACGCCGGCTCAATCGCTTCATGGCGCACGCTGGACTCGGTTTCTTTCGACGCTCGCAAGCTGACGTTCTCCATCTCCCTCTACTCTACCCCCAACCCCTTATCCCTCAAGCAGCAGCAGCCGCGCCGGGTCCAATTTTATTTGCCACGGCTGCGGTCGCTCCATCAGCACCCGCCACGCATCTTTACCTAAATCCACCTGCAAATGCGCTGGCTCATCTCCCTGTGCTGGCGCGTGCAACCGCAGATAGAGCGTCATCTCGTGCGGCGCCTCGCTGGTGCCCACCAGCCAGCATGGAAATGTATTCTCGCCCGCCGCGCCTGGCGCATTGTCTGCGTCTCCCACAATCGCAATCTGGTGCGAGCGCACGCCAACGTGGGTCAATCCTTTGGGAACAGCACAATCCGTCCGTAGCTCGCATCCCCACGCATCCACCGCGATCCGCTCCACGCCAACCCTCCGCGCCGCCACAATGTTCTTGCATCCCGTCAATCGCGCCGCTGCCACCGTACGCGGCCGCTCAAAGAGTTCCTGCTTCGGCCCGCTCGCAATCACCCGCCCGCCGTCCAGCACCACCAGCTCACTGCAGAACCGGAACGCCTCTTCCATGTCGTGCGTCACAAACAGCACCGCTCCCTTGTACTCCGCCAGCGTCTCGCGCAACTGCTCCTCGGTCTGCCTCCGCAGGTGCGGGTCCAGCGCAGCGAACGGCTCATCCAGCAGCAGCGCATCCGGCTCAATCGCCATGCACCGCGCGATCGCCACTCGTTGCCTCTGCCCACCCGAAATCTCCCCCGCATACGCTCCGTCAGCTCCGCGATGTGCATCCGCTCCAGATGCCGCGCCACCACGCGCCGTCGCTCCTCTACTCCCAGCGCGCTCAGCCCGAAGCCCACATTCTCCTCCACCGTCATATGCGGAAACAGAGCGTAGTCCTGAAACACAATCCCGATCCCGCGCCGCGCCGAGCGCACATTCTCTCCCGTCTCGCTGTCGAACAGCACCCGCCCATTCAGCACAATCCGCCCGCCATCCGGTGCCGCAACGCCCGCAATCAGACGCAGCGTCATCGTCTTTCCCGCACCCGACGCACCCAGAATTCCCACCGCGCCTCTCCCCGAAACCAGCCCCGCGCTGAGCCGCACCTTCAGCGTGAACCGCTCCAGCCGCTTCTCCAGATCAACCTCCAGCGCGGACGAAGTCGCGTCCTCGCCGTCCCGCAGTCCAACCACGCGAGGCACCACAGGAAGCCCCCCAATCTCGGCCAGCGCCGTCGGCACCACCTCCGCTCGCTCCCTCTTGCGCACCGCCTTGCTCTCCCGGTTCAGCAGCCGGATCATCCCCAGCGAGATCGCCACAATCAGTGCAACCCACACCGCTGCCAGCCGCGGTTCGCCGTCCTCTACCGCCGAAAAGATTGCAATCGGCATCGTCTGCGTGCGTCCGGGAATGTTCCCCGCCAGCATCAGCGTCGCGCCAAACTCGCCCATCGCGCGCGCAAACGCCAGCACCGTTCCTGCCACCACTCCCGGCCCCGCCAGAGGAAACAACACCCGCCGAAACACTCTCCACTCCGACGCGCCCAGCGTCCGCGCAGCCTGCAACAGCGTAGGATTTACCTGCTCGAACGCGCCCAGCGCCGTCCGGTACATCAGCGGGAACGCAACCACCGTCGCCGCAATCACCGTTGCTGGCCACGAAAACACAATCGTGATCCCAACCCGTTCCAGCGCAGCACCCAGCAAACTGCGCCGTCCAAACACAAGCAGCAGGAAAAAACCCACCACCGTAGGCGGCAACACCAGCGGAAGCGTCAACAGCCCGTCAATCCATCCCCTCAAGCTGAAGGTCCGCCAACCCCATCCCCATATGCGCGACCCGTCCTGCGCCTGCGCCCGGTACATCCACCACGCCGCCAGCAGCCCCAGGAAAAAAGTCGCCACCGTGGCCGCGCACGTCGTCGCAACCGAAAGGATCAGCGGCGACGCGTCCATCGGCAATCTCACCATGAAGACATGGTAAATCCATGCTTCCCGAAGATCGCCGCCGCCGCCGGACTCCGCAGGTACTCGACAAACTGCTGCGCAGCCCCACTCTCACGCCCCGCTCCCACCACAGCCACCGGATAGACGATCGGCTCATGCGTCTCCTCGGCTGCCGTCTCGACGACTCGCACCCGCGCGTCGTTCTGCCCGTCCGTCGCGTACACCAACCCTGCGTCGGCGTTGCCCGTCTCCACATACGTCAGCACCTGGCGCACGTCCTTCGCCAGCACAATCTTCCCCTTCACCCGCTCGTAGAGCTTCAGCGCCATCAGCGTCTCCTCGCCGTACTGCCCTGCCGGAACGCTTCCCGGATCGCCCAGCGCAATCTGCCGCACGCTCGCATCCGCTAGCCCCGCAAATCCCTGCAACCTCGAGTCCCGCGGCGCAATCAGCACCAACTTGTTGCTCAGCAGATCGTGCCGCGTCCCCGCATCGATCAGCCCCTTCGCTTGCAACTCGTCCATCGGCCCGGCCGCCGCCGATAGAAACACGTCCACCGGCGCGCCCTGCTCGATCTCCCGCGCCAGCACGCCCGATCCGCCAAAGTTATTGCGAAAATCGACGCTCGCGTGGGTCTGCCGGTACTGCGCCTCAATCTCGCCGATCGTCTCCGTCAGGCTCGCCGCAACCGAAATCGTCAGCGTCGTCCGCGCAGGCCCGCGGCAAGCTCCGAGCGCAAGCACTCCAACAGACAAGCCCGCCAACACACATTGCGCCGCATGAACCATAGGCCGTCTCCGCAACCGGCAATCAGCAACTACTTCTTCCCCGGCTTGCCCCCTGCCATCTTGTAAACCTCGCTCCCAGCCAGCAAATATCCCCCAACCCCGTAGTTGAAGCTCGACGATGGCTTGAACAGGTCCGGTGCCGATCCGGTCTGCTGGATGTCGCCCAGCCGCCCGTCCGCGTAGATGTGCTGCAGCATTCCAGCCCACGCCTTCGTCACCACCGGCGTATATACCTTGCGGTCGAGCAGCCCGTTATTGATCCCCCACGCAATGCCGAACGTCATCAGCGCCGACCCAGAAATCTCCGGCTGGTCGTACGCCGCCGGGTCCAGCATTCCCGACCGCCACAGCCCGTCCGGCCCCTGGATATTCGCCACCGCGGCGGCCATCTCCTTCAATTGCGTCTCGTACATCGAGCGCGCCGGATCGTCCTTTGGCAGGTACTCCAGCGTCCGTGCCAGCCCCGCCATCACCCATCCCTCGCCGCGCGACCAGAATATTTTCTGCCCATTCTTCTCCGTCTTCGGTATGAAGCTCGCGTCCCGCGCGTACAAGTGCGCCTGCGTGTCATACAACTGCTGCGATGTCTTCGCCCACTCCTCGTCCAGATATACGATGTACTTCTTGTCTCCGGTCGCCGCGTACAGCCGGGTCCACGCCGGCGGCGCCATGAACAGAGCGTCGCACCACCACCACTCGATCCTTCGCCCCGTCCCCAGTTCCACCCGCGGCTTCGCCAGTATCCCGTCGAAGATGGCCTGCGTCGGAGCCAGCTCCTCGGGCTTCTTGTCCATCAGATACAGCTCCAGATAGGTCTGCGCCAGGCTGTGCTGGTTCGCGTCCACCTCCGTTTTGCTCAACTCCCAGTTGTACGTCTTGCCCATATCCCGCATCACGCCGCTGTACTTGGGATCGCCCAGCGACTCCGACGCAGCCATCAGTCCGCTGTACAGCGCGCCCCACGTCCATATCCGCCCATCGAGCTGGCGTGTCCGGTCGAAGACCGCGAAGTACTCCTGCGACTGCGCGAGCTGCCAGTCCGCCACCTTCCTCATCGCCGCCGCCACCGCCTTCGGCTTCAACTTCGGCGAAAGGTCCGTCGCCAGCGGTCCCGGATCGTCCGGCACGCTGCCAAACTTCCGCGTAATCCCGCCTGTAATCGCTCCCTGGCGCCGCCCTGCTGCGTCCGGCGGCGCACTCCCCCCGCCGTTCCTCTGCGGCGAAGCCGTCTGCCCTGCCAGCGCCATCTTCAGCATCTCGCTGCCTGCCATCAAAAATCCGCCGACACCGTAGTTGTAACTTGCCGAGGCCTTGAACGCCGCCGGCTCCGCGCCAGTCTGCTGAATGTCGCCCAGCCGTCCGTCCGCATAGATGTGCTGTAGCATTCCCGCCCACGCCTTGGTCACCACCGGCCCATACACCGCGCGGTCCAGAATCCCGTTGTTGATCCCCCACGCCATGCCAAACGTAATCAACCCCGACCCCGATATCTCCGGCTGGTCGTAGTCTGCCGGGTCCAGCAGCCCCGCGCGCCACAGTCCATCCGGCCCTTGTATCTTGGCCAGTGCCGCCGCCATCTCCTTCAACTGCGTCTCATACTTCGCGCGCGCCGGATCGTCCTTCGGCAGATACTCCAGTGTCCGCGCCAGCCCGCCCATCACCCAGCCCTCGCCGCGCGACCAGAACATCTTCTGCCCGTTCTTCTCGGTCTTTGGGATGTACGTCGCGTCACGCGAATAGAGGTGCGCCTGCGGGTCGTACAGCAACTGCGATGTCTTGGCCCACTCCTCATCCAGATACGCAATGTACTTCCTGTCGCCGGTCGCCGCATACATCCGCGACCACACCGGCGGTCCCATGAACAGCGCATCGCACCACCACCATGTAATCCTCCGCTGTGTTCCCATCTCCGGGCGCGGTGCGGCCAGAATTCCGTCCAGCGCCGCCTGAATCGTCGCAATCTGCTCCGGCCTCTTGTCCTTCAGATATAGCTCCAGGTACATCTGCGCGATGCTCTGGTCGTCGCCGCTCGGCATCTGCGTCGTCCGCAGTCCCCAGTTGTAGCTCTTGCCCACCTGCTCCATCGCGTCGCGGTATCTCGCCTCGTTCAGCGCGTCCGCCGCCGCCATATACCCCGCGTACAGCACGCTCCAGGTCCATATCCGCCCATCCATGTTGCGTGCGCGGTCCACCACCGTGAAGTACTGCTGCGACCCGGCAAGCTCCGAGTCCGCCACCTTGCGCATCGCCGCGCTCACCGCCTCG
>Ga0302156_10001773_pt1 | contig 18521 bp, 20 predicted proteins | sample I_Bog_N3_2_FD_193503 | JGI IMG/M metagenome (GOLD analysis project Ga0302156, IMG submission 193503) | Peat permafrost microbial communities from Stordalen Mire near Abisko, Sweden - I_Bog_N3_2 | ecosystem: Environmental > Terrestrial > Soil > Wetlands > Peat | place: Sweden: Abisko, Stordalen... | reverse complement strand
ACGGTTTCGCAGCGGCCAGCTACTCAGTTTCAGTCACCTGTGAGATCGGAGGGGATCCGTGACAACTGATTCTTACGATGCAATCGTCGTCGGGGCCAGCCTGGCCGGCTGCACAGCTGCCATCTTGATGGCCCGCGAAGGCGCGAGGGTCGCGCTTGTAGAGCGGCATGAGCGCCCCGAAAGCCACAAACACCTGTGCACGCACTTCATCCAGCCTTCTGCGCTGCCCGTCCTGCAGCGGCTGGGGCTGGACCGGCTGATCGAGGAAGCGGGTGGTCTTCGCAATAGTGTCGAGGTCCACAGTCCTTCCGGCTGGATCGGCCATCGGTTGGGACTGGGGTCGGATGGCTCACCTCTGCACGGCTACAACATCCGCCGACTCCGCCTCGACCCGATGGCGCGGGCGTTGGCAGCGAGAACGCCCGGTCTGGCCATGATGACGGGGCGATCCGCACGCGCATTGATCGAACGCGACGGACGAATCTGTGGAGTCGAGCTTGCTGGCCATGAAGGCCAGATGTCACTGATCGCGCGGCTGGTTGTGGCGGCCGATGGCCGACATTCTGAGCTGGCAAGGATGGCCGACGTCCCAGCCCGCTCCTCACCAAATCTACGATTCGGCGCGATGGTGACGATGCGCAAGGTGGACCTGCGTCGCGGCACCACGTCACAGATGTGGTTCAACGGCCCCGAAATTACGTACGTCTTCCCAAATGATGACAACTTCACGGTCATCGCGGCGATGTGTCCGAAGGATCGACACGAGGAGTACCTTCGTGATCCGCTCGAGTTTGTGAAGGGACAGGTTCGAGCACTTCCCGACGCGCCGCAGTTGAACGCCGCCGAGCTGATCGGGCCCGTGTTGACGATCAAGGACTATCCCAACCTTTGGCGTCCTCGCGTGGTTCGCGGCATGGCACTGGTTGGGGATGCGATGACCAGTGTTGACTTCCTTTGGGGCGTCGGGTGCGGCTGGGCCTTTCAATCAGGTGCATGGTTGTGCGACAGCGTGTCTGCAGCACTGAGAATCGGTGACGATTTGACTCCGGCCCTGAGGCGCTACGATCGACTGTGCTCGGGATTATCCCCTCATCGATTCCTGATCAACGATTTCTCCAGACGGCTCTCAATGAATCCGATCGAGCGCCTGATGTTCGCCGCGGCGGCCAAGGACGCGAACATGGCCCGGCACTTCAATCGCTTCGGTGCACGTATCGACGGACCCGTCAAATTCCTGTCACCAGCCGCGCTTCTTAAGGCTGTTTGGGTCAATCTGCGCCAGTCCGTCGCGCTTCCCGATGGCACCCGCCACAGCGCTGCGTCGGCTCCCGCCGAGCCGGTGACGCCTCAAATTGAACGAGCCGCTCAATGATCGATCAGGTGGTTTTGACCGTCGGGGGCCTGCAATCGCCGGCATTGATGGCAGGTGATGCCCAATCGTCGGACGCTGTCGTGTTTGTGCATGGAAATCCCGGTTCATCGCGCGATTGGCGCGGCCTGCTGGAAAAAGTGGCGCCGTTCAGTCACGCGGTCGCAATGGACATGCCAGGGTTCGGAAAGGCCGACAAGCCCGCCGATTTTGACTACACGGTTGCCGGCTATGCAAGACACCTGGGCCTGTTGATCGATTCACTGGAGATTCGCCGAGTCCACCTGGTTCTACATGACTTTGGTGGACCGTGGGGTCTGACATGGGCAGCAGATCATCTCGATCGGGTAGCCAGCGTGACGCTGATCAACATCGGCATTCAGCCAGGCTATCAATGGCATTAAATGGCTCGTCTGTGGCGATTGCCGATCTTGGGAGAGCTTGTGATGGCTGCGACGACTCGTCCTGGGATGCGGCTAGCATTGCGACATGGAAATCCGCGTGGGTTGCCTGCGACCTATTTCGACGAGATGTACTCGGACTATGACTCTGGCACGCGACGGGCGGTGCTGCGGCTTTATCGCCATACGGGCGACCTCGGCGCCATGTCCGACCGCTTGGCAAACAGGCTGGCGCCGCGCAAGCTTCCCGCGATGGTCGTGTGGGGTGCGTGCGACCCATACATCCCTGTGAAATATGCCGAAATGCAGCGCAAGTTCTTCGCAGTCACCCGCGTCGTGCGCCTCGAGGACAGTGGTCACTGGCCAATGATCGACAATCCCGCCGCGGTCGCCGATGCCGTCATTCCATTTCTGCGTTCGCAGGTGACTGCGTATGCATGAGGAAGTGCCGGAGATTCAGTTCGGTTGCCCAGCGGAGACCCCGGATCTCTCCCATCGAGATCTCCATGGGAATCAGGTCAAGTCCCGCATTGGCGCCGCAGTCGGCCATGAACCGTCGTTCGCGGACGTCCGGTCTCGGGACACGCCACGACCGGCCACGATGCGGTCGTCGATAGTGCCAGTCTGAAGGCGCTCGCTAAGGAAGCACTAAAATGTAAATCGCGCGCCAGCACCGATTATCCGATTGTGCGAGATTGGACTATTACCAGCAATCGCAGAGGTGGCCGCCGTGTTGGTCAAGTTGGCATGTGCGATCGCGGCGTACAAGTCCGTATTCTTGTAGACGTTGTATGTCGCAAGCATCGAGAACCAATTGGCGTTGCCAGACGTGAAAGTGGAATACGCTCTGTAGTGCGCTTGTTGTACCGAACCGTAGATCTTCAGCTTGTCGCTGACTCGGTAATCGGCGCCCAACCAGGAGAGCTGCACGACTTGGCTTGGCCCCGAGAAATTGGATACGCTGGCGACGCTATAACCGTTCATGCTCGTCAACGTGGCATGGCTGAAGACATCTTTTGGCGCCGAGAGCGTGTAGTGGGTGACACCTGCGTCGAAGTTCCAATCCGTCGCGAGGTTGTAGCTTGCGCCAACCAGCCAGCCGCTGGCGTTGAAGGCCGTCACCTTGATATTGCCGGGAGTCGTGGATTGCCCTTCCCTGAGGGCGTCGGTTTCTTCGGTATACGCGCCCTGCAACCTGAGTGCCCCTGACCTGTAGCCGATCCCGGCACCGTACATCCGGCCCTGGTTGGCCAAGGCCGTGCCATTGCCTTTCGCAAACATCAGACCATAGTTGAAGTCACCGGTGCTACCGGCATACTTGACCGAATCGTCCAGCCGAAGCGTTTCAGATACGCCAACTCCACCGCTGAACGCCCCCGAATTCCCCAGCGGACTGAAGTCCTGGGCTCCCGCAAGCGGTGCAACTGTACCCAGCGCGTCAGTGATCAGGCTTTGGTTGCGACCCGCCCTGAGCTCACCAAGCGAACCGTAACCCACCTTCAAATAGGCCTCGCGGTTGATGAACTGACCGACCTGGCTGGTGTTGGCGCTGCTACTGGAGTAACCTGCTGAACCGTGCGCCTGCGAGTTGTCGAGCAGAGCGGCATCGCCATTGATCAGTTTGACACCGATAATATTGAACCCAGTCTCGGCGAGGTACCCAAGACGTAGCCCGTTGTCGAACGACTTGCTTCCCGTGATGCCGATTCGATCCTGCGACAAACCCCCACTCCAAATCTCGGTGTGGGATCCCACGTTCGGATTCAACGTCGAAAAATAGGTCGCTGAGTTAACAGAGCCACCCACATTGTGATTTGCGCGCAACCCGTTACTCTGGTTGCCGACGGCAATATCCAGGACTCCGTAAACCTTTAAGAGATTGTCATCTGCTCGGGCATTCGCGACAAAGGCGCAGCCAGCGACCAGGACAACGGAAATGAGCTTCATGGTTGTCTCCTGACTTGAACGTTTTTTTGCACAGCACCAATCCGTCCTGATGAATGACCAGTCGAACAGGGCTGCGTTCGGGGAACGGAGAAGAGCTAGCGGGCTCTCTCCGGGAGCGGCACGGGGGGCCTTTCGGCCAGGACTGCCGTCAGTCGCGGTTGGTCCAGTGCGCCTTCCCACTTGGACACGACGATCGTGGCAACCGCATTGCCGATCAGGTTGGTTGGAACCAAGCCTTCAGCAAGCAACCTGTGAACTCCGAGGATCAGTGCGACGCTCGTCACCGGAATGGTCCCGACAGTCGACAGCGTCGCTGCCAACACCACGAACGCAGCGCCCGCAACGCCTGCCGCGCCTTTCGACGTCAACAGCAAGACGCCGAGCAAAAGGAGTTGTTGATAGATGTCCAACGGCGTGTTGGTTGCCTGCGCCAGAAAGAGCGTCACTGAAGCCAGGTACAGACATGTCCCGTCGAGGTTGAAGGAATAGCCTGTTGGAATGACTAGCCCGACGACGCTGGCCTTGCAACCCAGGTTCTCCATCTTGATCAGCATGCGCGGCATCACCGCCTCGGAGGAGGTTGTCGCAAAGCAGATCAGCAATTCCTCTCGCAGATAGCGGATCAACTGGAACAGGCTGAAGCCCAGGAGCTTGCACAGTGGCGCCACGACGAGAAAGACGAAGATCAGACAGGTGCAATAGAAGCAGGCGAGCAGGTTTCCAAGTGATGCGAGTGCACCCGCACCATATCGGCCGACAGTGAACGCGATCGCTCCGAAGGCGCCGATCGGTGCCAGCCACATCACGATGGCTACGGCGCGAAACAGCATCTCGGAGCCGATGTCCAGCAATTGAATGACAGGCTTGGCACGCGGGCCGATCGCGACCAGCGTGCTACCGAGAACCACCGAGAGGAGCAGCACCTGCAGGACGTTGCCTTCGGCAAAGGATCCCACCATCGTCGACGGAATGATGTCCATCAGGAAGCTGACCACGCCGTGCGACTTGGCCTGGTCGAGATACATCTTGACCGAGCCGGCATCCAGTGTAGTTGTGTTCACGTTCATGCCCGCGCCCGGCTGCCACAGGTTGACGACCACGAGCGCGAGACCGAGGGCGATCGTACTCAGCACCTCGAAGTAGATCAGTGCCTTGATGGCAACCTTTCCAACTTTCGACATATCGCCCATCTTCGCGATGCCCAGTACGACTGTGCAAAAGACGATCGGCGCGATCAGCATTCGGATGAGCTTGATGAAGCCATCTCCGAGCGGCTGCATCAGCTTCCCGACCTCCGGATGAAAATGACCAAGCGCGACGCCCAAGGCCATTGCGACCAATACCTGGACCCACAATTGCCGGTACCACGCCTGCCGCCGACGTGGCAGCTCCGCAGCGATGCTCTCTGCACTCATGTCTGTCTCCTAGATTGCGCTCGCTACAGCGAGACTATTGCCAAGATCGTCAATCGCGCCTCGGCGCCGGATCCGTTATCGAAATTCGTCGCTCCCCCAATAGAGTCGCATGGGGTTATCGACCAATAGCTTGCGCTGCAGCTCAGGCGTTGGTGCGATGTGCGGGAGGAAGTCCACCAGCAGGCCGTCATCCGGCATGTGGTCTTTCAGATTCGGATGCGGCCAATCAGTGCCCCAAAGCACGCGGTCTGAAAACTCTTCTACGACACGGCGCGCGAACGGCACCACGTCACGGTAGGCCTCGCGCTCGCCACCTAGCGCCGGCGGCCCGGTCACCGAGAGACGCTCAGGACAACTCACCTTGCTCCATACAGTTGGATGCTCGCGCATAAACTTCAGGAACAACTCGAACTCAGGGCCGTCGATCGGTTTGGTGACATCAGTGCGGCCCATGTGATCAACCACCACGTCGGTCGGAATCGCGGTGAAGAAATCCCAAAGCTCAGGCAGATCCCGTGCTTCGAAGTAGATGACGACGTGCCAGCCGAACCTAGCGATGCGGTTCGCAATCTCGACCAACTCGTCTTTCGGTGTGAAATCGACAAGACGCCTGACGAAGTTGAATCGGACGCCACGCACACCGGCCTCATGCATCGAATGCAACTCGTCATCCGTGACGTCCCGGCGCACCGTGGCGACACCGCGAGCTCTCCCGTCCGAGTGCGCGAGCGCGTCGAGCAGCGCCCGGTTGTCGGCACCGTGGCATGTGGCCTGCACCACCACGTTGCGAGAAAATCCGAGGTGGTCGCGTAGCGCGAATAGCTGCTCCTTGCTCGCGTCGCATGGCGTGTACTTGCGTTCCGGCGCGAACGGGAACCGCAGCCCGGGCCCAAACACGTGGCAGTGGGCGTCTACTGAACCTGCCGGAACCTGGAAGCGCGGTCTGCTGGGATGCGCGCACCAATCCAACCAACCCTGAGTTTTGGCGTATTCCATCTTGGGCCGATCAATCGATGTAGCGCAAGCCCGCCTTGGCAAGCGGCTCTCGCATCTCGTACATGTCCAGCCCAAGTACACCCGAGGCTAGCTTGGCGCGCTTCTCCGCTTCGAGGGTTTCGCGCGCCAGCGCGGCATCGGCGACCACAGCGGCGATCGCTGCGGGCACGACAACTACCCCGTCGTCATCCGCCACGATCACGTCACCCGGATTTACGAGCGCTCCGGCGCAGACCAATGGGATGTTGACGGAGCCAAGCGTGGCCTTGATGGTTCCCTTGGCGCTGATCGCCTTGCTCCAGACAGGAAACCCCATCGCGGTCAGCTCTTTGACGTCGCGAACGCCGCCGTCGATCACCAATGCACGAGCGCCGCGTGCCATGAAGCTTGTTGCGAGCAGGTCGCCGAAGAAGCCATCGGCGCAATCGGCTGTTACAGCGGCGACGACGATGTCGCCCGCCTGGATCTGCTCGGCGGCGACATGCATCATCCAGTTGTCCCCTGGCTGCAGCAACACGGTAACCGCCGTGCCGCAGGCATGGCTACCACGATGGATGGGTCGAAGGTACGGTTTTGTTAGTCCGACCCGACCCATCGCTTCGTGAACAGTGGCACTGCCAAACTGGGAGAGCCGGTCGCGAGCAAGTGCGTCGGCCCGCACTATGTTGCGCTTAACGACGCCGAGTTGGTTGATGAGTGGTGCGTCCATGGTCAGAGTCCCTTCTTCTTGAGTTGTGTGTCGAGGCGCGGGAACACCCGACGGGCGTTGCCTTCGTAAATCATCTGGCGCTCCTCGCCGCTGAGGTGCCCGGTGGCCTCAACGTAGCGTTTGGTGTCGTCGTAGGGGTGGCCGCTGGTCGGGTCGATGCCGCGAACGGCGCCGATCATCTCGGAGGCGAACAGAATGTTCTTCACCGGGATCACCTTCATCAGCAGGTCGATGCCCGGCTGGTGATAGACGCAGGTGTCGAAGAAGATGTTGTTGAGAAGGTGCTCATCGAGCAGCGGCTTTTTCATTTCTTGCGCCAGGCCGCGAAAACGTCCCCAGTGATAGGGCACGGCGCCGCCGCCGTGCGGTATGAGGAAACGCAAGGTCGGGAAGTCCTTGAACAGGTCACCCGCCAGGCATTGCATGAACGCCGTGGTGTCGGCGTTCAGGTAGTGCGCACCGGTAGTGTGGAAACAGGCGTTGCAGCTCGTCGAGACGTGGATCATCGCGGGGATGTCGTACTCGACCATCTTTTCGTAGATCGGGTACCACTGGCGGTCAGTGAGAGGCGGGCTCGTCCAGTGGCCGCCCGACGGATCCGGATTCAGGTTGATGCCGACGTTCCCGTATTGCTCGATGCACTTGACCATCTCCGGAATGCACGTCCTCGGATCCGTGCCCGGCGACTGCGGGAGCATCGCCGCAGGCACAAAATATTCGGGGAACAACTGCGCTACGCGGAAGCACAGCTCATTGCAGATCGCGGCCCACTCCGCGGACGTCTCAAAGTCGCCAATGTGATGGGCCATGAAGCTGGCGCGCGGGCTGAACACGGTGAGGTCGGAGCCACGCTCGCGCATCTTCGCGAGCTGGTTGGTCTCGATGCTCTCGCGCAGTTCGTCATCGGAAATTCTCAGATCGCAGCCCCGGGGCGCCTTGAAGGGGTCCTTGAGTGACGCGATCTGAAGATCCCGCCAGATGCCCAATGCTGCTGGTGCGGTCGTGTAGTGCCCGTGAACGTCGATGATCATGGAAGGACTCCTAGGCAGGCCTGAAACGCTGTTGTGGGAAGGGCGAAACGCTCAGATCGGTTGCATGCCGTGGCGCCACTTGGCGGCGTCGGCAACCGGCGAACGCATGAAGTCAAGAAGCGCTCGGGCGGGCTCGACTTGTTGTGATGTCGTGCAAATTCCACCGGCGAAGGTCGTCAGGATCTCGAGCCCCGGCGGCATTGGCGCGATGACGTCGATGCCTTCGAGATGCATCAGCTCACTCAACTGCTGGAAGCCCAGTTCCACCTCGCCGCGCGCGATCAACGTCCCAACAGCCACACCCGGTGGCGCTTGGATGAGTCGTGGGCCCGTCGAGTTGGAGATCTCCCAGCGTTCGAAGAGCTTCTGCAACGCGGCGCCGCTCGGCCCACTCGAATATCCGATGGATCGTGCCGAAAGCACGGCCTTACGCAGCGCCTCGTGGGTGTCCACCACCGGCCGTGGCGCGCCAGCTCGCACGGCGATCGCGACGGCAGAACGCACCAGATCGACCTTGGTGTCGGAAGTGATCCGGCCCGCCTCGATGAGCCGGTCTATTGCATCTCCTGCCAACACGACGACGTCGAACCGTGCGCCGTCGAGCAGTTCCCTGGCTGCATCGACTCCGCCCATGGACTCGAACGAGACCTTGCCCCCGAAATGGTGCCAGTCCGCGATCACATCGGCCAACATCTGGCGTGTGGCCATCGAGGAGATACCTTTGAGTGAATTGCTCATGGCCGGTTGTCACTGAATTGAGAGAGGCTTCAAGGTGAATGAATTCTGATGTCGCCACCCCTGTCAAGCAACACATGCCAGCCGCTAGCTGCTATTCACTTTGGGCATGGACCATGCGAAGATCCACCTATGAATTTGAACCAGCTTGAGAACTTCGTGCGAGTGGCCGAGCACGGCAGTTTCAGCAAGGCAGCACTCGTCCTGGGCATTGCGCAGCCGGCCTTGAGCCGTCAGGTGCGCGCGCTTGAAGTCGAGCTTCGCGAGCCCTTGTTTCTCCGCCACGGCCGCGGCGTGCAACTCACCGAGATTGGGCGGCGGTTGCTCGAACATTGCCATGGCATCCTGCACCTCGTGTCCCAGGTGAAGGTCGACCTCGCCGCGCAGCGAGACGAACCAGTAGGGCAGATTGCAATCGCCTTGCCACCGACCTTGGCGCGCCATCACACGCTGCCGCTGATTCAAGCGTTTCGGAAGGATATGCCCCAGGCTCGCATGGCCATCATCGAAGGGTTCTCTACACACATCACTGAGTGGCTCACCTCGGGACGGGTGGATCTCGGCCTCGTCTACAACCCGGAACCGTCTCCGGCGCTCGAAATTCGACCTTTGCGCGAGGAGAAGATCTGTCTCGTGAGTCCGGCCCATGAATCCCCGGCCCGCACGGTACCACTGCGGGATCTGTCGAAATATCCTCTGGTGATGCCGGCGCGCGGCAACAGCTTTAGGAAACTGATGGAATCTGCGGCGGCAATGCGCGGCGTGAAGTTGAATGTTGAATGGGAAGTCTCCAGCGTACCGGTGATCCTTGACCTGGTGAGCGCTGGACTTGGACATGCGGCGCTCGCCGAAGACGCGATTCGCCCGTTCCAGCGCCTCAAGCGGCTTTCGGTCGCACCTTTCGTGCAGCCCGAGATCAAGATCACCTTATGTCTCGTCACTCCCGCGCAGCGACGAGCGACCACGCTGAGACAGCGCACTGAAGCCTTGATCGTTCAAATGATCAGTCCCGCGCGGCACGCAGGTTGAGGCGCAAGGGGCGCTGTTGCATGGCGTTGGTGCGCGGACGGAAGGCCCGCGCGGTACCTTTCAGTTGCCGTTTAGGTCGAACCATCGAAGCTCGCAGCGGGGCCACTGGAGGTGCAGTTATCGTTGGTCTGAGCAGCAATCGTAGATCGACTCGCGACGCGAGCCGCTAGCCTTCCGAAGGGCTTGGATTTCGTCCGTCTAGCGAGGGCAGTCTGCAACGCTCTACAGGCTTTCGATCTCGGTACTGTTTGGAGCGTGCGGCGAAGTGACCGCTTTTCGGCGTCGAATTGCATTCTCGCTACTTCCGTTTTGGGTCGGCCCCAGCTGCCCGCACGCCGACACTGACGGGCAGGTATGCTGCGCATTGCAGTCGGCCGGCAACCGACGGCGTATTACCCGGTCAGGCCGCCAGCCTCGCGGACGCAAGTCGGCCAAGTGCTGACGGTTACAGTCGTCCGCTTTGAGGCGGCTCACCCAACGGTGCGGACGACACAGCGTATCGCTTGCGCGCTCAGAATCCCAGGCTGGCCAGCAGGTCGTCGACATCGTCCTGCTTGAGCGCCTTGTCGGGCACTTGAGGGCCTTGAAGTTCGTCGCGTTGGGTTTTGGCGCCGGCAATGGCAGGCGCCGAGTCGACAAGCAGACTAAGCAACTGGCCCTCCGTTCGCGTGATGATGTCCACGACCTTCTTGATGACCTGGCCAGACAGATCCTGGAAGCTCTGCGTCATCATGATTTCGGTGAGCAGGTCGTTCTGCTGTTGCGCGAACCCGGCAGCGCGCTCGGCGTAGTCGGCGCACTGCTTCATCATGGCCTTGCAAATCATCGGGCTCAGTTCACCCTGCGCCCGCCGCCGGATCGTTTGGGCCAGTTCGCGCCCCCGCTCGGCTACTTGATTGCATTCGGGAAGGCCTCGCTCGACGGTCGCGAGTACCTTGTGGGCTGCATCCTCGGTGAGCTTGCCCACGTACGAAAGTCGATCGCGAGCGTCCGGGATCTCGGCTGCGACTTCGCCCAGCGAACGGTCGAAGCCCAACTCGCGCAGGGACTCCAGGAGGTCACGTGCGATGGTACCGAGCTGGTTGAACGCGTCGGGTCGGACAGGTGCAGAGATTTCGGTCATGTTCGTTCCAGTGCGCTCAGGCTGATAGCAGGGAGTGCTTCGAGAGAATGCGGGCCAGCTTTTCCTGAAGAATGTCTTGCGTGAAGGGCTTGACGATGTACCCGTCGGCGCCCGCCTGCGCGGCCTCGACGATGTTCTCCTTCTTGCCCTCTGCGGTGATCAGCAGCAGAGGCATGCGGGAAAACTTAGGATGCGCCCGCAAAGTCTTCAGAAGATCCAGGCCCGTCATGTTGGGCATGTTCCAGTCGGAGATGACAAAGTCAACGGGTTTGCTCTCGATGATGCGAAGAGCCTGGACTCCGTCTTCAGCCTCCAGGATCCGTGTCGCACCACACTGGCGCAACAGGCCGCCGACGATCCTGCGCATCGTCGAAAAGTCATCCACGACAAGGTAGGTGAGATCGGGGTTCATGGGCTCGTTTCTGGATCAGAGGGGGTCGAGCCGGGTACCGGACGCCAGCTGACGTTTTCGTCGTCGTCCAGCCGTGCCCAAGGGCCGAGTGACCGGTGCAACGTCATATCTTCGACCCGTCATTGAGCATCATTAGCCCCATCCATGACCGATTCCCCGATGTGGGGAAAATGCACGCCAGGGAGTTCCTGACATCCTCGGTACTTCAGATCGGCCAGCGCGCTGGGACACCTTCGCGAAATCAAGGCGATCACCCGAGAGAGGGTGCTCTCAGGGCTGAACACAAGAGGTGCCTTTCGTCTGCAGCGGAAGGTACACGCTGACGGTCGTTCCAACCTGCAGTTCACTGCCAATTTCAAGCAATCCCCCATGGTTGGAAACGATGCCATGCACCGCAGCCAGTCCAAGCCCCGTCCCCTCGCCGACCGCTTTGGTGGTGAAGAACGGTTCAAGAACCTTGTCAAGCAAGTGCGGCGGAATTCCGACCCCTGCGTCGATGACCTCCAGGCGCGCGTATTGCGGCACGTTGGTTTCCGAAGGACTGGTCTTTGGAGCGGCAAGATCGACAACGACGCGGATGGATCCGTCGCGTCCCTGCATCGCGTGGGCGGCATTGCGAACGAGGTTCAGCAGCACCTGCTCCATTTGAACTGGATCGACATCGATGAGCCCGTCTTCGATGACCTCCAGGGTCAGCGGAATGCCCGCTGGAACCACGGCGCGAAGCAAGCCCTCGGAATGTCCGAGCAACGTAGCGAACTCCATCGTCGACTTCGCCATCGGGGTCTGGCGCGAGAAATCGAGCATCTGCCGAACGAGCGTCGCAGCCCGGGCGCCGGCTTGACCGATTTTGGTCAGGTTGAGCGCTTGCCGAGAGCCGTCGACGGCCTCCATTTCGCACAGCTCCGTCAAGCCCAGGATTGACGCGAGCAGATTGTTGAAGTCGTGAGCGATCCCGCCCGCCAGGGTGGCTACGGCGCGCAGCTTGTCATTCTCGCGTAGGCCTTTCTCGATCAGTTGCTGTCGTGCAATGTCGCGACCGATGCAGAGATGACTGAGTACCTCGCCATCACGTCCCACAATGGGCGTGACGGACCATTCAGCCAGAAAGTGGCTGCCATTCCGGCAGGACTGTTCGGCGCGGATGACTTCCGCAACCGTCATTGGTAGCGGCAACTGCCAGACAGCCGCGGTACAAGAGGCCGCTTCCAGCGCAGTCCAGCCTGTTGCACGCGTGAACGCGGGGTTGACCGTTTCTATCCGGCCGCGGGCATCGAACACAAGCACGAACGCATCGGTGTGCTCGATGAGCGCTGCCATCTCGCCTCTCTTCCGTTCGCTGATGTCGAGGTGCATCACAATGGCGCCGCGCGCCGAGCCGGCCCGATCGTGCGCGCGCAGCGGTGTCGCCGACATCCTGTACCAACGCTCCTGCGTGGGCGAATGGCAGGGATACTCAAACGAGGCCTCGATGCTTTGCCCATCGAGCACCGCTCGTATACCCGCAGCGACCTTGCGTACGTCGTCGGCGCAATGATCGGCGACACTGTCGCACAGGCCGGGATAGCTCTGTCCGACGCCGAAGTCCTGCGACTGCAGCCCGTTCGCAATAGCAAAATGCTTCCATGACGCGTTGACCGACCGGATGACACCGTGCTCGTCTAGCAATGCAATATGGGGCGACATGGCATCCAGGATGTCGCTCAGGGCATCTTCCAGCCTGAGGCGTTCCGCCTCGCTGGCCAGCAGTTGGGACTCGAGCGATCGGAGGTTGCCGTCCAGCACGAGCGGCTCGATCACAACGCAGGGGCCTTGCCAGGCAGCGCATGTCGCAGCGCGGACTGCAGCTCATGTCGTGAAAACGGCTTGGCGAGTTGGCACGTGGCACCCGCCAGGGACGCCGACTGCAGGCTGAATTCGGCCGATAGCACTCGTCGCCCACCGGAGATGGCAACGATTGGCATCTGCGGTCGACGTCGGCGCAGTTCCACGATGAGCCGGGCACCGTCCATGCCGGGCATCAGGATGTCGGTGATGACGAGATCGATTGCCGCGCCGCCGCCGAATTTTGTTAGTCCCTCCTCGGCACTGGCTGCATTGCTGACAGTATGACCGTCGAGTTCCAGCATCTGGAGCAAGGTGTCGCGCAGAATTTCGTCGTCGTCGACGAGGAGAATGTGGGCCATTGGATCCGTCCAGGTTTAGAAGAGTTCGATGCGTTGGGACGGCGCGCCCGGCGCGGCGTCGCCGGCCGCTTCGGGGTCCCGGTGCAGGGCCTCCTGTTCGAGGTACTCCTGGGCCAGGGCGCCTGCGCGTCGGTCGATCTCCAGTGTCTCGTCCTCTCCAGCGCGCAGGCGCGCGATCAGATCGACCAGTACGGCGTTCCGCGAATCCATGGCCGGCTGCACGCGGTCGACGATCTGTTTGACCACATCCTGGGTCTGCGCCGTGTCGAGCAAGAGGCCCAGGCCGCGGTCAAGTTCGGTGTTGTGTCCAGTCACCGCCGTCATCAACATCTCGTAGAACTGCCGCATGTCGACGTAGCCTTCGTCCAACTTGAGCGTCAGGCCGCCCAACCTCGCCGCCTCAGCCTCGTTGTGGTGCGTGCGCGCATCGAATTCGACGCTGTACCCAGACTCGACCGTCTTCACGAGCGATCCAATGTCGTGGCTGACCTTCTCCGCTGAGGCATTCGCCTGAGTCGCCAGCCGGCGCACTTCGCCTGCAAGCACGGCGAACCCGCGACCAGCTTCGCCGGCGCGTGCCGCTTCGATGGCGGCGTTGATCGCCAGAATCTCGGTCTGGCGGGCGATGCCACGGATAGTGTCCGTCATCTCCGTCAGGCCCTTGACCTCGGAAAGCAGCGCCTTGAGTTGCTCGCGTTCCTGGGCGATCTGCTGGGGCAGCGTCTGCACGAAGGCAGCGAGCTCGCGGATGACCAGGCTGTTTCTCTCGATGCCCTGCTGCATCGCCTCGCTTTGTACCCGCGCTTCGCCGAGATAGCGCACCAGATTCCCAGACAGCTTGTGCAGGTTGCCCGTGCGGACGATGACGTCGAGCGCCGACTTCTCCGACAGCCCGACGGCCCGACCGAGCTGGCTCATCAACTGCGCATCGAAAGCGAGCAGGCCATCCAGTGCCGCGGAACCTGCGCGCTCGGACGCAGCCCGGCCACGAACAAGGTTGAGAACCCAACGGCGTAGCCGAGACAGGTGGGTCTTGCGTGGGAAGTTTGGGTCGTTCATGGCAAGGCATTCGGATTGGTGGGGCAACCGGCGCCATGCGGTCGCCAGAGCGTGTTCGACTCGCCGAACGCATCAAGCGCCGGGCAGCACCTGTCGGATGACCTTCACCAGGTCGGCGGCGGGCAGCGGCTTGACCAGCCAGCCGGTGGCTCCAAGCTTTTTTGCCTCGTCCCGCTTGGCCTGTTGGCTTTCGGTGGTCAACGTCAGGATTGGGATGAACCGAAGCACCTTGCGGACGTTGCGAATCAGTTCCAGCCCGTCCATCTTCGGCATGTTGATGTCGGTGATGATCAGGTCGGGCTTGAGCCCCTTGTTGATCTTGGCCATGGCCTGCTCGCCATCGGCGGCCGACTCGACGCTGAAGCCCGCCATTTCCAGCGAGTTCTTCAAGCTCATCACCATCGTGGACGAGTCGTCGACGACAAATATGGTTTTCATGGCGTTTCCCTGGGAGTTTGTAGGTTCGGAAGGTTTTGTCGAGACGGACTTCAGGCAAGGCCCAGCACGCGCGCCAACAATGGATCGGCGGGCGACGACTTGAACGTGGGGCGCAATGCGAGGAGAACCTGCAGCACCGCGCCGTGGACGTCCTCGCACTTGCCAAGATGGACCGCGGGCACGCGTTGCTGCAACAGCCACTGTGCCAGCGCCTCGGCATCGTCCACCGCGACGTGGCCTTCGAGGACGGCGTGCTTCTTGAGATAGCGGATCGTCATTGCAGCAACTCCTTTGGATTGAGCACCATCAACACGCCGCCGTCGCCCATCAACGCAGTGCCGGCGAAGCCGATCAGACCGGCCAGGACGCCTTCGAGCGGCTTGAGAATGATGTCGCTGGCGCCATGGAAGTGATCGACCAGCAGCCCCACGCTCTCGTTGTCGTGGCGGATGACCAGCACGGCCAGCTCGCCCGCCTCGTTGAGCATCGGCGCAGCGTCCAGCGCCAGCAAGTCGTTCAACGCCCGTAGCGGTACGACGCGCCCACGCAGTACCGTTGTGCGCGCCTGCTTGAAGTGGTGGATATCGCATGCGGGAATGCGCACGGTCTCGACGATCAGGTCCATCGGCACGCCCAGCCGACGGCCGGCACTCTCGACCACCATCACGGTCGTGACCGCCATCGACAACGGCAAGGACAGGCGCAACGTCGTCCCTTTTCCCTGCACGCTGCTCAACTCGACACCACCGTTGATGCGCTCGATGGCGGTGCGTACGACGTCCATGCCCACGCCGCGCCCAGACAGGTCGGAGATCTCGTCGGCCGTGGAGAAGCCGGGCAGGAAGATCAGCTGCACCGCGTCGTCGTCGGACAGCGTGTCCGCCTGGTCGGCGGAGATGAGCCCTCGCTCCACCGCCTTGTTGCGCACCCGCGCGGCGTCGACGCCGGCGCCGTCATCCTGGATCTCGATGATCACGCGGTCGCTCTCCTGGCGCGCCACGATGCGAATCGTCCCGGCAGGCGGCTTGCCAGCCGCACGGCGCACTTCCGGCAACTCGATGCCATGGTCGAGGCTGTTGCGCAGGATGTGGATCAGCGGATCCGCCAGCGACTCGATCACGTTCTTGTCCGCCTCGGTGTCCTCGCCCTCGACGACTAGGTTGACCTCCTTGCCGAGCTTGCGGGAGATGTCGCGGATCAGGCGACCGAAGCGCTGGAACACCGCGCCGACCGGCAGCATGCGAACCTGCATGATGGCGTGCTGCAGGTCGTCGGCGATGCGGTTGATGACCGCATACTGGGCCTTGATCTCGCGCGCAAGCTCACGTTGCTGGAACACCTCCTCGGCACGCTGGGCCAGATAGGGCAGGCTGTTCTTGGCGACCACCATCTCCCCGATCAACTCCATCAGGCGGTCGATCTTTTCCTGGCCGACCTTGAGCACCTTCTGGGGCGAAGCGGCAGAGCTGTCTTCGACGCGCGGCAGCACCGCGACGATGTCGCGATCGGGCATCGTGGCCTCCGAGGCCGTAGCCGTGACAGCGACGACCTCGACCGCCAGCGCGTTGGATCGGGCCCAGACGAGCAGGGACGATGCCGACACCTCGCCGCTGACCCCGCCGGGCCGTCGAGACAGCCGAGCAAGTTGGACAAGGCGCGTCGGGCCGCACCCACCGTTCCCGCGGAATCGCCGGCGCGCGCAAGCAGTTCGCACTGGTCGCTCCAGAGCACGGCGACGCGTTGCCGCAGCAACGGCGAGACCGCCGGTTCCCCCGGAGGCGCAGCGACGCCGACGTTCGCTGTCGCGTCGCACCACGTGACCTGCTCGGCAACGCAGCAGAAATGCGCCTCCACCTCCGAGCGCGGCGCATCCGTGCACAGCACGATGTCCAGGTTGCACTGGTAGCAGTCCCATGCCGCCCGATCTTCGCCTTGCGGCCACGCGCTCGCGCTTGCGACATGCAGTTGCAGCAGCCCGGGCGCCGTGCGGGCCAACCGCCAGGGATCCTCGCCCTTGAAGAAGCACCCCACCTCGGGCAGGTATCGCAGCGCCAGCACGCTTAGCTTCGACGCGACCGCCGCCAGGTCGAGGCGGCTCGTCCAAGACGGCGCCAGGTCTTCGCTGGATACAGGGACTCTCGCGATGACGGGAACGGCGGCCAAAGGCGCGGGCGACGGGGCCGGCTCGCTCCCGCATACGAACGAACGCAGCGCGCTTGCGTGCGCGATCGAGCGCGCGTCGGCGTTGCTATCGATGCGGCCGTGTCGCTCGATCTGGTCGATCAGTTGAGCGCTGTAGTCCATCGCCTCGAGGAGCGCGTCGGCCAGCTCCGCGCTGTAGGCCAGCGTGCGATGACGCACGCGATCAAGCAAATCTTCGCCCGCGTGCACGACGCGCTCCAACGGCTTGAACTCGAACAGCCCGCAGTTGCCCTTGAGCGTGTGTACGGAGCGGAACAGATCGTTGAGCAGCTCGTCGTTGTCGGGGTCCTGCTCGACGTCGAGCAATCGCTTGCCGATGGCTTCGAGGCACTCCCTGGCCTCGATGACGAACTGGTCGAGCAGGTCGGTCTGATTCATGTCCTGGCTCCTTGGGCAGCGACCAGTGCCGCGTCCCGATCGCCCAGCAGCAAGGCGGCGCTCAGCACGAGGTCGAGCGGCTGCGCCGGCTTGACGAGATAGGTGTTGGCGCCAGCGTCGAGTGCCGCGTCGACATCCTGGCGTTGAGCTTCTGTCGACACCATCACCACGGGCGCCTGGTGGCGCGGTCCGAGCCGGCGCAGCTCTCGCACAAAACTGTAGCCGTCCATGCGAGGCATGTTGACGTCGACCACGTAGAGATCGAACGCTTCATCGCCTTCTTGCGCGTGGACGCGTTCCAGCGCCTCGACTCCGTTGAGGGCTTCGTCGGTATGCCAGCCGGCGTCGCTCAGCAGCTTGCGGTGGTACATGCGTACGGTGGCGGCATCGTCGACAACGAGAATCCGGTACATCTTCATGCCTCCAGGGGCTTCTGGTAGACCATCGCGTCGGGAAACCGGCGCACGGTGTAGAGGGACGACATGCGACTCATCGACTCCGAATGGCCCAGGCAAATGAAGCCGCCCGGACTCATGGAATCGAACATCGCCTCGGCGGCGACGCGCCGGGACAGGTCGTCGAAATAGATCAACAGGTTGCGACAGAAGATCACGTCGATGTCGCGAAATCGCCGGGTGTCGGTCGGCTCGGAGAGGTTGACGCGGCTGAACTCCACCGAGTCGACGAGATCTCGCGAAATGCGCCACTCGTTGTCGCCGTGTGGCTTGAAGTACTTCTTCAAGTATTGCGGCGGCAGGTTCCCCACGGAGCGCTGTGAGTAGATGCCGCGCTGCGCCGCCTTGAGCACGCTGGTGTCGATGTCCGAGGACAGGATCTCGACGTCGTACTGGTCGATCTTCGCCCAGCGCTCCAGCAGGTAGATCGCGATCGAATACGGCTCCTCGCCAGTCGAAGAGGGGATCGACCAGATGCGGATCCGCGAGCCGGGTCGCTTGCGCACCGCCACTTCGTCGAGCATGTTGTTGACCATGCAATCGAACTGATAGGCCTCGCGGAAGAAGTAGGTCTCGTTGACGGTCATGATGTTGACGAGCTGCTGCAGCTCGGCACCATCGGTCTCGAAGCGCAGC
>Ga0302156_10001771_pt1 | contig 18530 bp, 16 predicted proteins | sample I_Bog_N3_2_FD_193503 | JGI IMG/M metagenome (GOLD analysis project Ga0302156, IMG submission 193503) | Peat permafrost microbial communities from Stordalen Mire near Abisko, Sweden - I_Bog_N3_2 | ecosystem: Environmental > Terrestrial > Soil > Wetlands > Peat | place: Sweden: Abisko, Stordalen... | reverse complement strand
GGGTTGGTTAGAACTTGACCGACGCGGCCCTCGGCGACGTCCCGCTCAACTCGGCGGCGCGGGCTTCGGCATAGGCGGCTGCGCCCAGCAATGCGGCGCGGGTCTCCAGGATGACGCGAACCGGCATGTTGATGAGCAACTGGCTCATGCGGCCCTTGTCGGTGAAGGCCTTCAGGAAGGTGCCGTCCTTGAGCTTTTCCAGGATGCGGGGCGCGATGCCGCCGCCCACATAGACGCCGCCCACCGAGAGCAGCTTGAGGGCGATGTTGCCCGCCTCGGCGCCATAGGCGGAGACGAACATATCCAGCGCCTTCTCGCAGATCTCGCTTTTGGCGGCGAGCGCCAATTCGGTGATCACGGCATTGGGATCATCGGCGGCGGCCATGCGCTCGGCGAGCCAGTTCGGTTCGTCCATGCCGCGGACCTCGCGGAGAAACTCGTAGATGCCGGTGAGGCCCATGCCACTGATTACGCGCTCATAACTCACGCGGCCGTTGTACTTCTGCTTGAGAAAGCGCAGCAGGTCGATCTCGTCCTCGTTGCGCGGCGCGTAATCGGCGTGCCCGCCCTCGGATGGATACGGGGTGTGGCTGCGGCCGTCCCAGATCAGCAGCGCCTCGCCCAGCCCGGTTCCGGCGGCGATCAGCGCGCGGTTGCCGATCTGGCTGGTATCGCCCTCGCTGAGCGTATAGATCTGCTCGGGGGTGAGCTCGGCCACGCCGTAGCCGTTGGCCTCCAGGTCGTTGATGAGAAAGACGTGGGTGATGCCAAGGTTGAGGGAGAGCTCGCGGCTGTCGAGGGTCCAGGGAAGGTTGGTCAGGCGCAGACGGCCGTTGCGCACCGGCCCCGGCACGCCGAAGCAGGCCGCCGTTATCTTGTGCGCCCCCAAAAACTCCTTGACGATCTCTTCCAGCCCCGAGTAGTTTTTGGCCGCATACCGCTGGTCGCGGGAGTATTCGAGTTTTCCATCCACAAAGTCGTACAGCGCCAAGTGAACCTTGGTGCCGCCTACGTCGCCCGCCAAAATCATCGTTCCCTCTCCAAAACTCCACAGCCTTCCTCATCGGTGGGGGGTAAAAGCGCGGCTGCGGCTTCATCCAGGATTAAGGTAAGTATACCGCTTGAGGGCCAGATGAGTTGGCTGGGCAGCCGTTCAGGGTCATGCGGCCCCATTAACATCTCCTTCAAAATGCGGGCCTTGGCCTCGCCGGCGGCCAGGAAGAAGACCGACCGGGCATGGTTGATGACCGGCCAGGTGAGGGTGATGCGCCAAGCCTCCTTCTTCGGCACATAATTGGCCACGGCCAGTCGGTCCAGCTCGTGGATGGCGGCGGTGTGCGGGAAGAGCGAGGCGGTGTGGCCGTCCTCGCCTAGCCCCAACGCCACCAGGTCGAAGCGGGGGCTCTCGGCGTCCTCCAGCCGGAAGCTCGACCGCAGCTCCGATTCGTAGCGCGCCGCGGCCTCCTCCGGCTCCAGCTCGCCCTCGATGCGGTGGATCTGCTCGGCCTTCAATGGCACGTGCTCCAGCAGCGCCTCGCGGGTCATGCGGTAGTTGCTCTCCGCGTCCTCGGGAGGGACCGAGCGCTCGTCCACCCAGTAGAGGTCGAGCATCTCCCACGGCATTCGAGAGCGCCAGGGCTGATTGCGGTCGGCAAGCAGCTCGAAGGCCGCCTTGGGAGTTGTCCCGCCGCTGATGGCGATGCGCGCGCGGCCATGCGCCTCCACCGCTTCCCCGGCCATCTCGACAAAATACTGCGCCGCCCGCCGCGCCAGGGCCCCGGCATCCGGTTCGACATAGTATTTGATCTGGAGATGCCTGGCCATGCGTGTTGGTTTCCTCTGCTCTCTTTACGTTACGCTCCGCAATTGCAAATGGCTGTGGAGCAAGGTCGATCGATGGTTTTGAGCAACCTCTGCGCTCTACCTGCCGAGATACTCCCGGTACTGCAATTCGATGATGCCGGCGGCGCGGGCTAATGCCAGCTTCGACAGATTGTACTGGTAGAGGCCTTCCACCAGGTTGCTTTCGGCGGCGGCCAGCGCGGCCTGCGCGGTGACCAGGGGCAGGTTGTTGTCCACGCCCGCGTTGACGCGGTCGGTTTCGTCCGCCAGGGCGCGCGTGGCCAGATCGACATTCGAGCGGGCGACCTCGACCAGTTTCGCCGTGGCGTTCACATCGAGCAGCGCCGAGCGCACTTGCTGGTCGATCTTGCCGCGCAGGTCGTCGAGCTGGGCATTGGCGGCCTCCAGATTGGCCTGGGAAGCCTCCGCGTCGCCGCGCAGTTTGGCCTCGCGGAAGATCGGAAAGCTCAATGTGCCCACGGCGGCATAGTTGCCATGCGCGCCCGCCCCGCCCACCTGGCTGACGCCGTAGTAGCCGCCAAAGCTCAGGCTCGGCAACCGCTCGCTGCGGTAGGCCGCGTGGATGGCCTTCATCTCGACCGCCTGATTCTGCAGGGTCTGGTAGTCCTGGCGGTTCTTGAAGGCAATAGCCCGGACCTCCTCGGGTGTCTCGGCAGCCAGTTCGCTGTAGGGAGCCGGGTCGGTGAGGGCAACCGCCTGGCCGGGGTCGATGCCGATCTCGCGCTTGAGCAGGATGAGGTTCTTTTCATAGGCGTTCTGCGCGGCGATCAGGGCCTGCTGCTGAGCCTGAAGCTGCACCCGCGCCCGCAACTCATCCAGATTTGCCGCGACGCCGGCCACGTGTGCTTCGTGGGCGTGTTCGAGCACCACTCGGTCCGCCGCCTCCAGCGCCCTGGCGTTGTCCACCTCGCTGGCTGCGGCAATGGCGTGCAGATAAGCGGTAGCCACCTGCTGCACCACCTCGCCGCGCGCCGACATCTTAGCGAAGTGGGCTGCGCGCTGCGCCGCGGCTACCGCCTTCCATCCGGCAACCACCGGCCCCGAGAAGAGCATCTGCCCGAATTGAATTTTGCCCTCGGTCAGGTCGTCGCGGGTAATCTCGGAGAATCCCGCCGGCAGCTTGCCGCCAGGAAACAGCGGCAGAAACATCTTGAGTGTGCCGGGTCCAAAGCCCATCGCGGCCAGGTTCTGCTGGTGGACGCCGAGGTCGCCGGTGAGCATGATCGTTGGCAAAAAGTTCTGCAGGGCCTCGTTCTTTTGCCCCTGGAGGAACTTCTCGCCGTCTTCAGCTTCCCTGAGGCCCAGGTTGTTCTTGAGTCCGAGAGCAATAGAGTCGTCCAGGGAGAGCTTGAGGGTCTCGCCGGTAGCCGGCCGCAGGGTCACGCTGCCGAAGTAAGGATTAGAGGCGGAGCTGGGGTTCGGCGTCTGCGCATAAAGCGCGCCCGCCAAAGCCAGGCCCGTAAGCCAAACCGGCCACGCCCGCCGGATGTCAGATTGTCGCGCTCGATTCACTGATCCTATTCTCTCAGATGATCGAGGCCGCATAAGGATTCCGGGAGCCGACTTTGCCCGAAGAATCCCGCCCCTCGAAGCGTGAGCCGCCGCGCCTGCCCTGGGGTCTGCGCGCCCGATCGGGCCTGCTCCGCCCGCCATCCGGGCGGTCGACAACGCCACTGGCCGGGGGGTACCATTAGGCGATTCGGCATTGCTCCCGCGGAGTGTAACAGTCCGCAATTCCCGCATCCGCAAGGAAGGAAAAACAACATGAAGAGATTCGCCGCTGCCCTTGTCTCGATTGCAATCCTGTGTGGCCTGAGCGCCGTTGCGCAAACCGCCAACCCCGCGACTGAGAAAAAACAAGTGAATGATTGGTGGCACCAGGCCTATCTCACGCAGCCTCTCAACAGTCCAGACGCAAAGAAGCTTCCCCTCATCTCCGTCAGCGGCAACCGCTTTGTCGATCCCGCGGGCAAGCCGGTTCTCTTTCGCGGCGTCAACATCGCCGATCCCGACAAGACCGAGAGCCAAGGCCACTGGAGCAAGGAGCTCTTCGTCAAGGTCAAGGAGACCGGCGCAACGGTGGTTCGCATTCCGGTGCACCCGATTGCATGGCGCGCGCGCGGAGCCAAAAACTACCTTGCCCTCCTCGATCAGGCCGTCCAGTGGAGCACGGACCTCGGCATGTATGTTGACATTGACTGGCACTCCATCGGCAATCTCAAGCAAGGCCTCTTTCAGGATCCGATGTATGAGACCAGCCTGCCCGAGACCTTCAACTTCTGGCGCACCATGGCCGCCCACTTCAACGGCAATCACACCGTCGCATTCTTCGAGCTGTTCAATGAGCCGACCCTCTTCCGGGGCCAGCTCGGATCGACGCCGTGGAGCGAGTGGCGCAAGATCAACGAGGAGATGATCTCGCTCATCCGCGCCTATGACGAAGAGACCATTCCGCTGGTCGCCGGTTTCGACTGGGCCTATGACCTCACTCCGCTGCGCGACGATCCCGTCCGGGCCGAGCGCATCGGATATGTCACCCATCCCTATCCCAACAAGAGGTCAATGCCGTGGCCGCTCAAGTGGGAAGAGGATTTCGGCTTTGCCGCCGATCGCTATCCGGTCATCGCCACCGAGATTGGCTTTGACTACAACTGGGGCCCCAGGGAAGTCAACGCCGCTTACGGCCCTGCGATCACAAGCTACCTCGAATCGAGGAATATCAGTTGGGTTGTCTGGTGCTTTGATCCGGAGTGGGGGCCGAGCATGATTTCCTCATGGGATACATTTGCCCTCACCGACGAAGGCAAGTTCTTCTCCGATGCCATGCACGCCCCGCCGGCGTCATCATCCCCGGCAGCGGCCAAATGAGGTGAAACCCGCCCAGCGCAGGACAGCCTGCGCCGGAAGCGCTTTTCACGCAAACAGAATGCACATGGGCGTCGCCGCTGCGAAGCTCTTGCCTTCCTTCGCCAGCGTTCCGCTCTCGGCGTTGCGCGCGAAGACGCTGATCTGGTTCGAGTCCTGGTTGGCCACCAGCATCCAGCGCTCCGTCGGGTCCAGCACAAAGTTGCGCGGCGTCTTGCCGCCGCAGCTCGAGGGGCCGATTGGCGTCAGGCTGCCGGTCGCCGGATCGGCCTTGCACTCGAAGATAAAATCGGTGCCGCGATTCGCAAAGTATACGAAACGTCCGTTTCGCGAGATCACCGTGTCGCAGCCGGTATTCCCGCCGCCGTGAACCTTGGGCAATAGCTCAAGGCTCGCTTGTGGGGTCAGGCTCCCGTCTGTCTTGCTCCACCGCAGCACCACCACCGTCGAGTCAAGCTCGTTCATGCAATAGGCCGTATGGCCGTTGGGATGGAAGTGCAGCGTTCGCGGGCCGGCGCCGGGTTTGGAGTGGTAAGTTCCGGCCGGGGCCAGCATGGCCGTAGCCGTGTTCAGCCGGTAAATGTGAATGCAATCTTCGCCCAGGTCATTGATGTAAGCAAACCGATTGTCAGGCGAGAAGGAGGCAAAGTGCGCGTGAGCGCTCTCCTGCCGGTCGGCATTGGGCCCGTGGCCCGTGTAGTGCTCGCTCCAGGCGGCAGGGCTGAGCTTGCCATCGGTCACAAGAAAGGCCGCCGCCGAGCCGCCGCCATAGTCAGCCGAGAGCAGCACGCTCCCGGTATGGTCCAGCGCAACGTGGCAGGTGCCCTTGCCGCCCGAACTCTGCGCGGAGAGCTGCCGCAGTCCGCCGTCCACCACGCTGAAGCTGGCCACCGCTCCGGTCGGCTTCCCGTTGAAGCTGTCCACCTCCGCGGCCGCAAACAAGTACTTGCGATCCGGCGAGTAGGTAATCCAGTCCACGTTATCCAGCTTTGCGGCCACTCCAGCCGCCGCAAGCTCCCCGCTCGCTGAATCCCAGTCGTAGGCCAGAATGCCATCCGGCGTATTGGAGCCGACAAAGATCCGTTCGCGGCGGGCAGAGGCCAACGAGGGCAGAGCGGCGGCTGCCATCGCGGCAGCGGAGACAGTCTTCAGAAAATCCCGGCGAGAGAAGTTTTTCATGACAGTAGAGATTGTCGCCGATCGGGCAGGAGCCGCGCCAGTGACCGCGAATCTCTCCTTTTTTTCCCGTCCTGTGCGGCCAGTCACAGGACGTTCACATACCGCGTATGATAGCATCCGCTTTCGTAGCAAGAGACGCCGGACGGTATTATCCTGCCCTCATCCGCGCGGCGTCGGCCCGAGACCCTCCAGGTCCACTCTTTATGGATGAGGTAGACGGCAGACCGGGACACGTGGCCCTCCAATCCGGCCACCTGGACGCCCCCAAAGGCGTCCCCACGGCTTCCCTGCCCCTCCCTTCCGCCAACCTGCTAACTCGCTATCCCCGCGAAGCGGGGAGTAACTCGCCGCTTTTGTCCAAGAAACCGCTCATCGATAATCCATCGACCTTCACAGGAGAACACCATGAAAACGTACCAGGGAAGTGAGATCCGCAACGTGGCTGTAGTCGGGCATGCGCACAGTGGCAAAACCACCTTGATCGCCGCTCTGCTGCATGCCGCGAAAATGACCCCAACCCAGGGCCGCGTCGAAGACGGCTCGGCCGTAACCGCCTATGACGAAGAGGAAGTAGCCCGCGGCGCAACCATGCAAAACGCGGTCGCCTTTGCCGAGTGGCAGGGCATAAAGATCAATCTCGTCGACACCCCCGGCTTTCACATGTTCACCCACGAGGCCCGCGCAGCCCTGCTGCCCGTTGAATCAGCCCTCGTCGTGGTCAACGCCCAGAATGGCGTCGAGCCGGTCACGGAGCGCGTCTGGCGCTATGCCGACGAGGCCGGCGTTCCCCGCATCGTCCTGGTCAATCAGATGGACCACCCCAAGGCCGGCGGCGGCGGCGGGCTGAGCGCCCTCATCGACGATCTGGTGGATCGCTGGGGCCGCAACTGCGTCCCCGTCCAGCTACCCATCTCCGGCGCGGACGGCTTTCACGGCGTGGTGGACCTGGTAACCATGGAGGCCTTCTTTTACACCTCCGGCGGCGATGGCCGCGGCAAGGCCACAGCCGAGATCCCCGCCGCCCTGGCAGCCGACGCCAAGGCCCGCCACGAAGCGCTCGTCGAGCTGGTCGCCGAGGGCAAGGACGAGCTGATGGAGGAGTACTTCGACACCGGCACGCTCACCAAAGAGCACCTCATCGCCGCGCTCCACGAAGCCATCCGCGAAGACCGCATCTTCCCCGTGCTCTTTTCGAGCGGCCTGGCCAACATGGCCCTCGACCACCTCCTCGACTTCATCAAGGCCTACACCCCTTCGCCCGCCGAGCGCGCGCCGATCGCCGTCCGCATTCCCACCATCGACGCCTCCGCCTCCGACGATCCCGATGCCGGCAAATCCACCCGCAAGATCGCCGACGGCGAGCCGTTGGCCATGATGGTCTTCAAGACCATGTCCGACCCCTTCGCCGGCCGCATCAGCTTCTTCAAGGTCATCAGCGGCACTGTCAAAAACGACGCCACCGTCGAGAACTACACGCGGCGCGGCCAGGAGCGCTTTTCTCATCTCTCAGTAATGCAGGGCCGCAAGGCCGTCGAAATCCCCGAGCTGCATGCCGGCGACCTCGGCGCGGTGGCCAAGCTCCGCGACACCCTCACCGGCGACACGCTCGGCGTCAAGGGCGCGGAGGTCCAGATCGATCTCTATCCCATGCCCGAGCCGGCCATGACCTACGCCATCGAGCCCAAGTCCCGCGCCGACGAAGACAAGCTCGCCCCCGCCATCCACAAGCTCATGGAAGAGGACCTGCTCATCCGCTTCTTCCGCGACCCGCAGACCAACGAATTCCTTATTGCCGGCGCGGGCCAGCCGCACATCGAAGCCATTGTCAGCCGCCTCAAGAAGCGCTACCACGCCGAAGTCACCCTCAAGGCGCCCAAGGTGCCATACCGCGAGACCATTCGCGCCAAGGTTGAGGCGCCGGGCCGTCACAAGAAGCAGACCGGCGGCCACGGCCAGTTCGGCGACTGCAAGATTCGCATGGAGCCTATGCCCCGCGGCGCGGGCTTCGAGTTCGCCAGTGAAGTCTTCGGCGGCGCAATCCCTCGGAACTTCATCCCCGCTATCGAGAAAGGTATTGTCGAGTCGGCCGCCCGCGGCTATCTCGCCGGCTTCCCGGTCGTCGACTTCCGCGCTGTCGTCTACGACGGCAGTTATCACGACGTCGACTCGAACGAAATGTCCTTCAAGATGGCCGGGCGGCTTGCATTTAGAAAGGCCATGGAAACGGCCAAACCCTGCCTCCTCGAACCCGTCATGAAGGTAGAGATCGAAGCCCCCGACGAGTTCGCCGGAACCCTCATGGGCGACCTCAGCAGCCGCCGCGGCCGCGTCCAGGGCACAAACTCCAAGGGCCGCACGACAATCATCAACGCCGAAGTCCCCATGGCCGAAATGTTGACTTACGGCACGCTACTAACATCCATGACGCAGGGCAAAGGCAGCTACCGCATGGAGATGGACCACTACGACATAGTCCCGCAGTTAGTAGCCGACAAAATCCTTGCCAACGCCAAGCGGCCTGTGGAGGAAGAGGAAGAGTAGCACCTACGGTGCGGACAGCCGCTCGCTATCCGCTCGCACAAGTTTCGTGGTCTCCCAGGTCTCAAAATCGAGGCCTGGGGCACACGGCACCCACCTTGTTATGATTTGAGTATCGGCTTCTTGTTTTTTGCATTCTCGTCACATTCGTGACCATACGCGGAGTTTGACATGGGAAACGGTATAGTAGCACTTCTCATCGCATATTCTCAGATCGCCGCCAATATTGCCCAAGTAATCGTACTCGTGGCTTTAGCGTTAGCCTTGCTTGTCTCGCGCAAGCAAGCTCGACTTGCGATGCAAAGTCTGTCGCTCATGGCGAATGCCAATCAGTTTCAGGCATTCAAGGCGATAATAGACGAGAGTCGTTCCCTTAAGCCGGTACGTGACTCGTTGGAAGCGAGCGGAATTCCGTCTTTTGCCTTCTTGAAGACCAAGTACCACACTCTAGCACATATCAAAGCATCCGAAGAGCTCGCACCTCTGTTCCATATCGGGGGATTCTATGAACAGGTAGGAGTACTTGTGAGACGCGGGTTCGTTGATTTCGATTTAGTGTTTGATATGATGCCCTTGCCAGATAAGCTTTGGTCGGACTCGCAGAGCATCGTCCAGGCAATGCGAACCGAATGGGTCGGAGACTTCTGGTCCAACTGGGAATACCTGTATATACGTTACGCCGAAGAACGAATCCGGCAAAACAAGCTTCACAATAGGCCATCAAATGATTAATCGGCCCGAATTCCTCAAGCCTCATGATGTGCTCGGGATTTGCGCTCCTGCAGGCCCGATTTTGGAAAAATCCGCGTGGTCAGCGGCAAAGATTGAAATTGAAAAAAAAGGCTTTGTCGCAAAGTTAGCTACAAATGCACTATCAGCGGCTTATGGCTATCTGAGCGCACCCGACGCCGAACGAGCAGCTGACATAATGGAACTCTTCGTTTCTTCGGATGTTCAGGCGATCCTTGCAGCCAAGGGAGGATACGGAAGTATTCGGGTGCTAGATCGCTTAGATTTCAAACTAATAGAACGAAATCGCAAGATCCTTGTTGGCTTTAGCGATATCACTACTCTCTTACTGGCCGTCTATTCTCAGACGGGTACCATAGTTTTCCACGGCCCGATGCCTCTATTTAACTTTTCAGGCACAGCTGATTTCGAGAGGAATTCTCAGGCACTCTTTCAGCTTCTGATGGGTGACCCCATGGCTTTGAGGATAGATCTCGGACAGTTCGGGGAGTATTCATCAACTAGAGAGGCAGTTGTGAATGGTACCCTGATTGGCGGAAACCTAAGCGCTCTAACTTATCTTGTCGGTACAAAGTATCTGCCCAATTTGGATGGGGCAATATTGTTCATTGAGGATATTGACGAAGAGCCGTACAGCATCGATAGATATCTGACCCAGCTTGGTCTCCATAACGCACTTGATGGAGTCAAAGCAGTGATTATTGGCGAACTAGTGAACTGTATTCCTACCAACCTTGCGAAACCATCGTTTACCGCAAGAGAAGTGATTTCTGAACGACTTGCTAGGTACGGCATCCCAATCGTCTTCACGAATTCATTTGGGCACGGCCTTCATATGCTGACATTTCCTATTGGTGCAGAGGCTCAACTGAATACCTCAACGGGCGTCCTATCGCTTCAAGCCTCACCAGTCGCCATGTCAGAATGAAGGGCGGGCGGGTGGCCCGCATCTGCCCAATAAAGTTGGGTGGCCCACATCTCGATTCTGAGATGGGTGAGACGATGAACCCCAACCAGCCGCTTTTCGTTCTCTCCAACTCTGGCTTCCAAAGTTTCCCAGCTCTGAAAATCCAGACCTGGGCCACCCAGCCCCGCCTACAATTCCCCCTAATTCGAGGGAATTGGAAATTTGATAGATGCGGATTCTATTGACTATCTGTGGCCTATGAGCTACAGTTGATTTGTGGTCGAGATTCGCGAATCCGCAACCTTCTCACTCTGGCTGCAATCACTTCGGGACAGCCAAACCAGAGCAAGGATCGCCATGCGTGTGCGGCGGCTGGCCTTTGGCAACTTCGGCGACGTAAAACCGGTCGGCGAAGGCGTCAGCGAGTTGCGTTTGGATTTCGGTCCCGGTTACCGCGTCTACTTTGTTCAACGCGGCCAGGTTTTGATCGTCCTGCTCTGCGGCGGCGACAAGAGCACACAGGATCGCGACATCGCCGGCGCGAAGAAACTGGCGAAGGAGACATTATGAGCACCCTGAAGACCCAACCATTCGATCCGGCCGCGTATCTGGACGACTCTGAATCCCTTGCCGCCTACATGAGCGAGGCGCTGGCCACCGAAGACCCGGCCTTCATCGCCGACGCGCTCGGAGTCGTGGCCCGCGCTCGCGGCATGAGTGAGATAGCGCGCGAGTCCGGCCTCTCGCGTGAGAGCCTCTACCGCGCCCTGAGTCCGGATGGTAATCCCGAGTTCAACACCATTCTCCGGGTCGTCCGCTCCTTGGGCCTCCGCCTCTCCACCACTCCCCTCGAAGAGCGGAAGATTGCCTGACCCGCGGTTGGCCCATATCTCGAACTTGAGATGTGGGTACCACCAACCCCGATCCGCCGCTTTTCGTAATCGATTGATCGGGATCAACACCCCCGTCTTCAATACCCTCGAATTCGAGGGTATTAGAAATGAGACGAGGCAAGCGGCCCACGTCCCGCCCTTGAGATCAGGACCACCGCGGATGTCGGCGCCTATCGTGAGGTTTGCGGATGCAAGGCCTTGATGACAGCTTGCGGATTTCGGGCGATCACCGTGAAGAAGGCCCGCGCCGAGGATTCCGGAGTCCGGCGCCCGCCCTCCCAATGCTTGACCGCGTCGAGGCTGAATCCGAAGATCTGTGAAAATCGCGCCTGAGTCATCTTCAAACGTTTATCGCCAGCAACAGATCGCGCGCAAGTCCGTGAGAACTCACAAAGGCCCGCACAAGAATATTGCTATCGAGGACGATTCTCACGGCATCCGCGCGTAAGTCGGGCGCTCGCTGCGAAGGGCTTCAAGCAGCGCGGCCTCGCACTCCTCATCGGAGACCCCGGCGCGTGGATGTTCGCTCTTCTCAAGGAACCTGCGCAGCTTCTCCGCGGCGGCCTGCCGCTCGGGCATAGAAACCGCCGGCGGAGCGAACGCGCGAAGGCTGATGGCTTCGGCCTCCAGTATCTGCCGGCCCAGAATCTGTTCGATCGCAAGTTTTTGCGCCGGCGACAATGCCTCAGCACTCAAAATCATCTTGCAATCCGCCCTTCCGCACAGGCCAACTTTACTCAGATGGCCGACTGAAATAATTGTATGCCGAATCATTCTACGATACAAAACAGAGGGCGGGTGTCCCAGGTCTGGATTTTCAGACCTGGGAGACCACGAACCCAGAGCCGGCGAACTGACCACTGTTCACTGACCACTGTCGTTGTGAGACCACGAACCTCAACTGCCCGTTTTTCAATTTCCGCCGGGTGCCCCATCTCCCGATTATGGGGCCATGGGAGACCGCGAACGCTAGTCGGACAACTGGCAAGAAAGATTTCTCATCCCGTTTGCAGATCATTTCCCTCCCGGAGCGGACAATAGAAGTATGAACAAAGACCAGAGCCGCGGGCCATTCCTGACCCCTGTTCCCTGATCCCTGTTCCTTGTCCCCTGCCATTTGAACCCAAATTTCCGCGAGGTCCATTCTCCCTCTGTTCGCTTTTGTACAGGCAACACCTTGATTCCGTTTGACTTGCGGCTCACGTTTTTCCGGAATTTCCTCGAAATAGGGCACATTTCGTGAAACCGCCGGACGGCGGGTGGCCCACCTTCGATCCTCCCAAACTGATCACTGACAACTGACAACTTTTCACTGTCGTTGGGAGCCCGCGAAACCCCGCTCTTTTGGCTTGGCAATCTTTCTCGGGAACGACAGAATCCCCGCCTAGCCGCGCCAAACAAGGAGATCCCGGATAAATCCCAAGGTCGATGCTTTTTTACGAAAAGCCAAAAAGTAGCAGGAGGACTGAGAGCGATCCTCCTCGACTCCCCGCTGACCGAAGAATTGAAGTGGGGTCAGTCTTACTTTTTCCAGTCGTCCAAACCGGCGCGATCCTTGCGAAGCTGTGAGGGTCTTTCGCCGGCCGCCTCAGCCTCAAGCGCCCATGAGGGCCGGGCTGCCAACCTCGGCGCCCGCGCCAACCGGCTCCATCTCCGCGGCCGCCTCGGTAGCCACTGGGACGTGGGCCAGCTCCCAGGCGGAGCGGTCCTTGAGCAGCCGCGAAACCAGCGCGGTGTGCATGGCGTGCCCGGCGCGCTCGGCCACGACGTGGCCCTCGATGCGCCGCCCGGCCAGGGCCAGGTCGCCGATGAGGTCAAGAACCTTGTGGCGCACATACTCGTCGTCAAAGCGCAGCGCGCCGTTTTCCGGTCCCTTTGGCCCCAGGACGATGATGTTCTCCGCGCTCGCCCCGCGGATCAGGCCCATGTCGCGCATCTTCTGCTCCTGGTCCTTATAGCCAAAGGTGCGCGCCGCGCCGATGAAGGTGCCATAGGTCTCGGCGGCCAGGTCGATGCAGGCAGCCTGCCGGCCGACGGGTGCGGGAAAGTCGATGGTGTAGAGGATTCGATAGCCCGAACCAGGATAGACGCCGATGAACTTGTTGCCCTCGCGCACCTCGACCGGGCGCAGTATGCGGACGGTTTCGCGGCGGCGGCGCTGGGTGCGGATACCCACGCTCAGGAAGGCCTCGACATAGGGCAGCGCGCTGCCGTCCAGGATGGGCAACTCCAGGTTGTCCAGCTCAGCAATCACATTGTCCACTCCCATGCCGATCAGTGCCGAGAGCAGATGCTCGGTGGTCTGAATGAGCACACCCTGGCGCATCAGGCTGGTGGCATAGCTGACTTTGGCGACGAACCGGGCAATGGCGGGAATCTCAAAGTTGTCCAGATCGGTGCGGCGGAAGACGATGCCCGAGCCGGCGGCCGCAGGCAGCAGGCGCATGGTAACGGGCGCCCCGGAGTGCAGTCCCACTCCGATAAATTGCAGCGGCGCGGCTATCGTCTGTTCCAGGTGGGCGGGATTAGCCAGAAACTCCCTCTTCCGTGCGCGAATCCAAGCACAGAGGTAGATTAGACGGGAAAGTCTATCCCCGTCCTGTGGCATTTTGGCCACACTTTGCGCGTGTTAGGCGTTGCCCTCCTATTTAAGTGGCCGGGATGGCGTGACAGATTGGGGAGTTCCCCCACGCTCAGCCAAAGACTGGCCTGTCCCAGGCACGATGGGAGCCTTGCTACACTTCTCTTGAGGCTTCCCCAAGGGTTTGCCTGAAACCTCACTATAGAATCAGCACCGGGAGATTCCATGCCAGTTGTCGAACTCGCGGGAGTGACCAAGGCCTATGAAAACAAGGTTGCCGTCAGCAACCTGAGTCTATCCATTGAGGCGGGCCAGATGTTCGGCCTGCTGGGGCCAAACGGGGCGGGCAAAACCAGCTCCATTCGCATGATGATGGGCATCACCATGCCAGACTCGGGCCAGGTGAGCCTTTTTGACAGGCCCTTCGAGCGCGGCAGCCTGGAGCGGGTGGGCTACCTGCCCGAGGAGCGCGGCCTCTACAAAAAGATGAAAGTCATCGACCAGCTCGTCTTCTTCGGCTGCCTGCACGGACTGACCCCTCACGAAGCAGAAAAACGGGCGGGCGACTGGGCGAGGCGCATGGAGATCGCCGAGGCGCTTGGGAAGAAGACCGAAGAGCTCTCCAAGGGGATGCAGCAGAAGATCCAGTTCATTGCGACGCTGCTGCACGAGCCGGGACTGATCGTGATGGACGAACCATTCTCCGGCCTCGACCCGGTAAACGCGGCGCTGGTGGAGCGGACGCTGCTGGAACTCAAGGAGCAGGGCAAGGCGATTCTCTTTTCCACCCATCGAATGGACCAGGTGGAGAAGCTCTGCGATTCGATCTGCCTGATCGACCACGGTGAGGCCGTTCTGGCCGGCAATCTGCGCCAGATCAAGGCGAGCTACGAGCGCAATCGTGTGATTGTCGAGTTCGAGGGCAGCCCGGCTTTTCTAGAAAGCACAGAAATCGCGGAGGCGAAGAACTTCTCCGGCCACGCCGAGATCAAGCTGAAGCCGCACGGCAACGCGCAGAAGCTGCTGAACGAAGCCGCGGCCGCGGCGACCATCTACCGCTTCGAGCTGGTCGAGCCATCGCTCGAAGATATCTTCATCGAGACAGTGGGAGGCAAGGCCAATGCGTAACATTCTCCTCATCGCCAAGCGCGAGTATCTGGAGCAGATCAGGGGCCGCGCCTTCAAGATTTCCACCATTGCCCTGCCCCTCGTGATTGCCGCACTGCTGACCTTCAGCTACTACCTGGACCACAAAGCCAATGCCGGAAGGCACATCGCCATCGTGGCCGATGACGCCGCTCTCGCCGGCCAGGTGCGCCAGCAGATGCTCGACGACAAGTGGGCTCAATACAAAGTGGATGTAACCGCGCCGGCCAGCAGCGAGCAGCGCGACGAATTGCAACGGCAGGTGCGCGCCAAGGCAATCGACGGCGTTCTGGCCATCGACACCTCCGATCCGAACAAGATCACGGCCACCATCACCTCGCTCTCCGTCGCCGATGTCTCCGCCTACGGCAGCCTGCAGAACGCCTTGAATCGCGGCGTGATCAATGAGCGCATGATCGCCAGCGGCATGAGCCAGGCCGAGGCCGACGCGATGCTCGCCAGGGTTTCCATCGAGGCATTGCGACTGGATGAGAACGGAAAGATCGGCAAGAGCAACGGAAGCGCGACCGTCATCAAAGCGACTCTCATGCTGATCATGCTCTCCATTCCCATCATGCTTTACGGTTTGGATATGGCCCGGGCGATCATCGAAGAGAAGACCTCGCGCATCTTTGAGGTGATGCTGGCCGTGGCCAAACCCGGCGATCTTCTGGCCGGCAAGCTGCTGGGCGTGGGCGGCGTCGGCATTACGCAGATCGCCATCTGGGTCGCGGGGGCCACGGTCTTCATGGGCACCGCGCTAGCCGCCTCGCTGCTCACCGGCGACATCGCCATTCACTTCTCCTGGGCCGAGGGCATCTTCTTCCCCATCTATTTTGTGCTGGGATTCGCTCTCTTCAGCGCCATCTTTTCCGGCCTCGCGGCTACGTGCGAAACCGCGCAGGACTTGCAGAAGTTCATGTTTGTGGCTATTGTTCCGCTTTATACTGCCATGGGCTTTCTTCCGGTGATGATCAACGACCCCAACTCCGCCTGGAGCGTTGCGGCAACGCTCTTTCCGCTTACCTCGCCCTATACGATGATCTCGCGCATGGGGATGGCCGTGGTTCCGTTCTGGCAGATTGCCCTGTCGATCATTCTGCTCGTGTTCACGATTTGGGGTATGCTCTGGTTCTCCTCGCGCCTCTATCGCGTGGGTATTCTGATGTATGGCAAGCGGGCCACGCTGCCTGAGATCGTGCGCTGGCTGCGGTACTCCTGAGAAGCGATTCTAGCGGAGAGAGCAGAGTTAGCGGTGTTAGCCCGGAGCATGTTGGCGCTCTGCAGGCGCATTGACCAACCAGCAGCTAACACCGCCAACTCCGCTGCCTCCGCTAGAATCGAAAGAGTGACCGCCGAAGACAAACCCAGATTCACGCTGGGTCAGCGCATTGTGCTGGCCGTGGTTCCGCGCGTGGTATGGGCAATGCTAAGGATCGTCAGCCTCACCTGGCGCTTTGAAGTCATCGCGGTGGAGGGCGTTACGCCCGTCCTCTTCGGAGAGAAGCCAGGGCCGGAGATTTACTGCTTCTGGCATCAGTGCGTGCTGCCCTGCACGGTCTATTTCCGCAAATCCCATGCGGTCATCCTCATCAGCCAGAGCTTTGACGGCGAATTAATCACCCGCATTCTCAAACTGTTTGGCTTCGATGCCGTGCGCGGTTCCAGCTCGCGGGGCGCGCGCGAGGGGCTTCTCGGCCTGGCAAACGTCATCGAAACCGGCCGCACCGCCATCTTCACCGCCGATGGCCCGCGCGGACCCATCTACCAAACCAAGATGGGGCCCATCAAGCTGTCGCAGATGACCGGCGCACCTATCGGCGCTTTCTATCTTTTGCCGGAGCGCGCCTGGACCATCTCTTCCTGGGATCGCTTTCTGGTGCCCAAGCCCTTCACGCGCATCTGCGTCAGTTGGGCGCAGTGGACGCGCGTTCCCGCCGATCTTCCGCCGGAAGAATTTGAACCCAAGCGCAAAGAACTGAATGAGGCCATCGAACGCGCGCGGCTGCGGGCGCTCGACTACTTCAAGAAGGCGCACGCATGAGCGGCTTGCTCGTTGCCGACTTCGACTTCGATCTGCCGGCTGAGTTGATCGCGCAAGAGCCCCCTGCCGAGCGGGGACAGAGCCGGATGCTGGTCTTGAACCGCGCTACCGGGGCTTTGCGCGAGGCAAGATTCGCCGAGTTTCCCTCGCTGTTGAATCCCGGCGACCTTCTGGTTCTGAACGATAGTCGAGTGATTCCGGCACGCCTCTATGCGCGGCGCACGCTGCGCCGCGAGCGGGAGAAGCCTACCGGAGAGATCGAAGTGATGCTCACCGAGGCGGTTGTTCAACAATTGCCCGGTGCCCCAGAGCCTGCCCTGAGCCTGTCGAAGGGTCCCGATTCTGGGGCCTGGGAAACTACGAACCTTCAACCTCTACAATCCGGCGAGAATCTCTGGCGTGCCCTCGTCAGGCCGGGCAGAAAGGTGGCCATCGGCGAGATCCTCGTTTTTCCGTCACGCTCGGGCGCAATCGAACTTGAAGCCGAGGTGCTGGAGCGAGGCCAGTTCGGCGAGCGGCTGCTGCGCTTCAAGCCGGTCGACGATTTCTTCGCTGTTCTCGACCGCATCGGACACACGCCGCTGCCGCCCTACATCCGGCGAGAAGATGCCCAGGCGGATCGCGAGCGCTACCAGACGGTCTTCTCGCGCGAACGAGGCTCGGTGGCCGCGCCAACCGCCGGACTGCACTTCACGCCGCAAATCCTCTCGGCGCTCAGCGCCCGCGGCGTCGAGATTGCACGCGTCACTCTGCACGTGGGCCTCGGCACCTTTGCGCCGCTGCGCGTGGAGCGCGTGGAGGAGGTTCGCCTGCACCGCGAGCGCTACACGCTCTCTGCCGCTGCGGCGGAGGCCATCAATCGCGCGGTTGCCGAGGGCCGGCGCATTGTCGCCGTAGGAACAACTGTCGTCCGCACGCTGGAACACTGCGCGCTCCAGGCCGCCGGCAGCCCGCTCCAGCCGCACTCCGGCGAGACGGGGATCTTCATCTCTCCCGGCTTCCGATTCCGCCTGATCAGCGCGCTGCTCACCAACTTTCATTTGCCCCAATCGAGCCTGCTCATGCTGGTGAGCGCCTTTGCGGGAAGCGAGCCTGTCCTGGCCGCCTATCGGCACGCAGTCAACGAAAAGTACCGCTTCTTCAGCTATGGGGATTGCATGTTCGTTGCCTGACGCGTAAAAGGTGCGCGCTTCACACCGCCCCTCCGGGGCGGGGATTTTTGGGTTTAATGCTCTCCCAGGGTTTCACCCTGGGCTATTCTCGTCTCCTCCCTCCGGGAGGAGCCGTACCCAGTCTTTACAATTCCGTTCATGCGATTGCCTGCGCTCTCTGGGCAAGCCTTCTCCGCGTCTATGTTTTCTGCGCCCAGGATGGAAATAGCTGTTCCCTAATCCCTGTCCACTGTTCACTGTCCACTGATACACTCTGTAGCGTGACCGACCAAGCCAAGCCGCCCGTCTTTCTGCTCGACACCATGTCGTTCATCTTTCGCGCCTACCACGCGATGCAGCGCTCGCGGCCCATGAGTACGCGCTCCGGGCTGCCCACGGCGGCCATCTTTGTCTTCGTGAATATGATCAAGAAGCTGCGCCAGGATTTCGAGCCGCGCTACTTTGCCGCGGTCTTCGACGTCAGCGGCGAGGTCTTCCGCGACGAGCGGGCGCGCGCGATGAAGCCGCTGCGCAAGTGGAACGCGAAGACGCAGAGCTTCGACGAGGTGAGCTACGAGGGCTACAAGGCCAATCGCGCGTCGATGCCCGAGGA
>Ga0302156_10001767_pt1 | contig 18557 bp, 16 predicted proteins | sample I_Bog_N3_2_FD_193503 | JGI IMG/M metagenome (GOLD analysis project Ga0302156, IMG submission 193503) | Peat permafrost microbial communities from Stordalen Mire near Abisko, Sweden - I_Bog_N3_2 | ecosystem: Environmental > Terrestrial > Soil > Wetlands > Peat | place: Sweden: Abisko, Stordalen... | reverse complement strand
CTCGCGCATGCCGCCTTTGACGACGTCCTTGAGGTGGATGACGCCCAGGGCGCGGCCGTTTTCCGCAACCACCAGTGGAGTGCCGCCGCTGCGGGCGATCTCCTCCACGGAGTTGCGGACCTCAGTTGGCAGGGACGAGCCGTGCTCCTGAAGGTAGTTGGCAATGGCATCGACGGCACCCTTGCGGATGCTGCGGCCATCGACTTCGATTCCGCTCATGCGCGTGGTCGCGGAGAACGGGATGAACTCGGCGTTCAGCTGGCCGAGCTCGCGGCCGCGCAGGTTGTAGAGGTCCTTGGCGAGCACGACGATGGAGCGGCCCTCGGGGGTCTCATCAGCAAGCGAGGAGAGCTGCGCGGCATCGGCGAGTTGGTCGCTGGTGACTCCGGGCGCGGCGACGAACTCCGATGCCTGGCGGTTGCCGAGGGTGATGGTGCCGGTCTTGTCCAGCAGCAGCGTGTTGACGTCGCCTGCTGCCTCCACGGCGCGGCCCGAGGTTGCGAGCACGTTGTGCTGCACCAGGCGGTCCATGCCGGCGATGCCGATGGCCGAGAGCAGGCCGCCGATGGTGGTTGGAATAAGGCAGACAAGCAGCGAGATCAGCACGAAGACCGTCTGCGGCGCTCCGGAGTAGACGGCGAAGGGCTGCAGCGTGACGACGGCCAGAAGGAAGATGACGGTGAGGCCTGCGAGAAGGATGTTGAGCGCGATCTCGTTAGGGGTCTTCTGCCGTTCTGCGCCTTCGACGAGCGCGATCATGCGGTCGAGGAAGGTTTCGCCTGGGTTGGAGGTGATGCGAACGGTAATCTCGTCACTGAGGACGCGGGTACCGCCGGTGACAGCCGAACGGTCGCCGCCCGCCTCGCGGATGACGGGCGCCGACTCGCCGGTTATCGCCGACTCGTCCACCGAGGCCACGCCTTCGATGACTTCGCCGTCGCCAGGGATCATTTGCCCTGCAACGACACGGACCACGTCATCGGAGCGAAGCAAGGAGCTGGCGATCTCTTCGATTCCGGACTTGGTGACCTTGTAGGCGGTGGTCTCGGACTTGGCCAGGCGGAGTGCGTCGGCCTGGGCCTTGCCGCGGCCTTCGGCCATGGCCTCTGCGAAGTTCGCAAAGAGCACGGTGAACCACAGCCACAGGGTAATCTGCAGATCAAAGCGGAAGTGGCCGTGGTGGGTGTAGGTGTTGAGGATGAGCAACACCGTGGTGAGTACGCTGCCGACTTCCACGACGAACATGACGGGGTTCTTCATCATGAGCTGCGGAGCGAGCTTGCGCACGGAGTCGACGAGGGCGCGGCGAACAATTGCGCCGTCGAAGAGGGAGCGCTTTCCTTTGGCTTGGCTGGCGGTGGACATATGATTCTCCAGTTCCTAGAACGTGTGACCAGCGTGGAGCAACAGGTGCTCCAGGATGGGGCCGAGCGAGAGCGCGGGGAAGAAGGTCAGCGCGCCGACGATGAGGATGACGGATACGAGCAGGGTGGTGAACATCGGCGTGGTGACCGGGAAGGTGCCCACGGTCTCCGGTGCGATCTTCTTGCCTGCCAGGCTGCCTGCGATGGCCAGCATGGGAATCGCCATGAGGAAGCGGCCGACAAACATACCGATCATGAGGGAGTAGTTGTACCAGTGCGTGTTCGCATTGAGGCCGGCGAAGGCGGATCCGTTATTGCCGACGACCGATGCGTAGGCGTAGAGGATCTCCGATAGGCCGTGCGGACCGTGGTTGGTCAGGCTACTGAGTCCGAGGTTCGGCATGAGTATAGCGACCGCGGCAAAGCCGAGAATGATGAGCGGGAAGATGAGCAGATAGAGCATGGCCATCTGCACGTCATAGGACTCGACCTTTTTGCCCAGGTACTCCGGCGTTCGCCCGACCATGAGGCCGGCGATGAAGACCGAGACGACGACGAAGACCAGCATGCCGTAGAGGCCGGCGCCGACGCCGCCGAAGACGATCTCACCGAGCAGGATGTTGACCATGGGGACCATTCCGCCGAGTGGCGTGAAGGAGTCATGCATGGAGTTCACAGCGCCGCAGCTTGCATCCGTGGTCACAGTGGCGAAGAGTGCGGAGTTGGCGATGCCGAAGCGAACTTCCTTGCCCTCCATATTGCCGCCGGATTGATTCTGCGAGATGCTCTGGTCCACGTTATGCAGCAGCGGGTTGGGATGCGCCTCCGCCCAGAAGCAGGTGAGAACGCCGCCAAACCACAGGACAGTCATGGCGGCGAGTACGGCCCATCCGTGCTTCGGCGATCCGACCATCTGTCCCAGCGTGACCGTAAGGCCCGCAGGGATGAGGAAGATGGAGATCAACTGCAGGAAGTTGGTGAACGGCGTGGGGTTCTCAAATGGATGCGCGCTGTTGGCGTTGAAGAAGCCACCGCCGTTGGTGCCGAGCATCTTGATGGCCTCCTGCGAAGCGACCGGTCCCTGCGCGATCGACTGTGTAGTAACGGTCGTGGTGACAGGCTTGCCGTCCGTGCCGGTGGTGGTTGTTGTCTGTGGCTGGAGGAGCGTTGCGGTGTCATACGGGCGCAGGTTCTGGATGACGCCCTGCGAGACCAGTGTGAGCGCGAAGATCGCCGAGATAGGTAGAAGGACCCAGAGCGTGCTGCGTGTCATGTCTACCCAGAAGTTGCCGAGCGTCTTCTTCTCGCGACCGGCGATTCCGCGGATAAAGGCAATGGCCATCGCCAAGCCGGCGGCTGCTGACCAGAAGTTGTGCGTCGCGAGTCCGAGCATCTGTGTGAGATAGCTCATGGTGGACTCCGGCGTGTACGACTGCCAGTTGGTGTTGGTAGAGAAGGAGACCGCCGTGTTCATAGCGAGATCCGGCGCTACCGCCGTGAAGTGCTGGAGGTTGAGCGGCAGAACGTGCTGTAGGCGCTGGATGGCGTAGGTGAGAAGCACCGTTGCCGCGGTGAAGACGAGCATAGTGACGGCGTACTCGGTCCAGCGCATCTCGTGCTCAGGGTCGATGCCGGTCACGCGATAGAGCAGGCGCTCGCAGGGCACCAGCACGGGGTCGAGCCAGGTGTTCCGGCGTTCGAAGACGCGCGTCATGTAGGCGCCCATGGGCTTTGCAAGAAGCAGGATGAGCGCAATGAACAGGGCAATTTGCAGCCAACCATTGAGTGACATTAGAACTTCTCCGGACGCAGAAGCGCGTAGACCAGGTAGACCATCAGAAGGGCAGAGATGACCAGCAGAATGATGTTTTCAATCATGAGCGGCCTCTTTTCAGCCGGTCGCATCCAGTGACGTATAGCAGGCTCACCGGAAAGAGAATGGCGATAGTGACGATTGCAAGAAAATCACCCATAGGGAAACCTCACGAGAGTTAGTACACTCCGTGTGCCCGTGAGAAGTCTGTGAGGAAGTCGTTAAGAATTCGTAAGTTCGGCTTTGAACCGGTAACCGATCCAGGGCTCGCTCTCGATATAGCGCGAGCTGTCACCGCTGTCGAGCTTCTTGCGTAACTGTGCGACAAGAACGCGCAGGTACTCGGGCTGGTCTTCACCACCGGGGCCCCAGATGCTGCGCAGAAGAAATTTGTGCATAAGCACACGATTTGGATTGGTGGCCAGCAGGAGGAGGAGGTCGAACTCCTTGGGTGTTAGGTGCACCTCTGCGCCACGAACGCGCACCAGCCGGGATGGCGTGTGAATGTAGATGTTGCCGGCGGTGATCTCCAGGGGGGCAGGCTCGTCGTGGGAACGCTTGCGGAGGTTGGCGCGGACGCGGGCCAGCAGCTCCTGCATGCTGAAGGGCTTGGTCATGTAGTCGTCGGCGCCTTCGTCGAGCGCGGCGACCTTCATGGTCTCCTGCTCGCGGACGGAGAGAACGATGATCGGCGTCTCGGAGAGGCGGCGGACGGCGCGGGTGAGTTCGATGCCGTCCATCTGCGGCATGGCGAGATCGGTGATGATGAGGTCGGGCGAGAGGGACTTGAAGAGCTCAAAGGCTTCGAACCCGTTGGACGCAACGCTGACCTCGTAGCCGCTGCTCTGCAGCGAGGTGCGCAGGACGCGCGTAATCTGCCGCTCGTCATCAACGATCAGGATGCGCATCAGCGATTCTCCTGCGTAACGATGTGGAGATCGACGTGCGGCGCCTCTGACATGAAGCGCTGGATTGCAAGGTAGTAGAGGTACTTGCGCAGGCCGTGCAGCGCGGAGCGGCCGAAGATGGCTTGCGTGATGCGGTGCTCCTTCACGAAGGCCGCAGTGGTGGAAGGAATGTTCTTGCCGCTCAGGTGCACGATCTTTGCGCCCAGGTTGGTGGCGAACTGCAGGCTCGCTTCAAGGGTGCGATGGCGTTCCGGGTCTTCATCCTTGTCGCTTTGAACGTGTATGACGAAGAGCTCACCGTCGAGGCCTTCGGCGAGACGCGCGCCGCGGGCGATGAGGTCGCGGGCCTGAGAGCTGGCGCTGATGCATACGGCTACCTTCTCTGTGACAGACCAGTGCGCGCCGAGCTGTTTGCTCTGCACGTAGTCATTCAGCGTGCGATCCACGGCGCGGGTGACGCGATGCAGCGCCATCTCGCGCAGGGCGATGAGATTGCCGCGGCGGAAGAAGTTCTGCAGGGCGCGTTCGGAGCGCTCCAGTGGGTAGATGTCGCCACGCCTCATGCGAGTGGCGAGCGCCTCGGGAGTGAGGTCGCTGATGACTATCTCGTCGGCGCGGTCCAGCACCCAATCGGGCACGGTCTCGCGCACGGTGATACCGGTAAGGCTCTGAATGCGCGGCGTTAGGCTTTCAATGTGCTGCACGTTGATGGTGCTGAGTACGTCGATCTTTGCTTCCAGCAGCAGCAGTACGTCCTCATAGCGTTTGGGGAAGCGGCTGCCTTCGATGTTGGTGTGCGCCAATTCATCAATGAGTGCCACCTGCGGTGCACGGGCGAGGATGGCATCGACATCCATCTCGGAGAAGAGGGTGCCCTTGTAGTCCATCATGCGGGGTGGGACGTGTTCGAGCTTAGAGGCGAGCTCGGCGGTGCCCTTGCGACCGTGGGTCTCGACGATGCCGATGACGACATCTTCGCCACGCTGGCTGCGGCGCATGCCTTCGCTCAACATGCTGAAGGTCTTGCCGACGCCCGGGGCATAGCCGAGGAAGACCTTGAAGCGGCCGCGGGTCTTCTCCGGTTCGGCGGTTGTCAGCCAGTCTTCCGGACTCTTTCGTGGTGATTCTGTCTGCAAGGTCGTAGACTCTCCTTGTGAACTCTCAACGATTGGTATCGATATCGCGATGGACCGCGGCGGCGGCGATGCTTGCGGGAATTGTAGCCGTATATCACCGATGGCTGCACGTGAACACTACCACGGTGGCGTTGACGCTACTGATGCTTGTGCTGCTGCTGGCCGCAAAGTGGGGCCTGCGCTACGCAGTGGTTACCTCCCTTCTGGCCACGGTGGCGTACAACTACTACTTCCTGCCGCCCATCGGTACTTTCATTATCAATGACCCGCAGAACTGGCTTGCTCTGTTTGCATTCCTGGTGTCGGCGGTGGTGGGCAGCAGGCTCTCCGAGCGTGCCCGCAAAGAGGCTGAGGATGCGCGCCTGGGGCAGCGCGAGCTGGAGGTGCTGTACGGGCTGAGCCGTGAGCTGCTGCAGACCGAGAATGTCGCCGGCCTGCTGAATACGATTGCGCCCGCAACGATGCTCACCACAAATGCCGTTTCGGTCGTGCTCTATCTGCTCGACGGCGACCGCCGGTATATGGCGGGAGATGCCAGCGCTGTGCTGCAGGACGACATCGGACTGCGACAGATGGCGTTGACACTGCCTGCGCCGGACACCGTGGGGCAGGAGTCCCGTGTGCCGCTGCGTGTGGGTGTAAAACCCCGCGGCATCCTGTTGTTGAACGGCGCCGCACTCTCGACGCAGACACTGCTGGCGATTGGCGGGCTGGTGAGCATCGCTATCGACCGCGCACAAGCGTTGGAGGAAGTAACGCGCGGCGAAGCATCCAAGGAGAGCGAGCGCCTGCGTTCGCTGATGATCGACTCGATAACGCATGAACTTCGAACGCCGCTCACCGCGATCAAGGCCTCCGCGTCAACATTGCTTCTGCCGGGAGGCTTGACCGACGCCGAGCGCCACGACCTGCTGGAGGTGATCGACGAGGAGAGCGACCGGTTGAACAGGCTGGTCTCAGAGGCGGTGGAGATGGCGCAACTGGACGCGCAGGAGGTCCACATGACCTTTACGCCGACGCCGGTTCAGACGCTGGTGGAGCGCGCAGTGGAGGCCTCGGCGACGACGCTTGCCGACCATGAGTTGAAGCTGAACCTGCCGAAGCTGCCGCCGGTCCTGGCGGACATGTCCTTTCTGGAGAAGGTGCTGGTGAACCTGATTGAGAACGCAGGGAAGTATTCGGCAAAGGGCAGCCCGATCTTTGTCTCCGCGGAACGTCGTGGGGACGAAGTTGCTATCAGCGTTGCCGACCGAGGGGTGGGCATTGATGCCTCAGAGCAGTCGCTGATCTTCGAGCGGTTCTATCGGGCGCCGGTACACAGCCAGCAGACCTCCGGTACGGGGATGGGACTGGCTATCAGCCGGGCGATCATCGAGGCGCACCATGGAACTTTGGGTGTGACCAGCCAGATGGGTGAGGGGTCGGTGTTTACGCTTACGCTGCCGATTGCGCGGCAGCCTGAGTGAGCGTTGCTAGGGCAGCGCTCGAGCTGCACTGACACCGACTCCTACTGCCGCCAGGCCTGCAATCAGGCTGACTGCGATGTAGAGGATGCCAATCCAGAATGCGCCGCCGGTAAAGCTAGACCAGGCCTCCCACTCAAAGGTGGAGTAGGTGGAGAAGCCACCGATGAATCCGATGGGGATAAGGAATCGCCATGCGGGACTGAGTGCGGCGTGGCGGCCGAGGTACTCCAGGGTGAGGCCGATGATGAAGCAGGCGCAGATATTGACAACCAGCGTACCCAGCGGGAAGCGCGAGCCGAAGCGGGCGGCGACCGAGGTGCCGAGGTAGAAGCGCAGCATCGATCCGAGCGCTCCGCCCACGGCTATCAGCAGGTATCGTTGCAAATCTGAAGCTCCTTCGCGCCTGGCAGCGGTGCGTGTAGTTTACTTCCGTCCCACGACCAGGATGGTGAAGCTGTCCGGGATGACTGCGGGCCGTGGTCGAGGCATGGCGGGCGTGGGATCTGGCGCGGGGCCAAACTGCGCGGTGACCAGGTAGATGCGGTCGGTTGCGGTGTCATAGGCCATGGTGCGCGCGCCCTTTAGCGTGGGCAGCGTCTCGATGGTTGTGAATCCGTGCGCGGTGTCGACGACGGAGAGCGTTCCCTCACCGTTGGAGCTGAAGGCGAGCTGATGTTTGGGGCTGAAGGCAGCAAAGTCCGGACCTGTGCCAATGACAGCGGTACCGATCTGTTTGCCGGTGGCTGCATCCACCTCTGCCATCTTCTTGCCATCGCATACCGCGAAGAGCAGATGATGCGCGACATCGGCGGCCGCGCCGGAGGGCGAGTCGCAGTCGCTCAGCTTCCACTCTGCTGTGACGGTGTGCGATTTCGCGTCCAGCTCCACAATGGAGTTTTCGCTTTCGAGGTTGTCAAAGATATTGCCCTTGCCGTCGGCGGTGGCCTCCTCGGGCTTGCCGGGTAGGGGGATGGTGGCGACCACGGTGTTGGTGGCGGTATCAATGACGGTTACGCTCTTGCTGCGGCCGTTGAACGCCCAGATGGTGGCCGTGGTGGGCTCATAGAGGATGCCGTCCGGGTTGGTCTGGGCAGGGAGGGTGGTGATAGTGGCAAAGCTTTGGCGATCAAAGACGACTACGTCATTGCTGCCGCCGTCCGTGATGTAACCGACCTTGCTGCCGGGGGGCAGGGCGACGCCGTGTGTCCCCTTCATGCCGGTAATGGCACCGACAGGCTTGCCGGTGGTGGTGTCAATGACCTCCACGCGCGGGCCGTGGGTCACATACAGGAGATGCGCGGCGGGGTCAGCGGTGAGGTAGTCCCAGCCTCCGGTGCCGCCAATCTTCCACTGGTCGATGACCTTGTACGGGGTCTGGGCGAGGGCTGGAATTGTCGCTAGGGCTCCAGCAACTAGAACGCCGAGGCATCGGCGGGCAGATGAAAGGGATAGCACAAAGGGCTCCTGGGCCAGGTTGGCGTTGCCCGACCAGCCTAACTGATGAGAGGTGCCTTGGGCGAGTGGAGTGCCAACTCGGCTGCCGTCAAGTCGATATCGAATCCGGAGCAAAGCTCTGCTATCTGGTCGTATGTGAAGCCTCGCTCGCGGAGCATGTTGATCTCGTCTCCCAGCATGGAGATGACTTGCTCCTTCGAGAACTCTTCCTCACCGGCTCCGGCAGCCTCGCGAAGTTCTCGCGCCGCCGTAGCAATTTCATCTGCCGTGTAGGTTCGTTCCTGGGCCATCGTGTGCCTCCGCTGCTTCTCTATAGGAGGGTGCTCCTCGCTGTCGCGTTGGTTACAGGCTTGAAAAAACCACGGTAGTACACTTGTCGTGAAATGCGGCAGAAGGAAGAGACATGATCGTTATAGACACGGAATACGTTGACCTGAGCACGCCAACCGGCCCTATGCGCACCCATATCGTGCGCCCAGCCGCGCCGGCCAAGTATCCTGGCATTGTCTTTTATTCGGAGATATTTCAGGTCACCGGGCCGATCCACCGCAGCGCGGTGCAGCTCGCCGGGCACGGATACATCGTGGCTATCCCGGAGATCTATCACGAGTATGAGCCTGCGGGAACCGTGCTGAAGTACGACCAGGCGGGCTCAGATCGCGGCAACGCGCTGAAGACCACCAAGCCAGTGAAGGCTTACGATGATGACGCTCGCGCGGTCTTAGCGCACCTGACGTCGCGGCCGGATTGCACGGGAAAGCTTGGAGCGATGGGCATCTGCGTGGGCGGGCACCTGGCATTTAGGGCCGCGATGAACCCCGGGGTGTTGGGGGCGGTGTGTTTCTACGCGACCGATATTCACAAAGGTGGACTGGGCGAAGGCATGAAAGACGACTCCATTGCCCGCGCTGGCGAGATCAAGGGCGAGCTGCTGATGGTCTGGGGGCGCCAGGACCCGCACATCCCCACCGAGGGCCGCATGAAGGTGCTGGCGAGGTTGAACGAGGTGGGAACGCGGCTGAACTGGCACGAGGTGAACGGAGCCCACGCCTTCCTGCGCGATGAGGGCGTGCGATATGACCCGGACCTGGCGCGTTCGATGTTTGGACTGGCGCTGGACCTGTTCCATCGCACATTGGCGGTGGGCTCGACAGAGGTTGCGCAGAGTCCGGTGATTGCCAACCACTAACGACTAAGCAATATAAATCATTTGATTGCGGTGGCTAGCTAATGTATGACTTTAGCCAAGGGTCGCTTGTGCGGGCGAGCTCAAGTGTGGCTCCGTCAAAGACGACCTGACCGTCATTGAGCACCAGAAACCTGGTATTGGGGTCGATGCCGCCATTTGGAATCTTCTCCATGTGGCCGGTCTCCTGGTTGAAGCGGTGGGTCGCCATGGTGAAGGCGTCCTGCAGCCTGTGGGTAATCAGCAGAGAGGTGGTGCCGGAGACGTCGCGCTGCTTTACGACCAGCTCGATGATGGTGTTCGAGGTAATGGGGTCAAGACCGCCGGTGGGTGAGTCGTAAAGGATGAGGTCGGGCTTGCTGATGATGGCGCGAGCGATGGAGACACGGCGTCGCATGCCGCCGCTCAACTCCGAAGGGAACTTGTCGATGGCCTTCTCCAGCTCGACGAAGCGCAACGCCTCCAGCACGCGGTCGTGGATCTCCGTGGGGGGAACATGCTCCTCCTCGAGGCGGTAGGCGACATTGTCCTCAACATTGAGGGAGTCAAAGAGCGCACTTTCCTGGAAGACCATGCCGACGTGGGCGCGCATAGCGAATATTTCGCGCTGGGACATCTTCTGTAACGACCAGCCCAGGATGCGTACATCGCCGCTGTCCGGCACCAGCAGGCCGTTGGCGAGCTTCATGAGTACGCTTTTTCCACCGCCGGAGGGCCCGAGGATGATCCGCGTCTCGCCGTGCGCCACCTTAAAGCTGATGTCCTTCAGGACCTGATGCTCCTCAAAGCCAAGGGAGACATGATCAAACTCAACGATGGGCACACCCTGGGCGATGCGTTCGGCTGCCTGCTGATCGTTCATGGTCTCGGTCATAGGCTAGCGTCCAAAGATCCCGATCATGAGCTGCGTGACCAGGAAGTCCATCAGAATGATGAGTACCGATGAGGCGACCACGGCCTGAGTGGTGGATTTGCCCACGCCACGCGTGCCGCCGGTGGTCTTTAGTCCGTAGTAGCAACCGATGGTGGCGATGATGAATCCGGAGAAGAGCGGCTTGACGAGGCCTTCGACGACGTCTCCCATTTTGAGGGTCAGGTAGGCGGTGGTGAAGAAGGTGTGACCGTTCAGGTGCAGCATGCCGACCGCGACCACACCGCCGCCGGCTGTCCCGCAGGCGTCAGAGATGATGGTGAGGAAGAAGAGCATGAAGACGGTGGCCACGATTCGCGGGGTAACCAGCTTGCGGATGGGGTCCGTGCCCAGGGCGCGCATGGCGTCAATCTGCTCGGAGACCTTCATGGAACCCAGCTCGCTGGCCATGCCGGAGGCGTTGCGGCCGGAGACCATCAGCCCGGTCAGCACCGGACCCAGCTCCTTGACCATGGAGAGCGCCACCAGCCGTCCGGTCATGTTGACGGCGCCGAACTCCTTGAGGGAGGTGGCGGACTGCAAGGCCAGCACGCAGCCTGTGAAAAAGCCGGTCAGGACGACGATCGGCAGCGATCCCACGCCGATGGAGTCCATCTGGGTATAGGTGTCGTCCATGTAACGAGGCCTGGAGAACAGGTCGCCGAGGGCGTGCGCGCACAGCAGCGCATACTCCTGTACGGATGCGACGATGCTCTTGGCGTAGGTTTCTGGGGATGCAAGTCTCATGCGTTCGCGTTGGGCTCAGGGTATCAGATGCAGCAAGGTACCCCGTACGGTGCATTCTGGGCTCCGGGGTGAGAAAATAGACGGATGGCAGAGACCATGTCAGCCGCCGTGCTTCGCGGCAAGCAAGACCTGCGCATTGAACAGGTTCCGGTTCCGGTAGCAGGGCCGGGGGAACTGGTTCTGCGTGTGGGCGCGGCCCTGACCTGCGGGACGGATTTGAAGGTCTACCGGCGCGGTTACCATGCCAAGATGCTTACGCTGGACCGGCTCTTCGGCCATGAGATGGCTGGGACGGTAGATTCGGTGGGCGCGGGGGTTACGGCTTTCGTGCCGGGGGACAGGGTGGTGCCGCTGAACTCGGCCCCCTGCGATGCGTGCTACTTCTGCAGCAACGGCCAGCAGAACCTGTGCGACGATCTGCTCTTCAACAGCGGTGCCTATGCGGAGTATCTGCGCATACCGCAACGCATTGTTGCCAAGAACACTCTGCGGATTCCGGACGAGATGCCCCTGGAACATGCTGCTCTTACCGAGCCGCTGGCCTGTGTGATGCGGGGTCTGGAGGAGTCCGGGGCGCACGCGGGCCAGACAGCAATAGTGCTGGGAGCGGGGCCCATCGGGTTGCTCTTTATCCATGCGGCCGCGCTGGAGGGGCTGAATGTCATCGCCGTGGTCAAGCGCAAAGACCAGGTGGCGACGGCGAAGCACTTCGGCGCACAGCAGGTGATTCGCCTGGGCGATGTGGACGACCCGGTTGCGGCAGCGAGAGCTCTTACGCCCGAAGGACGGGGCGCGGACATTGTCCTGGAGGCAGTGGCCACGCTGGAGGCCTGGCATTGGGCCGTGCAGATGGCACGCAAGGGTGGACTGGTGAATCTATTTGGTGGTCCGCCTGCGGGCACCTCAGTTGCGCTGGATACCAATCTGATCCACTACTCCGACCTGACGCTGAAGGCGAGCTTCCACCACACACCATCCACCGCGCGGCGGGCGTTTGCCCTGCTGTGTTCGGGACGATTCCGGTGCGACGACTTCCTTACCGGGGCAGCGGCGCTGGAGGACGTCCCCGAGGTCTTTCGCCGGATGCTGACGCGGCCCGCCGAGGGCAGTGCGCCGGAGATCAAGACCGCGATCTTTCCGCAGATGCATGCTGCGGAGACAGCACATGGTGTGGAGAAGGTAGCCGTATGAGCGCAGCCACTGCGATAAGCGGATTATCTGCAGGTCTCGATGACCGTCTGCTGGGCGCTCCGGATATCTACCGGACTCCCACCATCAGGCCTTCACTGGCTGAGGCGCAGGCCTGGTGCAAGCATCTGACGACTACGCATTATGAGAACTTCCACGTAGCGACCTTCTTTCTGCCCGCTGGGTTGCGACCACACTTTCACAGCATTTATGCATTTTGCCGCACCTCCGACGACCTCGGCGATGAGGTGGCCGACACCGCGACGGCGACACGCCTTCTGGCCGAGTGGCGCGATATGTTGCGTGAGTGCTTCGTGCGACCGGAGCTCTCACGGCATCCGGTCTTTGTCGCGCTGTACCCGACCATTGCGCAGTGCAGGTTGCCCCTCAATCCCTTTGACGACCTTATCTCCGCCTTCGAGCAGGACCAGGTCTACACCCATCACGAGTCACTTGCGACGCTGGAGCACTACTCACGATTTTCTGCCAACCCGGTCGGCCGCCTTGTGCTGCTTGTGAGTGGATATCATGCGGAAGAGCTGATGCTGCTCTCCGACGAGATATGCACCGGGCTACAACTGGCCAACTTCTATCAGGACGTGGTGGAAGACAACCTGCGCGGGCGCCGCTACCTGCCTGCCGATGCGATGCAACGCTTCGGAGTGACTGACGAGCAGATTCAGGCACAGAGCTTTGACGCGAACTTTCGCAGGATGATGGAGTTCCTTGTGGAAGATGCGCGATCACGACTGGTTCGAGGGCAACGCATTGTGGATCTCGTAGAACGGGACCTGGCCGCGACACTCTCGCTGTTTGTGAAAGGCGGCTTTGCCATTCTGGATGCCATCGCCGCTCAGAACTACGACACGCTAGATTCGCGGCCAGTCGTGAGTAAGGCAGCCAAGTTGCGGCTGCTAGGCGGGGCCATGGTGGGCAAGCTTGGAGCCGCGCTGCTACCAGGCAGGCGCGAGGGCAGCGCTGCATGATGCCAGTTCGTTCTACGCAGGTGGATGCAGCCTATTCAGCCTGCCGTGCCATCGCCAAACGCGAGGCAAAGAACTTTTATTATGCCTTTGTCGTTCTGCCGCGACATAAATCGGATGCCATGTGCGCTGTCTACGCTTTCATGCGGAAGGCCGACGATCTGGCAGATGATGAATCGCGGTCGCTTGACGAACGCAGGGAAGCCATGGCGCAGTGGACCATGGAATGGCGTGCCTCACGCGGCGTGTTCACGGACGATCCGGTCTTTCTTGCGCTGAATGATACGCAACAGCGTTTCGGCATCCCAGACGGATTGTTGGAACAGCTGATAGCAGGCACAACGATGGACCTGGCACCGACTCTCGAAGGTGTGACGGAGCGCACATGGACTGGTGCCTCCGGCGAGCCGCGGACGGTGCAGATCTATGACAGCCTCGCCGCATTGCAGCACTACTGCTACCTCGTAGCATCGGTCGTCGGCCTGGTATGCATCCGCATATTCGGGTATTCGGACCGGCGCGCCGAACAGTTGGCGATCGATACCGGCATGGCCTTCCAGTTCACGAACATTCTGCGCGATGTGAAGGAAGATGCTGACCGCGGGCGCATCTATCTTTCTGCCGATCAGTTATATGAGCATCAGGTTGCGCCAGAGCGGATTCTGGCACTGGCTGCTGGCGCCGAAATCAATGCGAACGAGTTAGCGCTAATGCGCAGCTTCGAGGTCCATGCACAGACGCTCTATTTGAGCTCGGACAGGCTCATCCCGCTGCTCGACCCCGATGCTCGGCCCGCAATGCGCGTGTTGGCTAGCATCTATCGCCATCTATTGGACCGTATCGCCGCAGACCCATCGGCGGTCTTTCGCGGCCGAGTCTCCGTATCTACGACGCGGAAGCTCGCGATCCTCGGGGCGGGATTCGTGCAGTCGCTCAAGGTGCGGCTCCTGGGATGAGCGATGCGAACCATTCCGATGTTCTGATTGTGGGCGCGGGCGTCGCGGGACTGGCTGCGGCGGTTGCGCTCTCCGGGGCAGGTGCGCGGGTCTCGCTGCTGGACCGCAAACCCTACGTTGGCGGGCGCGCCTACTCCTATCTGCATCCTGCGCTGGGCGAGGTCATTGACTCGCAACACGTTCTGCTTGGCTGCTGCACAAATCTTGTGGATCTTTTGCGGCTTGCGGGCGCGGAGAAGCATGTTCGCTGGTACGAGAAGATCACGTTTCTCGAACCCGCTACCGCATCGCGCACAACACGCAGCAGCAGTATCGGTCCCGGGTTGCTGCCATCGCCAGGGCATTCCATGCTGAGCTTCCTTCATGCACCGATGCTGTCCCTTACGGATAAGTCACGCATAGCGGTCGGGCTGCTTGAGTTCCTGCGGGGCTATCCAGAGGACGATCACGAGGCATTCTCTACCTGGCTGAAACGCACCAGTCAGACGGATCGGGCCATTCGTCACTTCTGGGAGCCGGTGATTCTTGGAGCGTTGAATGACAGCTTCGACCGGTGCTCCACGCGCTACGCTGGACAGGTCTTCCACGAGACGTTTCTCAAATCCGCAGAGGGTGGACGTCTTGGCATTCCGACGCAGCCTCTGTCGGAGTTCTATGCCGCAGTCGCGCAGCTCGCGGAGCGGCAGGGAACTACACTGCATCTGCGCAGCAGTGTCGATCGGATCGAATGCTTGAGCGGTGGGGTGTGGCAGACGACCGACTCTGATGGTGTGCAACTGCGCGCTTCGAAGCTGCTGCTGGCGCTGCCATTTGAGCAGACGCAGCGGCTGCTCGCGACGTTGCCGGAAGATTCGCCGCAGAGCAGGAACATTCTGCCGGCGATGCAGCACTTTACCCATGCGCCGATTACGACGATTCATCTGTGGTATGACTGCGAAATCACGGAGCTGGATCATGCGGCGCTCCTCGATACACGAATTCAGTGGGTCTTCAACAAATCACGCATCCGGCGCGGTGAGGACGATGCTCGCGAGCAGGGCCAGTACCTGGAGCTGGTCATCAGCGCTTCGTTTGCCGAGCTGCATCAGACGCGAGAGCAGATTCTTTCTTCGGCGCTGGAGGAGCTATCCCGCTTCTTTCCTACTGTTCGAGAGGCAACGGTCCTGAAGTCCGGTGTGCTCAAGGAGGCGCGAGCTACCTTCTCCGTGGTTCCCGGTTTGGAACGCTATCGTATGGCGCAGGACGCGCCGGGCGACGGACTGTATCTTGCCGGGGACTGGACGCGCACGGGTTGGCCTTCCACCATGGAAGGCGCCGCGCGCAGCGGGCGTCTCGCCGCTGAGGCCGTTGCGCCCGGATTGACGTTCTTGACGCCCGATCTGCCTGCAACTGGCCTTATGCGCTGGCTGGTTTGAGCGGATTCCACGTTTCCTGACGGATTGCGTTGGTCTGCGATACGAATAAAGTTTCAACAAATCGCAACTAAGCCTAAGAAAGAGGTTTACCTGACAGACATACCCGCGCATGGTGGCGTATGGTTTGAGTGTCCGCGATAGCGTGGAGGATCGTCATCATGATGTTGAGTTCACGTTTGGTCTCTGCTGTATCGGCCCCGGTTTCTTTTGTTTTGGTTGTTTCATGGCTTGCGGGATGCTCGTCAGGCACGGGTACACCGGCGACGGTGGTGACGCCCCCGTCCGTCACCGTCTCGGCGACGGAGGCGGCGCGCATCCTGGATCAGACCAGCTTCGGTCCCACCGCAGCGGGTATTCAGAACGTCGAGACGATCGGCATTAACGCCTATCTAAACCAACAGTTTGCCCAGCCCACCACGCAACTGGCGGCCATCCCTCTGAGCCCGCTGCCGGCGGTCTGCCTGACTGCCAACAATGCCCGCGTCTGCGCCGAGTCCGAGTGGTGGCAGGCGGCGGTGACAGGCAACGACCAACTGCGGCAGCGCGTGGCCTTTGCGCTCTCCGAGATGTTCGTCGTCTCCACGCAGTCGGTTAGCGGTGCCGCGATTCCGCAGTTTCACAATGCACTGGCGAATGACGCGTTCGGCAACTTCTACACCATCATGACCGACGTCGCGCTCTCTCCGGCGATGGGCGGCTATCTGAACATGCTGAACAGCGCCAAGCCGGCCACCGGGCAGATCGCGAATGAGAACTTTGCGCGCGAGAACATGCAGCTCTTTACGCTCGGGCTCTACGAGTTGAACCAGGATGGAACACAGCAACTGGACGGCTCCGGCAATCCGATCCCCAGCTATACCCAGGCCCAGGTGCAGGCCTTTGCCAAGGCGTACACCGGGTGGACGTATGCCAGCGCGACCGGCGGCACTCCTGCCAAATTTCCCAACAGCACCGCGAACTACGCGTATCCGATGGCGGCGGTGGAGACCTCCCACGACACTACGGCGAAGACGTTGCTGAATGGCACGGTGCTCTCCGCAGGAGGCACCGCGGAGGCCGACCTGGCCGGAGCGCTGACCAATATCTTCAACGATTCCAACGTCGGCCCATTCGTGTGCACGCAGCTGATCCAGCACCTGGTGACCAGCACGCCGAGCCCGGCGTATGTCTCGCGGGTTGCCGCGGTCTTCGCCAATGACGGCAATGGGGTGCGCGGCAACATGCAGGCCGTGATCACCGCCATCATCACCGATGAGGAGGCGCGCGCCGGAGACACCAACTCGAGCTATGACGGCGGCCATCTGCGCGAGCCGGTACTCTTCATCACCGCGATGATGCGGGGGCTTGGCTTCAACAATACGGACGTGAACGGCTCCTACTTCACGCTCTCTAACTACTCCAGCCCGCTCAACGAGGAGCCGTACTTCGCCAACTCGGTGTTCAACTTCTTCCCGCCGAACTATGTGATTCCCGGCACGACGATCAATGCTCCGGAGTTCGATATTGAGAACACGGCCACAGCGGTGCTGCGGCTCTCCCTGGCGGACTCCATTGTGAACAACAAAATCTCCGGATTCAGCGTTGATCTCTCCAACACGAGCGCGCTGGGCACGATGGCCGCGACCCCCGCCACGCTGGTGAGCTATCTCAATACGCTGCTTATGCACTCGCAGATGCCGGCCAACATGAGCACGACGATTATCAACACCATCACGCCGCTCACATCGAACGCACAGCGCGTGCGCATCGCGGTGTTCCTCATCGTTACGTCCTCGCAGTACAAGGTGATCCACTAAGACAGGGAAGGCAGCCATGCAAATCCGTCGCCGCAGTTTCATCCGTTACGCTTCGCTCGCCGCCGCCGGCAATCTTGCCGGGATGCGTCCCTTTGGAGCGCTGAACGCGCTTGCCGCCACCACCACCGATTACAAGGCGCTGGTCTGCATCTTCCTCTATGGCGGCAACGACGCTAACAACATGGTCGTGCCGTATGACACCAAGGGCTACAACAACTACGCCATGCTGCGGACGGCCGGAGGCAGCTCCATCGCCATTCCGCAGGCTTCGCTGCTGCCGCTGACGCCGCTGCCGAACTACTCCCTGCACCCCAGCCTGCCGGATGTGCAGACGCTGTTCAACAACGGCAACGCGGCGTTAGTGGTGAATGTGGGAACGCTCACCGCCCCGATTACCCGTGCGCAATACCTCGCGGCCAACGCAAATGTCCCCACAAACCTCTTCTCGCACCCCGACCAGCAGGAGGAGTGGCAGAACGCGGCGGCTTCCGGTGCGACACCGACGGGGTGGGCCGGACGCATGTCGGATGTGATGACTGGCCCCTACAACGCCTCCGCGACCATACCGATGATCACGTCGGTCGCCGGCGATACGTTGTTCTGCAACGGCATCTCCACCACGCCGGTCTCGGTATCACCCGGCAACCTGGGCAACGCCAACTGCTCAGAGGGTTCGGAGTGCAGCGCGCGCCAGAGCGCCGCGCAGTCGCTGATTACGTTCAACAGCGGCGTCTCGCTGATTACAGCGGACGACAAGATTACGTCGAACGCCTACAACTATTCGTCCGTGCTCACGGCGGCTACAGCCTCGGTCACGCCGTTCAAGACGGTCTTCCCGGCGGGACCCTTGAGCGCGCAGCTGAAGCAGATTGCGCAGATCATCCAGGTACGCGCCGCGCTGGGTGTGCAGCGCCAGATATTCTTCTGTGGCGTCGGAAACTTCGACACCCACTCCACGCAACTGACGCTGCAGGCCTCGCTGCTTTCGGCGATGAGCCCCGCACTGGCGGCTTTCTATGCTGCTACGCAGGAGCTGGGTGTCGCCCAGCAGGTCACCAGCTTCACCATGTCGGACTTCGCGCGTACCTTCCAGCCCAACTCCAACACCGGCACAGACCACGCCTGGGGCTCGCACCACATCGTATTCGGCGGCGCGGTGAAAGGCGGGCAGATGTACGGGACGTTTCCCACGATTGCGCTCGGTGGACCGGATGACTCCGGCTCCAACGGGCGC
>Ga0302156_10001716_pt1 | contig 18871 bp, 13 predicted proteins | sample I_Bog_N3_2_FD_193503 | JGI IMG/M metagenome (GOLD analysis project Ga0302156, IMG submission 193503) | Peat permafrost microbial communities from Stordalen Mire near Abisko, Sweden - I_Bog_N3_2 | ecosystem: Environmental > Terrestrial > Soil > Wetlands > Peat | place: Sweden: Abisko, Stordalen... | reverse complement strand
CCACGTCGGCCAGGCTTTGGCAGGCGCTGATCGAACCGGAATTCACACGCCAGTTCTGGATTGCAACAACGCAGGAGTCGGATTGGAAGCCTGGCTCGCCGTGGCGGCTCATGGCTCCAGACGGCCGCATCCTCGACAGCGGCGAAGTAATCGAGGTCGAGCCCCCCAAGCGTCTGGTGCTCAAATGGCGTCACCACCTCCATCCTGAGATGGCCGGCGACGGAGACTCCATAATGACCTACGAAATCGAAAAGAAGGAAGATTCGGTCAAATTGACCGTCACACACGTGAACGGGGTGACCGGCTCAAGGTTTATCAAAGGGGTATCGAACGGCTGGCCGCAGATTCTCTCAAGTCTCAAGAGCCTCCTCGAGACTGGCGAATCGCTCGAATCAACGCGCGTGTGGCCGAAGGGGATGTGACAGCGCAATCTTGGACCCGATTCGCGGACGGCGCCAATGAGCGGCCGTCCGCGAAATGAACCAGTTGGATGGGCAGCGCGTATTCTCCGGGATGAAGATCAAAAGAGACTTGAGTTTCGCGCTCCTCGCCGTCATCTTGCTGGCATCGCCCGCCTGGTGCCAGAACTCCCCCATCCAGCAACTGACCAGGACATTTCTCGACGCTTATGCAAAAGGTGATCGGCAGGCGGTTCTCAGCCTAATCGATCGGGAAAACATCACTGTATATGGCAGCGATGTGGCGGAGGTTGCCCACGGGTCGGACGCCGTACTGCAAACGCTCGCGCTGGACCAGCAATTGTGGGGAGGCTCCGCGCACATTGGCGCAATGGAACGAATCAGCCTTATCCAGAACCATTCGCTTGCATCGATCTTCTTCGACGTGCCATTTTCTGTCGGCAACCGCGCGCCGCTATCAGTGCGATTTGCTGCGACCTGGAAGCGTGAAGGCAAGCAGTGGCTGTTAGTGCAGAGTTCCAATGTAGTTCCAACCGAGCACCAAAGCGCGGCAGAACTCCTTCATCCGCCACAAAGCAAGTGATCGGCAAATGCGTCACCTTCCGCAGCGGACGACAATCTGGGTTCCGGGCGCAACCATTGTCCCCGCAGCGGGCGCCTGCTCTCGAACAGTGCCGCTGCCGGTTACCTGCACGCCAAGGCCCGCGGCGGAGGCCAGTTCGATCACCTTGCGCACGGGCAGCCCGATCAGGGAGGGGACGCGCAATGTTTTTGGATCGACGACCACAATGGTCGCCGTCTGCTGGCCCTGCGTCTTTGGCTGCTGATTCGAGAGCTGAGAAGAGTCCGGCTGCGGAATCGTAACGCCGGCCGAGGATGCGCCAGCCAATTTGGCTTTCGCGTCTGCCGCGGGATTGGAAGCCGCATCCTGGGCTTGACCGGCGGTTGGCGGGGCTGCTGAGCCTGAAGTACCCGCCTGGCTCGCCCCTGCGCGCAGCGGGTCGTCAGCCGGCAGATCGTTGGCCGCTGCATAAAGCGCTTCAATGTCGCCCGTGTTTGCAGCCACATCGTCTTCCACAACTGGCTTGCCGGCCTTGGACGGTTTTTTGGGGGCGCGCACATCGATATCGTGCCGGACTTCAAGATATTCGAGCGCCTGCTGCGCGACCTCGGCAAACACCGGCGCGGAGACGCTGGCGCCGTAGTACGCGCCCTTGGGGTTATCCATCACCACCGCAACGGCAATTACCGGGTTGTTCACCGGAGCGATGCCGGCAAACGAGGCAACATGCATCGACTTGGAGTAGGTATGCGTAGCAGGATCGATCTTCTGCGCGGTGCCTGTCTTGCCGCCGGAAGAGTAGCCGTTGAGCTGCGCCAATGTGCCGGTGCCGAACAGCACAACGCCCTCCATCATCTTGCGCATCTGCGCCGCGGTCAGTGTAGAGAGCACGCGATGCGCGCCTGGGGGCAAAGGATTGGGCAGATCGCCTCCCGGCTTGAAGGGCGATGCCTGCGGCACTTGCGGTGCGGCAGACTTTTGGACAGTTCCATCGACTTGCCCCGGCATCAGCACATGCGGCGGCAGATAAATCCCACCGTTGGCGATGGTTGAAACCATCGAAACCAGTTGCAGCGGCGTGACCGCGATTTCCTGCCCGATGGCGATGGAGCCGATCGACGACGAACCCCACTTGCTTACCGGCCGCAGCAGGCCGCGCGTCTCGCCGGGCAGTTCCGTGCCGGGGCGCGAGCCGAAACCGAAAGCGCGAATGAACTCATAGAACTTGTCCGGCCCAACCTTGAGCGCAAGCTTCACGGCGGCCACGTCGCTCGATTCCTCCAGAGCCTTATGAACCGGTATGACTCCGAAGTGTTCGCCCTGGTTATCGTGAATCACGCGCCCGGCCAGCGTAATCTGACCGCCCTGGCAGTCGATCATGTCGTCCGGCGCGGCCACGCCCTGCTCCAGCGCCGCCGAGTATGTGACCAGCTTGAAGGTCGAGCCCGGCTCGTACACGTCGCTGATCGCATGATTTCGCAACAGCTCCGGCGTGGTGTGGCGAAACTTGTTGGGATTGAACGTGGGGCGAATAGCCAGCGCCAGAATCTGCCCGGTATGCACGTCCTGCACAACTACCGTGCCATTGGCCGCCTGGGTTTTGTCCATGGCGTGATCCAGCGCCCGCTCGGCCAGGAACTGGATGTTTTCGTCGATCGTCAACACCAGGTTCTGGCCCGGCTCGGGTTCGTGCTCACTCGATCCCAATATCCGGCGGTGCGCATCCATCGCCGTATACATGCGGCCCGGTACACCATGCAACTGGCCGTCGTATTTCTGTTCGATGCCGCCCAGGCCGTTGTCGTCAACGCCCACATAGCCCAGCACCTGCGCGGCGATCTCGCTGTCTGGATAGAACCGCTCGAACTCCTTCTGGAAGTAGATTCCCTTGATGCCTTGCGACGCGATCAGCTCGCGCACGCGGGCCGCTACATCGGGTGTGACGCGCCGCGCCACCCAAGCAAACGCATTGCCCTTGTCGAGCCGCGCGGCAATCTGCTCCTCAGTGGTCTGCGCGTCTTCTGGGTCGGTGTGGACGAGGGGGGCGAGGGCGTGAGCGGCGGCCGGACTATTGTCGATCTCATTGGGCACTGCGTAGATTGAATCGACCTGAACGGTCATGGCCAGTTCGCGCAGATTGCGGTCGTAGAGCACGCCACGGCGCGGAGCGACCTCAAAGGTTCGCTGCTGCTGCTTCTGTGCGCGCTCCACAAACTCCTTGTGGCGCACGATCTGCAGCCAAAACAACCTGGCCGCGATGACCAGCAGCCAAACCAGAAAAAAAAGGCAGATCAACCAAAAACGCGCGCGTTTGAGAGGAATGCCGCGCGCCGGATTGGCGCGGTTCCGGTTGGCTCCAAAAGCTGCCTGCATGGGAAATTGCCCCGCTTCCAATTGCTGTCAGCTGTTAGCCTTTTGCTTTCAGCTCTTAGCTAAGAGCCTAAAGCTCGCCGCTAGGTCTGTCTCGCGGATAGCCTTCTTCTGGCAGGATGTTAACATGGCCCGCACTCCAGCCAATCCGCTCGCGGCCCGCACCGCAAAGCCAGGGAGGCTCTGAACAAGCATCTGTCCCGAATCCAGCATACCCTCAGGGGCTAAGAACTTGTCAGTAACCTGCGCATTTGTGTAGCGCCCCTATCGAGAGCGGCTGAACTGGCAGCGTCTTTGCCGCCAGTATCCCAGCGCGGGCCGGGAGGCCCGCACCACAGCCGACCTGGAGGCCGGCGCTACCTATTTGCGGATAAGTTCTAAAGCCCACGTTGATTTTGCGGCATTTACGGCACGACTGAAGTCGTGCCCTTTCAAAGCATCGACTTATCCAGAGGACCCTTAAGGGCCAAAATCTAGAAGCTAAAAGCTAGAAGCTGTCCTTCTGAGCGGGAGGAGTCACCTGGGCAAGTGAAGGAGTCGCGGCATCCGGACGGCCATTTGTATGAATTACCTGGCCCGGCTGCGGCTCGGCAAGTCCAAGCTGGCGGGCCATTGAATCGATGCGTCCCGGTTCGCTAAGCTGCGCCTCGGCTAGCCGCAATTGGCGGTTGTCCTCGCGCAGTTGGTCGAGCGCCTGCTTCTCGCTCTCTACCCGGTAACCACTCTCGATGGCATAGAAATGCTGCAAACCGTACACCATTACCAGCGTGAAGAGCAGTGCAACCGCAACTGAAAACTGGCGCATTTGGCGAACCCGCGCAGGGTCCGCCGCCTTTATCAGGCGTGAATTGTCAAAATGCTTGGGAAAGAAGAACTCCGGCGTGCGCGCGCCCCGCCGGCGCAAGGCCTGCCTGGCGAGCAACTCGGCGTTCCGCTCGGCGACCCGCGCGCCCCAGCCTCGGCCCGCTTCAAAATAAGTTGTCGTGCATGCCGCCATGGTGTGTCTCCCGAGGGAACAGGGATCAGGGAACAGAATTACTTACCGTAGAATCAGCGCTTTGTTCCCTGCTTCTTTCGCCCTGTTCCCGAATCGCCCCGTATTGCCTGTTCCCTAATCCCTGTTCCCTGTTCCCTGTTCCCTGTCTCTCCGCCGCCCTCATTTTCGCGCTTCGCGAACGCGGGTTGCGGTCCATCTCTTCTTCGCCGGCTGTTACCGGCTTGCGTGTCAGTATTTCCCAGATTCCCTTCTGCGCGCCTTCGCGCAGACTGTCTTTTGCGATGCGATCTTCCAAAGAATGGAAGCTGATGACGGCCAGCCTTGCAGAGGGCTTGAGCAACTTTGGTGCGGCCTCAAACAACGCCCGAATCTCGTCCAACTCACTGTTGACATAAATACGAAGCGCTTGAAAGGTCCTGGTGGCGGGATGAATGCGCTCTTGTTTCATTGACGGGGCGCCAGAGGCAACAATTCGGGCTAACTGCCCTGTTGTCGCAACTGGCCTCCCCCGCACAATGGCTCTGGCGATTCTCCGCGATCTCCTCTCTTCTCCGTATTCGTAAATAAGGTCCGCGAGCTCTCGCTCTTTGGCCTCATTCACCACTTGTGCGGCGGTCGGCCCCTGGCGCGTATCCATGCGCATGTCCAAAGGGCCGTCTGCCTGAAAACTGAATCCTCTGTGCGCCTCATCGAACTGCAGGCTGCTCACTCCAAAATCCGCCAGCAAGCCATCCACGGATGCAGGCTTCACATGCTCCGCTATCGAGCTGAAGGCCTGGTTCACCAGCGTTACTTGCGGTGCTTGGCTGCCCATTTCACCGCAAACCCGGTCAAGCCTCGCCTTGGCGAATTCCAGCGCCTCGGAGTCCCGGTCAAATCCGATCAGGCGCCCCTGCGGCCCCAGCAGCCTGACAATTCCTTCGGCGTGCCCCGCCAAACCCAGCGTGCAATCCACATACGTACCGCCTGCGCGCACTTTGAGAAAATCGATCGCTTCTTGAAAAAGAACTGGCACATGGCGTTCATTCGATTTCGTCATGCGCTCCCCCTGGGGGGTTTAGCGGTCATTGCGCCGCTTGAGTTTGTCCGATAGCCGCTGGCTCTTCTCGCCGGTCATCTTCTTCTCCGGCAGATCCCGCTCCACCTTCTCCCGGTTAGAAACTTCCAAGTGAGTCAACTTACCGATGACCATCACTTCGGCATCCAGCTTGGCCTCCCCCCGCAAAATCTGGGGCAACAGAACCCGAGCCTGGTTATCCGCCTCAACCTGATGCCCGTAGTAGCTCGTAACGTCCAGGTAGGCCGACACGTCTTCGTCCATCGTGCCGAGCTCCGCCATCTCCACTTCCCGCTTTTCCCACTCCGGCAACGGCCAAATCTCGGCGCGCGCGCCGGTCGACGAAGTGATGTAAAACTGGGTGACGTTTGCGGCATCCAGCAACTGCTTGAAAGCAGCCGGGAGCTTCAGTCTCCCCTTCTCATCGACCTTTGCCGGATGGTTTCCGCGGAACATTGTTTTGCCTCTTCGCCTGCCGCGGCATTCAATCTCATGCCGCACCTTGTTCAACCGGATACTTCCCTGCTCGGTTATCTGCGCTGGTTCCTCAGCCTTGACAAGCCGGATTTCAGCGCGGGGGCGTGCAAATTCGGGTAAACTTGCCTTGGAAGTTGATTTGAAGGCTCCAAAGAACTCCACTCAACTCCACTTTTGACCACCGTGAATCGATAGTACAGCGGTTCCTGGCTCTCGCCAAGCAGAAAATCGATAAAAAGTCCGGTTGAGACAAGGCGAATGTGGAAAAATCAGCTAATAGATTAAAAGAATTCAATTACCACAATATGTAGTGTTTACGGCTTAGATTCCCGCACTAGACGGGGTCTCAAGGGTATGATAGGAGAACAAAAAGCGAAATGCGCGTTGCTCCGACTGAATTCATAGCCAGAAAAAGCCATTGGACGCAACCGGACTATTCCATTCCTTGTCCGCGCCGATGCCTCCCGCGCTCAACAACCAGCTTCAACAGATAGAAGAAGACCAAGGCGTTGACCACCAACAAGCCGGACCTGATCCAAGTCACCCTGCGCAGAACCTCGAAGACCTCCAGAGGGAGGAACGAAGCGGTAATCGCCAAAGTCAGGTACTCGCCCCAGACTTTCTCGAGAAACAAGCCGGTTCCCTCGATGAGATCGAGCCCCGCATAGATAAAGACCACTGCGCCGATCCGCCGCAACATGCGGTCATTGACGAGCGACGACTTCTCCAGGATGAAGTTGACGAAGCGCGTCTCGGGGTTGAAGCCCAAATGGTCTGCCAGCCGGGAAAGCAGATCGCCGACATCCTTGTGGAGCAGACGCAAAGCGCCCACGCCGATGGCGACAAACAACAGGGCCTGACTCAACTTGAACGCCGCAATAAGAATGAGCCATCGGTTGCGGCGCTTGGGCTTCGATAAAGTCTGCGATGGGGAATCGGTCATGATCTTGAGGGAACCTGTGCGAATCGCCTGCATCTTCTGGCGCTCCTGCTCCATCTTACGTTAACCGATGCGCGGCGGTTCTTCCTACCCTTGCCCCTGACCGCGGCAGTCCCGCCGGCTCAGACTCCGCGTGTCTCCGGCGGCGATTGTGATCGAGTCCCAGAAACAGTGACTCGTGCCTCGCCGAGGCGTGGCGCTCCGCATCGAGCCGGTCGTCGCGTTCTTCGCCGATCTCTGACCCGAGGCACGGGAATCTTTCTGGAGGCCTGCATCGAGGAATTATAAGTACCCGACATACATACAAAGTTACTTATTCACCTAGCACAGGGGTAATTGCGCGGGGATAACTCTCCTGCCAGAATCTCCATACCATAATCTGAAACAGATTCACTAGAATAGGAAAGTCAATCGCCAATCGATATGCATAATTTTGCACATTCAACATTCTCAGGCAAAAAAGCCTTTGGATTTCGCTGCTTTTCAAGTGGCGCTTGATTTGCATGTAAATAGTCACAAAAGCCATTTAAATGAGCCAGATGGAGAGTCCGACATTTCACTCAAGGTACGTTACCTTTTCTCCGTTTGGCGGAACTGAATCGGTTTTGCAGGTTGTGCGGTTGGACTCGTTGCGAATGCTTTCTCGCGGCATTTGCATGTTGCACGAGCTAAGTCGAGCAAGCGTTTGAAACAACGGGCCCCTTCCTTTAGCCGGCCTCGGCAATAAGTGCAAGTGGGATCAAGTCTATCGAGGGCAGCTTCAGGAGAAACATGAATACGATCGTAAAAGTCTCAATTCTATCCGCATTGTTTATGGCATTTTCCCAGGCCGTGTTCGCCGACGGCGTAGTTCTCTACAGCAATATCCCAGATCCGGTTCTGCTGGCCCCCAATCCCTTCCCAGCCGGATTCAAATACTCTGCCCCCTATGAAGCTGGAGCGATGGGCGAGTTTGGAGGGCTGATCCAATTCGCCGGAGGCTCCTCGGAATATTCGCTCACCAGCGCGACTTTTGTTTTGAATAGCGGAGCTGTCGCTTCCGACTTCACGGACTACATAGACGGCACACTCGCTGCGCCGACCGGCTATGCCGTCACGCCAAGCGGTTTCTACGTGCCGATGACGCTGAGCTTTTACAACACCGGGGCCGGCTACGCGACGGGATCGGAGATCGGCTCTGTCACGGTCGATGCGCTGGTCTCATGGCGTCCCGAACCAAACTCTGCATGTCCCGTTGTTTACGGCATCAATGAATGGGAATCTTCCAGCGGAAAGTGCTACGACGGCGCCCTTTCGATCGTGACATTCGACCTCTCTGGCATCGAAGTTCCCACACAGGTCATTTACGGACTTGCGTTCAGCACTACCGACTATGGCGCAAGCCCGACCACCGGCTTTTCCGGGCCGGACGACAGCTTGAACATTCAGCTTGTCGAGGGTTCGCCTGCGGCCGGAATCAATCCGCTTCCTGACACCGCCTACTTTGAATCTTCTGAAGGTTCGAATTATACGGATGGAGGGGCTGCCGGGACTGGCACATTTCGCCAGGACCAGGGTTGGACTCCTTATGGCAGCGGAGCCGCACAGTTTATGGGCAATCCAGTTTCCGAGCCGACTCCCGAGCCATCCTCGCTGCTGCTGCTCGGCACCGGGCTGGCAGGGCTGGCAACCGGATTACTTCGGAAGGCCAGGTCGAAGGGACTCGCTTAAATCCGCGGTTGATCCTGCTGCGCTTGAAGCACCGCTCAAATCTCAGTGCTTCAGGTGCAGCAGGGCGTCGCGGTCGAGCACGTTGCCGTCCATGATGAGCGTCGAGATGCGGCGGGCGTTCCAGACGTTCTGCGTAGGGTCGCCGTCCACCACGAGAATATCCGCGCGGCGGCCGGGAGCAATCAGTCCCAGCTCATTCCAGCCAAACTGGAGCGCATAGTTGTTGGTGGCCGCCGCCAGCGCCTCGCGCGGAGAAAGCCCCAGCCTGACCAGCAACTCAAGCTCGGTGTGCAAGGAGATGCCGGCCATGGTTCCCGACGCCGAAGCCCCCGATCCTGCCAGATAATGAGGGAATGCGGCAAAGATCGTCTCGTTGATTTGCCAGAGCCGCATTGCCGACTGCTCCGCCTTCTTTCGCTGGCCTTCTTCCAAATAGCGCTGCGCCACATTTGGGAGCCTGTGCGCCCAGTAGGCGAGCGGATAGATCGTCTCGCCCGTCGCCCGATCCGAAGGCTCAAACATGCGGGCTGGATCTAGTACTCTGGCTGCCTGCTCCTTCCACAGATTGCGGTGCTCCGGCAGTTCGAGGTAGCGGAGGCTGAATGCGGGCATCAACGCCGCATGGTGCGTAGCCAGAAAGTGGGAATAGGCGCGAAGATGAACGTCTGTCGGCGGCAGCCGCTCCGCGTAGTCGTAAGCCGTGTTGGCGCCTGGACCATCCGAGTTGTCGACCAGCGGCTGCTGTAGTTCGTCGGGCACCACGCCGAGCTCATAGCGGCCCATTTGTGGCAGCGCGTCTACGCCAGCTTCGACCCCAACGGCGTAGGGCGTGGAGATGAACTCCCCATAGGTCGCCAGCCCTATCTGGTGCGCGTGGACAACAATCCACTGCGTGTTGGCCGCGGTCAGGTTGTGTCCCAGCAGGAGCACCCGCGTCCCCAGTCGCGCAGTGTCGTTGAGCTGCCGCGCAGTATCCTCAGGGCTCAGTTCGGCCGCGTGCGCGCCCTCTCTGAGCTTGAGGGTCCAATCCGGGCGCTTGGCCAGCAGGCTCCAGTTGTCGGTGGTGCCGATCGAATCGGCAAGATAGAGGTGCGGGCTGGGATGGGCTGCAAAATCGATGCTTCCGCGGCGGTAGTCGCTTCGCGCAACCACAGTAGTCACGCCCATATAGAGATTGGCATTGGCCTGGCCTTGCGAGTTCATGCCGGCAAAGCCGTCCACCAGCCCTGGAACGATGAACTTCCCGGTGCAATCAATCACCTCCGCGCCCTTGGGGATGGAAACTGCGCCGCGCGAGCCCACATCGGTAATGCGCCCGTCGCGCACAATCACAATCGCATCGGCGAGATCCCGCGCCGAACGGCCCCAGTCGCTGACGTCCACCACCGTGCCGCCAGCCAGCACCAGCGGAACCGAGACCGGAATTTTTGGAGTAAGGGAGGGCTGTGCCTGCGGCAAGGCCAGAACGCCGGCCAGAGCCACTCCACCCATGCACGTAAGAACGATACGAAGAAGTCGCATATGAAAGCTGGTCTGCTGTGGATTGTCGCACAGCGGTTCCGAAATAACGATCAAGCAATGGCCCCCTCGCAACAACCGAGAGTGACTCACAGGATCGGCAAAGTGATTCAATCGTGGAGCGGAAGTGCTGTTCCCCCCGAAACAGCAGCAAACCGCTTGCCTCGCTTCCTGGTTGCAGGAACCGAAGCTCTTCTATCGGGCCACAAGGGCCGCCCGCAGCCGGCCTGCCAGCAACGGCAGCACCTGAACCTCCGCCTCGTCAACTGAGAGTCCATGCTTTGCTCGCAGATCGTCTACCTTGCCGTGCTCAATGAACCGGTCGGGCCAGCCGATGCGCACCACCGGAAGCTGGCTGCCCATTTCATCGAGAGCCTCGACCACTGCGGTGCCAAAGCCGCCCATCTTCACGTGATCCTCAAAAGTGACAAAAGCCGCCACGCGCCCCGCGTATAACTCGAGCATCTCCCGGTCCAGCGGCTTCACGAAGCGGGGATTGATCACCGCCGCGGAGTAGCCCTCGCGCTCCAGTCGCCGAGCGAGCTCCCTGGCCAGCGTTACCAACGGCCCCAGGCCCATAATCGCCACGTCGGAACCATCCTTGAGCACCTGGGCCTTGCCGACGGGAATCGCCTGCGGCTCTGGCTTGCGGACCACCCCTGCCACCGCTCCGCGCGGATAGCGGATGGCGCTCGGCCCCGGCAGCGAGAGGGCGGTCTTCATCATATCCGCCAATTCGTCCTCGTCCTTGGGCGCCATCAGCACGATCTCGGGAATGCCGCGCAGGTAGGCAATATCGAACAACCCATGATGCGTTGGACCGTCGTCGCCCGACAGCCCGGCGCGATCCATGCAAAACACCACCGGCAGCTTCTGCAGGCAGACGTCATGGACGATCGGATCGAAGGCCCGCTGTAGGAAGGTCGAGTAGATGGCGCAGAACGGACGATAGCCCTGCGTAGCCATGCCCGCCGCAAAGACCACTGCGTGCTCCTCGGCGATGCCCACATCAAAATAACGCTTGGGAAAGTGGGGCCGGAACAGGTCAAGCCCTGTCCCGTTGGGCATGGCGGCCGTGATGGCCACAATCCGGTCGTTTTGGCCTGCGAGCTGGACCAGGGTATTGGCGAAGACCTCCGCGTAAGTCGGCAGGCCGGCCGGCGCGGTCAGGCCGGTATCGGGGTCGTAGGGCCCCAGGCCGTGGAACTTCTTCTGCCCATCGAGCGCAGGCTGGTAGCCGCGGCCCTTTTGCGTCAGAATATGCAGCAGCACCGGCCGGTTTTCTGCTTTCAAAAACTTGAATGTCTCCACCAGCAGAGGCAGGTTGTGGCCGTCGATGGGGCCAAAGTACTCCAGTCCGAACTCTTCAAACAGGATCGAGGGCCAGAGCATGCTCTTGGCAGCCTCTTCGGCACGGCGCGCCAGGATCGCCGCGGTCTTGCCGCCGAACCGCTCCACGATGCGGTGGGCCGAGTCGTGAAAATTCTTGTAGTGCTCATTGGTGACGATGCGGTGAAAGTAGCGGGCAATGGCCCCCACGTTGCGGTCGATGGACCACTCGTTGTCGTTGAGCACCACGATCATCCGCTGGGTCTGCTCTGCGATGTTGTTGAGCGCCTCGAAGGAGATTCCATTGGTAAAAGCGGCGTCGCCGGCCACGGCGATTACATGCTCCTTGCCGCCGGAAAGATCGCGGGCCACGGCCATTCCCAGGGCAGCGGAGAGCGCTGTGCCCGCGTGGCCGGCTCCGAACGCATCGTGTTCGCTCTCGGTGCGGAGCATGAAGCCATTCAGCCCGCCCGGCTGGCGAATTGTCTCAAAGCGATCCAGCCGGCCGGTGAGTATCTTGTGGACATATGCCTGGTGACTTACGTCGAAGAGAAGCTTGTCCTGGGGAGTATCGAAGACCGTGTGCAGCGCTAGTGTCAGCTCGACCACGCCAAGATTGGGACCCAGGTGACCACCAGTCTTCGACAGCGTCTGAATCAGGAATTCGCGGATCTCCGCCGCCAACTCTTCCATCTGGGCGAAATTCAGGCGCTTCAGATCGGCAGGCGAATGGATGGTCGCGAGGAGTGTTCCCATTTACTTCCTTCCCCCGGAAAGGAGTCCAACCACCAAAGATCAGGACTCCCAAATTCTTCGGGCCTTCCGGGCGAATCCCGCAAGGACTCAGTATACCAACGCCCCTGACCCGCCCGCTGAGCAATTAGGGCCTGTTCACACTACTGGCGCGGTGGCGCCGGGAGCCAATTTTTTCGAGTTCCAGGAGTGAGGAGTGACGCATACCGGGTGTCCGCTAACGACGATCGACGCAGAAATCGGGAAAATTGGCCCCGGCCCTTCGGGTTGCGGCGAAAAACCGGCCATACTTCATTCTCGCCCTCGACTGTGGACCCGCCACAATCTTCGGGTTCGGCTTCGTCTGGCCGCTTTTTCGCTCGCAACGCCATCCACACCAGTAGTGTGAACAGGCCCTAGACGGTGGCGGGGAGGCTAGGCGCATGAAAAGAAACAAACCGGCATCGACGGAAAGCCAGCGATCTTATAGTTCGTGGCAGGCACTATTGTGAAGTTTCAGCGGATTGTCCATCCGATCTGAGCGGGAGAAGCCGGTTGTGAAATGCGATTGCGCTGGATCTTCTTCACCGTATACTCGCTAAAGTGCCCTGTTGCGCCTTAGAATAGCGCTAACGCAATGTTTTGGCGGACCGCGAGGGAATCGCATCCTGCGGGGAGCCGCCGATCGGGTCGCTGAAGGCGCATAGGCAGGCGGTCCGCACCATCATATTTCTTGGGCCCGTGGCATTGGCCCTGCCTTGGCAGCCCCGTCCCAGCAGGACAGAAAAGGAATCAACTTGAGCGCAATGTGGAAACCCAATCAGCCTGGACCCGCCAACCTTCCCCCTACCCCAGAACCTTTCCGGCCCGCGCCGCCTCCGCCGCCGCCGGTCGTTGAGCCCGTTGTCAGCCGCCCCGCGGTTACCAGCGGCGAACAGGCCACCATCGGCAAGAGCCTGTTCATCAAGGGCGAGATCACCGGGTCGGAGTCGCTGTTTGTCGATGGCAAAGTCGAGGGCAGCATCAACCTCGCCGGCAACCGCGTCACAATCGGCCGCAATGGCCAGGTCTCGGCCAACATCACGGCCCGTGAGATCGTTGTCCTGGGCAAGGTTCGCGGCAACGTGTCAGCCACTGACCGCGTTGACATCCGTGCCGAAGGCTCTTTGAACGGCGATGTCTCCGCAGCCCGCATCAGCATCGAGGATGGGGCCTTTTTCAAGGGCGGAATCGACATTCGCAAGCCCGAGGGCAAAGGTGGGCCTGCCGCAGTCGCTGCACCCGTGGCCGCAGCCGAACCGCCCAAGGCGTTTCAACTGTAGCCGAATCTCGCGTTTCGCTCGAAAACAGGCGCCCCTGCTTCGTCGGGGGCGCTTGTGCTTTTTGGAGGACGAAGCGACGAACGGCCGGCGGATACAAACAGCAAAGGGCGGGGGCTCAAACAGCGGAAAATAACGCAAATACGAGATGGAGATCAAACTAAAATTAACACGAAATGAGTTGCATATATCAGTGTTCAATTGACAGAAAACAATATAGATGAAAAAATATGACTTGAAAATGAGATGGAAATGAAGTCGTAAATGAATCGAAAAATGAATGATTCGCTATGAGCTTCCAAAACGCTGGATTCTTTACGATGCAAGCGCGGTTATGGCTGCTCTTGTAGAAGCCAAGTCGGCGGTTCAATCTCTGACGACCCTGCCTTATCAAAAGAGTTGGGTCGAGGCGCTCCAGGAACTTCAATTAAAGCGCGAGGTCGCGGGAACCAGCAGGATTGAGGGCGCGGAATTCACGGAGCGTGAGCTGGATGAGGCGGTCCGGCCCGATGTTTCGCCGGAGGCGCTGAGGACGCGATCGCAACGGCAGGCGCGCGCGGCCATGCAAGCTTACCGCTGGATCGGGGAACTTCCCACCGACAGGCCCATTTCCACCGATCTCGTCAGGGAAGTTCACCGCCGTCTCGTGACCGGATGCGATGACGATCATTGCCCTCCAGGCATACTTCGTGAGCGCGACTACAATGTGACCTTCGGCATTCCGCCGCACCGGGGCGCGGAAGGCGGGCCGGTCTGCGAGGAGGCGTTCAACGGGCTTCTACAGTCTGCCCAGACAGAATTCCGCGATCACGATCCGCTGGTGCAGGCCATGGCCTTGCACTATCATCTGGCGGCCATGCACCCCTTTCTGGACGGCAACGGACGGACGGCGCGCGCCATGGAGGCATTGATGCTGCGCCGCGCGGGGCTGACCGACAGAGCTTTTGTGGCCATGTCGAACTACTATTACGACGAAAAGCCCGCCTATCTGCGCATTCTCGGCGAGGTCAGGCAGGGCGGCCACGATCTAACTCCCTTCCTGATCTTCGCCTTGCAGGGAATTCGGATTCAGTGCGAAAGGCTGACGGCGGAGATTCGCAGGCACATGCAGCGCGCGCTCTTCCGCGACACTATGTACAGCCTCTTCAACCGGCTGGAGACGAAGCGGAAACGGGTGATCGGGGAGCGACAAGTTGAATTGCTTAAGATACTGCTCGAATTCGACGAGTTGACGGCGGTAGACCTGATGCAAAAGGCTGCTGTCCACTACGCTCCCCTCAAACACTCGGGAAACGCTATATTCCGGGATGTATACAGCCTAGTAGAGCTGGGATCTGTTAACCGGACCCAAGCCTTGCCTGATTCACTTGCTTTTTTTATGGATCGATTCTCCATAAACCTCAACTGGCCCCAGGAGATCGACGAAGGTGAATTCCTGAAACGCATGAAGACCATGCCCAAAGGCAAGACCTTCAAGTTCCTGTCCTAAGAATGGCTTATCCCAACCTCAGCCGCTTCATCATCACTCTTGGCAGCGCCGATCCGGTCTTTTCAAGCACCAAGGTTGTCACCACCGCCCAGAGTGCGGTTCCAGCCAGCAATACCGCCAGGTCGGTCCAGCGGATCTGAGCGGGCAGGCGCCGCCACCCGATATAGCCGAAGATGCCGTCCATCCCCCAAACCGCGGCCCAAACCCCTGCGCCGCTGGCCACTGCGGCCAGCAGGCAACGGCCCAGCTCCGCATAGTCCAGGCTGGCCAGCGAGACCATGCGCCGCTGGTGCAGCAGCACGGCAATGGTCAGTGTCTGGAGTGCGATTCCCAGATCTGAAGCAACCGCCAGCCCCATGGGTCCGCTTGCATGAAAAAGCCCGGCATAGAGCGGCCAGGAGACCACGGTCACCACGGTGCTTGCCAGCATCGGAACCAGGGTGTTCCCCGCGGCATAGAAGGCGCGCGCATAGATGGCCTGCGCCGACCACAAGAACAAGGCGACAGAGAAGATGGCGAAGTATGCGGCGCACTCCCGCGCATCGGTCGTGGTAAAGCGCGCACTCAGAAAGATCAGCTCGACCAGCGGAGCAGCCAGCGCGGTCATGGCCCCTGCGGCAAGCAGTCCCAAAGCGGCCACGCGGGATACCGAGTCCGCTACACCGGTAGCGAATTCAAAATGGCGCTCCTTGCTCCACATGCTCGCAAAAAAGGGCATGGAGGCCGCGCCCGCTGCCTGCGCCAGCATGGCCATCGGCGCCGTGAAAAGCTGCTTGGCATAGCTCATCAATGAAACCGCCCCGCTCGTCCGCGAGGCAAAATGGAGGATGATCCAGGTATCGGCAGTGACCAGGGAAACACCAACCATGAGCGGTAGCGACAATCGCACCCACTCGCGCAGCCCCTGGTCGTGCCAGTCGAGAATCGGCTTGTAATGCGTGCCCGCCCGCCGCGCGAAGAACCAGTTCAAGAGAAACGGTCCCAGGACCGCTCCCGCCACGGTGCCGACCGCCAGCGAAGAAACGCCCATTTGCTTCACCAGCAGAACGCCGCCTAGGATGGTGCCGAGCCCATAGATCAGCGGCGCCACGGCCTGCACGCTGAACTGCTTGCGCACCAGCAGCACCGCGCCAAATACTCCGCCGGCAAAAAAGCACAACTGCGCAGGCAGCAAAATGCGCGTCAGCTTGACGCATAGCGCCGCCTTGTCCGCATCGAACCCGTTGAACCACCAGTGGATGTAAGCCGGGGCAAAGATCTCGGCCAGCACAATGGCCCCGCCCAGCACCAGGTACATGGTGGTCAGAATCACCGATAGCGACCGCTCCCCCTCCGCCTCGCGCCCGGTCTCGCGATAGCGGGTGAGAATAGTGACGAAAGTGATGGATGCCGCGCCGCCCACCAGAAAGTACGAAATCATGTCCGGAAGCACAAATGCGGCATTCAGTGCATCGGCTTCCACGCCGCGGCCAAAGAGCCAGACAATGTACTTGACTCGAACCAGCCCGATGATCCGCGACAGGAAGGTGGACGCCATCAGCAGAACGGTTGCGGTAAAAGCGGTGTGCGCGTGCGAAGGGCGCAACAACCCCACGCCTCGCGCCCACCGGGATTGCGGCGCCGGAGAGGATTGAGTTGGGGGAAAACTGTCCACTGGACTCGATTCTAACGGGCTGGTGCGAGGACGATGCGCCGCTTCACCAAGTATCCTGTCCGCATGAGGCACTACGTGCAGCGAGCCTTTGGATTGGGATTGGCGATTTGGCTGGCGGCCGGGGCTTGCGCGGCAGCCCAGGCCATTCATGGGCGCGAAGGCATCACGCTGCCGCCTCCGCCCGCCGCGGAGGCCATCCCGGTTGCCGACGACTACTTCGGGACGAAGATCATCGACAGCTATCGATGGCTCGAAGACGCCACCAGTCCTGAGACAGAGGCGTTTGTCGAAGCACAGAATGCATATACTCTCCGCTATTTGAAGTTGGCCCGCATTCGGCCGCAAATTGTGGACGATCTGAGCGAACTGGAGAGTGTCTCGGCCACAACGATCCCGTTGCAGCGCGCCAACAGCCTCTTCTTTATGAAGCGCCTTGCCGGCGAACAGCAGTTCTCGATCTATGTCCGCCACGCCGGAACGGGCGCAGCCGGGGCAGGCAAGGACGAACGCCTGATTGACCCCGCGGCATTGAGCCGGGACCCAGGTCTTTCCGTCTCTCTGGAGGACGTTTCCCGCGATGGAATGCGCATCGCCTATTCCGTGCGGCAGGGCGGAGCGGACGAGACCAGCATCCGTTTCTTCAACACGAAGACCGGCAAGATGCTGGAGGATGAGCTGCCCGCAGCCCGCTACCTCAGCGTCTGCTTCGCGCCGGATGGGGCCGGCATTTACTACTCGCGCAATAACCGGGAGGGAACGCTTCTTTACAAGCATGTGTTGGGGACGCGCAATTCCCAGGACACGCTGCTGTTTGGCCGCGAGTTCCGCGGAGAAGAGCTGGGCCGCGACGACCCATTCACCGCGCTCGTGACCGACGATGGCCGCTATCTGGTGGTCGCCATCCGGCGTGGCGATCCTGCCAGACGCGTAGACATTGTCTTCCGCGACCTGACCAAGCCGAACTCGTTCTTCGAGATTCTCGTATGGGGCTTGGACTCGCGCTTCGACGCCATCTACGCCCAGCGCGCGTGGTATGTGAAGACCGACTACCAGGCGCCCAAGGGACGCATCCTCAAGGCCGATCCCGGCATTATGCCCGACGTTTGGAAGACCATCGTGCCGGAGGGGCCGGACGCCATCTCCGATTGGTCAATTGTGGGCGGAAAGATCTCCATCAACCGGCTGCAGGATGTGAATACAGTGACAGCAGTGTACGCGCTGGACGGAAAGCCCTCAGGCAAGATCGGCTCCGGCGAGATTGGATCGTCCTCGGCTGTCGCGGGCCGGACGACGGATCGGTACGGCTTCTTCAGCTTTGAGTCGTTCCTGACGCCGCCCGTCATTTACCGGCTGGATACGCTGACCGGGAAGCCGGAAGTCTTCTCCCAGACGAAGATCGCCGCCGATGCCGGATTCGACCCCAGCCAGTATGAATTGAAGCAAGTATTCTTCAAGTCGAAGGATGGGACGGCCATCCCCATGTTCATCGCCGGAAGGAAAGGCCAAAAACTAGACGGAACCGGCCGCCTGCTGATGACAGGCTGCGGCGGCCTCGACGTGACCATGCTGCCCACCTGGAGCCCTGCCTCCGCGTGGTGGCTTGAGCAAGGCGGATGGCTGGCGATGCCGAGCCTGCGCGGCGGCGGGGAATACGGTGAGAGCTGGCGCCAACAGGGAATGCTCGAGCACAAGCAGACAGCCTTCGACGACTTCTTTGCGGCAGCCGAATACCTCATCGCCAACAAATACACATCGCCGCGCCACCTAGCCATCGAAGGTGCGTCAAATGGCGGATTGTTGATGGGCGCTGCCATCACCCAGCGGCCAGAACTGTTTTCGGCCGTGCTGGCCGACGACCCGGCGCTTGACATGCTCCGCTTCCAGAAATTCCCGCCCGGTTCCAGGTGGACCGGGGAGTACGGTACCGCCGAGAACGAAAAGCAATTTCCATACCTGCTCAAATACTCGCCCTACCACAACGTGAAAGCCGCCACTGGTTATCCGTCGGTGCTGTTCGTGAGTGGAGAAGGAAAAACACGCAGCCAACAAGTCGACACGCCCGCGAACCCGCTCCATGCCCGCAAGATGACGGCTCTCTTGCAGGCGGCATCCTCCAGCGGCCGGCCCATCCTACTGCGTTCCGTTCAGGCCGGAGACGCCAGCGCCGGAATCGGCGTGGACCAGCACATCCAGAACGATGCGGACCGGCTTGCCTTCCTGTGGACCGAGACAGGCCAGCCGGTAGCTGCCAAATAGCACGCGAGCATGAGCGCTGGAAGGGTACTCAAGAACGCCTCT
>Ga0302156_10001714_pt1 | contig 18892 bp, 19 predicted proteins | sample I_Bog_N3_2_FD_193503 | JGI IMG/M metagenome (GOLD analysis project Ga0302156, IMG submission 193503) | Peat permafrost microbial communities from Stordalen Mire near Abisko, Sweden - I_Bog_N3_2 | ecosystem: Environmental > Terrestrial > Soil > Wetlands > Peat | place: Sweden: Abisko, Stordalen... | reverse complement strand
TTCAGCAAGCCCTCAGGGGCTAAAGCCCGACTCATTTTGCTGACTTTATTGGCCCGGCTGAAGCCGTGCCGTTGTTACAAAGCCACTCGATTGGGTTTTTCAGCAAGCTGTGAAGTCGTGCCCTTTCAAAACCTCGATTCAGCGGAGTTTTTCCCGCCTGCGGTGAGGCCCACTCCCCCCAAAGCAACTGATTACGGAATGCGGCTCAATGGGCTTGACGGGGGCTGAAAGGGGCGAAAACCGGGCAATTTTGGGTAAAAATGGGAGATTTCAGCACAAATTACCAAGAAAACTGTGGAAATCGGGCTTTTGTGGTTGACTTTGCCGGGGCTGAAGTCGCATTGTAACCAACGACGGGGTGTTCTGAAACCCGCATGAATACAGGGGGAAACGTGCAAGCGTTGCCCTCCGTCGCACTCCCTCCATGCGGATAGCGGAGACGCTAAGGAAACCCAGGCAACACCAGCCTGACCCAAGGGTAGGCTTAGAAGGAGAACAAACACATGGCAACTGGATTGACCAAGACTGCTCTGACGCGGCACCTGGCCGAGAAGCTGGAACTGACCAACAAGCAGAGCGCAGCGTTCCTTGACCTGCTGGCGGAGACCGCCATCAAGGAAACCAAGAAGAATGGCGTATTCGTTATCCCCGGCATCGGCCGACTGGTGAAGGCAGAGCGCAAGGCGCGCATCGGCCGCAACCCGCAGACCGGGGCAGCCATCAAGATCAAGGCAAAGACCGTGGTGAAGTTCCGCGTGGCCAAGGCCGCGAAGGACGTCATCGCACCGCCGAAGAAGTAGCATTCCGGACTGAGGGCAAGGGGGAAGAGCCGAGAGCTCTTCCCCCTTTTCCTTTTGTCGCGCCCGGCAGGGCGCACTCACTTTGGGGTGGAAGTCCCCTACACACCCGGCAAGGGGAAGTGTTAGCTGAACGGCAAGGGTGTCCGTCGCGAGGCGGAATCTGGAGGAAGCTGTAGGCAAAGCGCTGGCCTGACGAACAGCGAGCGGATAGAGGCGGCACGGCGGGGTGAGCAGGCCAATAGATGCAAAGCCCAGTACTTGCACGGAACGCGGTGACGTATATCCGACAGGCATAAGCGTGAAGGTGAGTGCGCAATACCCGGGGAGGTCTGGCGGTTTGCCTTTGGGCTACCGGCGTCGCGAGGCGTTGGGATGGACCGCCAGAAGTCAGCAGCGGCCATAGTGTGCGCTGAGCAGCGCATTGTTCGGGAGGGTTGAAGTCCCTCCGGCGCTTAGATGAGGGGCGCTGTATCCAAAGGCGGGAGTAATGCCTCGCTGGCCGGAGAAGGGAGAAGGTATGGAGAATCCTAAACGGGCACGAAAGCGAAAGCCTGATACAGCCAAGGTGAACCTGAAGCCGCTCTCTGCGTTACTCCGGAGGACAGGGTGTCCACCGTGAGGTGGAATCCGAAGGGTATGAGGAGAAGTACCGGGCCGTAATCGATGGGGGCTACCCCGACGATGAACCGGTCGGCCAAAGGTGGGGCAAGGTCGAGCCCGCACTATAGGGGCGAAGGCGTTCTCATTCACCCACCGCACCAAGGTGTTTGCGGTCGGCACGGTACGGAAGAACAATGCGTGACCTCAGGAGGACTGACAGCGTCTCCGGGTGGCACCGGAGTAAGCAGACCTATAAGCGAAAGCGAAATGGCGAGCGATGCGTTGTCAGTAGTCGGACGGCTGAATGGTACCTGAAGCATGGTGAAAGCCATGTGACCGGGCAACCGGCGACGGAAGTGGGTCGGGGAAGGCAGCCGGCGAAGGCGGTTGGGAAGAGAGAGGAAGGCAGTGAGTAAGGACGGAAAGGTGGATCAGTTCCATGAGTGAAATACCCGTACATTTCCGCCCGAGGAGACTGTCGGACTGGATCAACCCGACGGGAGCAAAGAAGGTCCATTCATTAATCGACAAGGTATACAAGCGGAAGAACCTGGAGATGGCCTGGGAGAGAGTAAAAGCCAACCGGGGCAGCGGAGGAGTCGATGGACAAACTCTGAAGGATTTCGCCGAGCAACTGGACCAGAATCTGGGCCGGTTACAGAGCGAACTGAAAGAGGGGCTTTATCAACCGCGGCCCGTGAGGCAGGTGCAAATCCCAAAGCTGGGCAAACCGGGGGAGTATCGCAGGCTCGGCATTCCGACGATCTACGATCGGGTGTGCCAGCAAGCGTTGCTCAACCGGATGCAGCCTATCTTCGAACCGGTATTCGATGAAGCCAACTACGGATACCGTCGAGGGCGATCAACGAAGGATGCCTTGCGCAAAGTATGGAAGGAGATCGACAGCGGCAGCGAGTGGATCGTGGATGCGGACCTGAAAGACTTCTTTGGGTCGGTGGATCACGAGAAACTTCTGACGCTGGTGGCCCAGCGGATAGCCGACGGTCGAGTGCTGCGCCTCATCGAGGCAATGCTCAAGGCAGGCAGCTATGGCAAAGGGCAACTCTTTCCGACAGAGCGCGGGACTCCTCAAGGCGGGGTAGCTTCACCCTTGCTCAGCAACATACTCCTGACGCCGTTTGATCGGGAGATGCGGCACAAGGGATATCAGCTGACGAGGTACGCGGACGACTGGGTAGTCACCTGCAAATCCTCGGCAGAGGCGCGAGCAGCCATCGATGCTGCTGGCCGCATCTTGAAACAACTGGGCGTGGAACTGCATCCGCAAAAGACGCGAATCGTTCATGCCCGGTACGGCTTCGAGTTCCTTGGCTACATGATCAAGCGCGGGAAGAGGCTCTATCTTCCTGCGACTAAGATCCGCAGCCGGGCACGCTCGGGCGGGTTGTATGCTTACCCGCGCGACAAATCGATCCGGCGTTTCAAAGATGAGGTACGGCAACGCACAAAGCGGCGCGTGCCCCTTGCAACCGAGCAGCTGGTCGAAGCGTTGAACCCGCTCTTGAGAGGTTGGGGCGAGTACTACAAACGAGCCCACGTCCGAAAGCTCTTCAACCAACTCGACCGATGGATCGTGCGACGCATCTGGTCGCATCGATTCAGGCGCTGGCGCAACTGTGGTTGGAAACAACTGCCGGAGTCGGTGCTCTATGGCCAGTTTGGGCTGGTAAATCTGATCGGATTGATTCCTTCTCTTGCGTCCTCGACTCGTTGAGTCTTCGTGAAAGCCGTGTGCGGGAAAACTGCATGCACGGTTTGGGCGGCGGACGGAGGCCAGCGCGCAAGCGCGCCTCCTCCGACCCGACAGCCGCTGAAACCGGAGCGGCGAAGGACCGAACATGAAACACGGAAGTAGGAGAGCAGACCTCGATGCAGGACGAAGAAGCAGAAGCGTACGCAAGTACGGCCATTCCTGAAGGTGGTGGGCGGAACCTGCCATGGGCCGGAATTGGTGCCGAGTCATGCACGACGGCTGTTGGGTTGCCGAAAACGAAAGCGATGGGAGCCTTATAGCGCCTATCGCTGTTTCATGAACCGCCGGATACCGAACGGCATGTCCTGTGGTGTGGGAGGACGGCGGGAGTGATCCCGCCTCCTACCCGATGTCCTTGAGTGAAGGCTACAAGTTTCAGATAGTTGTCCGGCGCTGACGCTTCAATGCGAGCAAGCCCGAGATTCCGAGCAGGCCGGTGCCGAGAAGGAAGATTCCATTCGGCTCCGGGGTGGCGACCAGATCCCCCGCGTAGTCCAGATCTGTAGAGGAGTTGGCGATTGCCGCTCCGTAGACCGGATCGGTGGCAGGGGGAATGACGCCGTTGCTCCACAGCTCGGCGGTGTCCCCGTTGTCGAGGTTGAAGAGCACGCCCAGCACGTCGAAAACGCCTCCGGAAAACGGATAGGGGTCCGGCGGCGGGCAGTCGGCTGGGGAGTTTCCTCCGGGAAAGTACAGGTCGTCGTAGGAATTGCCTGCGGTGGAGAATGCAATGGAGCCGGGGGTGGTGTTGTACGAGATCGGGGTGTAAATCCCGGTGATTGTAGCCGAGATTCCTAAAGCCGCGTCATTGAAGTAGCCGGAGACTCCGGTGACCTCAAGTGCATTGACGCCGTCGACTACAGTGGGCGTGCTAGAAACCGTGAAATTGCCCCAGGTCGAAATGCTGCCATCAGTGAAAGAGAAGGTGATTTGGTCGGCACGGGCGGCCTGCCCGATCGAGAGGACCGCTGCCAATGCGAGGGGAACGCAAAAGTGCTTCTTCATTTTTGGTCGTTACCTCCAGGTTGTAGCTTCTTGTAGACTTCTGTGCCGGGAATGCACAGAAAACCGGGGAAGTGGAAATGCTAGCAGAGAGTGAGACGAAGGTCATCCAAATAATTCCGATATGGATGCCCAAGCCGGGCATGGATGGTACACGGAGGTGGCCGGTTCCTGATTGTGAATCCTCCGGCAAGGGCCAGCGAAATGGCGGCAAGCGCGGCGTCGATTGTAAAGGGTCAGGATCCGAGCCGGTAAGAACTATAAGTCTTTGCATATCAATAGCTTGGGTTGAGTTCTGGTCGCCCATGCATAAATATGCTAATATGCTTTTATGCGTACCACAATTGATATTCCGGATGAGACCTATCGCCGCCTCAAAGTGAAGGCTGCCCTCCAGGGAGAGTCCCTCCGCGAGATTGCTTTGCGGGCTCTGCGCCGTGAGATCGATGCAGCCTCTGAGGCTCCGCTTCCCCGCCTTACAGAGCCCATTCTCGAGTCGCACCAGCCGGGCTCTATTCGGATCGACAACGAGCAGATCTATGACCTCATCGGTTTTCCTTGATGTGAATGTCTGGCTGGCGCTCAGCTCGCCGGATCACGAGCACTTCCCATCCGCTTGGAGTTGGTACACCGCTCTCCCCAACTCCACCCGTCTCGTTTTCTGCCGCTTTACCCAGATCGCCTTCTTGCGCCTACTGACGACCGCCGCCGTAATGGGCCCCGGGACACTCACTCAAGAAAAGGCTTGGCATGCCTACGACCGATGGCTCCGGGACGCGGCGGCCCTCTTCGCCAGCGAGCCCCCGGGGCTCGATCCAGTCTTCCGATCTCTCGCTTCGGCAGCTTCAGTCTCCCCCAAAACCTGGGCTGACGCTTACCTCGCCGCCTTCGCTCAGACGGCAAGTCTCACTCTTGTCACCTTTGACAGAGCGCTTGCCGGCAAAGCCTCCGACAGCATTCTCCTCTCCTAATCGCGGACAAATCGGGACTGTCCTGGTCCCCTCACTTGCCTCTCGCCCGGCCTTCTGCTATTTTTTCTCGTACCTCGGCAGTCCGCGATGCAAGGTCAACAAGCGGGCTCTACCTGCACTCTCCTGCTTCTGAGGGAATGTGGATGGAGGCGATTCAGAGCACCTGGGAAAGGTGTGTCTGTGCGCTTCCGCACCCGAGTGGGGGTCCGCAGCTGCCTTTCCCTCGACTCCACGCATCACAACGAGCGGCATGACCGGGCCCCATGCAGGCCTGAGCCGTGTTCCGAGGAGAAAAGCCATGAGCAACGCAGAGAATCACAATGCAAATCACCACAAGATTAATTACATCGAGTTTCACTCCACCGACATTGCGCAGACGAAGAAGTTCTACAGCACGGTGTTCGGCTGGACGTTTCAGGATTGGGGCCCAGACTATGTGAGCTTCAAGGGCGCTGGCATTGATGGCGGCTTTGTGAAGGACGAACCGCACGACGGGCCGGGCAAGTTTGCCCCGCTGATCGTTCTTTACTCTGCCGATCTTGCTGCCACAGAGATCGCGGTGAGGATGGAGGGCGGCGGTATCGTGGTGCCGCCCTTCGAATTTCCTGGCGGGCGTCGGTTCCACTTCGCAGACGGGGCAGGAAATGTGCTGGGTGTTTGGTAGGAGTGAGAAAGACAGGGTATAGGGTTCAGGGTCCAGGGAAACAAAGGCGTTCGGTGCTGTATCCGCGAAGGTGGGGCAGCGCGGGACGCCTGTTCCTTTGTGCGCTAGGTCAAGTGCTTCTTGAGGAAAACGAGGGAGCGGGCGCGGGCCTCCTGCGCTGAGGCGGGGTTGTAGCTGGCGCGGGCATCGCAGTTGAAGCCGTGGCCGGCGTCGTACCAATAGATTTGGACTTCAGGATGGGCGGACTGCACCTTCTCTACTTCCTCGGCGGGGATGTGCGCATCCTGACGGCCGAAATGCAGCATGACGGGCACAGTGGGCGTTTCTGCTGCGTATTGTGCGATGCGACCACCGTAGTAGCCCACCGCCGCTGCAATGGGCAGGCGGCAGGCGGCCAGCCAGGCGATGGTGCCTCCAAAGCAGTAGCCGATGACGCCAACTTTTTTGCCTGTTGTTGCGCAGTAATCGATCGCAGCAGCGACGTCGGCGAGGGCCATGTCGATGTTAAGTTTTGGAATGAAGCTGCGCGCGGTTTGCGCGTCAGTTCCTTCGTATCCCAGCTCGACGTTTGGCTCGATGCGGTCAAAGAGCGCGGGAGCAACGGCCAGAAATCCATCCCTGGCATAGCCGTCGGCGACGGAACGGATGTGGGCGTTGACGCCGAAGATCTCCTGGACGACGACCAGCGCGGCTGTGGGCTCACCGGCGGGGTGGGCGACATATGCGCCCAAGGCTTGGCCGTCGCTGGCGTGCAGGGTAATTCGTTCGCTCATTTGCTCTCCTCAACTCCGCCAGTATCTATGTGCCAGAGGAGTTGCACAAGCGAGTGGTTTCAGTTGAATGAAGGTGCGTTCTCGTCCTTCGTCCAATGTCCGTTGAGTAACTCCCGAAGTGCAACCGCAGGTTCTTCGACTTCGTTTGGCCAAAGTGCGGCCAAACTTCGCTCAGGATGACATCTTCATTTTGAAGGGGAGGAAAGGCAACGGCAAAAGCAACCGCAGATCCTTCGACTGAGTTTGGCTCAAAGAACGAGCCAAACTCCGCTCAGGATGACAGCTTTGTTGTGATGCGAACCTTTGACTCAGAACACTCGACTTTTGACTCAAAGCACTCGACTTTTGACTCAAAACACTCGACTTTTGACTCAAAACACTAGTTGACCATGGGTGGGAGCATGAGCGGTTTGCGTGGGCCCATCTCTTCGCGGACCAGGGTGAGGCCGAGGATGCAGCGCTCGAATCGGTCACTGAGGCGCGCAAAGAGGGGCGCCTCCTGTTCATATTCGAAGAGGTTGAACTGGCTGACGATGTAATAGCTCTCTTTGCCGGCGTGGATGAGCTCGCCGAGCGAGGGTCGATGACGGCGCAGACGCCGCTTGGAGTTCATTGCCTCTGGATACATGCCGGCGACGAACAACGCATAGTCGCCGATGTGTTTCCGCAGCGCGCGCTCGGCGTCGAAGGAGGGCGCTGGACCGAGCACCGGGTCGGCTGCACTGACCATGTCGGCAAGCTCTTCGATTGGCCTGCCCATCTCGTCGCGCACCTGATAGAGCTTGTCGGACTGAGAAAACTCGCAGAGCAGGCGGGCGACGTAGGTGGTCACGTCGGGATCGTTGAGGCCCAGCTTGCCCTCGTAGCTGTTGCGGACCATCTGTTGGAAGAAGGGCTCGAGCGGATGAGTCTGGCTCTGCATCTAAACCTCCCACGACTGCGCGCGGGCAGCCGGATTGCATTTGTGGCAATGGCCGGTTGCTTGAGGAGTGCAAAGCCGGGGACGCTAGCCAGTGCCTGATTGTGTTGCTTTGACACAGAGCTTAATGGATTTGTCGCGATGTGCAAGAGGGGAGATTGAAGTTTGTTAGCAGAGTGTGAATTCGAGTGCGAATGGCTGGGCGAAAGCCTAGAACGAATGATTCGTTACGAGCCCATGGGCGGTTCGGCGAATTTCTCTCGCAAATGAACCTCGCCGAACCTTGTAATCGCGGCGAAGAACGGCGGTTGGTGCTTCATACAGGTCTTCTTAATCTCGGGAAGTGCCATTTCGAGCGCGGTGGCCATTTGTTCCCCGCTGAAGTCGTTCTTAGAGAAGTAGAACATTCGAACATTGTGCTTAATTACAGCCGCCTTCTCGTTTGTTCGGTATCTGATTCTCTTGTCTGTCGTAAGTAGGGCTCAGCCGTTCGTCCCGATCAACGGAAGCCAATCTTCGTCGGGGGTCCCGCGAGCAAAATGATCAAGATGCCGCTCCACACGAATCCCGGCTGTCGCGAGCACAGCAAGAATTCTCTTGTAATTGCAATGGTTCTCGTCGAGAAAGATGACCAGGCTATCAGGCTGCGACATTCAATTGGGGCAATTCCCAGCGTACCGCGTCTTCAATCAGCGCGGTCGAGACACCGTACTCTTCGGCGAGATCCGAGATGGAGTCGCGCGCACGGAAACGGCCAGCAATTACATCGGTTGCGATCCCCGTCTTTGCGAGGACAGGACGGCCGAAGGCGATGTTCGGAGACATCTGAATTGTGCGCGGTTCGTATGCGTCTTCTGCCACGATGAACGGAAAAAACTGGAACTCTCCGTCGGCCAAGCGATCAATTCTGCGCAAGTAGGTTGAGAGGATCTGTGGAATCCCTCTCTGCCGAGGCCGATTGAGATTCATGTATTCGTTCCCATCATGGAGAAAAAGATGGATTCCATCGGTTTCCAGCCTCGGGTCGAGGAATGGGTGATCCGAATACTCAGTCCGACAATATTCTTCCTGATACTCCTCCAGCGCACGGCGAATCCTTTGAAAGGGCAAGCCGAACTGCTTCCGCAATCCCTTCAGAATGTGCAGTTCAAGGAGATTAAGAAAGGAAATGCCGCCAATGGGACTCTGGACAACCCCCTCGCCGATCCAGCGCCTTACATCCTGAACCTTCAGGCGTAGGTAGAGCGCAGCTTCAACTGAGCTGTAATTGGGAACAAGATAAGCGTTAGGGTAATTGGGCATCTCGGCATCCCCGAACCTGGAAAAACTGACCTCAACGAATTGTAAGCCCAGCCACAGGGAGCCGAGTGCGACGAACTCCCCGGCTCAGGCTGCTGCACCGGCGTGGGCTTCGAGCTGGGCCAGGCGGGTGGCCAGGAGCGATTCGAGCTTGACCAGCGCATCTGCGAAGCCCTGAATGCCTTCCTTCAGCTTGTCATGGGCCATGCGGTCGGACTCATGCATGGCATTGAAGACATCCTTGTCCATGGGGATGCGCTCGATGGCCATTTCCTTCGCAGCCTTTGGATCGAGCTTGCGCGGGAGGGGGCCTGTGGTGGACTCGAGCTCGGCCAGGAGCTGCGGTGAGATGGTGAGCAGGTCGCATCCGGCAAGTTCAGTGATCTCGCCGATGTTACGGAAGCTGGCGCCCATGACGACGGTCTTGTAGCCGAACTTCTTGTAGTAGTTGTAAATCCTGGTGACGGACTTTACGCCGGGGTCGTCCGCGCCGTAGAAGTAGCGGCCGGTGTCTTTCTTGTACCAGTCGAGGATGCGGCCGACGAAGGGAGAGATCAGAGTGACGCCGGCTTCGGCGCAGGCCACCGCCTGGTGCAGGCCGAAGAGGAGCGTGAGGTTGCAGTGGATGCCTTCCTTTTCGAGGGCGTGGGCGGCCTGAATGCCTTCCCAGGTGGACGCGATCTTGATGAGGATGCGGTCGCGGCCGATGCCAGCAGCGTCGTACTCGGCGATGATTTTACGTGCCTGGGCGATGGTGGCCGCGGTGTCATAAGAGAGGCGCGCATCGACTTCAGTGGAGACGCGGCCGGGAACGATTTGGAGGATCTTTTTGCCAAACGCGATAGCCAGGCGCTGAAAGGCGAGGTTGGCGACCGCTTCATCCTTGGCCTTGTCGCCGAGTTCCTTGCGCGCGGCGAGGAGAACTCCGTCGACGATGGTCTGATACTGGGGCATCTGCGCGGCGGCGGTAATGAGAGAGGGATTGGTGGTGGCGTCCTGGGGATGGAATTTTTCCATCGCCTCCATGTCGCCAGTGTCGGCAACGACGACGGTGAATTTGCGGAGTTGTTCGAGTAGATTCTTGGCCATGAGACCTCCAGGGAAGTTGAGAAGAGCGGGGTTTTGACGCACTGCTTACAGGTCAAGTGTATCGCTATGGACTGTGAACTTTGATGAACGAGGAGGCCTGGGGGTTGTAGCAATTTAAGGCTGGGGCGCGGTTTCCTCTGCTTCAGCGGAACGGGGACTCTCGTGCCCGGTCGGATCAAGTGCGGTGACGGCATAGCGATAGGTTTGGCCGGGGCGGACATGGGCATCGTGGAAGGCTGGGCCGACCACTGTATCGGCGGGGGAGATGCGCCGCCATGGGCCGTCCCCTTCGCGGCGATAGACTGCGTAGCCGGCCAGGTCTGTTTCGATGTTTGCTTTCCAACTGAGGTCGATGGAGATTTCAGTTGCGGTCTGCGTAGCGACCGCGGCCAGGCCGGTGGGAATGTCGGGCGGAAAGATGTCGGCTGCATCGACGCGGATGGGATCGGAGAGCGGGCCGGCAAGTTCGAGGATCTGGGCCTGGTTGGGCTGGGCGGTTTGGTTCGACGCGGGAGGTGCGGGGATTGTTACGCGGACAACGCGCTGGGCGCTGTATTCATAGGTCTGGCCGAAGCGGATGTCTTTATCGATGGCGCGAGGGGTTTCGTCGGGGGCGTCGACCAGGAGAGACTTCTCGAGAGGCTCAGGCTCATGGGCGAGCAGGCCGATCTGGTTTTGTTGCTTAGGCTGGGCGGCGGTGATCAGTTTGCGATGGAGTCGAATGATGGTTGAGGCGCTGGATGCGGTGGGGTTGATGTTGGCAGTCCAGTGGAGGACGACTCCCTGCTTACGAACCTCAGCGGTGAGGCCAGCTACGGCAGGCGGTGCCTGACCGGCCAGAGTCAAGGCAGGGTTCGACAGGCCAGCGGAGCGGTTCTTTTTGTTCTTTAGCACTACGAAGTAGGTGAGCTTGCGTGGCGCGCCTGTGGCGAGTGATGGTGGCAGGGTTTCAGTGAAGATGCCGTCGGCGCCGGGAGGAAATGTGAGGTCGATTCCGGCCTGCGCGCAGGGCCCGTCGCTTTCACGGCGGCAGATGCGGACGAGGACGTTTTCCTTCAGCTTGAGTTTGTCGGTGTTCTTTGCGGGCATGGACCAGGTGAGCTTGACTGCGTCGCCGGTGCGGTTGGCGGAGAGATCGCGGACGGGGTCGGGCAGATTGAGGGACGGGGGCTGGGGGGCACCGGGGGTGCCGCAGCCGGCGAGGCCGGTTAGCGCAGCGAGTGCGGCAACGGCCATGGCCCATGGTATTCCGCGTGCTCGATTCATTGCCTTTCAGTCTACTGGAGCGGCGCTGGGTGGCCGGGTTCAAAGGCGCGCGCTGCGCGCGCTCAGCGCGGGTGACGGTACCCCGGTCGCATCAAGTCTGGACGGTGGCTGGTTTGCGATTGTGGTATCCCACCCTTGGCACAAAAGCAAAGACGTGCCAAGGATGGGGCACCCATCGGTAGTGGGTCGTCTGGCCCGCTACGCCCGCGAGGCCGTAGTCTGCCGGCGGTTCGGTTCGCTACAATGGCCCGTCGTCGCGCCCCGGCAAGCGGCCGTGCTGAAACCCGGCTGCGCGAAAGTTAATTACAGGCTCTGAAGGCCGACACCAATCTGAAAGGGGCCCACACGCATGTTGATCTTTGCTGCGATTCTCGCCATTTTTGTATACGGAATGATTGCCGCCATGCTGGGCACCATTCTGCCTGACCTCTCGGATCGATTCCATCTGACGCCGACACAAAATGGCACGATCGCCTTCTCGCAGGCTCTCGGCCTGATCATCGCCTCGGTGGGCGTGGGGCCGCTGCTCGATACACAGGGCGACAAGGTTGGCCTGATTCTTGGGCTTGCGTTCATTGCCGTCGCGCTGTTCCTGCTGCCGCGCTCCAAGGGCTTTGTGAGCATCGTTGTTCTGCTGTTTCTTCTCGGCGTGGGCGGCGGCATTGTGGTGACCGGCGCCAACGCCCTGGTGAGCGGCGTGAGCGAGGCACATCGCGCAACGGCGTTGAACCTGGTGAATCTCTTCTTCGGGCTTGGCGGTCTGGCAACACCGTTTATCAGCGCCAACCTTTTCAAGCGCAACTGGGTGAAGCTCTGCTACACGGTCGCATCGCTCACGGTGGTGGCGCTGGCCATTCAGGCCGCCACCCATATGCCCGCACCCACCGGCGCTGGAGGCTTTGTGCTGGCTGAGGCTGGCCCTGTGCTCGGGCGTCCGCTGCTGTTCCTGCTAGGGTTCCTGCTGTTTCTGTATGTGTCGTGTGAAGTGGGCGTATGGAACTGGCTGCCCCGCCACTTGATCGCGCAGGGTATTCCGGAGTCGAAGGCGCTGAACATTCTCTCACTGGGATTCGCTCTGGGCTTGCTGATCGGGCGCGTTGCTGTGTCGCCCATTTTGCTGGGTGTGCCGGCGGTTATTGTTACGCTGGCAAGTTCGGTGGCCATGGCGGTTACGACTTATCTGATGCTCAAGACCAGCAAGCCGACAGTGGCCTTTGTGCTGGTGTTCATTGCCGGAGTGTCGATGGCTCCGGTGTTTCCGACAACGCTGGCGATGGTGGGCAATGCCTTTCCGCGGATGAGCGGCACGGCGATCGGCTTTGCCATCACCTGCGGGTGGGCGGGGCTGGCGGTTAGTTCGCGGCTGATTGGCGCAATTGCCGGGGACGATCCGGCGCGGCTCAAGAAGGCGCTCCTGCTTATTCCAGGCGCGGCGGTGTTGATGGTTGGAGTGAACCTGGTGATCTGGGCGGGAATTCTGTAATTGGCACAAAGCGGATGGAGAGTTTATGAAGGTTCTGTTCATCGGCGGCACGGGAAACATCAGCCTCGCGGTTTCCCAACTCGCGGCTGCGCGGGGCATTGAGCTCACGCTGCTGCGCCGTGGGCAGAGGACGGCCGATCTGCCTGAAGGTGTGAGGACTGTTGTTGCTGATATTGGGGAAGAAGCGGCTGTTGCGAACGCGCTCGACGATCGTCACTTCGACGCAGTGGTGGACTGGATTGCATTTACGCCTGACCAGATCGAAAGGGACATAAGGCTATTTCGCGGGCGGACGAATCAGTTCATCTTTATCAGCTCTGCGAGCGCGTATCAGCGGCCCGTAGGCCACTACCTGATCACGGAGTCGACGCCGCTGGTTAATCCTTATTGGCAGTATTCGCGCGACAAGATTGCTTGCGAAGATCGGCTGATGTTGGCGTATCGCGACGAAGGCTTTCCGATCACAATCGTAAGGCCGTCGCTGACTTATGGAGATACGCAGATTGTGCTGGCGGTGAACAGCTGGCAGAAGTCCTTTACCGCTATCGACCGCGTGCGCAGGGGCAAGAAGGTGATCGTGCCCGGGGATGGATCGTCGTTGTGGTGCATCACGCACAACAGCGACTTTGCCAAGGGATTTGTGGGGCTGCTGGGGCATCGGCAGGCTATCGGTCACGCGTTCCACATCACCAGCGACGAGGTGCTGACGTGGGACCAGTTTTATCGGATCACCGCAGAGGCCGCGGGAGTGGAGGCGAAGATTGTGCACATCGCGTCGGATTTTCTTGGCGGATGCTGCCCAGAAGAGATTGGCAGCCTGACTGGGGACAAGGCTTCGAGCGTGGTCTTCGACAATTCAAAGATCAAGCGGTTTGTGCCGGACTATTGCGCGACTGTGCCGTTTGCTGAGGGGATTCAGCGGACAGTTGACTGGTTCGATGCCGACGCGGCGCGCAGGGTGATCGATCAAGAGGCGAATGCCAAGTGGGACAAGATTGTTGATGCGTATGAGTCGGGGCTGGCGGAGGCGCAGAGACGGCTGCGGATCTGAGCCCTACATCATGTAACTCGTTCAGCGCTTAGGCTTCGACTGTTTCTTCTCAGCGCGCTTCTTCTTGTTGACCGCAAGGGCGGCCTTCTCAATCGCAAACGCGCGGCAGAATTCCTCGGCGGCGGCGGGGCCGATGTCGTCTTTGGTGAGGTGCGACTCGCCGGGGAAGATGTGAATGTAGAGGACGGGACCAAGCAACAGAGGAATTGAGTGCTCGATGTTGAGCTTGCGTGGCAGCAGGCCGCGCTCAATGGCACGGCGGAGGATGGTGCGAATCGCGGTCCTCGGTGGATCCATGACGCGGTTGCGCCAGGCCTTGCCGAACTCGTCGTGGGTTGCGGAATAAGCGATCAGTGCGGGCACAATGCGCTGATGAAGCTCATCAAACTCCTCTGGATGACGGCGGGTGAGGACGGTGGCGAGATCGCGGCGCAGGTCGCCGGTGTCGACGTCTTCTCGCTGGCGGTCGAGGCCGTGGATGTAGCACATGACCTCCAGCAACAGGGCTTCCTTGTCTTCCCAGTGGTTGTAGATGGTGGCTTTGCTCACGCCCGACTGATGGGCGATGGCATCCATGCTCGCGGCCTCGATGCCGCGCTCGGCGAAGAGGTCGAGCGCGGCTCGAAGGACTTTTTCGTGAGCTTGAGTACTGCGTGAACGGACCATGGCTGGGCAACCTTTGCACAAGTGGCATATTCGTTGAGGGAAGATTTGCAGGGGCTGAAGCCCGCCGTTTTATTGAGCATCTTTCGGCACGGCTAAAGCCGTGCCCTGTTACAAAGCGGGCCTGCGAGTCTTGCCCTGATAGAAGGCGGCCTTGCGAGTCTTGCCCTGATAGAAGGCGCCCTTGCAGGTCTTGCCATGTCACAAAGCAGGCTTGTGCACGCTTCCCTAGATTTCAATTTTGGAGAAGCGGTATGCGCCGACGACGAGAAGGACTGCGCCGGCGCAGGCGAGCACGACGATATCGGTGACCGGGCTGAAGGTGGAGGAGCCGAGCAGCATCGAGCGCATGCCATCGATGCCGTAGGAGAGGGGGTCGATGCGGGTGGCGATCTTGAGCGCCCATCCCTGGCCGGAGAGGGGGAACATCGCGCCGGAAAGGAAGTAGATGGGCATGACGAGGAAGTTCATGATGAGCTGGAATCCCTGCATGTCCTGGAGGCTTGAGCCGACGGCCACGCCCAGCGCCGCGAAGACCAGCGAGATGCCGAGCATGAAGACGATAGCCATGGGGAAGTGACCCCAGTTAACCGGGCGGAACCCGACGATGAGCGCGATGATGAGTACGAGCAGACCCTGAATCACGCTCACTGTCATGCCGCCGAGGGTGCGGCCGATCATGATTTCGATGCGCGGGACAGGAGCGACGAGCATCTCTTTCAAGAAGCCGAATTGGCGGTCCCAGAGCAGGCCGAGACCGGAGAAGATGGACGAGAACAGCACGCTCATGCCGATGATGCCCGGCGCGATGAACTGCAAGTAGCTGCCGAAGCCCGCGCGCTGGAAGACCGACCCGAGGCCGAAGCCGAGGACGAGCAGATAGAGCATGGGCTGGCCCAACGAAGCGATGATCTGCGAGCGCGAGCGTGTGTATCGCTTCAACTCACGCAGCCACAAAACATAAATCGCTGTCATCGTTTGCCTCCCTGCTGCCACATTTTTGCAAACTGCCGCATGGTATCTGTCGCGCTGGCGCTTTCGTCGCGAATGGTCGTTCCGGTGAGCTTGAGAAACGCGTCCTCGAGCGACGTGGTTCCGGTTTGCTCTTTGATCTCGGCGGGCGTTCCCTGGGTGACCAGCTTGCCGTGATCGATGACGCCGATGCGATGGGCCACGCGGTCGGCCTCGTCCATGTAGTGGGTGGTGAGGAAGACGGTGACATTTTCGGCTTCGTTGACCTTTTTCACGTGGTTCCAAAGCTGGTTGCGGCTTTGCGGGTCGAGGCCGAGGGTTGGCTCGTCGAGAAAGAGGATGCGGGGAGTGTGGAGAAATCCGCGGGCGATCTCGAGACGGCGCTTCATGCCGCCGGAGAACTTCTTCACCTGCTCGCCGCGCCGGTCCCACAGTTCAAAGATCTTCAGCAGTTCCTCGGTGCGGTGTTTCCGCAGCTTGTGGGGCACGTGGTAGAGCACGCCGTGGAAGTCCATGTTCTCCTGGGCGGTCAGGTCGCCGTCGAGGCTGGGATCCTGAAAGACGATGCCGAAGCGCTTGCGGACTTCGTTCTTGTGCGTGAGCGGGTTGAGGCCGTCGAGCTCCATGACGCCACTGGTCGGCTTCAGCAGAGTGGTCAGCATCTTGATGGTTGTGGTTTTGCCCGCTCCGTTAGGACCGAGAAAGGCAAAGATCTCTCCTGGCGCGACGTCGAACGAAACATCGTTCACGGCGGTGAAAGTGTCGAACGTCTTCACCAGGTTGCGGACGCTGATCATGAAAGGACCTCCGTGCGTTTGATCCCCCCGAACGAAACTATACTGAACGGTTCAGTATAGTTTTGTCAAGAGGGCAAAGACTAAAGCAAGCGATTCTGGCGGAAACCGCGTTTGTGAGAATCGATCGTCCAAATGCCATCGATCACGGACGTCGTCGCGAAGTCGTTGATGTTGTGAATGCGTGTTGTTTACGAATGCATCCGAGTCCGCCCGCCAGGAATATTCCGCGCGGATGAATTTGGGAGGCGCTCTCGCTGCGCTGAGTTGATTTCCTCGGCGCGGGGTGGCCGCCATCCCGCGATAAGATTGAGTTGTGCGAATCCCCGTCGTTGCCTTGAAAGTTCTTTTGTTGTCGTTCCTTTTGCTGGCCTTAGCCGGATGTGGCAAACCGACTTTCGATCTACCCACATCGTTGGCGACCATCGGGCAGGCGACGCCTATCAGCGTTCATGTTCACGATACCCACGGCGTTAAGAGGGTTACGGCTACTGTTGAGCAAAATGGCACACAGTACCCGGTGTGGCAGAGTTCCGGTGGAACGAAGACTGCTGACTCTACCTTCAACTTCAATGTGGGCGTGAAGACGACGCCGCAATTGCGGGATGGCGCTGCCAAGCTGACAATTGAGGCTACATCCGGTGGGCTGTTCGGTGGCAGCGAGCGGCTGGAGCGCGACGTGAAGGTGGTGACCCAGCCGCCGACGGTCAGTGCTGATTCGGATCAGCACTACCTGTATCTGGGCATGGCCGATCTGGCGACGATGAACGTTACCGGCTCTTACACGGAGGCAGGTGTGCGGGTGGGTGATGAGACTTTTCGCGCGTGGCCCATGCTGGGCGGGAAGCCAGGGTATTTCTCGTTGTTTGCGTTTGCATGGAATATGGCGCCGGGTACTGTTCCGGTGGTCTACGCGTCGAATGGTGCGGGCAACGACGTGACTACGCCTCTTACTGTGATCTTCCCGAAGAAAGAGCAGCCGGTATACACGCAGCACGAGATCCAGGTTACCGACCAGTTTATGCAGAAGGTGCTGGGCGAGCTTGATCCGAACGGCACGGGCGATCCGGTGGCGCGATTTGTGCGGATCAATACGGAGATGCGTAAGGCCAACAATCAAACGCTTGCGGACTTGCGGCTGAAGACCGCCGATCATTTTCTCTGGTCGCAGCCGTTCACGCGGCAGTCACACTCACAAGCCGAGGCCACTTTCGCCGATAAGCGGACCTACATCTACCACGGCAAAAAGATCGACGAGCAGGTGCACCTGGGCTACGATCTGGCGGTGACGCAGCACGTGGGGGTTGAGGCCTCGAATGATGGGCGCGTGGTGTGGGCCGCGCCGCTGGGCATCTATGGGAATTGCATCGTGGTGGACCACGGGTATGGTTTGCAAACTATTTACGGGCACCTGAGCCGGATCGATGTGCATGAGGGTGACATGGTGAAGCGCGGCGGGATTATGGGCCTGAGCGGCATGACCGGTATGGCGGGCGGCGACCATGTGCACTTCGGCATGCAGCTCGATGGTGTGCAGATAGATCCGAAGGAATGGTGGGACGCGCACTGGATTCAGGATCACATTGCGCGGCGGGTGGATTTGCCGGGGTTTAGCGAGGGGGATGCAGACAAGAAGTTGGTTTCGGCGCCGAGAGGGAAGAAGGCGGGGACGGGGTCGAAATCGAAAAGGCGGAGATAGGGAACCCCTACTGAAGTTTCCCTGCTAGACTTCCGGAATGCAGAAGATTCTGCCCATTCTGCTGGCCAGCACCCTCAGTCTCGCCCAGCAGACGCCATCCCCGTCCAAATCCCCAACTCCTTCCTGCGCAACCGAGGCTCCGCCAAAAATCGTACCCGGCCCAGGCATGTCGGAGTATGCCGCGAGCCGAGAGAATGCCCTCGCTGCCGCCGTTCCCGCCGAACGATGCCACGATTACGAGACCGCAATGCGGATTTACCTGAAGGTTCTGGAGTCTTACCCCAACGATGCCAGGGCACTCAACATAGTGGGGCAGGCCGCGGTCAGAGCTGGCCATATCGAAGAATCCATCCCGCTCTTCCAGCGCTCTCTGCTTGCCGATCCATCCAAGTACTCCTTGGGCGTTCGCGCCAGCTTAATGCAGGACTTCATCCAACTCGGCCGGTGGCAGGATTTCGAAGCCCAACGACTCAACGCTCGGAAGGCGTTGCTCGCAGGCGACAGATCGCTGCCAACTGAGAATGGCTACCCAATCGACACCTTCGGCACCGGCAACGAATTCATTCGCGTGATTGAGTTCCCCACTCTTCATGGGCGGTTCCACACTCGTGATCGCTTCCTGCTCTACGAGGAGAAGGATCCATGCACCGGATTTGTCCCATACATAGACTTGGGATCCGACGACATCGACCAGGTTGAATTCGCGAGACAGCATCCCGATAGGGCAGCAGCCGGGGACCGCAGCTTTTCCCTAGTCGCCTACCCAACGGCAAATTCGCCAGCCCTAATCAAGTCTTATCCCGACGGTGAGCCCGCCTACCAAACCGTCCGCGCCGACGTCTTTGCTCAAATGAAGCAGCGGCTCGCTGCCCCGCACGGTCCCGGTGAGGCGTGCCCACGCTCCAATTTTCCGCCCGAGCCTCGGCGCGATTCGCAGCGCTGAAGAAGCAAACATGTAAATGTTGGTGCCAGCAAACTGCGTGCCAGTGTGATTGCTCCGGTTGTGTGGCCGCCGATCCGGACATAACCGGTATTGTCGGCTCGCCCTGAAGGGTTGAGGGGCGTTCGACATA
>Ga0302156_10001700_pt1 | contig 18999 bp, 16 predicted proteins | sample I_Bog_N3_2_FD_193503 | JGI IMG/M metagenome (GOLD analysis project Ga0302156, IMG submission 193503) | Peat permafrost microbial communities from Stordalen Mire near Abisko, Sweden - I_Bog_N3_2 | ecosystem: Environmental > Terrestrial > Soil > Wetlands > Peat | place: Sweden: Abisko, Stordalen... | reverse complement strand
GCGCGCATGTTCGATGCCCAGACCGACCGCGCCGATGATGCCGGATTTGCCGATCGAACGAAGGATGACCGGCACCACTTCCGCTTCATCGTCTCACCCGAAGACGCCGCCGAGATGACCGATCTCCGAGCTTTCACGCGAGACCTCGCGCGGCAGATGGAAGCCGACCTCGGGACAAGGTGAGCCTGAGCGCGCAAAGTGAGGGCGATTCCCCGGTAATCTGATCACGGTATGTGATGGACGCTGCACTATCGCCCTCACCCAGAGTGATCAGTGAAAGCCACCGTTGCGCGAGGACTGGCGTGACGCGCACGACCGGAGCGTGTGGCTGGGTCGACGGGAGGGGGACGGTGAGCCCCGCGAAGGGGCTGGGCTGATCAGGCCGGCGTGTCGGCGCCGGGTGGGTCGAGCCGATCGACGAGCTTGTGGAAGACGGCTTCGAAGTCCGGATCGTAGTCGTCGGGGTGGGCGCGGATGACCGCGATGGCGAGGCGGTAGTACTCGGCTGCCTGGCGCTGATCGCCGCGGGCCTCGCAGACCATGCCGAGCCGGTCATAACCGTCGTGGACATCGGGGAAGCGGGCGAGCAGGTCGTGGGCGGCTTTCTCGGCCTCATCGAGCTTGCCGGCCTGAACGAGGCCGATCACGGCGTTGGAGGCCTGGGTCAGCTCGTCAACGTCGTCGCCGCCGCCCTGGAACAGATTGAATTTCGGCTGGCGTGCCGGCGCTGCGGCAGGCTGGGCGGCACGTGCGGTGGCCGCGGCGGCTTCGTCGCGGGCGAGGCAGCACTGCTTGTACTTCTTGCCACTCCCGCAGGGGCAGGGATCATTCCGTCCGGTCTTGGCCATCTCGCCAACATCATGGAAAAGGATGTGACCCTTGTACCAAGCCCTGCTGAACGACGCCAGATTCCATCAGCAATTGCTCGACTTCGATCGCGACCTTGCCACCGCCGCCCGGGAGGCCGGCTGTCGCAAATGTTGCGGCGCACTGCATTCGGGGCGGTTCGACCGCAAGCCGCGCGGGGGGCCGGCCGGACTGGGTGATGAGTACCGCCAGCGTTTCAGCTTCTGCTGTGCAGTGGACGGCTGCCGCGGGCGGATGACGCCGTCGTCGCTGCGCTTTCTTGGCCCCAAGGTCTATCTCGCCACGGTGGTGACGCTGGTGACAGCGATGCAGCAGGGGGTGACGCCGGCGCGCGCGCAGCGCCTGTCGGCGGAACTGGGCATTGACCGGCGCACGCTCGGGCGCTGGCGCAAGTGGTGGCTGGAGACCTTTGCCGGTTCGTTCCGGCCGGTCGCCATGGCCGCCTTCATGCCGGCGCTCGACCTGGCCGGCGTTCCGGCCGCGCTGCTCGACCGCTTTGTCGGCGACCTCGCGGAGAAGCTGATTTGCCTGCTGCGCTTTCTCGGTCCGCTGACCGGCGGGGCGGCGGCGAGGCGCGCTTTCTGAGGGACCGCAACGACCCGCAGAGGATGCCCGTCGCCGACCGGCGGTAACCGTCGTTACCGTCTGCTCCCACAACTTTCGGGAGAGCAGGCATGGCGGACCAACCCGGATTGCGGGTGCATGAGCGCTGGGCGCGGTTTCGCTTCTCGGCAATCGGGCAGCTGCTGGCTGCGCCGCCGGAGAAGGGCGCGCTGCGGGCGGCGCTGGAAGAATTGGCGACCCGCGAGTGGCGCCATCCGACGACCGGTGCGCCGGTTCGCTTTGGGGTCTCGACGCTGGAGCGGTGGTTCTACAGAGCCCGCAACGAACGGCAGGACCCGGTCGGCGTGCTGCGGCGCAAGCGGCGCCAGGACGCCGGCGAGCAGGCTTCGATGACCATGGCGCTGCGCCAGGCGTTGCTGGCCCAGTACGACGCGCACAAGAGCTGGAGTGCCAAGCTGCATCACGACAACCTGGTGGCGCTGGCGGAGACCCGCACCGCGTTGCGGCCGGTGCCGTCCTACACGACGGTGCGGCGCTTCCTGCGAATGCACGGCCTGAGCAAGCGGCGCCCGCTGACGACACGCCAGACCGCCGGTGCGCTGGCGGCTGCGGCCCGGCTCGATGCGCGCGAGGTGCGCAGCTACGAGGCTGAGTACGCGAACGGGCTCTGGCACTGGGATTGCCATTTTGGGTCCAGAAAGGTGCTGACATCGCGTGGCACATGGGAGACGCCGGTGCTGTTCGGCGTGCTCGATGACTACTCGCGGCTGGCCTGTCACCTGCAATGGTATCTTTCAGAGGCGGCTGAGAATATCGCTCACGGCCTGTCGCAGGCGATGCAGAAGCGTGGCCTGCCGCGTGCCGCCATGAGCGACAACGGTGCCGCCATGACCGCCACCGAGATCACCGAAGGTCTCGCCAGGCTCGGCATCCTGCATCAAACAACGTTGCCGTATTCGCCCTACGCCAATGGCAAGCAGGAGGTCCTCTGGGGTCAAATCGAAGGCCGGCTGATGGCCATGCTTGAGCATGTCGAAGACCTGACCTTGGCCAAACTCAACGAGGCGACGCAGGCATGGGTCGAGCACGACTACAATCGCCAGCGTCATTCCGAGATCGACGACACGCCGCTCGCCCGCTTCCTCGCCGGCCCCAGCGTGACACGCCCCTGTCCGGATGCGGCAACGCTCCGGCTGGCCTTCACCCGTACCGAGCGGCGCACCCTGCGCAAGAGCGACGGTACCGTCGTCATCGAAGCTCGCCGCTTCGAAGTCCCGAACCAGTATCGGCATCTCTCCCTGTTGGACGTCCGCTACGCCGCCTGGGACCTCACCGAGGTCCACCTCGCCGACCCGCACACCGGCACCGTGCTCTGCCGCCTGTTCCCACAGGACAAGGCCGGCAACGCCAGCGGCCGGCGCCGAACTTTGCAGCCGGTCGCGACCGGCCCCGTCGCCGCGCAACCCGCCAGCCCGCCGCCACGCGGCATGGCTCCGCTGTTGGAACGACTGATCGAGCGGCAGGCGGCGACCGGTCTGCCGCCCGCCTACCTGCCCAAGGATGAAGGAGAGGACAGGTGAACAAGAAGCTGCTCGCCCTCTACGGCCTCAAGTGGAACCCGTTCGCTCCCGGCGTGCCGGTCGAGGCGCTGCACGTCACCGCCCGGGTGGAATCGTTCTGCTGGCGCGTGCGCCAACTCACCGGCGAAGGCGGTTTTGCCCTCGTCACCGGCGCACCAGGCACCGGCAAGTCGGCCGCCTTGCGTATCCTGGCGGCATCGTTGGCAATGCAGCGCGACGTCAAGCTCGGCGTGATCAGCCGTCCGCAGGCCAACATTGCCGACTTCTACCGTGAAATGGGCGATCTGTTCGGCGTCGAGTTGCATCCGCACAACCGCTGGGCCGGTGCCAAGGTGCTGCGCCAGCGCTGGCAGGCCTATATCGACGCCACTTTGTCGCGGCCCCTGCTCATCGTCGACGAGGCGCAGGAAATCCAGTCCGCCGTCCTCGCAGAGTTACGCCTGCTGTCCTCGGCCGAACTCGATTCGCACATCCTGCTGACCGTCGTGCTGGCCGGCGACGGCCGGCTCGCCGACCGCCTGCGCTCCGACGAGTTCCTGCCCCTCGACAGCCGCATGCGGGTGCGCCTGGCGATGGAACGCGCTACGCCACAGGATCTGCAGGACTGCCTCCGCCACGCCCTGCAGCAGGCCGGCGCGCCGGCGTTGATGACCGGAGAAGTGATCGCCGCCCTCTGCGACCATGCCCAGGGCAACCTGCGCACCCTGATGATCATGGCCGATGAACTGCTCGCCGCCGCCGCGCAGCGCGAAGCCCGTCAGATCGACGAGACCTTGTTCTTCGAGGTCTGCGCCGCCGCCACCGCCGGCGATTCCAAGGCGCCAATCCGGCGGCGGCGATGACCCCGCTGCCGGTCGAGCCCGCTCATCGCCTCGCCGATCGCCCGGAGCAGCAGAACTGGCTGGTCACCAGCCTGTGGGCCGACCAGGCCGTCGGCATCATCGGCGGCGAGCCCAAGTGCTGCAAATCCTTCCTGGCTTTGGACCTCGCCGTTGCAGTCGCCGCCGGCACCCCCTGCCTGCGCCGCTTCCCGGTGCCGCGCCCCGGTCGCGTCCTGCTCTATCCCGCCGAGGACGCGCTGCACGTCGTCCGCCGCCGCCTCGACGGTATCTGCGCCGCCGCCGGCCGCAGTCTCAATACGCTGGATGTGCAGGTGATCACCGCGCCCACCCTGCGCCTCGATCTCGACGCCGACCGCGCTCGTCTCGACGACACTGTCGCCGCCCTGAAGCCGCGACTGCTCGTCCTCGATCCCTTCGTCCGCCTGCACCGCATCGACGAAAACGCCAGCGGCGATGTCGCCCCGCTGCTCGCCTTCCTGCGCGATCTTCAGCGCCGCCATGCCGTCGCTGTCGCCGTCGTCCACCACGCCAGGAAAGGCGCCAGCGCCATCCGCGCCGGCCAGGCGCTGCGCGGCTCCTCCGAATTCCACGCCTGGGGCGACTCCAACCTCTACCTCCGCCGTGATGGCGAGGAGCGCATCATCCTCACCGCCGAGCATCGCGCCGCCGCCGCCATCCCCAGCGTCACCCTGGCTCTCACCCAGCGCGCCGACGCCCTCGCGCTCGAGCCCGTCCAGCCGCATGGCCAGCCAGAACCCGAGCCCACGCCATCGTCCATCGACGAGCGCATCGTCGCAGCCCTCGCCGGCGCCGACGGCCCCCGCCCGTTCGCCGAACTGCGCGCTTGCTGCCGCGTCCGAACCGCTACCCTCTACACGCGCCTCGCCGCCATGACCGCCGCCGGGCGCATCGTCAAAGCCGGTGACGGCTATCGCCTCGCCGGTCACTGACCGGCCCCGGCAACCAACAGCCCCCAACTTCACCATCGCGTTCAGCCGCAGCAGATCGGCCGGCAAACTGCCGCCCGTCCACCGCCGGCGCTTCCGCTTCCCGCTTCCCGGCAGCCCTACAGCAGGCGGGAAGCGGTAGCGGGAAGCCCATCAAAAAACCCGCTCAGCACCCCATCAAAGAGCGCGATCGCTCTCACACCGACACCGGCCAAGGGTGGGACCGATCGGCGCCCGTAAGCCATGCCGCAACCGACGTTCCACAATGACTGGGAAGCCAATCTCCCAGCAACCTGTTGCTAGCCCTGCCCACCCAAATGAACTAGACTTAGTCCAGTTGAGGGCCGCCATGCACATCGTCAACATCCACGCCGCGAAAACCCATCTCTCTCGCTTGGTCGATGCCGCCGCCGCCGGCGAGGAAATCCTGATCGCCCGCGCCGGCAAGCCAATCGCCCGTCTGGTCCCGCTGCAGGACACGCCGGTCCAACCGCGCCGCCGTCTTGGCGTGTTGGCTGGCAAGCTGACCGTGCCACCGAATTTCGACGCACCGCTGCCCGATGACGTGCTCGATAGTTTCGAAGGGCACTGATGGATGCGCCTGCTGCTCGACACGCATCTGCTGCTCTGGGCCGTAGCCGAACCCGATCGGCTCGATAGCGTCACCCGTACTGCGCTCGAGGATCCTGAGAACGAGGTGCTGTTCAGCGCCGCCAGCATTTGGGAAATCGCCATCAAGTCCCGCCTTGGCCGCCCCGATTTCGCCTTTCGCCCGCAGGAGATCCTGCGGGCGGCGCAGGAGACCGGCTTTGTCGAATTGCCGGTGCGGGCGCGGGCCACGACACTCGTGGCCGACCTCCCACTGCATCACCGTGACCCTTTCGACCGCCTGCTCATCGCACAGGCCATCTCGGAGCCGGTGCGGCTGTATACGACCGATTCCCTCCTGCCGCCTTATTCCGAACTGGTGACATTGGTGCCGTAAGCGCGAGACACTAACATGTTCCGTACCTCCCCCCCTGACACCCGAACGTCCCGGGCCAACGGCTCCATCATGTCGCCCAGCAGTTTGGCAAAGACTGACTTCAGAGTCTTGAACTCTGGGTGACGCACGGACCACGCCAGCACCGCATCGGCCAGGGCGACAACCTGGGCCTGGTCGAGAAACCCCTCCAACCAAAACAGCAGCTTGGATGCGGATTCCAACGCAAGGCGACCCAGCTATCCCCTCACCTTCCCTTCCGGTCCCTAGCCAGGGGGCTGCGTCTCGGGCGTCGCCCATCTTGAACAAAACGCCTTAAAGCATTAACGCTTTTTGGACTTTCTGCGGTCAGCCACCAGATCGCGGTCTGTGATCTCGTAACCGGCTGTCTTCAAGGCACTGAGAATAAGGAATGTTTTTGTCACTCCCTGCTCAGCCGCCTTCACCGAAACGGCACGGTCGAGATAGTCAGGACAATCGAACCGGACACTCACCAACGGCGCCGGCGGTTCCTCAGGTTCTGTCGCTGCCTGAATCTGGGTGGTGGCCTTCCATCGCCCCCCCAGCTCGCGTGAACGCTCCTCGACGGCTTGGTCCGGCAGGTCGGTCCGCGGCGGAAGCGACAAGTCGAGTCTCGGCTTCCTCGCCTGCCTGATCTCATCGGCTAATGGATTGCTGCCCCCGCTCATGCCGCCCTCACTTTCAGCTTGGCGACCGATTCGAGGAGTTCGGCGGTCAAAGCGGCGATATTCTTGGCAGGACCGCCGTTTGGGTCTTTCTGCCGCGGGACGAGTCCGCTGATATGGATGTCCCTGAATGCCGCCCGCTCCATCAGGGCGGTCCGGAAGATAGGCACATCGGCGCTTTCTTCCACCGCCCCCCTCACCTGCCGGACTGGCACGCTCTCGTAGCCCGGCATAATCCTCGTCCAGATCAGTGCCCGGTCAATCGGTTCGCGCGCCAACTCCTGCGCGTCGTCGATCTGGGCGACCGTCTTCATGGCCGCTTTCACGTCCGGCATGGATGGTTGGGCCGGAATTAGAACGAAATGGGAGCGGTGGAATGCCTTCAGCGCCAAGGCCGAGGCGCCGCCTGGCAAGTCCACAATGACGATCTCGGCTTCGGCCTCCGCCTGCCGGAGGGACGCAAGAATGTTCGATTCGTTGACATCAGGGATTACGGTCAGCCCGGGAACCTTACCCTTGGCGCCGAACGCCGCCGCCTGCTGATTGATGTCTGAATCGAGAATGCAGGCCCGATAGCCGTCGAGGGCCGCATCCGCTCCCACAAGCAGCGCTATCGTGGTCTTCGAAACACCACCCTTATCGGAAGCGATCGAGATCACCGCCATATCGCCCCGTCTCCTTGATGCCTGAAGGCGACATAGCAGGAAACGCTAATAGCGGAAATGCCTTAATACGAAAACGCCTCAAAGCTAAATGGGCGCCACGCTTTAAAGCTATAAGTTGACAACCCCGTGTAGCTTTATGGCTTTATGGCTATAAAGAGATAAAGCGTCAAGGCCACGAGGAGGCGTAGCCTCACATCCTTAAAGCGACAAGGCTATGCCGCCAAACGCCTACCATGCCTCTTGTACAAGAGGCTTTCCTTGGCCCCGCCGAAATAGCCACAGCATGCGAGATGGCGCGGCCAAGCCCAAAGATCGCGGCGTGCCTTGAGTGCGACGAGCGCAGTATCCTGCCGCCTTGTGCTGTTGAGTGCCCGGGTTGCCTCGCCCAATTTCAAGCCGTTCGTAGCGGCTGCCACTCGGCTGCTCCAAGAGTGTCATCGGCGATTTTTATGTGACGCAGGCTGGGGGTAAGTTCGCATGTTCCCTAATGGGTAGGGTGGATTGGCACCTCTTCTGCCGGCAATCTTCATTCCCGCTTATCAACCAATCGACCCGCTCCGACCCATTGATCAAAAAGCACAATTTGGCCGCCGAGCCGCCGCCGCGTGCCGGGTCTGATCGGCGCTGCCAGCCGGTTGCTCCCGGCTGACCCGCCGGAATCCGCCATCTGCGTCGGGCCGATTGGTTGATAAGCGGGATCTTCATTCACCCGCGCAGCGTAGGACGAGCCACCAGGCGCGGACATGCGGACTTACGTCCGGGGGAGAGGGGAGAAGTTTGGAGACTATCTGCGGGGTGTGGAGTCTATCTGCGCTAGCAGCCTGTCGGAGTTGAGTTGCCGGCGGGTGAGTGCGGTGGTGCCGGAGCGGCGGGCGCTGGTGGGCGTCGGAGGGCCGATTGTGCGTTTTGATCGGTCTGGCGCGCCCGATCGGGCTTTGATGGCCCGGGTCATGCCATCATAGCCTCGATATTGGCTGTGATGGCCCCTTTGGTGCATCAGGAAGCGGCTGCGAGGACGAACAGCCGCTTCATATTGTAGGCCATGGTCACCAGGTTCCACTCGCCGCGCACGTTGTCGAGGCCGCGGAGCAGGAACTGGCGAAATCCGAGTGCCGATTTGATGATGCCGAACACCGGCTCGGGGGTCTGCTTGCGCAGGGCGTAGAGTTCCTTGCCTTCGGGGGTTTTCAGGCGATGCGCCATCGCCTCGACCGGCGTCGGGTTCTCCGGCGACGGCGGCACGGGAGCCAAACGCTCGGCCAGCGGGGGATAGTGCGGCTGCCGCCCCATCGCGATCAGCGGATCGACCTCGGCCGCCACGCAGGCCTCGACATTCGCCGCGCTGAAATACCCAGTGTCAGCCAGCAGCGTTTCGACATCGCCCAGTTCCTCTGGCAACGCTCCAAGCCTGCCCAGCATCGGCTGCAACTGCTGCTTGTCGTTGGTCGCCTGCACCACGTCGTTGGCGACCACCAGCAAGCTGCCCGCCGCCACCGCCGCCTGGGCGTTGTAGCACTGCTTGAAACCACCGCCCGGCATCGGCATGATGCGGCTCTCTTCGTCGGTCAGGTTGACTTGGTCGGTGGGGCCGGGCCCTTCCACTGGCGGCGCGGGCGGCTTGCCGCCAGGCTTCTTGCCGGTGGCTGCGATCTTGGCCTCGCGCGCTGCCATCTTGGCGTCGTACTCGGCCTGCTCGCGGGCATGCCGCTCCTTCGCGCGCGCCTCGATGATCGCCCGCGCGCGGGCGATCTCCGCCAGTCGCTGCTCGCGCCGCGCCAGTTCCTCGGGAATCGACATGCCGTCCGGCAGGTCGGCCTGATCCGCTGCCTCGGCGCGGGCCATCAACTCGGCCACCTCGGCCTGCAATTGGGCCTCGATTTTGCCCGCGTGCTCATACGACAGCGCGCTGTGGCGGCTCGCATTGGCGTTGATCTTGGTGCCGTCGAGCGCCACCGTGCCCATCTTCAACACGCCCATCTCGCGCGCCAGCATCAGCACTTGTACGAACAGCTTCTCGATCTGTTTGAGAAAACGCCGCCGGAACGCGGCGATGGTGTCGTGGTCGGGATGCTCGTTGGCCGCAATGAAGCGGAACGCCACCGAGTCATAGGTCGCCCGCTCCAGCTTGCGGCTGGAGAACACCCCGGTGGCATAGCCGTAGACCAGGATGCCCAGCAGAGTCGCCGGATGGTAGGATGCCTGCCCGCAGCCTCGGTAGCTGCCGACCATCGCCCTCAGGTCCAACCCCGCGATCACCTCCACAACAAACCGCGCCAAGTGACGCTCAGGCAGCCATTCGTCCACCGACGGCGGCATCAGGAAATCAGTGTCGCGGTCAATCGGGCGGAAGTTGGCCATCGGGGAGAAGGTCCGGGGACAGGAGGGAAGCAAATCAGCGCCCCCGGATTCTAGCCCAGGCCGAGCCGTCGCGTTAAGTCCGACAGGCTGCTAGGAGACCTTGGCGATCGCTGGCCGGGACGGCCGGAGGATCACGCCGCGCTCCCCAATCTCGATCCTGGCCTCTGGGTACGCGGCCGTGGCGAGGGCAAGGCATTCGATGAAGTATTTGCGGAAGCCCCTGATCCGGCCCACGCAGCCGCCGAACTGGGCGTATAGCGCCGGCCAGCCCACCTCGACGTCCTTACGCAGGGCATGGAGCCTATATGCGAGCCAGATATAGATATCGATCACCAGCGATCTTGCCCCGATCGCCCGAAGGGCGCTCTCGCTGACGGGAACAGGATGCTCCCGGAGAGCGCGGTAGAAATCCTCGTCCAACAGTACTCGGTCCTGCCAAAGCGCAGGCTGTTCGCCGGCCACGTTCGTCATCGTGATCTCGGTCTTGACGAAGCCGCCCCGGCTCTTGATCTGGGCGCCCGAGCGGTCGGCAAAGAAAGTGAGGGAGCACCCGGAGATGCGCCGGGCCTGTTCGGTGACGTTCTTGTATGTCATCCCGCCGATGGACAGGCCCATGCAGCCGAGCCATACCCGCATCGAGCGGCCCAACTCCACTTCGCGCGAGGTGGTCCGGATTGCCTCGCTCTGAAGGAAGAGAAGAATGAACCGAGCGTAACTGCCGTAAGGCAAGCCGATGGACTTTTCATTGCGATCGACACCGGCTTGCAGGACAAGGGTCAGATTGTGCCCCTCACGTCTCCAGGTTGAACCTTGCGGAGGCTTATGTGGCAGGCTCGTCAGGGCGAATCCGCTGTAGGTGAAGCCCATCCGCTCGGCATCGTCAGACAGCACCTGGTAAGCAGCCTCCACCACCCTGCGTTCGTGCTTGTTCACGGCCTGGCGGCGGGCCTCTTCAATGCCGTGCGTGATGATCAGCTGGTGGACCTCGGCCATACCTGCACAGTGGGCGAACAATGGCTTGCGTCGCAACCTTGGAGTCTATCTGCGCAAGCTATTTGAAAGCTATTTGATTCATTAGCTATTAGAACGGGCAGACAGAGTCCACGGGATAACCACGAGTCGCGCAGACAGGCTCCACCACGAGGGCGCAGATAGATTCCACACGGCCCTGTGGATGAGCGCTTTAAGCTCGCAGGAATTCTGGGCCCGAGTCGCAGGCAAGGAAGGGGGGCGGCTGGCAGCGGGATCAGGCTATTTGCGCGCCAAGGAACGACGATTCGAGACGATGGTGGTGCTCTTGGGAAGCTCACCGGTGCGACACGGGCGGCTCCGGGCGGCCCCGGGCAGGATTGGCTTCGGCATAGCGGATCGTAGCCAGTTCGACCTTTTCGCCGTCGATCCCCGGATAGCCTGCAAGGATGCGCTCGGTCGGATGACCAACGGCGACAGCGGCAGCGATATCATGGACGGGCGCACGCGTTCCGCGGATGGGCGGCGTCGCGTCCATCCGGACCTGTCCCGGCGGCTGAGGGTTTCGCGAGCGCTGTCGATCGGGCATTCGAGCAATTCGATGGCAAGCCCGATTCGTACCCGTCTGGACGCCAAGGACCTGTGGGAGCGGTACACCCGCCTCCCGCCGGGACCGAAGACCATACTCCGGCTCAAGAGCCTGGTGTTTTTGTCCACCAATAAGTCCGTGTTTGCTGGCTGCCTGTTGCGCAGTGGCGTGCGGGCGCCGGACGGGCGTGCCTGGGCCGTCGCGTCGATCAACGTCGCGCTGGAAGCCCTGCGGCGGGTGGATTTGCTGGACGTCGACCATGCCTGCCCGCCGGCGCTGCTGCATCCTGTCGCGATCGACGCAGTGGCGTCGCCGGAGGGCGAGCGCCTGGTTGCGGCGGTCCGGCGGTCCTTTGCACCGGAGCTTCCCAGTATCTACTACCTGCGCACGTCGGTCACTGACCCGGCGCCCATGATCCAGCTCGCCCGGCTGGCGGTCTATGCCAATGACGAGGCCGGCTTCATCGCCCAGCGCGACCGGCATGACAGCACTTTTGCCCCGTATCGGCTGGCAACCGGTCTTGGCCAACTGTTCCGCCAACTGCCGTTCGCCGCCGACTGGCTCGACAGCCGCGCCCCGGCGATCCAGCTCGCTCTGTTCGAAGGGCGGATCACCACGTTCCTGACCGGCGAACTGGCAATCCCCGGCCTGCCGGAAATGATCGCACGGTATCGCGGGCTGCAGGACCGTCCCGGCTATGCCCCGGTGCGGCGGGCACTGCTGGAACATGATGTGCTGGCGCTGCGGCTCGACGAGGCGCGCGGCCTGCTGGCGAAGCTGGACGAGGCCGACGCGCTGCTGCGCCAGGCCGCGCAAGCGACGCTGTGCTTCCTGGCCGGCGAGAATGCCGAGGCGATCGGCCTTTACCGCGCGGCGCTCAAGGACCTGCGCAAGCAGGCCGGCAAGCGCAAGCTGTTTCTGGAAGGCGCGCACGGGCTGTTCTTCATGATGGCGCTGCTGCGCGCCAACGATGCCGCGCTGCATGCCGAAATCCAGGCCGGCATCGATGTGCTGCCGCCGGACGCGCGGCCGCATCCCGGCGGGTGGGTTGCGCTGCAGGTACTGCTCTGGCTGGCACAGGGGCTGGAAGGCAAGGCGCGCGAGCAGATCACGCGGCTGCAGGACTTCAGGCCGGCTGACCCGTTGTCGGATGCCTGCCTCGTGCTGGCCGCGCATGCGGTCGATCCGGCTTTTTCGCGCAAGCGGGCCGCCGCGGATGCCGCCCGTTTTGCCGCCGTGCAGGACACGCTGAAGCTGCCGGCGCGGCTCTATTCCGAGGTTCTTGCCGATGTGGCGCCAGCGTCGGCGCCCTACGCGGCGTTCCTGGAAACCACCACTTCCGCCTGCCGCGTGAGCTTCACCCAGCTCATTCGCATCAGCCTGCCCTGGGAGCGGGCGCTCGAAAGCCTGGATGCCTTCCTGTTCACCGGTGCGCAGAAGGGCGGCAAGGAGCCGGCGCGCCGCGGCAAGCGTCTGGTCTGGTTTCTCGACCCCGCCACGCTGGCCATCGAGGTCGCCGAACAATCGGCCAAGGGGCGCGACGGCTGGACCGATGGCCGGGCGGTCGCAATGAAGCGGCTCTATGAGCAGGACCCCCGGCTCGACTACCTGACCACCGAGGACCGCCGCGCGCTGCGCAGCATCCGCCGCGACAAGACCGGCTGGCGCAATGACGACTACGATTACGAATTTGACCCCATCCGCGCCCTGCCGGCGCTGATTGGCCATCCGGCGGTGTTCGACGCTCGCCGCCGCCAGCAGCCCATCGAACTGGTGGCCTATCCGGTGGAACTGGTGGTCACCGAGCAGCGCGGGTACTACCGCATCGCGCTGTCGCACACTGCCGATCACCCGAGCGTTTTCCTCGAAGCCGAGACGCCCTCGCGCTACCGGGTGATCGAACTGCCCGAGCGGCTGCTCGCGGCGCAGCAGATCCTCGGCACGCAAGGTCTGTTGGTGCCGAAGGGCGGGCGCGACCGGGTGATCGCCCTGGTGCAGCGGGCCAACCCGTCGCTGCCGATCCGTGCCGAAATCGATGCGGTCGAAGCCGCCGCCCGCGAGGGCATTGTCACCCCGGTGGTGCAGCTTGCACCGCAGGGTGAGCCGGCCGACGGGGGCGGGCTGAAGGTCACGCTGCTGGTGCGCCCGTTCGGCACTGAAGGCCCCGCTTATGTCGCCGGCATTGGTGGGCGCTCGGTGCTGGCCAGCATCGGCGGACAACAGGTGCGCGCCCGGCGCGACCTGGAAGCCGAAATCGCCGCCCGCCGCGCGCTGGTGCTGGCCTGCCCGACTTTGGAATCCTGCGGGGCAGGGCAGGGGCACGAGGTGATGGTGGAGGGGCTGGAAGCCTGCCTCGACCTGCTGCTGGAGTTGCAGGCGCGCACCGACACGGTGGTGCTGGAATGGCCGGAGGGCCGCAAGCTGGTGGTCGGCGCGGCCGGGGCGCAACCGATGCGCTTCAAGGTCCGCCAGCAGCGCGACTGGTTCGCCGTCGAGGGCAGCATCACCGTCGGCGAGGACGAGGTGCTGGAGATGCGCTTCCTGCTCGACCGGCTCGACCGCGCGCAGGGGCGGTTCGTGCCACTCGGCGACGGGCGGTTCGTGGCACTGACGCACCGGCTGCAGACGCAGTTGCGCCAACTCGCGGCGGTGTCGGAGGCCGACAAAACCGGCCAGCGTGTGCATGCGCTCGGCGCCGCTGCGGTCGGCGACCTGCTGGAGGAAGCCGGCCAGGTCCAGGCCGATGCCGCCTGGCGCAAACACATTGGCCGGCTGCGCGAGGCCGGCAGCTGGACGCCAAAAATTCCGCCGTCTCTGCAGGCGGAGTTGCGCGACTACCAGGAGGAGGGGTTCATCTGGCTCGCCCGGCTGGCGCGGCTGGAGGCCGGCGCGTGCCTCGCCGACGACATGGGCCTGGGCAAGACGGTGCAGGCGCTGGCGCTGATGCTGCACCGCGCCGCCGAAGGGCCATGCCTGGTGGTGGCGCCCACGTCGGTGTGCCCGAACTGGGCGGCCGAGGTGCTGCGCTTCGCGCCGACATTGACCGTGCACCGGCTCGGCACCGCTTCCGACCGCGCGGCGCTGGTGGAGAGGCTGGACGCGCGCGATGTGCTGCTGTGCAGCTACGGGCTGCTGCACCAGGAAGCCGAACTGCTGACCGGCCGGCGCTGGCAGATGGTGGTGCTGGATGAGGCGCAGGCGATCAAGAACGCCGAGACCCGCCGCGCCCAGGTGATCCACGGGTTGCAGGCTGGGTTCCGGCTGGCGCTGACCGGCACGCCGGTGGAGAACGATCTCGACGAGCTATGGAGCCTGTTCAGCTTCGTCACGCCGGGGTTGCTGGGCTCGCGGGAGAAATTCCAGAAGCGCTTCGCCGGCCCGATCGAGCGCGACCGCGACCCCGGCGCGCGAGCGGCGCTGAAGGCGCTGCTGCGGCCGTTCCTGTTGCGGCGGACGAAAGCGGCGGTGCTGAGCGAACTGCCGCCGCGCACCGAGCAGACCATCCTGGTGGAAATGGAGCCGGACGAACGCGCCTTCTACGAAGCGCTGCGGCAGAAGGCGCTGGCGGCGATCGCGGCGCTGGATGCGCCGGATGGGCGGCGCAAGATCCATATCCTTGCCGAATTGATGCGGCTGCGCCGGGCCTGCTGCAATCCGGCGCTGATCGATCCGCAGGTGGCGATCCCGAGCGGCAAGCTGGCGGCGCTGCTTGAGTTGGTCGAGGAATTGCGCGCCAACCGTCACAAGGCGCTGGTGTTCAGCCAGTTCACCGGCCATCTCGAACTGGTGCGCGCGGCGCTGGACGCGCGCGGCATCACCTACGCCTATCTCGACGGCAGCACGCCGGCTTCCGAGCGCGAGCGCCGGGTGGCGTCGTTCCAGGCCGGCGAGGCCGAGCTGTTCCTGATCAGCTTGCGCGCCGGCGGCACCGGCCTGAACCTGACCGCGGCCGACTACGTGGTGCATCTCGATCCGTGGTGGAATCCGGCGGTCGAAGATCAGGCCTCCGACCGTGCGCATCGCATCGGTCAGACCAGGCCGGTGACGATCTACCGGCTGGTCATGGCCGACAGCATCGAGCAGCGGATTGTGGACCTCCACCGCGCCAAGCGCGAGATGGCCGCCGAGTTGCTGGAGGGCGCGGATACCGCCGGCCGCCTGACCGAGCAGCAGTTGCTGGAACTGATCGGCGGCTGAGAAAGGCCTTCCTGGATTCGAGAAAAACATCACGCGGCCCTTCGATCCCGCGCGGTAGCTGGCATTCTTGCCAGGATCCCGCCTCCGCGCCGCTTCATAGGCAGCGGCAGCGAGGTGTCGGCACGGGATTTCAGGTAGCCCGCATCGTGCCGGACCGCAGGCCGATTTCATCGGCCTGCAAGCGCGTCCTGGCGAACGGAACGCCCCGGGATATACGCAAGCGAGCCTTGCGTTAGATCGCCTCCTTCAGTTCCTTCGCGGGCCGGAAAGCGATTTTCTTGCTGGCCTTGATGGTGATCGCCTCGCCGGTTGCGGGATTGCGGCCCGCCCGCTCGGGCTTGTCCTTCACCTCAAGTACCCCAAGGCCGGTGATGCGCAGGCGATCGCCGCCCTTGAGGTGTTGCACCAGAATGCCGACCAAGCCGGTCAGTATCTCATCGGCTTCCCGCTTGTCGATCAGCTGCTCCTCGGCGATTTCGGCGGCGAGATGCCTCAGCGTGACCGTGGTGACCGGCGCAGCCTTCGCCGGCGGCGCTGGCGCTTTTGCCGCTGACGGCTTCGCGAGCGCTGCCTTCGGGCTGGCTGTTGGAAGTTCGGCTGGCGGCGTCTTGGCCCCCTTCTGGGGTGCCGATACCGCCGTGGGCTTCTTTGCTTGCATGATTGGACTGGCTTCCTGAAAACGCGTGATCCGCGGTGACGTGTTCGTCCGCCGGGCAGCGGACATTATGGTTGACCCGAAATGGTCAGGCGGTAAGGCGCCGATCGCGCCGGACGGGGATATGGGTGACATTCGACGGTAGCAGCGCGGCAACGCGCTTCACCCCGATGGTCGGCGGTTCGTACGACATGTGGCAGATACCCTTCCGGGCCGAACGCGTCCAGCATCGCTGCTGTCGATCCCGGTGGGCCATCTGACTTGCATTCTGAACGTGCTCCGATTGTGTTGACAGCGTTTGATACCCATATTGCTTTGGTTACGGCGGTGGCGTTACCGTACCCCGTGACCGGGCTTCGCCAAATTGGATTCGCCCCGGTCGGAAAGGACCCAGACCACCATGGCCATCAAGAAAGACGTCCAGAAGCGCGCTCCGCGCGGGGCGAAGAATGTGGCGCAAGCCTTCTTCGCGGCACTCGATGATATCGCCGACGGCCAGCAGGCGGTTGTCGGCGCCGCGGCGCTGGCCACCATTCGCGATGAGCTGAAGGGGCGGCGCGTGAAGATCAAGGAAGCTGCTGCCGCGGCGAAAGCGAAGGCGAAGGCGCCAGCGAAGAGGAAAGCGCCGGCCAGGGCGAAGGCGCCGGCCGCCCGAGGGACCAGGAAGGCGGCTCCGGCAAAGCGCGCGCCGGCGGCAGCGACGGCGGGCAAGCGAGTTGCCGCCAAAAAGGCACCGGCAAAGAAAGCGGTCGCACGCAAAATCCGCCAACCGAAGCAGGCTGACAAGGCCGTGTCCCCGTCGGCGGAGACCGCTGCGGAGTAGAGCGCGGCGGCGCGGACCTTGCGCTGCACAGCGGCGGACCTTGTGTGTAGGGGCGGTCGCACAGCGGCCGCGCCTCGTCGGGCGATTTCCGTTTGTCCCGTCCTGGTGCTCACGCAGCATCTCCGGTTGCGCGTGGCGATGGCGATGATCTTCCGATAGCCGATCGATTCCCGGTTTGCTCGCCGGGTCGTGCGGAAGCAAAGCGACCATAGCCGGACAGGCGGGCCAGGCGACGTCAGCAGAAAATTCTGTGGCGCCCGGGCGAACGGTGGACGGCCTCGCCAATCAGCACGGTCCTAACGCCCGCTGTTCCTCCTGGGCCGGCAGTGGTTGGCAGCAAGCCGGTCAAGGCGCGGATTGAACTGTGCTGGGGTCAATCGCTGCAACGGCTTTCGGGTTGGCCAGACCTGGAGGATTTCCGCCGAGTCTTCCGGTCCCGGCCCGGACGCCGGGCCGATGATCCAGGTCGGCAGATCGCGGCGGGAGTACTCCGGATACATGCCTCGTGCGTAGTCCTCGAAGCGTCCCGCATCGGTCGCCCCAGGCGCGAACACCAGCATGGCCACGAAGGCGTTGCAGGTGCTGCACTGCGTCAGCTTGCTCTCTACCACTTCGCCCGGCTCGACGGGCGGTGCCGGCGGCACGATCGGCCGCTTGTCGGTGGGTGATCCAACGATCTGCTCCATCTGCCGTGCGATCTCCAGCCCGAGCGGCTCGAAGATAGCGCGGCGCTCGGCCGTCCGCGGGTCAGCCGGGTCGCCGGCCACTTCGCAGGAGATGTGCGTGTTGCGGCCTCCGGGCAGGCCCTGCAGCAGGATGCGCCCGAGCGCACCCAGGGTGCGGTGGCGGAACTCGTAAGCCCATTCACCCCCCGGCAGGGGCCGCTTTTCGAAGGTGATGTCGGGCGGCAGGGAGATCATGGGACTTCCTCGTTGCCGGAGGGCGAGGTGAGGTCTTCCGGAAACTGCCCGCCGCGTTCGACAAAGCGCTGCCACGTGGCCCGGCCCAACTCGCTGATGACAAGGCGCCTGTCCGGCTCATATTCCGGATCGAGCAGCCCGAGCTTGAGCAGGGGCAGGATCGTGGCGTGTCCCAATGGCTTCTCGAAGCCGTTGCGCGAGACTAATCGCCAGCCCGGCCTGCCGCTTGGCGTTTGGACGGCAACGAGATGCCCGGACGCTTTCTCCGTGATCGGCGTCTCGCGCCCGAGGGCGAACAGGCAGATGGTCCAGAACGCGTCGCGTGGCCGCGGCGGGATCAGGATCCATTCGACCGGCTCGCCAGAGCTCGCGGAGGAACCTCCGCCCGCCATCGGTGCGCTCCTGTTCGTGGCCGAGGGTGGCTCCTGGGCATCGAGGAAGCCCTGAACGTAGGCGCGCTCCAACGCGCGCGTGATCGCGCCGGCCGTGTCCACGCTCATGCCGGCTCGTCGGTCGTAGCGGTCCTTGTGGACCATATCACGGGCCGCTTCGCGGAATGCCGTTGTCCGGTGCGGGTTCTTGACGGGCTTGTGCCCGCCGGGGCGTTTGGAATCCAGCCTCGGCACCAGAGCCTCCGTTCATCGATCGCCAGGGATATGATGCCCGATTCGAGCCGACCCTTCCAATGGCACGGCCGACGATGTTCGTCTCCATGACGATATCTTTTGTCGCGGTGCGGTCTGGCTTGTCTCGGTGAAGAGCGCCCGCCACCCCGGCGGCAGCGCCGGGATCTCGACCAGACCCCGGGCCAGTATGCTTTGCACCGCCGCGGCAGCCTTGCCCTAGTGCGGGCCGCTGCGCCAGGAGCGCAGGTAGCCCATCCGCAAGGCTCGGGTGACGGCCGAAGTGCGCGCTCATTTTTACAGCAATACAATCGAGTTCCCGGCCGGTGAAGGTCTGGTTCCCGGCGCCTCCCTGTCGGGCCATGGTTCTCGCCACTCGCGTTTCACGCAGCCATCTGGGCGGGTATGGGTGTCCCCAGGAAGCCGATGTCCTCGGACTTCATTGCCGGTGCCACCGCGCCATCCTTGCCAACATTACCATTGCTCGCTGCGCCTCTCGTCGCGGTTGGCTCCCCGGTCGGATCATGTCCGCGTCAAAGCGTCGCGCGATGAAGCCGGACCACGCCTTGCCGCAGTCGCACGGGTTGCGCATCACCACAGGCGCTTCCGGTGCCTGTGTTCCGTCGGGAATGTCGAGCTAAAGTATCTTTTCCGGAATGAGCCGCCCCGGTTTATGCGCAAGGCGGGCGGCCACAATCTCGCGGCGAGATACGCTGTGAAGAGTAACCTTCC
>Ga0302156_10001669_pt1 | contig 19294 bp, 12 predicted proteins | sample I_Bog_N3_2_FD_193503 | JGI IMG/M metagenome (GOLD analysis project Ga0302156, IMG submission 193503) | Peat permafrost microbial communities from Stordalen Mire near Abisko, Sweden - I_Bog_N3_2 | ecosystem: Environmental > Terrestrial > Soil > Wetlands > Peat | place: Sweden: Abisko, Stordalen... | reverse complement strand
GGTAGCGCTCTACCGGATCGCCCGGGAGTCCGGGCACCGTTTCAGCGTGACGAATGTGTCGGCGCGGGTGGGGCAGATTCTGGCAGTGGTGGGTTTGGACCGGTTTCTGTATTCCCACAATGCGGACCAGAGTTCGCAATACGGCCCTCGGATGCAGCGCGCCGCAGCGTAAATTGCACGCCCGAGGCCTCAAACCCCGGTCTGACCGCGGCTCCCATCTCAAATTGCGGAAATTCTCACTTATGAACACTACTCAAGACTTTCGGCAAATGAATCGTCTGTGACGAGTGGCACAGGCAACTGTATACTGACGGCGCTATTTGTACTTGCGACGAATCAACGCCGCGACGCGCCGTCAGTTGTCTGGATGACTCGCACGTGCTCAGCCTTTTTATCGCATTCTCGTTGGATTGCTGAGCCTCCGTTCCGCCACCCCGACCCCTGGGAGCCGCTGCCGCGGAAATCTAACATATGGAGGCTTTACCCCATGGCGCAGGGCGTGGTGGATCAGGCGTCTGCCGGACAGGCAGGCACGACTTCAACCCCAATCAAGTATGTGTATTTCTTCGGCGGCGGAACGGCCGATGGCAACGGACGGATGAAAGACGACCTGGGCGGCAAAGGCGCAGGCCTGGCGGAGATGACGAACGCGGGACTGCCGGTTCCTCCGGGATTCACGATTCAGACCGAGGCTTGTCGCGAGTACATGCGCGGCACAGTAAGCCCCGAAGTCGACGTCGAAATGTACGCCGCTCTGGAACGGCTTGAGAAGCTGCAGGGACAGAAGCTGGGCACGGGCGAAAATCCGCTGCTGGTTTCGGTTCGCTCCGGTGCAAAATTCTCGATGCCGGGCATGATGGATACGATCCTCAACCTGGGATTGAACGACCAGGCTGTGGAAGCACTGGCTAAACTCAGCAGCAATCCTCGTTTTGCGTACGACTCCTATCGCCGCCTGATTCAGATGTTCGGGGACGTGGTTCTGGATGTGCCGAAGAAGAAGTTCGAGCATATTTTCGACGGCATCAAGCACCGCGAGGGCGTGAAATACGACTACGAGATCCAGCCCGAGGCGCTGAAGGAAATCATCGTCGAGTACAAGAAGCTGGTTCGCAAGGAGACCGGCAAGGACTTCCCGCAGGGGCCGCTGGATCAACTGGTCCAGGCCCGCGATGCCGTTTTCAGAAGCTGGCAGAATGACCGCGCCAAGACCTATCGCCGCATCAACCACATCGACGACTGGCTGGGCACAGCGGTCAACGTGCAGGCCATGGTCTTCGGCAATCTGGGCGACAACTCAGGCACCGGCGTGGGCTTCACGCGCAACCCGGCCACGGGCGAGCATGTCTTCTTCGGCGAATACCTGATGAACGCGCAGGGCGAGGATGTAGTCTCCGGCGTTCGCACTCCGCTGTCGATCAGCGAGCTGGAACGCGCCATGCCCATGGTTTACGACCATCTCCGCGCCATCACCTGGAAGATGGAAAAGCATTATCGCGACATGCAGGATTTCGAGTTCACCATCCAGGATGGCAAGCTCTACATGCTGCAGACACGCAATGGCAAGCGGACCGGCCTGGCTGCCGTTCGCATCGCCATCGACATGGTTCGCGAGGGACTCATCACGCAGGAAGAAGCAATTTTCCGCGTTGAGCCCAACCAGTTGTACGACTTCCTGGTTCCCCGCCTGGTGGAAAAGGGCGAGAAGATCGAAGTCCTGGCCACTGGCCTGCCGGCATCGCCGGGCGCGGCTGTGGGCCAGATCGTGTTCACCGCGGAAGATGCGGTCAAGTACCACCAAAGCGGCGCTTATCGGGTCATTATCCTGGTTCGCGGCGAAACCACGCCGGAAGATATCGCGGGCATGGAAGTGGCAACCGGCATTCTCACCTCGCGCGGCGGCATGACATCGCACGCTGCCGTCGTGACGCGCGGCATGGGTAAATGCTGCGTGGCCGGCGCCGGTGACTGCGTCGTTGACGAGCACGCCAAGGAACTGCGCGTGAAGGGTCACACCTTCAAGCAGGGCGACTGGATTTCGCTGGACGGCACAACCGGCCGCGTGATCGCAGGGCAGCTCAAGACTCTTCCGGCTCAGCCCGACGATCCGGATCTGGTCAAGTTCATGAGCTGGGTCGACCCGGTTCGGCGGCTCAAGATTCGCGCCAATGCCGACGTACCCCGCGACGCCAAGCAGGCTCGCCTGTTCGGCGCGGAAGGCATCGGCCTGTGCCGTACCGAACACATGTTCTTTGCCGAAGACCGCATCGAGCACGTGCGCGCCATGATCCTTTCCGATAACGAGAAAGACCGCCGCGATGCGCTGAAGAAGCTGCTGCCGATGCAGCGCGCTGATTTTGTGGGCCTCTTCAAGTCCATGGAATCCCTGCCGGTAACGATTCGCCTGCTCGATCCTCCGCTGCATGAATTCCTGCCCCAGCGCGAGGATCTGCTGGTCGAGATCTCTCACCTGGAAGACACCAAGCCCCGCTCGCCCAGGCTCAAGGAACTGCGTCCGCTGTTGGCGCGTGTCCAGGAGCTGCACGAGACCAACCCCATGCTCGGATTGCGCGGCTGCCGCCTCGGCATCGCCTTCCCCGAGATCACGGAAATGCAGTCGCGCGCTATCTTCGAGGCCGCCGTTTCGGTGAAGTCCAAGGGCGGCGATCCGCACCTGGAAATCATGGTTCCGCTCATCGGATCCATTGAAGAGATGCGCAACCAGGCTGCTATTGTCCGCCGCGTTGCCGCTGAAGTCTTCAAGGAGAAGGGCGAAACCGTCGATTACATGGTGGGCACCATGATCGAGCTTCCGCGCGCTGCCCTCACCGCCGACCAGATTGCCGAAGAGGCCGAGTTCTTCAGCTTCGGAACCAACGACCTGACGCAAACCACGTTCGGCATCTCCCGCGACGACATCAACCACTTCCTGCCGGCTTATCTCAAGCAGGGCATCTTCAAACAGGACCCGTTTGCCACGCTGGACCAGGCGGGCGTTGGACTCCTGGTGAAGATGGCCACGGCCAAGGGACGCAACACACGGCCCGACCTGAAGGTTGGCATCTGCGGCGAGCATGGCGGGGATCCTGAGTCCGTCAAGTTCTGCCACAAGATCGGACTCAACTACGTATCCTGCTCGCCGTTCCGGTTGTTGACGGCCAGGCTTGCAGCGGCACAGGCGGCACTGGAAGAGCGCCAAGGCAGCCTGGTACACACGAACAAGTAACCAGAAAACGCAGATACGCGCGAAGGGCGTCCGCGATGCGGACGCCCTTCGCGCGTCTGAGGATTCTCAATCCAAATTCAGCGTATGCTGAGAGCAGTCGACTCTGCCCCGCTTCCTCTCAATAGCATCTCGACCTCACGAGCGACACACGAAACACTTTCTGCATCTGAGTCAAGAAGTGGCCTGCCCCCGGCCTCGCGGAGGCAGGGCCCGTCGTCTACTCGTCCCATCATCTTTGAAACAAGAGGTATCAATCGACCGATGTTGATTCGCCTGGCCTACGACATTCAATTCGACCTGCCGGCCGAAGTCGCGATGGTTGCGCTTCTTAATGTGCATCCATCCCGAACCCACGACCTGCTTGAGCCGGACGATTTGGGGACAGAGCCGCCGCTGGAGGTGAAGAGCTACCTCGACAGTTTCGGCAATCGTTGCGTGCGTTTTGTTGCGCCGCGTGGGCATCTGCGGCTGAGCAGTTCAACGCTGATTCAAGCCTCTGACCAGCCGGACGAGGTCAACTGGGCAGCCCGCGAATCGGTTGTGGGCGATCTGCCGAATGAGATTCTGCGCTTCTTGCTCAATAGCCGCTACTGTGAAGTGGATCGCTTTTCCAACGTCGCGTTTGAGTTGTTTGGACACCTCGAACCCGGCTGGGGCCGTGTGCAGGCCATCTGCAACTGGGTTCACAACAAAGTGGCCTTCAACTATCAGCAGGCGCGGCCCACAAAGACCGCCATGGATGTGTTTACCGAGCGCGTGGGCGTATGCCGCGACTTCCAGCACCTTGCCATCACCTTCTGCCGGGCAATGAACATTCCGGCTCGGTATGCAACGGGCTATCTTGGGGATATTGGCGTGCCTTTGCGGCTGCCCATGGATTTCAGCGCGTGGTTCGAGGTCTGGCTCGACGACCGCTGGTGGACCTTCGATGCCCGCAACAACCAGCCCCGCCTGGGTCGCGTGCTGATGGCAACAGGCCTGGATGCCGCCGATGTAGCTTTGACTACATCGTTTGGACAGGCGGACCTGCGCCACTTTTTCGTGGTCACCGAGGAGGAGATTCCAACCTCATCACCCTCAATCGCCGAACAGGTGTTGGAGCAGGACCTTGGCCTGGGGCTGCCTCACTTCGCTTCCCCACCCGGCGCGAAGTAGCCTTCGCGGGTTACCACCTGCAGGTCGTCTTTATTGGCTTTGAGAGCGATCTTGTGGAAGCCGCCTTCCTTGTCGGCCACATCGGGCGTGTACGTGAGCAGATACTGTCCGCGTAACTCTTCGGCAATCTGGCCGTAAATCTCTTCCAGGTTGTCTTTCTTCTTGGCTTCGAAATAGCGGCCACCGGTGCGTGTGGCAATTTTTTCCATGATCTTCTTGCCGTCTACGCCATTCGCGGCAGTCGTGTCGGGGCCGCGCCTACCGCCGCCACCGGGATAGCCGCCGCCTCCGCCGGGATAACCTCCACCGCCGCCACCGGGATAGCCGCCGCCGCCCATGCCGCCGCGCCGCCCGCCCTGGCCCGGAAAACCGCTTCCGTTGTTTTCCTGCTCGCCTTTGAAGTAGATGGTGTAGACGACTACATTGGCGTGGTCGGCGGCATCGATGGCGTCGTTGAGGGTCTCCTTGCTGCCACGGTCCGCGCCATCCGAGAAAACGACCAACGCCTTGCGGCCGTCCTTGGTCTCCATCATGTCGTGGGCGGCGAGGTAGATGGCGTCGTAAAGCTGCGTGCCGCCGCGCCTGCGGGCCTGCCCGCCTTCCCGGTCGTCGCCATTGGTCTCCGGGCCCTGGCTGGAGTTCTGTCCTGCTTTGGTGGGGCCCATGTCTTCCAATTCGCGATGCAGCTTGGTGCGCGAGTTGGTGAAGTCCTGCAAAAGCTCAACCTCATGGTCGAAGTGGATGAGGAAGGCCTCGTCCTTCTGAGCGGAGGTCGGTTCGGCGGGCAGCATCTGGTCCACAAACTTGCCGGCCGCCTTGCGCTCGTTTTCCATGGCGCCGGAGACACTGCGGCTGGTATCGACCAACAGGCCGAGGCGGAATGGCAGATTGCTCTCGCGCGTAAAGCTCTTGATGGTCTGCGGCCTGCCGTCCTCGGTGAGCGAGAAGTCGCCGATCTTGAGGCTGGCAACGAGGGCGCCGTGCTTGTCGCGGACGGTAACCGGCAGCACAACCTCGTTGGCTTGAATCTTCAGGGTCGCGACGGGCTGATCGGCTTTGGACTGCTGGGCCATGGCCGTTGCGGGCAGGCTGGACAAAGCCAGCGTGGAGAGCGTGAGGAAGAGGGCAGATTGATTTCGCATAGCGTTCAAAGAGTACACACTTTCATTCCATTAGACGAGCGGGGCGGCGGAGTGTTGACTGGGGCGACCGGCCTGGAGATTCCGGAGAGCAGGAACCTCGTGATCTGGCTGTGATCGCAAGACTACGCTGCGGGCGCTTTAGGAAGCAAAGGGCAGCAGTCAGGAAGGGAAGAAGCTTGCGTGTTGGTTGTGCTGAACGCCTGCGGGCGCTCTAATGGCACGGCGGCTGGGCGGACAAGACTGGATTGGGGCCGGGCGGGGAGGGATGCGCCCGGCCTCAGTGGACATGAGCGGGGGCGACCGAAGAGCCGGCAGAGCCTGCCATGGCCCACTGGGGACGAGCGATGGCCCGTGCAGGTTGGATAGCCGGCGCGGGCTGGATGAGGACCAAGGCCGGGATTGGCAGAATCTCACAGCTTCCGGCGGGTTCAAGCTTGCATTGCTTGTACGGGCACTGAAGCTCGCGAAACTGTATCTCCTGCCGTCCGGGCTGAACGATCTGGTCTTTGACCGAATGCCAGAGAAGATTGAACAACCCCTGGTTATGCGGCATAGTGAGGACCCTCCATTTTGAATACCTGTTCGTTCGCACCGCGGCAATCCGAGGCAGCAGGCATCGATACGAAAGGCGCGTGTCCAAACACTTTCTTCGGCACAGGGGCCTGAACTCTTTAATGCTGTTTTCCGCCCCTAAAGGATGTCCCTGGATCGCAGGAGCTTCCTCTTTTGCTCCTTGGAGCATTGAACGCCGCAATAGTATGCAATTTGGATTCCACTAATGGGCAGGCGGAGAATCTTCTGTGTATTCGCTGGATTGAAAAGGGCTAAACCAGTATTTCTCTTCACGTCCGGTCGCGTGGACTCCACCGCGGAAGGCATTGAACTTGGAATGGAATGAGATTCGCCCTCTAATCCCGCCGGATTCACATGCAAGGCTAATGAAAAGGGCAGGTTGGGCTCTGGACGCATTGCAGCGATGCCGCGGCCTTCAATTGCTCTGCTACGCTGCGCGTCTGGTACTCGACAAACTTCCCGAATCCGGCGGCAACTTGTGTTTTTGTGACGTGGATGTAATACCGCCCAGCCACGGAAGGCGAACTATGCCCCATCAGGCGGGCCAGGGTGAAACGGTCCATGCCGGACTGTGCCGCGCGGGTTCCCACTCTTCACCAGAAAGAAGCGAAGGGCACGGTACCCACAATTGAGGAAAGTTAACAGTCAGAAGGACTTAGGGTGCGCCGCCCGCCGATTGGCCCCGTCAATCCAATCCAGTAGAGAAAATTCAGCGTCCGAATGCCGATAGTGCAATGGCAGACACCGAACTCGAAGGCGCCCTATCCATGCAGACCGGGGGCAACTTGAAGCCAATTGCGATTACGGATTTGTGCAACCGTTAGAGAAATTCCAACCGAACATCTTCCTGATGGGGTCGATAACGATGGAGAAGGACCTGAAGACGTCCGAGGAATCGAAGACGCCCGAGATGCCGCCGGGGGTCGAGGAACTCCGGCAAAGCCCCCGTCTTGGGTGCAGAGGCATCGGCGCGATCCAAACGCTGCCCGCTAGCGCGCTACCTTGTCCTGCAAAAATCCTGAATCTAAGCGTGGGTGGATGCCTGATGGAATTGAAGGGACCACTGGACCTCGCCGTGGACGAGATAGTCGAGTTGATCTTCAATGTCAACCAGATGCCGTTCCGCGTGCGCGGGAAGGTACGAGTGGTTCGACCGAAGTTGTTGGTTGGATTTCAATTCCTTGAGCTAAGCGAGAGAACTCGATGGCACCTTCATGAACTGATCGGGGAGCTGATTGAAGGCCTTGTTAAGTTTCATAAAAAGGACCTCGCCAATCATCCAGTTAAGAAGATACGAACCGCCCTTAAGTGAGAACATTCGCACGAAAGCTCATTGCTCCCTACTGTGACCGCGAATTGCCGTTAGGGACCGCTAGGAGGTTTTTCGGGCAAAGGGAAAGCCCGCTGATTGAGCGGGCTTTAGCGTTCAATATCTGGTAGCGCTACCGGGAATCGAACCCGGGTTTTAAGATTGAGAATCTCACGTCCTAACCCCTGGACGATAGCGCCTTTAAAATCAAATACTTAAGCGATGGAGATCATCGAAATACTGCTAGTAAGCCTTCTTTCTGCTCGGTTCGATGCCAAACACGCGACTTCCGCCTGTTCTAAAGGTGCTGATCACAGTCTTGGGGCAAGTGACATCTCATCAGTCACTTGTAAAGACATTTGGCAGCAGAAGTCCTTCTCGCTCGGGCCAAGATCAGTATCGCTGAATCGAGTGAAAATGGCAATTCCCTGCCAGATTCAGAGCTCCGGGGAGGTGTTTGGGTTCTAATCCTTAAAGACAATCTGCGAGATGCAGACCCGTCAAAATAGAGGCCTGTCATACACCTGAGACCCCGGGTTCTGACTTTGATTCAGCCCACCATTGGACGCTCGATCTCAACACGAGGATTGCCGGAACTGCGGACTCGTTGAGATGTCGGGCGCTGAGTTGCAGAAGTGGTGGGAGCATCCTGAAAGTGCATTGACGCTGAGGGTTTTCGATGAGTTCGATGGTGCTCAGCCAGACAAGCGAGGCAATCACAGTGCCAAGATTTTCGGGAAGACCTGCCCGGCCAAGTGCTGTTTTCGGCAATCGTCTTGCTGACAGAGGGATTGTTGCAAACAACGCCACTGCAGGAGATGGTCGTAGCAACTCTATTGGCGGTCGCGACGGTTCTTCCCGAGTCAACCACGTTTCGTGGTCGCGTCTCTGGAGTATCGGTGGCATTCAGTTGTTAACCAAATGTGCGGCGATTGAAAGGCGTAATCGCCTCAGTACCTGCTTAGAATAATCCTCGATCAAGGAGTGATTGGCCCTGAGCCACTGAGCGGTGCTCAGACTTCCGAATTCAGAGGTGTGTCTATTTGGCTAGAGCGACGACCTTTTGAAGAGCGGCAAACTCCTGCTTGGCCTGCTTGAGATACGTCGCATCGGGATCGGCATGCGCCCATAAAGTCAGGAAGTGCTGATATGCGTCGATGGCGCCGGCGCGGTTACCTTGGGCGGCAAGAGCGCGCGCCAGACCGAGCCATGATAGCGGGATCTCTGCCGCACCTGGATTTTTCAATGGCTGTGCCAGAATTTGGCGATATTCTTTCTCTGCCGAATTGGAATCACCCGCGGCCAGGGAGGAATTGGCGCGGATCATTGGCAATAGAGGATCGCGACCTTCAAGAGAGCGTGATCGATCGAGAGCGGTAATTGCATCTGCAGGTTTATGCTGCGCCATGGCAGCCATCGCGTAAATTTCGGGAGCCCGATAATCGTTCCAGAGGGTGCTCTGGGGGTACTTGATCTGCATTGCGTGCAGATCGGCTTCAGCAGCCGCAAAGTCTCCAGCCCAGGCCAGTCCGACCACACTGAATTCGTTAGTCGGGTCGATGCTGGCGGTGCGGAAAAGGCGTGTGCCTTCCGCGGTGTCTCCCGCTTCGAGCAGGTTAGCGCTCTCAGCACGAATCAAAAGATCGGCAGTTGCGGCGAGGCCCTGTTGGCGGAAAAGACGATCAACCTGCAGGATGAGCCGGCGTGCGTCGGAGAATCTTCCTTCCGCGATGGCGATCTGCACCTCGGCTATGCGAATGAAGGTGGCGTTGGGATGGGCGGCTTCCCAGTCTCTCGACTGCTGGATCACTGCAGAGTCGTGGAGGAGGTAGGCAGCTTGAAAGAGGGCGTTTTGCAGATAATCGCCGTCGAAACCCTTGGCGAGAGCGCGCTCGCACGTGGCGATGGAAGCCTTCGCGTCGCCTGTGAATCTTTGTTCGTAAGCCACATTTAAATAAGGTCCCACAGCATTGGGTCTCAAGGTCAAAGCACGCTCGGCCGATACCAGGGCGTCGGCATGGTGACCGAGGTCTCGCTGGACAAGGGAAAGGCCGTTCCAGGCCTGCGCCGAACGCGGATAAACTTCGGTCCAGTTCCGGTCATTCCGTTCCGCCTCGTAGAGATCCTGCGTAATGTCGGAATGATAGAGGGCCACGATAGCCAGGCGGGTAGCTTCATTGGCGGAGTCACGCAGAGTGTAGGCCTTGAGGATCGCTTCGCGTTCAGCGGAATAGTCTTCGGCGCTCATATTCGCGGAGGCAAGATCGAGATAAGCGGCAGCGAAGTTGGGGTCGGCTGCGAGGGCTTTTTTAAGCAGCCCGATCGCATCCACCGGCTTTCCTTGCGCTAACAGGATATCGGCTTGGCTGTAATCTTTGAGCGCCTCGAGCGATGCGGTATTTGCTGGGAAAAGCGGGGTATCGAATCGGGCGACGCTGCGCCGGGATTCACCCAGCTTTTCGCGGAGGCTCCCGGCGAGCTTGTCTATACCGTGAGGGAGGTCCTCGGCGTTTGCAACTTCTCTTTTGGCCTCGGCGAGGACGGCCCCGTTCACGCAATTGCTCGCCTCTTCGGTGATAAGAAAGTGCTGGCCTATCTTCGCAATGTTGCCGGACAGCACGCCTTGGCTGTTGGTGCGCTCGCATATCTCGCGCGCCATTGCCGGGGTAATTGAGTCGTCGGGCTTGCGCATCATCTGGGTTAGCGTGGCCATCACAGTACTGCCGGGCACGACCGTAACATAAGGGCTCTGTCCAAGATCCATACGAAGGGCCTGGGTCAGTGCTTTATCGAGAACGGCATCCCCTGTCGTTCCTTCCATGGGCGTTAGCACCACCTGCACTGGCGCCCCACCGGTGTGATCGAGCCAGCGTTGCCAGCCGAACCAGCCAGCCACGCAAAGCGCCACTGCGGCGGCAGTTCCACCGGCAATCCAATAGATACGATGCTTCGCGGACGGAGCGGACAGCAGGGGGTGGGCGCCGTTGAGTTCTTGAGAAAACGGCTCCGGTGTGTCTTCCTCTTCTTCTTCAAGGGTAATCCGGGTAATGGACTCGCTGGCTTTAATGACCATCCGGTCGGCGGCCGACGGCGGCTCGGTTTCCACGGCGGTGACTGGAGCGGTAAAGCGATAGCCGCGCCCAGGGACGGTCTCGATGATCTTTGCTCCCGACTCGTGCCGGGAGAGCGCTTTGCGGAGCAGGAAGATGTGCTGGGTCAGGTTGCTCTCTTCAACGAACGACTCCGGCCATAGGGTGCGCAGCAGTTCGTCCTTACCAACCACCCGGTCGGCATTCTCCACCAGAAAAAGAAGCAGGTCGAAAGTCTTCCGATTGAGCGGCAGGGGTTGGTCGCGCCAGCTCAACTGCCATCGGGCGCGATCAATTGCATACTCCTCGAACTTAATTAAGCCATCCGCAATGTGAGACATAGGTCAATTGAGCCTGAATTGAGAAGCGATTGAACCGGGCTTGAGGACGCCGTTTGAGCGACCGTGGGAAAACTGATTGTGCCGTGGGAAAGCAGACCCGGAGCCACAACAGAATCCAGATATGCCAAGTATAGCAATGCTTCAGTACCGGCCTAGGAAACGAGACCGGGTCCATCACGCATTTCCAATCCACCGCGCTTCAGCAAGGACGACATGAACAAAATCAGGCGGCTCTCGATTGAATTCCAGCACCGCGAAGTGACGATCACGGTTGAGGGTTCAACCCTGGATGTCCAGCATTGTGAACCGGACACTGCGAACACGGCGGCAGTCTGTCCCTCTTGCAACAGCCCCTGGATCAGCATAGTTCCGCGCATGGCCGGAAATGCTTCTGTGGGCCCAGACCGCATCCACAGCTTGCTCCAGGAATCCGGCCTGCACGTGCAGGTCTCCGCGGCGGGTCAAGTACGGATTTGCAAAAAGTCATTCGAAGAACTCAAGGAGAGATTCTGATGTCATCATCAATTCCCCGAATTTCGCAGTTGATCTCGCGCTTCATGCTTCGCCGGTCATCCCGCTCTCTACGTCCCCTGCTGTTGAGGCAGTTACCTTTCGTTGGCGCGGCGATCCTGATCCTGGTCTCGTGCACCCCATCGCTTGCACAATCGGGGCAGGTCGGTCGCATGACTACGGCTCCCCTCTCAACAGATGAAAAAGGGCACTTGACGCCCTTCGCAGATAGAGCTGTGGCTTCGGCTCCCGTCCGGCGGCGGGGCGTCCCGCAACAGGCTGCGACGTCGATCTCCTCCTCGCGGGATGCGATACGGAAGACGCTGTTGCGCCAGCCTCTACATTTCGAACCGAACTTGCAGGGCGGTTTGTCCAGTCGCACACTGGGACGAGAATTGCGGGTCGACAGTGGCGGAAGAGTGCAATTCGGAGAGGCAGGCAAGCCCTCTGTCTCCATGCTGCTGGAGGGTGCAAATCTCGGAGCCAGGCCCGCCGGTCAGGACCTGCTCGCAGGCCATAGCAACTACCTGCTGGGGAACGATCCCGGCCGGTGGAGGACTGGGGTGAGCCAGTTCAGCCGAGTCCGGGTGCAGGGTGTCTACCCCGGGATCGACCTTGTCTACTACGGCAACGGCGACCAATTGGAACATGATTACCTGGTAGCTCCCAACGCCGACCCTGGCCAGGTCCAGATGCAATTTATCGGAGCCAAGCCTCGGCTCGACGCAAAGACCGGAGACCTGCTTCTCCAGCAGGGAGAAACCTCGGAAGACGGGATTCGGCTTCTGCGCCCCATCGCCTACCAGGTTGCTCAGGACGGCACACGCAAAGCAGTATCCGTCAGCTATCGCACGCGGCCGCATGGCGAAATCGGTTTTTCGCTCGGAACCTACGATCATTTGCATCCGCTGGTCATCGACCCCGTCATTCTGTACGCGAGCTACTTCGGCGGCAACTACTACGACTCGCTCGTCGATGTGAAGATCGGTGCGGACGGAGGTATTTATCTCCTCATGACAACGGATTCAACCGACCTGAAGGTTCTGGGCAATCCGCCCAATGCCTGTGCCGACACATGCGGCCCAAACAATCCTTACGCCGGAAGTGATACCGAGCGGGACATCTATGTAGCCGAGCTGGACAAGACCGGGCAGACGCTGATTTTCGCCACTTACATCGGCGGCAGCAATGACGACCAGGCGTTTAACCTGGCACTGGATAGCGATGGCAGCATCTACGTTACAGGCACGAGCCTGGGCTCAGACTTCCCGCAGGTGAACGCCTACCCAGGCGGCCAGCCCGCAGACAGTGGCGAAACGACGAACGGCGGCGTACTCTCCAAGCTCTCCGCCGATGGATCGAAGCTGCTGTATTCCACTTACATAGGCTTCGGCCTGCCAGGCTCTGTCAATTCCGGTCTCGGCACATTCCAGCCGCATTACATGGTCACGGCCAACAACGGCATCGTTTACCTCCTCGGCGTGGCATCCTTTGGAGATGATCCCAGCACCGCCTTCATCTGGAAGACGAATCCGCTCTTCACGGTTGGGTTGGACTTCGTAGCGAAAGTAGATACCACCCAAGCCGGAACAGGCTCGATTGTTTACGCTACGCAGATAGGCGATGCCAACTCAGTCGACTCCTCCACACTCAGCTCGCTGGCTCTCGATTCCAAAGGCGACCTGTGGATTTACGGAGAGAGCGTGAACGCCGCATTTCCAGTAACCAGCGCAGATGCTTTGCAGACTCAATGTAGCGGAGTAAGCTCCTGCAACTCGGGCTTCTTAATGGAGCTCAATCCGGCCGGGACCGCGGTGCTTTACAGCACATTTCTGGGGGGAACGGGCGGCACCTTCAATGCGGGCGATATCCGCATCGACTCCTCGGACAACATCTACGTCTCCGGCACGACGAGTCAGAGCGATTATCCGATCAAGAACGGCGCATATTCCACGCTGCCGAACACGACCTTGTCTGGATATGTAAGCAAGATTTCGCCGGATGGCGAGACGCTCCTCTATTCGACCTACCTACAGGGAACAACAGACGAAATCGCGGTTTCCTCCGACGGAGAGATTGCCTTCGCTGGCAGCTCCGGTCCGGGCTATCCGGTCAAGAACAACCTGCAAACGGGAACTCTCCCCACAGCAAACGTCGATACAGTCTTCGGTTTGATCGATACGTCGCAGTCCGGCGGCGATTCGCTGCTGATCTCGTCCTACCTCGGTACAACAACGAGTTCTACCGTTCCTGGCCGAATCGAGTTCTCGAGCGGCGGCCAGTTCCTGATCGTCGGTGCGACCTACGCAACCGATCTGCCGGTCGCCAACGCCTATCAGGCCACCTGCACCAGTTGCGTTTCGAAGAAAGGCGACGACGGGTTCGTTGTGGCCATTCAGCCCAACAACACTTTGACGCTGACGCCGAGCACCATCACATTTCCCTCGACCAACGTTGGCTCGACCAGCGCTGCAATGACCGCGACGCTTTTCAACGGAACCACCAAAAGCATCTATCTGATCCAAGGCACGCTCACCGACAGCACCGACTTCACCCAGAGCAACAACTGCGGAGGCATCATGTCTCCCCAGGCGAGCTGCACGGTCACGTTCACATTCACTCCGCAGTCGGCTGGAACGCTGACCTCGACTTACTCGACAGGCGACCTCGACAATCCGTCCAGCCCGCTCAACGTTGTGTTGAACGGAACAGCTACCGGGTCAACCGGCCAACCGCAGCCTCAGCTCACGCCGGCGACCATCAACTTCGGCAGCGTAGCTGTGGGCGCCACCAGCGGCGCGCAAGCAGCCACGCTCAAGAATGCCGGCACCGCCGCGCTGACAATTTCGAGCTTCGGCTTTTTCGGTACGAACGCAAGCTCGTTCGAAGAAACCAACACCTGCGGAACCAGCCTGGCTGCGGGTGCCAGTTGCGCCATCTCGCTCACTTGCGCGCCCACGGCGTCAGGATCGCTGACAGCGAATCTTGGCGCCAACTTTCCGTCACCGATTGTGCAGCAATCCATTGCTCTAACATGCACCGGCACGGGGAATGCGCAATCGGAAACGCTCGCTCCAACCTCCATCGATTTCGGCACGGTCATCGTGGGGCAGACCGCCACGCAAACCGTGACATACCATAACAACGGACCGGCTGCGGCAACCATCTATAACTATTCCGACACCAACTCGGCATTCAGCGTTGTAGGCAGCACCTGCACGCCGAACGTGGCTGCAAACGCCTCCTGCACCTATACGCTGCAATTTGCGCCGACTGCCTCTGGCCCGCAGAGCAGCACCTTTGAAGTTCTGGATAAGTCTTCCAACCCATCCGTAGCGCTCACAGGGACGACTTACATCTCTTCGCCACAGATTACGCTCACGCCCAATCATCTGAACTTCCAAAACATCCCTCAGGGACAGTCAACCCAGATGGATTTCACCCTGACCAACTCCTCAACATTTCCGATTACATTCTCGTACAGAGCCCCAATACTCAACGATCCCTTGAACGCATTCGCGTTGTATGCCACCGGTGGCGATGGATACTGCAACTACGACTCCAACGGTATCGCCACGGTGACCGCCGGCGCGAGCTGCCTTTTTGCTGTTAGTTTCACGGGGACCATTGCCCCCGACATCACCGCATCGGCCACGCTCACCATACCCTATTCGCCCCCCGGAACGACGACCCTCTATGCGGTGACGGGATACCTGACGGCAAACGAAATCACAGATGCTGCGCCCGTTGTTACTCCAACAACCATCCAGTTCCCGGCGACGCCAGCCGGGAAAACGAGCCCGGCGCAAACCGTGAATGTGAGCAACACCGGCGAGGAGCCGCTCAGTTTCACGAGCGCTACCTTTACCGGCACAAACCCCACTGCGTTTGCCCAGACCAACAACTGCCCGGCCAGCCTGAACAAAGGCGATAGCTGCCAGATCGCTGTCACCTTCACTCCGGCTGCAACCGGCAATGAGTTCACCGCGACTCTCAATGTCCAGCTAAGCACCGGAGACGCAACTGTTGCGCTGGCGGGGGGAACCAGTCCGTCCGATTTCATTCTCTCGACGACAGCTCCCACGCAATATAACCCCAACGCAACATGGACGCTCAACATTGCTCCGCTGTCCGCCAGCATCGGATTCAACGAGCCCATCACCTTCACGGTCACTGGTCTCGATGCTTCCTACGGAACGCCGGTCTTCACTCCATCAACCGTAACGCCGAATGCTGCGACGGTCACAACGAAGCTCACCCTCAACCAGTCACCGACGGCGCAGCTCCGACGCGGTTCGCGTTCCGCGATTCCTGTGCTGGCATGCTGCATGGCATTTCTTCTCTCCTTCCGCAAGAGGCTGAAGTCGTATCGCAGCCGAATCGCGGCGATGATGGTCGTGCTTGCGCTGGCGGTGTTTACATTGACAGGCTGCGCCAAGTCGCCGTTCAACTTCACCGTAACTGCGACCAGCGGGTCCATCAGTCACGATATCACCCTTACGCTTCAACCCTGATCGTCGAAGAGCCGCCTGGAAGTCGCATGATGCCGACTTTCAGGCGGCCCGCAATATTGCGAATTCCCCATCTCTCGTTTCAAAGGACCACACCTGCGCTCGAAAGGTAACCTCGCATGAAACGTTGCCAAACTCACTCCCGTTCACTGCTCGTGCGCATTGCCCTCGCATGCGTCCTGGCCTGCACTCTGCTGAACATGCGCCCGGCCGCTGCCCAATCGCTCAAGCCCGAGTCCCCCGCGCCCTTGCACCAGGGGAACAACCAGGCGCTCATCGACAGCTTTGTCGGCGACCACTATTACTACTTCTACGCCGAGCCCGGCAAGTTTCACATCGCCTGGACATTCAGTGGCGCACAGGAAGGCTTTGACGTGGGCGGCAAGCCATCCTTCGCTGCCGTCTTCAATCCCAAGACCGCCGGATCTCAAATCACTCACAAGGATGGTCCCACGGGCGTCGTCTACGATGGCTCCGTCACCCAGCGCACGCGCGTCCTCGTAGGCGTCTCGCCGGTCAACAGTAAGCTCGTGCGCCAGACGACTCCGTACATCGTCGTCGTCACCGGAAACGTCTCCTTCGGCAACGCAGCGGACGGTCCTGATCCAATCGTCGGCGTCTATGCCCAGAAGTCAGGCATTTCAGGCGAACCCCCGCTGGGAGCGGTCAAGTTTCTCGCCAACGGCAAGATACTCGCCTCGAATGGCGGCACAGGTACCTGGAACCTCTTCGACCCCGAGAGCGGCATTTACACCGTCGTCATCGGCGGTCATCGCATGACGCTCACCCTCCAGCGTGGCCGCGCCCTGGTCGATACCGGCAACAAGACGACCGTCTTCGAGTTACAGCACTGACGATTGGCTTTCAATCGTCGCCTGGTGTGCATTTGAAGTTGCTGGATGCGCAAGTCGAAAACAAGTCGATTTCACCGAAAAGAGGAGGATGGAAATATGAGCGTGGGCAAAGTTTTATTGTTTGGAGTTAAAGCGGTAATGAAGCCAATCAGAGTGAAGACAGCAGCCACCTTCACTGCTGAAGATCCCTGGAACCAGGGCCGCCGCAGTTCGTTCAAGCTGAATGAGTACCTTTTGCTGTTCTCCGGTACAGCCGTCACGGAATCCACCAAGGCGACGGGCACCGACTTCAAACGCGCACTCCTGTCGGAGATCGACGGCATCGAACGCTGGCTGCCCGACAGCCTGTCCGAGCTGTGGAGAACCAAGCAGGTTCCCACCGAAGCACTGCCGCTTCTCTTGAAGGAAGCAGAGCCTACCTTGAAGAGCGGCGACTACACCGTGGTTCTCCGCAACAAGGCTCGTTGGCTTCTGGTTGTGCTCAATACGGTTGTTTTTTTGGCCTTCATCACGTTCATGGTGGTCGGGTTCGTGAATGACGAAGGTGAAGTGTTGCCGAAGATCGGCGGGGTACTGCTCGTCGCTGCCATCAGCTGGCTGATACTATATTTCGCTTACTACCGCACATGGTTTCGGAGAAAGCGTCAGATGAAATGGTTTTTGGAACGCGCCGAGTCCGCGCGAAAACACCTTTGAGCGTTGAACTTTTCAGCGGAGCCGCCCACAACGCAATACAGCTTCTGTGAACGAAAACTTGGAGAAAGACCATGGAAAACGCCTTGCTGAAACCGCAAGCAGTCAACAGGATTATTTCGCGCCCGAGCGCGCCCACCAGGAAACGCGCTGACGACATCTTCTTCACCACTATGTCAGTCATCATGCTGGCGATTGTCTTCATGGGTTTCGCTTCCAGTTATTTCCTGAGAGGGGCAGCGTTCTCGCATTTGCCCAGCCTGCTCGTCCACTTGCATGGGGCCGTCTTTTCGTCCTGGATCATACTGTTCGTGATCCAATCCAGTTTAGTCTCGGCGGGAAATATCCGACTCCATCGCAAGCTCGGGGTCGCCGGCGCTGTCATCGCTGGCTTGATGGTGGTGCTTGGCGTCCTTACGCCATTTGGAACACTGATGCGTGGCGCGCATCTACCGTCTTTATTTACTCCCGCGTCCTTCCTGATCGGCAATGTTCTCGGCATTCTCTTCTTTGGCGCTTATGTCGCAGTCGCCGTCTGGAAGCGGAACAACCGCATCGTGCACAAACGCTTGATGCTCATCGCGAACGCCATGCTGATGAGTCCGGCACTCTCACGGATGGCATTTCCTATAATGGACCATCCCCGGATGACATTTCCTCTCATGGCCCACTATCCATTCCTCATAGGTGCTATTCCGATGGCCATGATTGTCGCGCTCTTCCTTTTCGATCTCGTGAGATACAAGAGACCACTTGCTGTAACAGTGATCGGCGGCTTCCTCTTCTGGGCGTTTGATCCGGTCTCCGACTTCATCATCAACACCCAACTCTCGCAGCACATCGCGTCCTGGGCCCAGCACCATCCTTGAAGCAAGAGAGAGAAGCCAGCGCCAACTCCTGCTCAGATTCTTCGCTGCCTGCTCGATAAATGGAGGTCATTGATGAATACGAATATCGCTCAATCCGGCACGATGCTTGATCCAAAACCATCCGAGCCTGACGCCAGGCGCTGGTATCAGAAAGTATTGTTCGGCGACTGGGGACTGCGCGCCGGCTGGGGACTGCTGCTTTATTTCGCGTTGATTTTCCTGAGCCAGGCGATTGTTGATGGAATACCGCATTGGTACGGCAAGCACCATCCTGCATTCGGCGCCGCTCTCCAACATGCCGAGAATGCCTCGCGCGATCTTCAGAACCGTCAGCCGGGCGGCGTGCTGATCTCGCACGGAAAACCGATTGCAGTTGTGCTACTGCTGCTGTGGATCATGTCGAAGATTGAGCGCCGTCCATACGCCGCTTATGGCTGGGGCAGCCGTCATCGCGCGCGCGATTTCGCCGTCGGATTCCTGTGTGGCCTGGTGCTTCTGTCCTTGCTTGTCGGTGTGTTGTGGGCCGCTCATCTGCTTGTCTTCGATGGAATTCTGCTCTCCGGTCCGCAAGCGCTTCTGTATGGAGTCAAGTGGCTGCTGGCGTTTTGTCTCGTGGGCTTATCGGAGGAATTCTTAACTCGGGGCTACTTCCAATACACGCTCGCCCGCGGCTTTGCCGGACTGATTCCGAAGCGGGTTGCGCATCGCTATGGCATCGGATTCACGGTCGCAGCCATCCTGCTTGCGATCGATTTCGGCGCTGGCCACAGCAGTCATTCAACGGAGTCTATGATTGGGCTCGTCGCGGGGGGATTGGTTGGGCTTCTGTTTTCCTATTCGCTCTGGCGGTCGGGCTCGCTCTGGTGGGCCATCGGCGCTCATGCCTCGTGGGACTGGGCACAGTCTTTTCTTTATGGCGTTGGCGATAGCGGCGTCCTTTGCCACGGCCGTCTTCTCGCATCGCATCCCGCCGGTCAGACTTTTCTATCGGGCGGAGTGACCGGGCCTGAAGGCAGCATCCT
>Ga0302156_10001662_pt1 | contig 19319 bp, 16 predicted proteins | sample I_Bog_N3_2_FD_193503 | JGI IMG/M metagenome (GOLD analysis project Ga0302156, IMG submission 193503) | Peat permafrost microbial communities from Stordalen Mire near Abisko, Sweden - I_Bog_N3_2 | ecosystem: Environmental > Terrestrial > Soil > Wetlands > Peat | place: Sweden: Abisko, Stordalen... | reverse complement strand
GACTTCTAAGAAACACCACAATGATCGAGATCAACAGGACAACCACCCTTACCAGAAGCATACGCACGAGCGATACACGCCCACTGCCCAACCTCTTCACCCCGTGAATCTCACTGGGTGAAGAGGTTGGGGGTAGTACTCGGGGTCGGCAGCGGGGTAGAATCTTCCGATGGACGCAGAAGGAACAGAGATGGCAATCGCACCCGACAAGTACGCCGCTGTCATCGCGAAGATCGCGGGCATGACGGCTGAGCAGAAGGAAGCACGTGCGAATGAACTGGCACTTACAGAACTCACCCCTGAAACCTCCCAAGAGTTCATCAAGCTTTTGCTTGGCCCTGACGCCTCCTTCGCCGAGTAACTCGGCGAACTACCGAACCTTTGGGAAGCCTACACGGCTATACCCCGGCGATCCGAGGGAAACTTCGTCCATGACCAAGGATCACGTAGAGGACATCTTCGGGATGTTTGCTGGCACCGATTCCTATCTGATTCCCATTGACGATGTGATCGCGCTGATGAACATCGACGACGACGCGGGCCAGCCGCTCGTCCATGTTCTATTACCCGACCGCTGTGTGATGATGGGTGCCGATCTGGAACCGTGGCGTCCTCTTGCTTTGGACCCTCAGGACTTATGGTTGTGGCGGCTTGACCTAATCGAGAGACCGGATGACCTGCCACCATTTGAGTGGTTGTGATATGGAATCGAAGACGACAACCGACACCAGCAACTACGCAGAGATCAAGGCGCGGGTGGCTTTGATGAGCGATGAGCAGAAGGAAATCCGGGTGGAGGCACTCTACGCTCTGACCAGCCCTTCTGACGGCGAGATTTTTGAGTTCTCGTTGATCATGCTCGGCGGTGCGTAGTACCTATGTGAGCCTAACGGCTCAGACTGTTCGACCGTGCCATGCTTGAATTTGGAAAGGTGTACAACGATGGCCACAGCAGCAACAGCACAGATTCCCGATCACGCGATCAACCTGGCATTGGCCAAGGAGTGGATCACCGGGGTGCAGATCGAATGGGCAGTGGAGCGTGCGGCCGAGGCCAATGACCGTGAGGTGGCTGAGGTTTGGGGTCGTGCGCTGGATGTCGATCTATTGGCGCTGGTGATTGACCCTTCGCTGAAGAAGGGGGTGAAGTCGGCGGGAGCGGCACGGGAAACACCGGCAGAGATGCAAGCCCGGAGGGGAATGCGAGGCGGGCTCACTGTCGTCGAGTTAGCTATCGAGACCGGCTGGTCAAAGAGCACCCTGCGCAGGATGTTTCTTAATGAGCCCGGTGTGAGCAGAATCGTGCACAAGGAGACTCAGAAACGACGGGGATATGTCTGCCTCCGAATTCCCCGCCACGTCGCGGATCGGGTGTTGACACGTCTCGCCAGGAAGTAGCTGAACGGCATCTATTGCTTACCCATAGGTTCACTGGGAATTTTTATTAGACTGTGCTAAATTGTGCTTCCGATCTGGTATTCGTGGGAGATATGGGAGAACTTGTATATTTAGAATCAGTAACTTACTGATTCAATTAGCCGGTATTCCGTTCAATCCCAACAGTCTATCGGCAGCGGCCTGGGCAGTGTGCTCAGGCCGCTGTTGTTTCTGGGCGATTGCATGAACTTGGTCGAGAGGGAAGAGGCGGGTTCGCCGCGGCCCTACGGGATGCGAATGCTGGATCGGGACGCTTTCCCCGGATTCCATCCGGGGCTATTTTCATGTCTTCCCTCCGGGAGGAGGGCTATTCGTCTGCGTTCTGGACAACAGATGGAGTCACATACGGGAAGAAGAGCTGTTCATGCAATTGCCCTGCTGTTGTGTTTGGTGGCTGCATCTTAGAGCGTCGCTGGGGTAAACTTGGACCCGATGCGGGTATTCGGGATTGACTGCGGGACTGAGACTACGGGGTACGGCGTCGTGGAGTCTTGCGACACCGGTCGCCAGCCAAAGCTGGTGATGAAAGCCATGGGCGCGATCCGGCTTAAGAAGGCTCTCACCACGGCCCAGCGGCTGGAGCAGGTTTACCGCGAGCTCAGCACGGAACTGGAGCGCTGGACGCCGGACGCGGTGGCGATCGAGGGGGTTTTCTACTCCGTGAACGCGAAGAGCGCGTTGAAGTTGGGACAGGTGCGCGGTGTGGCCCTGCTGGCGGCGGCGACCCAGAGGATTCCAGTAGCCGAGTATGCGCCGCTCAAGATAAAGTCGAGCGTGGTGGGGTACGGTTTGGCGAAAAAGGAGCAGGTACAGTTCATGGTGGCGCGGCTGCTGGAACTGAGCGAAGTGCCGCAGCCAGCCGATGCGGCAGATGCGCTGGCCATTGCGATTTGTCATATTCATACGGCGCAGACACTGACTGCACAGGGGGCAGGCCGATGAGGCGCGTGTTGATGGCCTTGGCCTTGCTCGCGGCGGCTTTGCCGACCCTGGCCAATCCCGGGCCCGTGGTGGAGTTGGATTTTTCAAACCCTGGCCTGACGCCGGCGCACTGGGTTCTGACCCTATCGCCGGATGGCAGCGGGCATTTCCGTTCCGAGCGAGGCAATGCCCCGGTGGATCCCTCGCAAGGATTCGAGGCGGCAAATGTTGACCGGGACATCAAGGTAAGCGCGCAATTTGCGGAACGCGTCTTTGAGGAAGTCCACCAGCACACTAACCTCAATTCAGAATGCGAGAGCCACCTGAAAGTGGCCTTTCAGGGATGGAAGAAACTCACTTACAGTGGGCCCGATGGCGCGGGCAGCTGCACATTCAATTACTCGAAGGACAAACAGATCCAACTGCTGGGCGAGTCGCTTGTGGCAGTGGCGGGCGCAATTGTGGAAGGTGCTCGCCTGGAAATACTGTTGCAGCACGACCGGCTGGGGCTCGACAAGGAGATGGAGTACCTGATGGAAGCAGCCGGGGATGGCCGTGTGCAGCAGATTTGCGCCATCCGTGGGATTCTGCAGCGGCTGGCGGACGACCCCGAAGTCATGGAACGGGTCAGGAAGCGGGCCAGGCAGCTGATGGCGCGAGCGGACGGATAAAAGGGCCAGGAACAAAAAATTGGAGTAACTTTGGAAGCAGGGAAGTGTCCAATGTTCGTGGACAGCCCAGTGGGGCGAATCGCTGCCACGATCCGGAACCAGGATCGGGCTTGATTGGGAAGGTAGGATTCGATGAGCGGAGTTGAGCGGGTTGAAGCAAATCGCGACGGGATGACGGGATGGCGATTGAGCGCGTGGCTGCTTGGAGCGGCGGTCCTTGTGCTTGGATCGCAAGCACTTGCTCCGGCTTTGCGCGCCGACGACGCTGGCCAGCCGGCGCGTGCCGTGCGCCTGAGCAGCGTGGACGGCCAGGTGCAGCTTGCACAAGGCAATCAGGTGCTTGCCGATGGGGCGGTCGCCAATACACCCCTGTTTGAGGGCACCCGCGTTACGACTGGCGATGACGGCCGCGCGGAGATTCAGTTTGAGGACGGCAGCGTGGCGCGGCTATCCCCAAACAGTGCGTTGACGCTGACGGCGCTTCGCGGGGCTGGCGCCAACGGCGAAGCGCAGTTAACACTCGAAGGCGGCCTTGGCTACTTTGAGTTGCAAGGCGGAGGCCAATCGGGCGCCATCAAGGTCAATTTTGGCGACGGCGTGGCCACGTCGAGCGGTTTCACCGTGATGCGCATCAACCTCGACACCCCGCCGGGAGAACTGGCTGTCTTCTCTGGGAATGCCCATCTGGAGCGCGGCAGTGCTTTGACGGTCGATCTGCATGGCGGTGAGAGCTTGACGTTGAGCGCGAACGATGTGAGCCGCTACACGCTCAATGAAACCATCGAGCCGGATTCCTGGGACTCGTGGAACTCAGACCGCGACCAGGTGTTAACGTCCCAGGCGGCGGCTGCGACCGGCGCGACCAAGGACTACGCCCAAAGCAACAACCCCGCGTGGAATGACCTGGATGCGAACGGCAACTGGTACAACGTGCCGGGGCAGGGGAACATCTGGTCGCCCTATGAGGCGTCGAACGCCGGATGGGACCCCTATGGGAATGGGAATTGGGGATATACATCTGGGTACGGGTATTCGTGGATTTCGGGGAATTCCTGGGGGTATCTGCCCTATCAGTGCGGCATGTGGAACTGGTATGACTCGTTTGGCTGGGGTTGGGCGCCTGGAATGGGTGGTTGCAATCCCTGGTGGAATGGCGGTGGAGGCTACTATGGTCCCAACATTGGCACAGGATATGGCGGGTATCGCCCTCCGTTGCGTCCCCATCCACCCAGACATCCAATTGGCAGGGCAGGCCTTGGGTTGATCGCCGTGAATCGGCACACCGTCGGACCGGTTGCCACGTTGCCGTCACGGGACAGGAATTCGGTGGTCAACATTGCTGGATATACAACGCAGCCAATGCATTCGCTGACGCCGCGCCCTGTGTACGATCACTCGGCGTCGGGGTTTGTGAATCGCACGGTGCTGGCAAACGGTGCCGTGATCACAAATGGCGGAGGAGTGCCGGCGACCGGGAATATGCGTTCGGCGGGTCCGACCTTTGGCGCCAGCCGCCCCGCGAGCGCGTCCACCTCTAGCAGCGCAAGGAGTTCGTCCGGCAGCCAACATAGCGTGTCGAGCGGCGGTGGTGGTTCTTCCGCGAGCCACGCATCGAGTGGTGGTGGCGGATTTAGTGGAGGCGGTGGTGGTGGTGGTGGCGGTGCTTCCCATGCTGGCGGCGGTGGCGGAAGTTCGCATCACTGAGATTCCGAATGCTCGAATCGTAACTGATTCGAGCGTTCAACAAACCAGGTGCCGCAGGTTGGGAACTAGGAAGAAACAAAAAACGCAAGTTCAGCAAAACAAAGGATGAGTTCAGCGATCCCACCCATCGGACAAAAAGACGTCCGATGGATGGGGCACAGTTTCATCCACCGTGGGTCGGCGACGCCGGTGGGGAACTAACAAGAAACAAAGATGCAAGTTCAACAAAACAAAGGAAAACCGCGAAACATCCGTTTCATCTCCTGTGGGTCGGCAACGCCGGTGGGGAACTAAAAAGAAACTACTTTCCGTGGATGGTGCAAGTTGTTGATTCCACGAGAAAAACTATTTTGGGGCGAATTTCGGTCCGTCCCTACGGGACGGAGGTCCTTTGTTCAACGCCAACCCAGGACTGCGCTGCGCTTGTCCTGGGCTATTTTCGCTTTCTCCCTCCGGGAGAATGGGTGCCGGCTGTTTCACCCATTGGGGTCGGCGAAGCCGGTGGACGACTACAAAGAAACAGGGTTGCGATTGAGTTGGATTTTGAATAGTTGGAACGCGAGGACGGCGCGAATTGTTCGAGTGAATTCAGCGAGTTAGCGTCCGCTTCGCGGACATAGCAAGTTAGCGAGTCAGCGGTGGCATTGGCGGGCAAACGTTTTATCCCCCCATGGGTCGGCAACGCCGATGGACGACTACAAAACAAGCACATTGAAGGGTACGGGATTCATCCCGTACATTAAATAACGAAATAGGTTTCGGCTTTAGACAGGCTCTAAGATAAAGACGACCTCCGTGCCCCATCCTTGCGATGTCCTTGTTTCTGTCGAAAGGGTGGACTAGCACACACCTCGGGACTATCCTTTGTTTTGTTTAACTTGAGTTCTTGTTTCTTATCTGAAATGCAGGACCAGGCCGGTGCTGATGCGGAGGTTGTTCTGGTGGTGAGCAGGTAATCTACTTCTGCAAGGCGCAGCGAGAACCGGCGGTTGACGCGCATGTCCAGGCCACCACCGAAGTTCGCGGCGAAGGCTGCACCGGCGGTGAGAGTGGCCAGCTTGAGGCCGAGGTCGCTGGTGCCGATTCCGCTTGCTTGACGGGCCATGCGAAAGTAGCGGTCCCGCCGTTAAGGTTGAAGCAGGTGCAACTGGCCGGCGGCGCGTTGCTGCTGTCAGAGCGAATCCACCTACACATCCAGACAGCGCTGCGATTGCGCCCAGTGAGGCGAAAAGCATACCTGCACGCTTGCGGCAGTCACCGTTACGGTGTTCGATCCGGTCGCTCTGTTATAGGTTAAGGAACTTGCGGAGTCGGATGTGTAACTGGCCGTCAGGGTGTCAGAACCGGTTGCCAGCGATCCGGCGGGAATGTCGATCATGGCACTGCCGCTGTTGAGAGTTGTCGCTGCGGAGGTGTACCCGCCACTCGGGAGGATTACTAAGCCGGTCGGTGTCGGATATACGCTGCCGCCACTCACAGTAACTGTCACTGGGAGTGCTTGCTATGTGGTAATACTCGACGGAGGAGGCGTCACCGTAACCGTTGGGGTGACGAGGCCCGATGTGCCGGTTGTGCCAATTTGATATCGCCAAACGTCGTTGAGGTAGCCAGAAGTATCGGTCCCATCCAGCCCGCCGCCCCCAACAAGCCAGAGATTGCCGCTCGCATCTGTCCAACCAGCGGACCAGTCGCGGGATCCGGAGTGGGTTTCGTGGGATCATGGAATGCCTCCTGCCGTCGCTAGGTTGCGGCACCTGCAACCTGGCTTGCTCAATACGGCGCAATCCAACGGAAAAGCACGTCAGGCATCGTGCTAGATTGAGAGGAGTTATGGAAAAGCAGCAGGAACCTGGCGAAATTACGCTGCTGTTGGAGGACTGGGCGCACGGCAAACCGGGCGCGGTAGACCAGTTGCTCCCGCTGGTCTACGATCAGCTTCGCCATCTGGCCCAATCTCTCATGCGGAACGAGCGCGTGGACCATACGCTGGAATGCACAGGCCTGGTAAACGAGATGTTTGGGCAACTGTTGAAGCAGCGCAAAGTCAGCATGAAGGACCGCGCGCATTTCTATACCTTCTCTGCCAAACTGATGCGCCGGCTTCTGGTAGACCACGCCCGGCAATACAATGCCGCCAAGCGGGGAACAGCTTTTACGCAGGTTCCGCTGGAAGCCGAACTGGCCTGGATTGGCCCACTCAATGAGAGTTCAATCGACCTTTCGCGCGCGCTGGACGAGTTGCAGGAACTGAACGCGGGGAAGGCACAGGCAGTGGAGCTTCGCTACTTTCTGGGATGCACGGTGGAGGAAGCTGCCGGGCTGCTCGGCGTTTCCCCATCCAGCATCGACCGCGACATCCGCTTTTCGCTGGCGTGGCTGCACGAGAGACTGCACCCCGCGCCCTGACGCATTTCAAGCCCGGTTTACGCCGTACTTCATATGAGCCCTACCTCGCAGGAATATTTCGCGCGGCTGGATCGCCTCTTCCAGGAGGCGGTGGATCTTCCCGCGGGCGACGAGCGGGATGAGTTCCTTAAGGGAGCGAGCGGCTCGGACCCCGAACTTGTGCAGGATGTTTACCGCTTGCTGGAGCGGGACAAGCTTGTGCGCGAAGGGGCCAGTTGCAGCGCTCGACTGCTTCCCCGATTTGGGCCGTATCATGCGCGAGAAGCGATTGGCCGCGGTGGGATGGGCACGGTTTACCGCGCCACCCGCGAAGACGGCGAGGTGAACCTGGAAGTCGCCGTCAAATCCATTTCATCTCCCATATGGTCGTCGATTCTGGACGAGCGGTTCCGGCGCGAGCGGCAGATTCTGGCGCAACTGAGGCATCCAAACATCGCCGCATTTCTCGATGGGGGACTGGGCGAAGATGGGCTGCCTTACCTGGTGATGGAACTGGTCGTGGGAGAGACCATCGACCGTTATTGCGACCTGCAGCGGCTGACGGTTCGGAGGCGCCTGGAGATCTTTTTGGAAGTATGCACCGCGGTCGATTTTGCGCATCGGCAATTCATCGTGCATCGCGACATCAAGCCCAGCAATATTCTGGTGAATTCATCGGGAGAGCCAAAGCTGCTCGATTTCGGGCTGGCTCGTTCAATGGAGTTGACCAGTCCGCAGCAGGATAATCCGACGCTCTACTTTACGCCGCTCTACGCCAGCCCGGAACTCCTGCGAGGGAAGCCGGCTGCTGTCACGGACGACGTGTATTCGCTTGGAATTCTACTGTACAAGCTTCTCATCGACCGCCGGCCGTTCGCCTCTGCGGGAACAACTCCCGCGGAGATTGTCGAGTCGGTTTTACACACAGAACCGCGCAAGGCCAGCGCAGTCATCAATGGAATGGAATCCACTGAAGCATCGGCTGTTGCGGCAGTACGCGGCGAAACCGTGCCCAGCCTGCGGCGCACGTTGGAAGGCGACTTGAACGCGATTGCACTCAAGTCTGTCGCACCCTCTGCCGCGGACCGGTACTCTTCTGTTGCGGAGTTAGCCGCGGATGTGACTCATTATCTTGAGGGGCGGCCAGTCCGTGCGGTGGCCGGTGGCGGACTCTACCGGGTGCGGAAATTCGTAGCCCGTCATAGGGCGCCGGCAGCAGCCGTGTTGCTGATTCTGTTGTCAATCACGGCAGGCATTGTGGCCACACTTGTGGAAGCAAACGAGGCTCGCCTGCAGCGCGCCGCGGCTGAACGCCGCTTCCAGGAAGCACGTGAACTGACGCGCTACATGATGTTCGAGTTGCAGAATTCAATTCAAAAGCTTCCTGGCTCAACGCCCATCAAGGCCGACATGGTGAAGCATTCACTGGACTACCTGGATCGCCTAGCGGCGGAAAAGAACAACGACGATTCGCTGCGTATGGATATTGCCGAGGGCTACTCCGAACTTGCGGACGTACTTGGGCATCCATTGCGGCCGAACCTGGGCCAGGCTGCCGAAGCGCGCGACACCTATGCCAAAGCCATCGCCCTCCTGGAGCCGGTGGTTGCGCGCGATCCGCAGAGTCAACGCGCAAAGCGAGCGCTGGCGCGCGCACGGCTCATGCTGGGCATGAGCTTTACTTTCTACCGGCAATGGGAAAAGGGCGGAAAGCTTGTCGGAACCGCCGCGCACGATCTAGTGCAGATGGCCAATGAGTCGCCCAGGGATTTCGAGATTCTCACGCAAGCCGCGGCATCTCTCGAATCTCTGGCAATGACCATCAGTCAGCGCGACGGGTACACGACGGGCGGGAGCGACGAAGCTGCCAGCGATCTGAAAAAATCTGTCGACTACGCCAAGGAGGCCTTGAATGTGAAGGCCGGAGATCCTGACACCATCTCCCAACTCGCATCCAGTTACAACCACCTTGCGCTGCTCACGCAAACCCACGATCGCCCTGCAGCCGCCGGCTATTTCCAACAGGCGCTTGCCGCGCTGGATGACCTGCCGGACGAGCAGAAAGCATCGGCAACCATTCGCAGCAAGCGGGCCTCAACCCTGCTGGGGATGGGCTGGAATCTGGGTAGCATGGGGGACTTCGATCAAGGGATTGCGGCCATCAATGAGGCGCGCGCCACCATGGAGCAATTAGCCGAGCAGGATCCTCAGAACCGCGTTTATCCCCAGGCTCGCGCCAGCATCTATCGCAATCTCGGTGTCATTGAGGATTATGCCGGACACTCAGCCGCGGCGCTCGATGCGTATAAAACCGCGATCTCGATCCTGCAACAGTTGCTCAAAGCGAACCCCAACAGTCCGTACAATCGCACCTCGCTCGCCGACCTCGAAGCTAACGCGGCTCAAATCAGCGCCAAGATGGGACACCATGCGGAAGCGGTTCAATTAGCGCGAGACAGTGTGCCGGTGCTGAAGCAGACCGCATTACAGAAGGATGCTTCTGCTGCCGAGTTAAATCTTGCCGCCCGCTTTCTAACGACTCGGGACCTCCCTGAGTTTTGCAATGCTCCCCTGGGATTGGAACTTGCGCAGCGAGCCAACACGGCCGCCGCCGGCAAAGACTATGTCGTGCTGGAAACGTTGGGTCAAGCCTACTGGATCAATCGCGACAGGGACAATGCCGAGAAATCGATTGAACAGGCGCTGTCGCTGATCGCAGCCCCCTCCGCTGGAAATGACTCAGGCCGGGTGCGGCGGGTCTATGAAGCAACTCTTAAAGGCTATCGCTCAGACAAGCTTTCAAGCGGCTGTCAGGCCGTTGCCTCCAAGCGATGAAGGAACTCAGTTTCCACCCGGGCCTTCGAATCTCAGTGGCCTGCCTTCCGCCGCTGCGGTGACTTGAATGGCAGCATTCGCAACGCCACCGAAGACGTTGAATGTCACCACCGCTTCTTGATGAGTGCGTCGAATGCAAAGCCTCCATTCGGATCGCGCGTTGCACTCAATGACACCCGCGGTGAAATCCGGTACTGGCCCTGGATCGTCTGACTCTGCGTGGAAGCGACGTTGGTCGAGAAATTCACAAACAGATTTCCTGTTACCCGCTGCTGGATTGTAATGGTCGCCCCTGGTGGTCCCTGGCTGTTGCTGCCTGCCAATACCGGACTTATAGAAAGTTGCGAAATACCGGCGACCCTCGAAACCCGGCTTGTTACTTGACTGGAAACCTGCGACGCAACCAGCGATTCAGCTGCCTGGTTTGTCGGCGTAGCCGCGGCGGCGCTGGCCTCTGTAGTCTCCCCAAAAGCCAGGAGATTGATGATATCCGCGGCGGGCAACGCAGGGTCGGAACTGTACTCTGTGCGGAGCTGGCTAACTGGACCGTTGAACCGAAGGTCGATGCTGTACTGCTGGATGCTGGTGTTCAAGGCCAGATTAACCACCGGTTGCGTCTCAGAGGGATTGATGAATTGAATGGTGCCGCCCTTCAAGACAAATCTGTTGCCGTTGAGGATGATGTCTCCACTATTGAGATTCACCCGCCCAAGGATCACAGGTTCCGCCGCTGTACCGCGCACTTGAAGATTTGCCGCGCCGCCGATGCTCAGAGTTCTGCTGACAAGGTTCACATCGTTTGTCGAATGCAACGCAATATTCAGCCGCAAATTCTGAGCCAGACCCTGCGTCGGCGGTGCGGCCACACCTGATGAAAACTGGTCGATGAAGCTGGTGAGATCGAATGCCGGCGTAAAGGACAGATCGGAGAGGTTCACTGAACCGCCAAGGATTGCGTTGTCCGGTGACCCGGCGAGTCTCAGATTAGCCTCCACACTCTCCCGCATCCCCTGCGGGTAAAGGATGCGAACGCCCTTCGCGGCTAACCCAAGATCGAATTGAATGCCAGGCCTGTACGCAATCCCGCCCTGCGCGGTCAGCGTTCCTCCCCCGACGGTGGCCTGAAAATTGTCGATGTTAATGCGATCCCTTGTTACTTTCAGAACACCGTTGGCATGTTGCAAGCTTGTAGGTAAATCGGGGGAAGCGAAGTTAGCGTCTACGATATTGATCTCGCCCCCAAGTTCATACCTGTCCGCGGGGCCATGAGAGTCGATGTCGAGCTTAAGTTGACCAGAGCTTCTGACATCCGGATCGAACAGTTGCGCCAACTGCAAATTCACCGTGCCGACCAGATACAAGGACATCGGCCCATTGCCTGTGGTGGGAATGGAACCCTGAAACTGTAGGTCGGTATCTGTACCGCGAATGGAAGACCGCTGAATATCCACGATTCCATTCTTGTAGTCGGCGCGAATAGGAGAGGCCGCAGCTAACTGGATGCTATTGCCGTAGGATACTTTGAAGACCGGAATGTTCACGTGTGCTTCGAGCAGGTCCTTTTTCTTGAGCGGGCCGTGCAAGGTTGCATGAATTTCAGTCTGCCCTGTAACATCGGCGGCTTGATCGGGGGCGTAGATTGCCAGGAGAGGCTGCAGCGGAATGCTCTGCGTGTCCATTGTTGCATCCGCAAGATAATCTCCCGTCAAGTCGATCTTCGCCCGCGCTTGTATGGACGTGTTCACGACTGAAGATGTCAATGCTGCGTTGGCGGCGTGGTCGGCCACGTGCAGTTGCAATTGAATCGCGGTTATGGTCTGAGATTGAGCGACAAGCGTCGGAATCTGTACCGTAGCGTCCACCTGCGGATTATCGAAGGACCCTTGCCCCTTGGCATTGAGAGCGAGTGTGCCCGATAGATCCACATTTCTGGCTTTCAGAGCTTGCAGCTTATCCAGTTGAATTCCATTGGCAGTAACTTCGGCGGTGTAAGTCTTCTGTCCAGGCCGGACGGTGCCTTTCCCTTGAAGACTCCCGGCCGGCAGTTGGATCGATAACTCGCCTTTGACTTCCTGACCGTCCCCTGAGAAGGTGAGCTTTGCCGAGCGGACAGGCTGCTCGTAAGCGTTGACATTCGTCAAGGCCACACTGCCGCTTCCTACTGGATTCAACTCCGTGCCATGCAGCGTCAAGGCGGCGTCGAGCGTGCCGGTGATTGGGATCTGCTGGTTCGCGAGCTTGGTAAGATCGGAGATATTCAGTTGCGAGGCTTGAAGCTCGATCTGAATCGGACTTGTATTTGTGAATGACCATTTCGAAAGCCCAGTGCTGGCGCTGAATGAGATGCGGCCACCCGACGCCGGCTCAAGATCCGCATGTTGAAGGCTAGCCCACGACGGGCTCATATCAACATTGGAGTGGAACACCTTCCACGCCGTCCCGTTGAATTGCAGATTCTGAGCCGTCAGCTGGCCAGTCAAATGCGGAGCTGTCGTCGAACCCTGAAGGGCGCCTTGAAACGATGCCGTCCCGGCAAGGCCGAGCGGCTGCAAGGGATGATCGGGCGAATGCGGGCGGAACAAATCCGCGATGGTTTCAACTTCGCGAAGATCGCCTGACTGGAGCCGCAAATTCAAATTGGAGCGTGTGCTCACGGCGCCAATCATGGTCAGATTAGTTTGTGGCGATCGTACATAGCTCTGCTCCAGTGCTAACTCCCCATTCTTCGCGGCATAGGTCGCGTGGAGCGCACTCTCCACTGGAATAGTAGTAGGTGCGGCGTTTGTACTGTTACCGCTCGAGGCCGCTGGGCCGGGATGCTGACTGCCTTTGGTGTGACCGTCCGAGACCTGACCATTGATCGTCGCGTCCGCGTGGGCGACGAGATCGTCAAGAGTCTTTCCCCACGCCGCTGTCGCGTCCGCATTCAACTTTCCCGATACCGCAACGTTGAGGTCCGATGCGGAAGTTCCCAAGGCTCGCGCTAGGTCGCCCAACGATACCCCGCGCAATGCCGCGGTCACTTTGGTGTTTGAGTTACCGGCCACATTCTTCATCGTTCCCTGGGCTGTGATTCCACCTCCAAGCAGATCTGCGTGAAATCCTTGCAGCGTGACGTCGCCGTTTGCAAGAGAATACTGTCCCGCCACATTCGCGATCTCAGTCCGGATTGCATTTGTCTTCACGTCAAGGCGGCGGCTGGCCAAGGTTCCGTTCACAACCCACGCTTCAATCATGGAGCGATTTGCAGTCTCGTGGTACTGTGCGGTACCAGAAGCCTGGATGGTCCCGGCAGGGACCAATGGGTTATGGAGCATAGAAGCGACCTGTTTGCCGTCGACTGTGACATCGTAATTCGCTTGCAAGTCAGGGCTACTATAGTTGCGCAGCGTTGCAGCAAGAACGACCTGCGAGGTGCCGACGGTGAGTTTGCTCCGAATCAGCTCGAATGTGTCGGGAGTTGCTGAGAATTGGGCCTCCAGATTGTGAGTTAGCGGCTCAAATGTCCCGAAGACGAGATGGCCGTCAGAATATGTCAACTCTCCGGAGTACTTTTTGACGAGACTGTTGAAAGAGGATCGGAACTCGAGGTTCCGCAGGTCGGCTGCAAGAGCACTTGGCCGGTCGTTGTAATACATTTCGCCGTGGTCGAGTATGGCATGCCGGATGCCAAGATCGAAGACGCTGGTGCTGCTACTGTTGTCATTGCTTTTCAGCGTGGGAATATTCGAAATGCCACGGTCGTCGACGAAGACGCGCGCAATGGGGCGATCTATTCGCAGGTTGTCAAAATACCACGCTCTGTGCAGGATGGAGACAACGCGCACCCCAGCTTGAATATGATCGATCTGGAGAAGCGGCGGATTTGGATACGGATTTGCTCCATCTACGGTAATGCCATAGAGGTCAACGCTCAGTGTCGATAAGTGCAAGGCAAAGTCTTGTATCTGCACTCGAACGCCAAGGCTCTCACTCGCTTTCGATTCTACGGTGCGAATAAGGTAGCTATGAAAGCGCGGATTATTGACAAGGATCGCAAGGGTGATTGCGGCCAATAGAGTTACTGTGGTGAAGGCGACCCAAGTCCATGCGGCTACCCGCAACCATAGAGGCCGTGGAGCCTGCCGAAGCTTGTTGAGCCGATCCCGCCAATCAGGTGGTAAGAAGGAGACGCTCATAATCAACCTCACTCAAAATGCTTGTCCTATGCTTATGAAGTATTGCGTCGAATTAATCCCTGGAATTGGATTCAGGTTGTGGCCAAAATCCAGTCGAATGGGGCCCACCGGCGTTGAATACCGTAAACCAAGGCCGACATTGTTGCTATAGAGCGAAGTAAAGTCGTGAAACCCCACGTTTGGGAATACGTTGCCCCCATCGTAAAAGACGACGAGCCCTAGCCCCTTCTTGAATGTTAGAGGGATACGGGCTTCGGAGTTTATAAGCAGTAACTCATTGCCGCCACTGGGAACCTGGATTTTGGTGCAATCCGTGCTGGTTCCGCTGCTGCACACTTGAACCGGCCGCTGCGGTCCCGCGCCGTCCAGTGGAAAACCGCGCAAGGAGTTTCCGCCCCCGGTGAAAAACTCCTCGCTGAGTGGCACAAAGCTGTTCGAAAAGGGCTGCGCCAAGCCGATTCGGATGCTATTCGCCCATACAATATTTCTAAGACCCTGCTTGTAATAGGCTGCCTGCCCGGTAAGCTTTGCAAAGTCGACACTCGATCCAAGCTTTGTGCTATTGAAGTCCACTTCAATGGACTCCAGCACGCCTTTGTGTTCATCCATGGCGCTGTCGCGAGTATCGCGGGTGACATTTGCAGACAGGGTCGAGAGGCGCACATTTCGATCCTGTGTGGGCACAAGCGCTGCAATGAGGACTCGGGTCAGATCTGTCTGGCTGAAGCTGTAACGCAGAAACAGAGTGTCTTTTTTTGCCTTGTCGATGGTTCGCTGAATCTGAGTGCTGGCAAGTTCTTCCTGAGAGGAGAAAATAGGATTCTCTTCATCGCGCTCTGCGGAGACAGAGGTCGTCGCCCTCCAAGGCGACCATAGGAAATTTGGAACGATGTAGTAAGCCGCGCCGCGCTGATCGAGCCTCCCCGCGAACCCGGTAAAGGAAAGCGAGTCGCCTTTTCCGCCTACGTTGTTGCGTGTGTATTGAATTGTTCCCCTGGGCCCGAAGAAAGTCGTCTGGCTGGTAGTAAAGCCGGGCGGGAGCCCCACTGGAGGAAGGTTCGGAAATGCGACTGTCCCGCTCGGGATGCCTCCGCCGCGATTGATAACTTCAAATCCAAAGCCATAAGTGAGTTCGTTCCTGCTTGCCTCATGCACTTTGATCAGTACGTCTTCATTGGTTTGTGTCGTGATCTCCCGTTTGGGATCGACCTCTGCCCAATCGAATACGCCGGGATGATCGTAGAGTTTACTCCCGGCGACAAGGAGTTCCGATTCGGTAAGTGGCTTGCCAGTCTTGATTCTAGATACGTCTGTATCGATCAAACGTTGCAGTGTATGGGCTCGTCCAAGAGTAACTATGTCCCCAGCGTCGACCTTCGGCCCTTCATAGATGTGGTACACAACATCGATGTGATGAGGGTCGGCCTTTGAGACCTTTGTAGCAGTTTTGCGAAAGCTGGATGTGAGATATCCCGCTTCCAGATAATGCACGATGATATTGGCACGATCTGCCTGGACATGAGTCTGGGAATACGGCTGACCAGCGGCCAGCTTCAAGCCATCGGGCGCAAATTTCGATTCGGGGAATGTGTCAGCACCCTCTATATTTATTGAACTCACAATGTCGCGCGGCCCCTCGGTCACGCTGAAGGACACTTGTACGTCGCCGCCTGCGTTGACCACTTTCGACACAACCTTAACGCTGCTGAAACCTTCCGAGTTATACACAGCAGTAAGATTCTTGACACTGGTTCTCACCAGCCGATCGCTGAACTTCCCAGGAGAGAACAAGTGCGATTTCTCCACACTGAGGTGCGGAGTCAAATCCGAACTAGGTAACTGAGTGTTTCCCGATACGGTGACCTGGGATACCTTGTGCTTGTTCTCCTTCGTAACTTGATAGACGATAGACTTGCTTGTCTTGTCTGTTTTCAGTTGGGCGTCAACCTTCGCGTCAAAGAATCCCTTGGCTTGAAAATAGGACATAAGCGCCTGGCGGCCTTCTTCCACCGATTCTTCGTCAACGCCGATTCCCTGATAGACGGGCAGCAATGACTTGCGGGTCCAACTCCACACATGCGCACCTTCAATCGCGACAGCCGTCGAGGCGCCGGGGTCAACGTTGAAATGAATGTCCGCCCGATTTGTATTCGCGTGATATTGAGCCCCGGTCAGCTTCACCTGCGCGCCCAGAAACCCTTGCTTCTGCAATTGGGACTGCAGGTATTGATCCGCCTTTGTAAGTGTGGAGTAATGATAAGTGTGCCCTGGACGGATTGCCGAGTCCCGTAAACGCGCCGATAGCGTCTGCAAGCTATGGGCCAGCGCCTCAGTTTGCTCGGGCTTGCTGTCTGCGATTTCAATCGCGCCGAACTTGGCCGGGTGGCTTAAAGTGACGTGGTAGACGATATTGGCTAGGCCATGTTCAGAGTCGACTTTGACTTCCGTTTTCACATCGGACTGGAAGTATCCCTGCTGTTGAAAGAACGCAGCCAGGGCTTGCCGGTCCTGTTCCACATCGTCAGCATTGAAAGGCGTTTCGGTTGGATAATTAGCAACCTGCACCAGCCTGGAATAGTTGAATCGCCCGGCCCCTGGGAATTGGAAAATCCCGAAGTATACGGCCGGCTCCAGCACGAACAGAACGCGGGCTCCATTCGCCTCTGCTTCAACCTGGACCCGCACAGCATCGCAGTTGGCCGCAGCTTTGAGTGCGGCCGCCGTCCGATCGATTTTCTCTTTTGAAAACGGCTGACCAGCTTGCTGCTCAAAGAGCGATGCGAACTGGGAGGAAGTCGATTCCGGCCGGCCGGCAACCTCAACGGCAGTGACGTTTTGTCCCTCATAGGATGAAAGGATTTGCGCGGCGTTTGACGCGGTTGTTGGGGCCGGTTTGGAGGCCGGCTCCGCTGTCTGAGCAAGAGCCTGCACGGTCGATAGCCAAAGCAGGCACAGCAAGCCGATGGTGGAGACAAACGTCCAGCGGTCCCGGCGCTGTTTGACCCTGGGGCGCGAGCTGCGATGACTGAAGGTCAGGTATCTGAAGGCGGTCCATTCCACTGTGTGCTCTGATGCGCAATATAGCTCGTGGGTTTGACAGTGCGCCGGAATCTGCTTTGCCCTTGGTCCGGGCACAGACAATCGGTTAGACAGACGACCACTTGTGGGGTTTACCGCATCTATCTAAGTGGGGCAATCCGTTCGCGGGCAACTCATGAATGGCAGCGTTTCCTCGATTACCGGCGCGCCTTCTTCCAGCGATGGCCGACTTAGCCGCTATGAGCAGCGAGTCCGCGCGCTTGTGTCCTTTTCCCCATTGCGCTCGCTGTGGAATCTGCAAGATGTGCCCATTCGGGTAGTGGCAGTGCGAACGTGGAAGTCGATGATTGCCGACCGGCTTTTCGGACACGCCGCGGAACTTGGTTTCTACTTCCTCTTCGCGCTCTTTCCCACGCTCTTGAGTGCCAGTTCGATTCTCGGCTTGGCGGCTCGGTCTGCGTATCAGATCTACGATAGGCTTCTCGACTACCTGGCTATTCTTATTCCCACCGCCGCCCTCGGCGCTGTTCTCAAGACCTTTAACGAAACGACAATCGCGGCTACTTCCGGGAAGATCACCTTTGGTCTCATCGCCGCAATCTGGTCCGCGTCCGTTGGCATTTCAGCGATCCAAGACACATTGAATGTCGTTTACAAGGTCAAGAACACGCGCTCATTCATCAAAGCACGCATTTACGCCATTGGACTTACCATCCTGCTCACCATCATTGTTACTCTGGGACTTGCCTGTCTGTTGAGCGGAGATGTTGTGGCTGCATTGGCTCACCGGTTCATTCCTTTTCATCTCGTGGCCATCGCCGGCGCCACAGCGGCCAGACTCATTGCCTGGACCATTGCAACCGCTCTCCTTGCCTTGAGCTTCGCGGTAATTTACTACTGGGCTCCTGACGTTCGAAACCGTCGCTGGCATTGGCTGACTCCAGGTTGCACCATCGGAATTCTGGGATGGCTCATCGCATCTCTAGGTCTCCGTGTCTATATTCATTTCTTCAATAACTTCTCCATCACATACGGTTCCCTCGGTGCTGTAATCATCTTGCTCACGTGGTTTTACATTACCGGACTCATGCTTCTTCTGGGCGCCGAGATCAACAGCGAGATTGAGGCGGCAGCGGCTGAGAAGCGGATCGCCAGTCTCCAAATACCTTCAGTGACCCTCCAGACGCGAGAGGAATGACAGAACGGAATCCGATTCTGGCACAGGGCGGAAAATCTCCACTCATTACGTCCCGCTCACCCCAATAGCGGTAGAAGCTTACAACCTGCTTATCGCCGGGAGGACTGAGGACGAGCCGGTCTGCACCAACACTGAGGGCGAGGAATTATATGAGGCAAGGTACTGGTTTGATCCGGCTGTCGAAGAGGCCGGAATAACCGACCTGACTTGGCACTGTCTGAGGCACACGGCCGCGTCCAGGTGGGTGATGAATGGTGTTCCGATCGCGTTTGTTTCGCGCTACCTCGGTCACTCCTCGGTGAACCAGACTATGGTGTATGCACATCTGCAACCCGAGAACGTAGCAAGGGCGATTGCGGCCGTGATGAGTTACTATCCAGGGTCGAAAACTGACACCAAGGAACTGACACCGGCAGTTTCTTCTGAAGTGCCAAGGTCAGGTGAGCTATTTAGTTTCAACGTGCGAAAGTGGCGGAATTGGCAGACGCACCAGATTCTTGGATCGAAGATCGTAAACAAGAATGCTTCAACAAACGCGCAGTAACATCAGGCGGCCTTTAACAGGTTAACGATGTTCTCAATAGCCTTGTCGGCTTTGTGATAGGCGGTTTCGAGTTTGCTGCTTGGTCTGCTCGCCGGTCCTGTTCCGGCGGATCGAATAATGGAACGCGGAAAAACAGGAGATCCTGGTGTTCTTCGCCAACTTCTGCATCTGGCGGCCTCGACGGTGGCCGCGATCTACAAAGACCGGCTGATCTTGAAGTACCTGCAGATGAAGTCCAGCTTCGGCTGGTCGCTCTCCAATCTGGCCGCGCTGGTGCGCCAGCAACTGTTCATCTTCCGGGACTTGTGGGCGTGGTTGAACAATCCGATGGAAGGACCGCCAGCGGCAAGGCAACTGGCCGAGCAGTTACCCATGCCGCTGATTTGGTAGCCGGGAGTTGGACAGCA
>Ga0302156_10001659_pt1 | contig 19339 bp, 17 predicted proteins | sample I_Bog_N3_2_FD_193503 | JGI IMG/M metagenome (GOLD analysis project Ga0302156, IMG submission 193503) | Peat permafrost microbial communities from Stordalen Mire near Abisko, Sweden - I_Bog_N3_2 | ecosystem: Environmental > Terrestrial > Soil > Wetlands > Peat | place: Sweden: Abisko, Stordalen... | reverse complement strand
CGCTGGCGACGATGTGTTGCGCGCCGGCCGCGGCTACGACCGGCTGATCGGCAATGGTGGCAGCGATGTGTTTGTGATCGAGGCCGAGCCGGGCGCGGTTGAGATCGATACCCGCGACCCGAGTCAGTCTGCCAGCGCGCTAGTGCTGGCGACCACGCTGGATCGGGTCGATATCTCCTTAGGCGCCAACGATGTGGTCATCAGCGCCTTAATCGAAACCACGGCGCCCACAGGCACAGCCCTCCCACCTTTGATGCGCACCATTCGCCATCGGGACGGCGCCCGGGCCACGAGCCCGGCCGCGCCGCTATTTATCGTCGACGCACAAGGCTCGCAGCTGCATTGGCAGGTGGAGCACGCTGCCGACGGACAGGCCAGCATCGCGCACTACACCCAGATCGCCGGCAGCGTCGGTTCCACGTTGAGCACGCGCGCGGGAGCTCACAATCTGCTACTCGGGAGCGAGGGGGCCGACACCTTGATCGCGCAGTCACCGGGACAGCTACTGCGCAGCGGCAACGGCGCCGACCGCTACCAGGTCGACGTGATGGCGCCGGCGGACACCGAGGCCTACACCATCGACAACCAGGCGGAGGATGGCGCGCTCGATACGCTGGAGATTCGCACCACGCTACCGCCGGGGCATTTCGCGCTGGCGCGCATCAATGACGATCTGGCGCTGATCGTGCTGCAGCAGTCCGGGACCGAGCGCGCGGATGAGATTTTGCCCAGCGTGGTGCTACAGGGTTACTTCCAGGCCAGCGAACGGCGTCATTTAGCGCTGGAGTTCAGCGCGGTAGGCGGCATAACCATGCGGCGAGTGACCGCCGCCGAGCTGGAACAATGGGCGCTGGACCCGGAGGTTCCGCAACTGACGACACCGCCCTCGGCGGCGCTGGCGCGCCTGATTCAGACGAGCGCGGGGTTTGGAGTAGAGGGAAGCGCCCATCTATCGCCCACGCTGACCTTGTCGTACGCGAGCGCGCAGCCGGGGCTACTGGCGACGGCCTAGGCGCGACGCAGGCGAACCCATTCACCGATGCTGGTTAGCGGGACTCGCTTGCGCTCACCGCCAACCTACGAACCCCGCCGTTGCAGCACAAAGATTTCATCATCCTCGCGCGGGCGACTGCCACGCCACAGCTCCTGCCAGCCATGATCCAACGGCGAACCTTTCGGCCGCTGCACCAGGCGCAACGCGCAACGCGACTCGCCATCCGGCACCAGAGTCAAACCGCCGTAGTAATCCCAACTGATGCGCGCCAACAGGCTACCTGGGTCAATCGCCACACAGTTGGCCGACGCGGGAAGCTGCAGCATCATCTGATTCACCACCGGACGATAGCTCTTCAACGCATCGATCCAAGGCAGCCACAGCGTGCACGCCAGTCCCCAGAACAAGGCAATACCCGCCGCCCAATTGGTCACCGCCTGGCGACCACGCAGATTGCGCCGTGTCAGTGCCCAAATCCAGAGCAGCGTGGCCAATAAGGCGCACAGCGCCTCCAGCGTAGACACATGCGGCTGGTAATACGGGCTGAAATAAGTGGCGCGACCCGCCAGACCGGCGGGCCAACCAAAATTCATCGCCGCCCAACCCAACCAGATCAACAAGCCAAAAAACCCGAAGGTCATTAAACCGAACCAGTTGAGGAAGGCCGCCGCGCCGCGTCTCAAGCTATCGAGCTCAACCGCGGCCAACAGCGACAGAGGCAACAGCAAGGGCATGGCATTTTTGGTGGCCTGAACGCCGGACAGGGTCAACAGCAAAATGATCACGCCAAAGAACATCAGCGGTAACTGCAGCACTGGCTCCTGATAGCGCCGACAACGGTACAGCGCCCAGCCTGCCAACGGCCAGGCCGGCCAGGCATACCACAGCGATGTCTTGAAATAATAGCCGGCGCCATGAAACAGCCCAATCTTGCTAAAACCACTCAGTTCTCCCAGCGCATAGTGCTGCCACCACAGTTGATACAACTGCGGATAGTATTTATAGAAGGACAATGGCCACACCAGCAACACCGGCAAGCCAAACAGCAAAGCCATCGCCACGGTAATCGCATAACGCCGGCTGCGCCACGCGCTAAAGGCCGGCAGCATCACCACCACCGACCACAGCAGGGCCACATCCAACAGACTGCTCGACAGAAACAGCACGGTGCTCGCCGCGCCCAAGAGCGCGCCAGCCAGCGCGGGCACGCGTAATCCCAGCGCCAGGGCATAGAACGCCGCCGCATAACCGGCGAACCCCGCCACCGAGGAAGTCATCTGGTGCCCGGTATCAATCAGTCCGATGCAGCCGATCATGATCAGCACCACACTGCGCCCATGGCGCCGGCCAATCAGCTCGCGTCCGGCGCCCCCGGCGCACCACATGGCCAAAGCCATGAAAAATGGCGTGGCGAGTCGCGCCGCGTCATGCGCGGGCAATAACCAGGGGGAAAACAGGCGAACAAACACCGAGGCCACCCAGTAATATAGCGGCGGGGTATTCAGATACGGTTCGCCATAAATTGTCGGCACCAGCCAGTGGCCGTTCTTCAGCATGTCCAGCACGACCGCCAGAACATACGGCTCATCGGGCTTCCACGGATCGTGGCCAAAGATGCCGGGCCAGAGCCAGACAAAAGCCAGCAGCAACAGCAACCATGGCTTTTCTGTTGGCCGCGGTAAAGTATTATTTTGCGATGGAGTGTAGGTCAGCATGCGAGAGGCGCGCGATCAGTCGAAAGGAGTAGCTTACAGGCAGAACGTAAAAAAAAGGCAGCCTTGGCTGCCTTTTTTTGCTCTTCAATATAGTAACGCTGGCGATTAACGCTTGAAGAAGCTGCCGAATTTTTGGTTGAACTTGTCAACGCGACCGGCGGTATCAACAATCTTCTGCTTACCGGTATAGAACGGATGGCAATTAGAACAAACTTCGATATGGAAGGTGTTTTTTTCCATCGTGGACTGGGTCACGAAGGTGTTGCCGCAGGAGCAAGTCACTTCGACGTTTTTATACGCCGGATGTGCATCTAGTTTCATTTGGGTATCCTTTTTCAAATCGGGTACAGGGGTTTTGCCTGTACTGCTTAACGAAACCACGCATTATCCGCTGATTGAGCCGCCTTGACAAGCCCGACCCAATCAGGCCCGGCGCCAACCCGTACCGCCCGCGCCGTCCTCCAGCACAATGCCGAGCGCGCTCAACTCATCGCGCAGTCGGTCGGACTCGGCCCAGTTCTTAGCCGCGCGGGCTTCGCGCCGCGCGGCAATCAGCGCTTCGATCTCGGCCGAGCTCAACTCGCCCGCTTGCGGCGCACCGCCTTGCAGAAATTGCAACGGGTCGCGCTCAAGCAAACCCAGCACCGCGCCTAGCGTCCGCAACAGACCGGCCGCTTCGGGCGACTGACTACGATGCACTTCGTTGGCCAGGTCGAACATTACCGCCAGCGCCTCGACGGTATTGAAGTCGTCGTCCATGGCCGCCTGAAAGCGTTGCGCATAGCCATCGTGCCAGTCGATCTCGCACGCCAGCGGTTCCACGTTCTTCAACGCGGTATACAGTCTAATCAGACCGGCGCGCGCGTCGTCCAGATGCGCATCGGAATAATTCAGCGGACTACGGTAATGAGCGCGCAGCATGAAGAAACGCACCACTTCGGGATCGTATTTCTCCAGCACCTCGCGAATCGTGAAGAAATTGCCCAACGACTTGGACATTTTTTCATCATCGATCCGAATAAAACCGTTATGCAGCCAGTAATTGACAAACGTATGCTGGTGCGCGCCCTCGGACTGGGCAATTTCGTTTTCGTGATGCGGGAATTGCAAATCGGCGCCGCCGCCATGGATGTCAAAGTGCTCACCCAGCAAATGCTCGCTCATCACCGAACATTCGATATGCCACCCCGGACGCCCCTCGCCCCAGGGCGAGGTCCAGCTCGGTTCATTCGGCTTGGCGCCTTTCCACAAGACAAAATCCATCGGATCGCGCTTATGCGGATCAATGCCCACCCGCTCGCCGGCGCGCAAATCGTCCAGGCTCTTGCCCGACAACTTGCCGTAGCCGGGGAAGGCATGCACCGCGTAATACACGTCGCCATTGCCCGGCGCGTAGGCGTGTCCGTTGGCGATCAGCTTCTCAATCATCTTGATCATGCCGGGCACATAGGCTGTCGCGCGCGGCTCATGATCGGGGCGCACCACGCCGAGCGCGGCGCTGTCCTGATCCATGGCATCGATAAAGCGCTGGGTCAATTCCCCGATGGATTCGTGATTCTCGGCGGCGCGCTTGATGATTTTGTCGTCAATATCGGTGATATTGCGCACATAGTTCACATCATAGCCAGACGCTCGCAGCCAGCGCGCCACCATATCGAACACTACCATCACCCGCGCGTGTCCCAGATGACAGTAGTCGTACACCGTCATGCCGCAAACGTACATACGTACCTTGTTGGGCTCGATCGGGGTAAAGACTTCTTTCTGTCTGGACAGGGTGTTGTAGAGTTTGAGCATGGTGTTCCAACCCGAGAAGGGGAGCAAAAGCGGCATTGTAGCAGATCGGGACAGGTCTCAGGCAGGGGGTTTCGCCCGCCATTTATCAAAGATTGCGGAGAGGGTTCCCGCCTGTTTCAGCGCGGCCAGCGCGGAGAGAAACCGTCCGGCTAGCGCAGCGGGCACCGCGCGCCGCGACAATCCGATGGTATAGGAAATCGGTTCCAGATCGCTCAGCAGCCGAATACCCGGCAGCGGCTCGGACTGAATCAGGCTCAATCCAACGTCGCGATTGACCACCGCCAACGCATCGGGCCCATAGCGCCCGGCGGCCAATTTACGCAGCACGGTACGGTTATCCCCTTCCCGTTGCAGATGAATCGTCGCCACATTGCGCAGCACCGACTCGACGGCCGTCTCGGTGCCGGACGGGCCATAAACCACGATGGTGCGACCACTGAGATCTTGCGGCTGTTGATAGACCAGCTTGCTGCCCTGCAGGCCAAACAGCGAATACGCGCTGGTCACCATCCCGGGAGGCATATAAAAAAGCTGTTCCCGCTCCGGCAACCACAACAACACAAAGGCGCCATCATACAGACCCTGTTCGGCTAGCGGCAGCCCACGACGCCACGGCATCACATCGACCGTACATGTCGTCTGAATCGCCGCGCACGCCGCCTGCAAAACATCAACCATTGGCCCCACCGCGCGACCGCGCGCTAACGACACCAGAGGCGGAAACACCTGAGTGACGAAACGCAATGAGGTGGCGGCTGCTGGCGCGCCAAGCAGCACCGCAATCAGAGCACCCACCAGGGAAAATTCGCGCGGACGGGACATCGCAGGGCCCTCAGCCGCCACAGGCCGGGCATTGGGCCCGCCACTTTTTCAGCACCGCGGCGATGCGCCCTGATTTTTTCAACGCGGACAGTGCCGCGAAAAACCGCTCGGCGGTGACCGCGGAGACCGCTTTGCGCGACAGCCCGATGGTATAGAAAATCGGTTCAAAATCCCCCAGTTGCGTAACGCCGGTGATTTTCTGCGCGCGCATCAGACTCCATGCCGTGTCTCGATTCACCACCGCCAGCGCGTTGGGACCGTAACGCCCCGCCGCGAGTTTTTTCAGCACGGTGATGTTGTCCGCTTCAAGCTGCAGATCCACATTCGCCACGCCTTGCAGCGCGGACTCGACGGCGGACGCCGTGCCGGAGGGTCCATAGGCCACAATGGTGCGCCCGCTGAGATCTTGCGGCACCAGATAGGTAAACTGGCTACCCCGAATACCATAGAACGCGTAGGCGCTAGCAAGAATCGGCTCGGAAAGATAAAACGCGCGTTCGCGCTCTGACGAGCGCACCAACGCAAACGCGCCGTCATACCGGCCCGCTTCGGCCAGCTTCAAACCTCGGCGCCAAGGCACCTCATCGATGGTGCACGTTGCCTGAATCGCCGCGCAGGTCGCGCGCAGAATATCGACAAAGGGGCCAACTTCATGCCCCCCCGCGACCCAGACCAGGGGCGGATTGTACTTGGTGACAAAGCGCAACGTATTGGCCTGCGACGCACAGCAAAGCAGCAGAGCGAGGGCGCCGCCAAGCAAGCTAAAAATAGGCATAAAAACAACCCCGTATCAATACATCACGAAGTGAATTGTTTTCAGCATAGGAGAGGAAAAGCAGGAATACCAGACACAGACAGATAACCAACAACAGCGCCCCCCCGAGCCAGGCGGGGGGCGCTGCCAAGAATTACTTACTCCAGGTATCGCGCAAGGTCACCGTGCGATTGAACACCGCGCGTTGACCAGGCTGATGCTCAAGCCGATCGGCGACAAAATAACCGAGCCGCTCGAACTGATAGTGCGTCTCGGGCGCAGCGTCGAAAGCCACCGCCTCGATATAGGCTTTCACCGTGGTCAAAGAATGTGGATTGAGGAACTGCTTGAAATCCACATATTCACCATCGGCGCCACGCACAGCGTCCGGGCGCGCTTCGGTAAACAACCGATCGTAGAGGCGCACATCGGCCTCGAGCGCGCGCTCCGCCGCCAACCAATGAATCACCCCTTTAACCTTGCGGCCTTCGGGATTTTTGCCCAGCGTGTCGTGGTCGATAGAACACAACAACTCGATCACCTTGCCATTTTCATCCTTGAGCGCCTGCTCGCACTTGATCACGTAGGAATAGCGCAAACGCACCTCGCCGCCCAGCGTCAGACGCTGCCAGCCCTTAGGTGGTTCTTCGGCGAAGTCATCGGCCTCAACCCAGATCTCGCGCGCCAATGGCACCTCGCGCTCGCCCATCTCCGGGTGATGCGGATGAAACGGCGCGGCGCGCGAAGCGCTCTGACCGTCGGCATAATTCACCAGCGTTACCTTCAACGGATTAATTACCGCCATCACCCGCGGCGCCTCGCCTTCCAGCGACTCGCGCACCGCGCCTTCCAGCACGCTCATATCAATGATGTTCTCGCTTTTGGACACACCGATACGCTGCGCGAACAGACGAATCCCGGTCGGACTATAGCCACGACGCCGCATCCCGGCCACCGTCGGCATGCGCGGATCATCCCAACCATCGACCAGACCATCGGTGACCAAGGCGTTCAACTTGCGCTTGGAGGTCAGGGCATACAGCAGTTCCAGACGCGAGAATTCGTACTGGCGCGGATGATTGCCGATGGACAAATGATCCAGCACCCAGTCATACAACGGGCGGTGATCTTCGAATTCCAGTGTGCACAGCGAGTGGGTAATTCCCTCTAGCGCATCGGAAATACAATGGGTGTAGTCGTACATTGGGTAAATGCACCACTTGTCGCCAGTGCGGTGGTGATGGGCGCGACGGATGCGGTAAATCACCGGATCGCGCAAATTGACATTACCCGAAGCCATATCGATTTTCAGGCGCAAGGTCTTGCTGCCATCAGCGAATTCGCCATTCTTCATGCGCGTGAACAAGTCGAGGTTTTCCTCGATGGCGCGCTGGCGATACGGGCTCTCGCGACCCGGCTCGGTCAAGCTGCCGCGATAAGCGCGCATTTCTTCGGCGTTGAGCTCGCACACATAGGCCAGTCCGGCCTTGATCAGCTCAAGCGCATAGCTGTACAGCGCATCGAAATAATCGGAGGCGTAGCGGACCTCGCCATCCCAGCGATAGCCCAACCACTCAACGCTCTCCAGAATCGAGCGCACATACTCGTCCGACTCTTTTTCCGGGTTGGTGTCGTCCATGCGCAAATGACAGTGCCCATGGTAGTCATCCGCCAGGCCAAAATTCAAACAGATCGATTTGGCGTGACCAATATGCAGAAAGCCATTCGGCTCAGGCGGGAAGCGCGTAACGATCGAGGTATTCCTGCCGCTGGCAAGGTCATCATCGATGATATTACGAATAAAATTACTGACAACTGCCGTGTTATTTTCCGTGCTCATGTGCTTAGCAGTGGTTGGACGTAATTTTTTATTGTACCTGATTTGTTCCAGGCCGACTTGCCCGACATTGCGCCACGCAGCAAAGTTCGACCTGGTCGCAAACCGGGGGTAGCATAAGATATGTAATACGGATAATCACAACAGAGCGACATGCCTATGACCTCGAATGAAAAGATTCCGGCCGCCCCTGACACTGCCAGCGCGACCGAACAGCCAGAGCCACAGCCAAAGCCGTCAAGCAAAAGCGCTCCGAGCGCCACCAGAGCACCGCGCAGCGCGACTCAAAGACGTAAACCGCCGGCGCCCCAGGCCGAGCATCTGGCCGAGGCGCGCGCCTTGGCTGCCAAGGAAATCGAAGCCATCAGCCAACAGCCCATGGCGCTGCAGATTGCTCATGCCCCACGCGGCAGCTCGGAAGACAGCACCACCGCGCCATTACCGGAAAACTACCCCTACAAGACACGCATGCGCCGCCCGGAGTACGAGCGGATTAAAGCCGACTTACAGATCGAACTGCTGAAGGTACAAAACTGGGTCAAGGAATCAGGTCAGCGCATCGTGATTCTGTTCGAGGGCCGTGACGCCGCCGGCAAGGGTGGGACGATCAAACGCTTCATGGAACACCTCAATCCGCGTAGCGCGCGGGTGGTGGCGCTGGAAAAGCCAACCGAAGCCGAGCGTGGCCAGTGGTATTTCCAACGCTATGTTCAGCACCTGCCGACATCGGGCGAAATGGTGTTCTTTGACCGCTCCTGGTACAACCGCACCGGGGTTGAGCGGGTGATGGGATTCTGTACTCCGAGTGAGTATCTGGAATTTCTGCGTCAAACGCCGGAATTCGAACGCATGCTGACCAATAGCGGACTACATTTATTCAAATACTGGTTTTCAGTCAGCCGTGACGAACAACTGCGCCGCTTTGTCTCGCGCCGCGATGACCCGTTAAAACACTGGAAACTCTCGCCGATCGATATTCAGTCGCTGGATAAGTGGGACGACTACACCGCGGCGAAAAAAGCCATGTTCTTCCATACCGATACCGCCGACGCGCCCTGGACGGTGATCAAGGCCGACGACAAAAAACGCGCGCGCCTCAACTGCATCCGCCACTTTCTCTGGACCCTGCCCTATCCGGGCAAAAACACCAAAGTGGTCTACCAGCCCGACGAACTGCTGACCGGCCCGGCATCGCATGTATTGGGCGAGCAGGACGATCATCTGATCGATAGTTTTTAACCCCCCCTGATGCTCGTCATCTTCACGCACCCAGAGCTCGTCATCTTCACGCGTAGCGTGGAGATCCAGGGTTTTCGCTGGCCATGCGCCAGTTCTCTAAGGACCCTCTGAACAAGTTATTTACGTCGGCGTTTGCGCAAAAAGGGCTCGAATGCAAGGCGCGCGACGCAGCGCCGTAGTAATTCTACGGCCAAGGAGCGCAACGCAGCAGGCGGGTCCTTTTTGCGCAAATCCTTCGGGGCAAGGCTTGGCGAGTGATCTGCTTTGCCGCCGCTGCAAATAACTTGTCCAGAGGGTCCCTAATGGATCCCCGCCGCTGCGCGGCGAGGATGACGGTGTATGGAATGGCGAGGATGACGGTTCATAGAATGATGGGAATATATGACGGGAGCTACCGTTCCCGACTCTCCACCGCGGTCAGAATCGCGCGCAGAATCTCGATCGGCGGCGGCGGACAACCGCGCACCAGCACATCCACTGGCAACAGTTTCGACACCCCGGAACAGGTCGCATAACCACCGCCGAAGATCCCGCCATTGAACGCGCAGTCGCCGACCGCCACCACCAGCTTGGGTGCCGGCATGGCCTCGTAGGTGCGCAGCAAGGCGGTTTCCATATGACGCGTCACCGGGCCGGTCACCAGCAGCATGTCGGCGTGACGCGGGCTGGCGACAAATTTGATTCCCAGGCCTTCCAGATTGTAATAGGCGTTATTCAGCGCCTGAATCTCCAACTCGCACCCGTTACATGAGCCCGCGTCCACCTGGCGGATCATTAACGCCTGCCCAAGGATCTTGAGAATACGCGCTTGAATCTGCGGCTCGTCGAGCGCGAGCGAGGCCTCGCACTCTGGCGGCGCCTCGCTTTTGATCCCGGATCGCGCAATTTGCTTAATGATGGTCCACATCAGAGGTCATGCCCCGAGTAACACAAATTGAAGGACTTATTGATCAGCGGAAAATCCGCCACAATATTGCCGATAATCGCGTGCTCAACGACCGGCCAGTTCTGCCAGGACGGATCGTGACAATGGCAGCGCTGAATATTGCCATGCCACAGATCAAGCGCAATCAGCACTTCGCCGCGCCAGCCCTCGACACAGCCAATACCAGAACCGTTCAGCTCGGAGAGCTCCACCGCCGGCGACGGCGTAATCGGTGGCAGGCGGTGACAAATTTCACGGATCAAGCGCAGTGACTCGCTGATTTCATCAAAGCGGATACTGACGCGCGCGCTGACATCACCCTCGTGATGCGTGGCAATGCGCACCCCGAGCTGGTTATAAGGCTGGCATGGCTGATCGACACGCAAATCATGCGACTGCGCACTGGCGCGACCCGCCATGCCGCACAGTCCCAGCTCGGCCGCCAAGTGCGGCGCGACCCGACCGGTATTCATGAAGCGATCCTGTAAACCCGCGTGCTCGTCATAGATGGCGTGTAAACGCGCCAGTTGAATTTCCAACTGATCACATTGCCGCAGCAGTAAAGCGCGCCCCGCGCGCTCCAGCGTAAACGCACTGCCACCAGGGACAATGCAGTCCATCAAAAAGCGATGGCCAAACAGCTGTTGATTCAGCCTGAGCCAGGTTTCGCGCAACATGGAAAACTGACTCAGACCAAAGGCAAAACCGGCATCATTGCCCAAAGCGCCCAGGTCGCCCAAATGATTGGCCACCCGCTCGCGCTCCAGTAATAAGGCGCGCGCCCAAGCATCCGGCTCGGCCAGCGGAATGCGCGCCGCCGACTCCAAGGCCATGGCATAGGCCCAGGCATAGGCCACGGTCGAGTCGCCGGCAATCCGTCCAGCGAGACGATAGCCTTGTAGTGGTGGCGTGTGCTCGAACAGTTTTTCCACCCCCTTGTGGGTATAACCCAGCCGTTCCTCCAGGCGCAGCACCTTTTCGCCAACCACCGAAAAGCGGAAATGCCCAGGCTCAATAATCCCGGCATGCACCGGGCCCACGGCAATCTCATGCACGCCCTCGCCCTCCACCGCGACAAAGGCATAGTCCTCGCGCGCCATAGGGGAGAAGGACTCTTGGCCCGAAAATTCGGCGCGTAGCGGAAAGTAATCACGCGGCCAAGCGCTGTGACGCAGCCATGGACGGTGATCCCCTCCGCCATCGGCCTCTAGCCCTAGCAGATCGGAAATGGCGCGCTGCATGCGCGCCGCGGCGGGAAAAATCGCGGACAGATCGGGATACCGCTCGGAGTACAAAGGCAACACCAGGCACACCAAGCCTTGCGCCACCACATAAGCAGCGCAAACCGAAAACCCGCCCTGGCGGGCGCGCGTGTCCGAGCCCCACAACGCAAGCAAGCGTCCCGCATCACTGTGGACCGCGCGCGCGGCGCCGAGCCACTGTTCAATCGTCACCTGTGCGCGCCAGATCGGCAGCGGCGCCGGCAGGCACTCAAACGGAGCGTCAATTCCACACAACATCATGCTTCAGCCTCCAATCATCAGGGCGGCTTGCTGATACCAGGCCACCAGATGTCCGGGAATATACACCCCCAGCATCAACCCCAACCCAAGATGCACAAACACCGGAATCAGCGCGGGAGGATGTTTGAGTGGCGCGGCCGTGGTTGCGCCAAACACCATGGGCAGCACTTTCTGAAACACCGCGGCAAAGGCGACCGCCAAGCCGAGCAACAACAGCGGCGTGGCCCAGGGCAGCTCGCGCATCGCGGTGGTCAGAATCAAAAATTCGCTGGCGAACACGCCAAACGGCGGCATTCCCAGAATCGCCAGACTACCAAGCATCATGCCCCAGCCCACCGAGGGGCTAGTGCTGACCAGGCCACGAATGCTATCCATGGTTTGCGTGCCCGACTGCTGCACCGCGTGCCCCACGGTGAAGAAAATGCCCGACTTGATCAAGGAATGCACCGTCATATGCAACAGGCCGGCAAAGTTGGCCACCGGGCCGCCAATGCCAAAGGCAAAGGTAATCAGCCCCATATGCTCAATCGACGAATAGGCGAACATGCGCTTGATGTCTTTTTGCCGCGACAGAAAGAACGCCGCCACCAACACCGACAACAAGCCAAAGCCGATCATCATATGTCCGGCCATGTGATTATGCAGAGCGCCATCGGCCAGCACTTTGCAACGCAACACCGCATACAGCGCCACATTGAGCAGCAGGCCGGACAGTACGGCGGAAATCGGTGTAGGACCTTCGGCGTGCGCATCGGGTAGCCAGTTGTGCAGCGGCGCCAAGCCCACCTTGGTGCCATAGCCCACCAAGAGAAATACAAAAGCCAGGGACATGATGGTCGGCTCCATCTGCCCCTTCACCTGGTTCAAATGAGTCCAGAGCAAGGCGCCGGTACCAGAACCAATCACCCGGTCCGCCGCCAGATACAGCAGAATCGTGCCGAACAAGGCCTGGGCAATGCCGACACCGCACAAAATAAAATATTTCCAGGCGGCCTCAAGACTGGCGGCGGTACGGTACACGCTGACCAACAGCACCGTGGTCAGGGTTGCCGCTTCCATTGCCACCCATAGCAATCCCATATTGTTGGTGGTCAGCGCCAACAGCATGGTGCAGGTAAACAACTGATACATACTGTGATACAGGCGCATGCGCCGTGGCGTCATTTTTCCGTGCTCACGTTCCACGCGCATATAACTGCGAGAGAACAGCGCCGTGGTCAAGGCCACAAAAGCGGTCAGGCTGACCAGAAACACATTCAGCGAATCGATAAAAAATTGCTGTTGCAGCGCGAACAACGGGCCATGGGACATCACCCGCACGGTCAAGAGCAGCGCGGCGATCAAGGTCCCCAGGCTAAACAACGCATTTAAATCCATCGCCCACAGTCGATCGCCGCAGAGCGCCAGAATCAGCGCGCCGCACAATGGAGTCGCCAGGAGCAGTAGCAAAAAGCTCATTCAATCTTCCTTCAGCGTTTCCAGATGGCTGATATCCAGGCTGTCGAAGCGTTCTCGAATCTGGAACATAAACACACCAAGAATCAAAATCCCGACCAACACATCGAGCGCAATGCCGAGTTCAACCACCATCGGCATGCCATACACCGTCGCGGTCGCGGCGAAAAACAGGCTATTTTCCATCGACAGGAAACCGATCACCTGCGGCACCGCCTTGGCGCGGGTAATCATCATCAGAAAAGACAACAACACGCAGGCCAGGGCAATTCCCAGGGTACTGCGCGCTATCGAGGCCGATAGCACCGAGATCGGCGCCGCCAGGTTGAAGGCGAAAATCACCAGCACAATACCGATGAGCATGGTGGCGGGAATATTAATCAGGGTTTCCGTATCCCAACGAATCTCCAGATGGTTAATCAGCTTGTGCAACAGGGTCGGAATCACTAAAACCTTGAGCACAAAGGTCAGCGCGGCCGAATAGTAAAGGTGTGGCTGGTGCGTCGAATAACCAATCAGCAAGGTGGCCGCCGCCAACGTGGCGCCCTGCAGGGTAAACAGGCGAATCAGCGATAAAATCCGCCGCTGCGCCAACATGGAAAACGACAGAATCAACAACACCGATGCCAGCAGGTTGATCAGTTGTCCGACTAGATTTGGCATGATCACGCCCCCAGCAGAAAGTGAACCAGCATCCCCATCACCGCAAACATGAACGCGGTCGCCAAGAACTCCGGCACGCGGAACAAACGCATTTTGGCGCTGAAGGTTTCGATCAGCGCCAAAAACGCGCCGCCGATGGCCAATTTAAATAACAAGATCGGCAGCGCCAGCGCCAGCGAGGCCAGCGAGGCGTTAGTCGCTACGCCCCAGGGGAAGAAAATCGTCAGACCAATGCAGGAATACGCCAGCAGCTTCAGACTGGCGGCCCATTCCAACAGCGCCAGATGGCGACCGGAGTATTCGAGAATCAGCGCCTCGTGAATCATGGTCAATTCAAGGTGGGTGGTGGGATTGTCCACCGGAATCCGTGCGTTTTCCGCCAGAGACACCATGGTGAACGCCACCCCGGCGAACGCCAGACTGGGATAGATGGCAAACGGCTGTAGCGTCATGATTTCCACCATCCGCGCCAGCGAAGTGGTGCGCATAATCAGCGATGAGGTAAACAACACCGTCAACAACGCCGGTTCCGCCAGAAAGCCGATCAGCATCTCGCGCCGCGCGCCAAGCGAACCAAAGGCGGTGCCAACATCCATCGCGGCCAGGGCGATAAAGGTGCGCGCAATCGCGAACAAACCAACCAGGGCGATCGCGTCGGCGGCCGAGGCCAGCGGCAAATCGGTCGACAGCATCGGGATGATCATATTCGCCAGCAACATACAGCCGAACACCATGTACGGCGCCAGTCGAAACAACGACGAGGCGTGTTCGGCCAGCACCGACTCCTTATTGAACAGCTTATGCAGCACCCGATACTGTTGCAGAAGACTGGGCGCGCGCCGATTTTGCAGCCAGGCGCGGCATTGATTCACCCAACCAATCAACAAGGGCGCCAGCAGCAAGGCCGCCGTGCCGTCTAAAGCCTGAGACACTACGGCGTAAGGAGTCATTGCGTCACCACCAGCAACAGTAACACCAAGGTCAAAAAGCTATACATCAGGTAAACCGCGATCTTGCCCTGCTGCAACCGACCCACCCCGCGCGACATCCATTCCACCAGACGCGCCAGAGGCAAATACAAACAAAACCACAGGTGGTCGCTAACGACCATGCGATAACGCGGCGCGGCATCAAATGGTGACGGCAACTGACGATCAATACGGAAAAAGGGTTCGAAGATCTGACGAATCGGATGGCCGAATCCTTCAGCGGTATCCTGCATACGCGCATTTTGCGCCGGAAACCCGCAATCCCATGGCGCGGCGCGGCGCATGCGTCCGTGATAGAAGCGCCGCACCAGGACAAACGTCAGTGCGAAGGACAGCGCCACGCCGAACAAGAAAATGATCGGACTGTAACTGGCGCGATCCACCGAAATCGGCGCCAGCAGCCAGCGGCTATTGTTCACCACCGCCGACCCCAGATCGAAAGCCGTCAGTTGGCGCACCGCCGGGCTGATTCCCTGAATCAGTTGCGTCGGCGCCAAGCCGAGCAACAGCGTTAGGCCAACCAGCCAAAGCATGCCGCCCTTTTCCAGCGCGCTGGCGTCATGGGCTTGAGTCAATTTGTCTTCGCGCGGCTGTCCCAGAAACACCACGCCAAAAAATTTCACCATGGTATAGCCGGCCAGCGCCGCGATCAGGGCGACCGCCGCCGCGAGAATCGGAATCAACATGTTCAAAAAGGTGTTCGGCAAGCCCGGGGTAAACAGAAAGCTTTGCAACAAGAGCCACTCCGCCACAAAACCGCCCAATGGCGGCAAGCCGGCGGCGGCCAGCGCGCCAATCAATGAAATCCAGGCGACCCAAGGCATAAAGCGGATCAAACCGCCAAGATGCCCAAGATTGCGCTCCCCGGTGGCGTGCAACACCGATCCGGTGCAGAGAAACAACAGGCTTTTGTACGCCGCGTGACTGGCGACATGATATAGGCAGGCGGTCAGCGCCAGCGCCGCCAGCGCCGGCATATGATAGACATGAAACAGCATAGCCAGGCCCATGCCAATCATCATCAAACCAATGTTTTCAATCGACGAATAAGCCAACAGGCGCTTCATATCCGACTGCACCGCGCTGAACACCACGCCATACAAAGCGCTAATCAGGCCCAGCGCCAACAGCAGCACGCCCCACCACCAGAGCTGCGCGCCAAGCAAGTCGAAGGTGACGCGCAGCAGACCGTAAATCGCGGTCTTCAGCATCACTCCGCTCATCAGCGCCGACACTGGCGACGGCGCGGCCGGATGCGCCTCGGGCAACCAGACGTGCAACGGCACAATCCCGGCTTTGGCGCCAAAACCAAACAGCGCAAGCAAGAAGGCCAGCGAGGCCCAGAATGGGGATAGATGTTGCGCGCGCATACTGGCGAAGCTGTAGTCGCCGCCATGCATCTGCAGCACACCAAAGCACAACAGAATGGCAATCGCGCCCACATGCGCCATCAGCAAATACAGGTAACCGGCACGCCGGATTTCGTCAATCCGATGATTGGTGGTGACCAGGAAAAATGACGACAACGCCATGGTTTCCCACATCACCATAAACACATACGCATCGTCAGCCAGCAAGACCAAGGCCATGCTGGCCAAGAAAATATGATATTCCAGGCACATCAGCCCGGGCGGAGTTCCTTCCCCCTTACGAAAATAACCGGCGGAAAACAAAGAAACACCGACCGACACCGCAGACAAAATCAACAGGAACAAAGCCGAAAGGGAGTCAAGGCGCAGATGAAACGGCAAACCGGGCAGGCCCAGCGGCAGCACGGCAACTTCAGTCGGGCCGGTCAGCGCCGAGCCGGCGGCCAGGCACAAACCCAAGGCAAACAACGCCCCCAGCGGAAACAGCACCTTCGCCACCAAGGTAAAGCGCTGCCAGGCAAACACCCCGAGCACACCGAGCAGCAGCCAGCCCGCCAGCAACAGCAAGATCCAATCCAATGCCAGGAGACCCAGTCCCCAATTGACAAGTTGCATATGGTTTCTACTTATCTCCGACATCGCAATGTCGGAATAATTACTCAGCAAGGCCGCGCCGCGGTCTCCTCAGTATAGATGAGCCCGCGCCCACGACCTGCGATTGTTTGATCATTAACTTAGCCATTAATGCAATTCATATGATAATACTATTCACATGCGATGTGGTGATTTAGAGAAATACTTTGAGGAAGACACCGCGTCGGAGACCCCCTTGGGCGGATCCGACCGGCCGCGTTACTTGTCTTCGCCTCCTGGCGTTTTACCGATACGACTTTTGGTCGCGTATTCAACGCCATGGCGTTCAAGATAGTCGCGAATCAATTGGCGCACGACCTGCGAGGTCGTGAGATCTTGCGCGGAGCATAACTCCTCGAAGGCTTGTTTCTTGGTCGGATCGATCAAGATCGTCAGACGTGCGGTTTTGTTTTCCATATCCCTATATCGCGCTTGACTGGTAATACACACATTATATGTGTAGTGGCCGCACATTTCAGCTTTGCTTAACGCACGCACCGCCCGTTAGGCCGATTCCGGGCCGCAAGCAAGCCCGGCACCTATGCTAGAATTCGGTTTTTGACGACACAAGGATCCCCCTCGATGAAAAAGCTGGTCGTATTACTCGCTTTGCTTCCGAGCCTGGCGTTTGCCGCTCCGATCGTCGATTTGGTGACCAACCGCGGCACCATCGAAATTACGCTGGATCAGGCGCATGCGCCCAAGACCGTAGCGAATTTTCTGGCTTACGTAAAAGCCAATCACTACAACGGCACGATTTTTCACCGAGTGATTGATGGCTTTATGATTCAGGGCGGCGGATTCGATCGCCAAATGACCGAGCGCCAAACCCGCGCGCCGATCACCAATGAAGCCGACAACGGACTAAAGAACAATCTGGGCACCATCGCCATGGCGCGCACCTCGGACCCGCACTCGGCCACCGCGCAATTCTTCATCAATGTCGCCAATAACGATTCACTGAATTTCCGCGCGCGCACCCAGGACGACTGGGGTTACGCGGTATTCGGCAAGGTCACGCAAGGCATGGATGTGGTGATGCGCATCGCCAAGAGCCAAACCGGCGAAGTGAACGGGATGACGGACGTACCGCTGCAGCCGGTCGTCATTATCAAAGCCACTATCAAGAATTAACTCTAGCTTCTCAAGCTATTCATCTCATCAAGGACGACGCAACATGATCAAATTGACCACAAATTATGGCGATATCGTATTGGAAATGTTTAACGAACAAGCTCCAATTACCGTTGCCAACTTTGAGCAATACGTTAAGGACGGTCATTACGACGGTACGATTTTCCATCGCGTGATCAATGGCTTCATGATCCAGGGCGGTGGCTTTACCGCGGACATGGAACAAAAAGAAACCCGCGATCCGATCAGCAATGAGGCCAACAATGGCCTGTCGAACAAGAATTACACGGTAGCCATGGCGCGCACCATGGACCCACATTCGGCGTCGGCGCAGTTTTTCATCAATGTCGCTGATAACAATTTTCTGGACCACACCTCGGCCAGCGCCCAAGGCTGGGGCTATGCGGTATTTGCCCAAGTGGTTGATGGCAAGGATGTCGTGGATCGCATCAAGACCGTACTGACCGGCCGTAACGGCCCGCATCAGGATGTGCCGAAAGAGCCGGTCACCCTCGAAAAAGCTGAAATCATCGAAACCGCTTAATTAACGGCTCAGCGCGCGGGCCAATGAGCTCGCGCGCGCCCTCTTCATCCCCGCGCCGAGACCACCATGGCCATCCATCTGATTTCCGACCTGCATTTAGCACCGGACACCCCCGAACTCAATCGCCTGTTCCAGACCACGCTGGAGAGCTGGAGCGGCAAAATTGATGCCTTGTACATTCTGGGCGACCTGTTCGAATACTGGGTCGGCGACGACGACGACACCGCGTCTAATTGCGCCACCATTGAAGTACTGCGCGCTTTCTCGCGTCAGACCCCGCTCTACATCATGCACGGCAACCGCGACTTTTTGCTTGGCGCGCAATTCGCCGAACACAGCGGCGCCACCCTGCTCCCCGACCCACACTTACTGACCGTCGGAGAACAGCGCTATTTATTGAGCCATGGCGACGCGTTGTGCACTGACGATCTGGCCTATCAGCAATTTCGCGTCGTGAGCCGACAACGCGCTTGGCAACAAGCCATGCTGGCGCGCCCGCTGGCGGAAAGACACGCCATCGCGCGCATGGCGCGGCAAGACAGCGAAGCCAATAAACACAACACCGGGATCAATCCGATTTCCGACGTCACCGACAGTGCCGTGCACGCGCTATTGGAACAATACGCTTGGCCTTGCCTGATTCATGGCCACACCCACCGCCCGGCCCAGCATCACGTGGAGCACAACGGACACCAGAGCCAACGCTGGGTGATCACCGACTGGCACGAGCAACAGGGCGGCTATCTGCGCCTGGAAGACGGAACCGTCAGCGCGCATCCGCTTGGCGGCTGTCAGGCCTAGTTTTGGCTGGTCATCCTCGGCGTAGCCGGGGATCCATACATGGACGCCCCCGTTTTGCCAAGCAACCAAATTGCGATGGGTTGAAGGAAGATTGCAGCCATACATCCGGACTTTCTACGAGGCCGTCGCCTCTGTCCCAAATGG
>Ga0302156_10001655_pt1 | contig 19347 bp, 21 predicted proteins | sample I_Bog_N3_2_FD_193503 | JGI IMG/M metagenome (GOLD analysis project Ga0302156, IMG submission 193503) | Peat permafrost microbial communities from Stordalen Mire near Abisko, Sweden - I_Bog_N3_2 | ecosystem: Environmental > Terrestrial > Soil > Wetlands > Peat | place: Sweden: Abisko, Stordalen... | reverse complement strand
CCCACCCTCGCGACGTTTTTGTTTTTGTGGCTAGGGTGGGATCGCACAAACCTCAACCGGCAGGTTCTTCCGGCTCCCGATCCTTGTTCCCTGTTCCCTGATCCCTGTTCCCTGCATTTCTCATCAGCGGGAACAGAATCACATCCCGAATCGACTTCGAGCCGGTCAGCAGCATCACGAGCCGGTCTACGCCGATGCCTTCGCCGCCGGTGGGGGGCAGGCCGTAGGCCAGGGCGCGTACATAATCCTCGTCCATCTGGTGGGCCTCGTCGTCGCCGCCGGCACGCTGGGCGAGTTGCTCGGCAAAGCGCTTGTGCTGCTCGACGGGGTCGTTCAACTCGCTGAATGCGTTGCCCAGCTCGAAGCCGCCGCAGAAGAACTCGAAACGCTCGACGTGGTCTGGATCATCCGGCTTCTGCTTTGAGAGCGGAGAGACAATGGTCGGATAGTCGTAAATGATTGTGGGCTGGACGAGGTTGGGTTCGACGATGGCCTCAAAGAGTTGGTAAATTACCTTTCCCAAGGGGACCGCCGTATCCAATGCCTCCATAGCATCCCCAAAGGCTAGGCGCGCTCGAATGACCCTTAACTTCCATTGACTAGTCGCGGCACTCTCACCGGCCGGTTCAATTTCGACTTCAGATTCTAAAGCCTCAGACTCGCTGTTAACGGTTGCAAACGCGGACTGGAGTATGTCGCTTGCCGTGGCGAGGTGCTCCCGAAGATCCTCGGATGCCTCAAACTGTTCAATGCTTGGTGCGGGACCAGAATCCTCCGGCCAGTACTTGATAAGAGCCTCCCGCATCCTCAGCCTCGTCCACTTGCCGAAATCAATTGGATTACCTAACGGATCGAGTCTCGGAATAGGATTGCCGTTTTCGTCCTTTTTACCGGAAGGTAGGATGGTTGTCCCATTCACTTCGACCGCAACAGACCTCATCAGCTCCTCGGTCAGGTCCATCAGGTCGTGGTAGTTGGCGTAGGCCTGATAAAACTCCAGCATGGTGAACTCGGGGTTGTGCTGGGTGCTCACGCCCTCGTTGCGGAAGTTGCGGTTAATCTCGTAGACGCGGTCAAGCCCGCCCACCACCAGGCGCTTGAGATACAGCTCCGGCGCAATGCGCAAAAACAAATCCATATCGAGCGCGTTGTGGTGCGTGGTGAAGGGCCGCGCCGCCGCGCCGCCGGCCACCTGCTGCATCATCGGCGTTTCCACTTCAAGGTAGCCGCGCTCGTCGAAGAAGCGCCGCATCGCCTTGAGCACCTTGGCGCGCTTCACAAAAACTTCCCGGGCTTCGAGGTTGGTGAAGAGATCCACATAGCGCTGGCGGTAGCGCAGCTCCACGTCGGCCAGCCCGTGAAACTTCTCGGGCAGCGCCAGCATGGCCTTGGCCAGAAACGTCAGTTGCTCGACATGGATGGTCAGTTCGCCGGTGCGGGTGCGAAAGAGGTAGCCCGATGCCCCGATGTGGTCGCCCATATCGAGCAGCTTGTAGAGCGCAAAGCCCTGCTCACCGACCGCGTCGAGACGGACGTAGATTTGCAAGCGCTGGCCGCCCTGCTGGAGGGTGGCAAACCCGGCCTTGCCCTGCGCGCGGATCGTGATGATGCGCCCCGCTACAGCCACCGTCACCCGATTGGCTTCAAGCGCTTCGGCGGTCGCCTCGCCCCACTGCGCCCGCACCTCGGGAATGGTGACGGCACACTCGTCCTGCGTAGCCGGGAAGCGGTTGGGATAAGCCTGCTGCCCCAGCTTCTCGATTTCCACTAATTTTGACTTGCGCAGATCGAAGAGATTGCGCTCAAACTCCGAATCGAACACGTTGATTCCTTTGCGGATGAACTCGGTCCCAGGTCCAACTGCCAGTATATCGTTCGGCGTGTGGCGGCCGGGCGGAACGGGCTCGGCGCGTTGATGCATCCTTCACGATTTTTGGGAAAGGCCTGCCTTGTGTCAGGGCACGGCTTTGCAGGCTGCGGAAAAACTCTTAATAAACCCAGCTTTGCATCAGGGCACGACTTCAGTCGTGCCGTAACTGGCCACTTTAGATTCCGGCTTTAGCCGCTGCGGAATTGTAAATAGCTGAAAACAAATACCACAGGGGCTAAAGCCCGACACCTTCTTGTTGTCTCTTCGGCACGGCTAAAGTCGTGCCCTGATACAAAGCGTCTCCTGTGCAAAGCTTTTCAGCCGCCTCTTTAACCCCTGACAGAATGCGCCGCGCAAGAGAAGCTCTCTTACAGAGTCTCCACAAAAATGGCAAGACTGAAACGTTTGATCTGGAGTCTAATGATGCAGGAGAATCAATATGAAGCCAAGACTTAGTGCATTTTTTCTCTGTGCATCTCTCGCCCTTGCTGTTCAGGCTCGCGCCACGGTCCTGCCGGATGCCTGCGGCGACGACAAGATCAAGTTCGACGTGGCTACAAAAAATCATCCGCCCGCGCCCGCCCCACCGGCAGACGGCAAGGCACAGATCGTGTTGATCGAAAACGAAAACCACATGATCGGCCCCTTCATGACCGCAACCGTCCGCTTCGGCATGGATGGAGCCTGGGTGGGCGCCAACAACAACAATTCCTACTTTGTATTGCCGGTGGACCCCGGCGTCCATCACCTCTGCGTCAGCTGGCAATCGGCTCTGCCCATGCTCAAAAAGAGCATCGACGTGGCCAGCTTCACGGCCGAGCCGGGCAAGGTCTACTACTTCGCGGCCACGGTCAAGGTCACTCCCACCGGCGACAACAACGCCACCTACGACTTCTCTCTTGCCCCGCTGGATGACGACGAAGGCAAGTACAGGGTGAAGGCCTGGAAGCTGGCCACCGCAACGCCCAAATAGGCGCGCCGCTCCCATTTCGCGTCGAGGGGCATCAATCGTAGATAATCACGAAGGATGCCCTTCAACAACCCCATACCGGAGTCGAAGCCGCCCGCGGAGGGCTCCAGCGGGCTTCGTGGCTATATCGAGGCGGAAAAGCTGCTCCAACTCGCCTTTGTGCTGCCGGGGGCGGTGGCCATCTTCGGAGGTGCGGGCTGGTGGGCGGATAACCGGCTGCATCAGCACTGGATGGCAATCACGGGAATTGTCTTTGGAAGCGTCGCCGGGCTGTTTTACGTGATCCAGCAGGCAATCGCCACCGAGAGAAATTCCCGCAAGAAAGAGCCGATCCAAAACGGGACCGAAGAGAAAGCACCAGACCACTCACGATGAGCCAGCCAACCCACCCGATTGTTGACCTTACCAATGAGGATCTGGACGCAATGCTCAAGCGAGCCTTGCGCAACACGCTGATTCTAGGCACGATCTCCGCCCTGGCGGTGCTGATTGGCGGAGGATGGCGCAACGGCGCCATGCTCGCAACCGGCATGTTGATTTCGGCGGCCAGCATCCTGGAGTGGCAGCGTCTTGTCCGTGTCATCAATGCCAGATTGGACAACCAAAAGACTCCCGCCAGCGCTCCCGTGGTGGTTATCTTCTTTGTGCTCAGGCTCACGGTTTTCGCAGGGGCCATCTATGGTAGCCTAAAGTGTTTCCATGGTTCGGTTGTAGCGCTTCTCTTCGGCCTGAGTTTGGCGGTGTTGGCGATTGGCTGGGAGGCGATTGGGCTGCTGCGCAACTGATTTCGGCAATCCGCCCGATCGAGCCGGAACGGACAAAACTGAATCAGGCTCCGCAGCATTCGGTCTGCTGCCAGGAGTCGGAAAGAACCGAGTTTTCATGCCGGAATCTTTTGTACTTGTGAAGTTGCTGAACGCCCTGTTGATGGGCATAGAGGTCAAGGCTTTTCAGTCCGTCGGCGTTTCACCGGCCATGGCCGCCGAAAAAGCCATGGGGCTCAATCAGGCGCTGGGGCTGGAGTTGCTGGTGGCAGCCGGACTCATTGCCTGCTTCATCCTTGTCCGTGCGACCTTGTCGGTGGAGAAGCCCAATCCGGCGCAGGGAATTGCCGAAGCCATTCACGAATTCGTTGGCGGTCAGGCGGAGCAGGTGATTGGCCACGGCTACCAGCGTTATCAGGCTTATGTAACCTGCATCTTTCTTTTTGTTCTGGTCTGCAATTTGAGCGGGCTGATACCCGGCATCACGGCTCCTACCACCTCGATCATGGTGACCTTGGGCCTTGCCATCCCCACCTTCTTCTTTTACAACTTCCATGGCATTCGCGAACAAGGGCCTATCGGCTATCTCAAGCACTTCGCCGGGCCGGTCTGGTGGATGGCCTGGTTGATCTTTCCCATCGAGATCTTTTCCGATGTCATTCGCATCATGTCGCTCAGCGTTCGTCTTTATGCCAATATGTTCGCCGGCGATCTGGTGAACCTGGTCTTTTTCTCGCTGGTTCCAATCGTCATTCCGGTGATCTTCCTGGGACTGCACATCTTCGTCTCGCTCATTCAGGCGTTTGTGTTCATGCTTTTGACCATGATTTATCTCTCTTTGGCGGTATCGCACGAGCACTAAGACGCAGGTCCTTCGGCTGCGGCCGCTGCGGCGGCCTCCGCTCAGGATGACAGAAAAAGAGATTCCGCCGGAGAGCGCTTCCGCTCCGGGCCAACGGTAGGCTGCAAGCGTGAGGGGGCCAGCACGGTGAGCCTCAACCACCCACTGGCGGCCAATTTCAGAGAAGCAGGAGAACTATGCGGAAACTTCAATATTTGTTTACGGCCCTGTCGGCGCTTTGCTTCGCCGTTCCGGCCTTTGCGGACGGCGGCACAGCCGCAGTCAGTCTGGTGCCGATTGGCGCTGGTTTGGGTATGGGTTTGGCGGCCGGCTTGTGCGGCTTGGGGCAGGGACGCGCCGTAGGCTCGGCCGTTGAGGCTGTGGCGCGCAATCCAGGGGCGCGTCCAGCTATCTTTACCTTCCTCGTTCTCGGTCTGGCACTGATCGAGTCCCTCACGCTGTTCACCTTGGTCATTGTCTTCGCCAAGATGTAATCGGAGCAGTAACCCGACAGACAGAGCGGCCCTGCCCCATTCGGGCTGGGGCCGCTTTCACTTTAGGTGGAAACCCGGTCTACCGCCCAGCCTCGGTCGAACTCGCCGGTTTTGCGCGCAACATGCGAATGGCCTCCTGGTAGCCCAATCCCCCCGGCAGCGGCGAATACTGGCTCATCTCTTCCGCGGTATCGATGCTCCTGGTCTTGAACAGGATGCGCAGGTTCATCTTCATCTGGAAGCGCGCGATCCGCCATTGGCGACCGCCCATGTCTGCCTGCTCGATCACGATCCATCCGCCCTTGTCCAGCTTCCCCAGGATTCCCCATCCGTAGTCTGTGTCCTCTTGTAGATGGCCCTCCAGCCGCGTCACGCGCTCCTGTGCGGCGTCAATCCAGAGTTCGCCGGTCATTGCTTTCAGAGCCTCGGTTTCCAGGTCGGGAGGGCTGAAATTCGGGTTGGGGCGAAAGCTGAACTTCTCCACCCTGCCTGTAGGCCCTGCTCCAGCACCCACGTATTGGTAGAGGTATGCATCCGGCAACATGCGCAGCAGTTTCAGCACAATCCCCAGATCGCCCTCCTCGTTCTGCTTGCGGTGCCGCTGCCGGCTGGCATCGTTGAGCAGCGCATCCAGCCGCGCCTCCTCCGCCTGCTCGTCAGCCTGACTTAGAGGCTTGTCGAAGAGCGACACCAGGCGGGCCACGTCGCCATCGCGCGTCTCAATGATCTCTTTGGTCGAGGTGAGCCGCGGGCTGGTCTTGTGCAGCCTGTAGCGCATGGGATGGCTCGAATCCTGGGCCAAGCGCAATTCGGTGGCAAGAGCCCGCGCCACCAACGCCTGCGCCTCAGCGGGCGCTAGAGCGGATTGAATAGCCAGCGCGGACTGCCCGGCAGAAATAAAAGGAGCCAGGACAGGCCAAAGCAGCATAAGGAAGAGGGGGGAAAGCCTGCGCACACGGATAAGTCTAGTGGGGCACTGGCCCTCCCGTCGAGTCTCGCTTCGCGGCATAAGGTGTTAGACGCGAGAGTACTCATCCCGTTTCTTAACAGGCTGCGGATTGAAGCAATGCGGCCCAGTTGCGTATAGTTCGGGCAGGGCCTTGTTCTGGCCCACGGAAGGAACCAGACCATGGCAGTGGAGAATGCTCCTGCGCGCATCGGCAAGACCGTCGTGATTTTCGGCGAATTGAAGGGTAGTGAAGACTTGATTTTGGATGGGCGCGTGGAGGGGACCGTCAACCTTTCCGAGAGCCGGCTGACCATCGGCCCCAATGCAACTATTGTGGCTGACATCTCCGCCAAAGACGTGCTGATCATGGGCCAGGTCAAGGGCAATGTGCTGGCCAGCGGCCGCGTGGAACTGCGTGCCGGCTGTAGTGTGGATGGCGATATTTGCGCGCTCCGCTTGGTCGTGGAGGACAATGCGGTGTTCCGGGGCAAGGTGGATTTGACGCAGACCGTTGTGAAGGCCGCCGATGTTCCCCATTCCGGCGGAAACTATTGACACGACGCTCGGTTCCGGGCTGCCAGGCAGTCATCTGTTTGACCGCAAGGGGGTTTCGAGTTGCTTAGGGGTTGGTTCAGCAAGAAGCAGGTCAGCGGTCCTCCGACTGCGCCCACGGGCTTTACCGGGCCTAAAGTGCCGCGCCATTCCGGGGGATGGGCGGCGCTGCGCAAGCGCCTCCAGACTGAGTCCGGCCTGCACATCATCGACACCGGCTATACCTCGCCGGCCAATATCAACTATCTCACCGGGCTCGGCCATAGCGTGTTCACGGCCGACCCGGTTCAGGCAGCTTGCACCGGCAACTGGCTAAGCGGCATGTATGAGGACGGCAATCCGGTTTGGAACATAGGCGGCTTTCTTGAGCAGGCCTTCAATTTTTCCGGACGCACTTTTGACGTGGTGCTGCTGTGGACGGCGCTCGACTACCTGCCCGAACCGCTGGTTGCCCCCGTGGTTGTGCATCTGTTTTCGGCCATGAATCCAGGCGGGCAGGTACTTGCTCTCTTCCACACCCGGACCAGCGGCGAAGAGAGCGTGTACTGCCGCTATCACGTCACCGCCGGCGACGATGTCGAGGTGCAATTGGCACAGCCGTTTCCCATCCAGCGCGCCTTTACCAACCGAAGCATCGAGCGCCTGTTTGACGGCTGGTCGGGCCACAAGCAGTTTCTCGCCAAGGACAGCGTCTCCGAGGTCATCATGACGCGCTAGGGCCTGCGCGTTGCGGGTATCCCGCCCGGCCCTAGATTTTCACAGGAGGAAAGATGAATTCATCGACAGGAACGAGGATTACCTGGCTGGGTCACTCGACTGTGCTGATCCAGACAGCCAAGGGAACTAACATCCTGATCGACCCGTTCATTGCGCAGAATCCAAAATACCCGAAGGGTTTTGTATTGCCGGAGAAGATTCATTTCATTTTGCTAACTCACGGCCATGGGGACCATATCTCGGATGCCGTCCCAGTCACCGCCAAACATGACTCCACGGTGGTGGCGGTTTATGAGTTGGCCGCCTATCTCGCGGGCAAGGGAGTTCCCAAGACGATCGGGATGAATCTGGGCGGAACGGTGCAGCTTGAAGACGTGGCGGCCACCATGGTCGATGCCAAACACTCCGCTGGCGCGCAGGATGAAAGTGGAACTCACTATGTGGGCGTCGCGGCTGGGTTTGTGCTTTCCATTGCCGATGGTCCGGTTCTATATCATGCCGGAGATACTGCGGTCTTCGGCGATATGAAGCTCATTGGCGAGTTATATCGGCCCAAGGTGTCCATGCTTCCCATTGGTGGACACTTCACGATGGGGCCGAGGGAAGCGGCGCTGGCCGCGCGGTTGCTCGATGTGGAGATCGTGCTTCCGCTGCACTGGGGCACGTTTCCGATATTGACGGGCACACCGCAGCAGTTGATTGCGCTGGTCGATGGCGGGGTGCAAGTTGTGGAATGGACCCCGGGGGAAACCTATCCACTCTGATTGAAGTTAGGGCAAGGTGGAGAAAAAGGCTGGCTTGGGGCTCAGCACTTCCCTTTTCTGGATTTCGGTTATTTTGCAATCGCCGATTTCTTCTGCTCTGCCCAGCGCCGCTGGACGGCCTCGGCAATGCTCTTGCGTCCTTCAAGGGAACTATTTCTTTTCTTTTTGACAACGACAGGTTTCTTGCCTTGGGCTGCGGTCGCAGTCTTCTTGGGCTTGGCTGCGGCTACGCCGCCGGCCAGCATGGAGCGCGCATGTTGAAGCTGGGCGATTTCCCGATCGATCTGTGCCAGAATCTCTGAAAATCCCACGGATCCTCCTGTCAGGTCTGTGCAAATGGCCCAAATTCTCATTGTGCCTAAGTGAAAAAAACGCGCGCACGTCAACCACTCATCCTTGCAACACAATACCCACTCGAGACTCTTTTACAAACAAGAAACACGAAATGATACCGGAAACGATCCATGCTTGCCGCTGAGCTCCTGTATTTTACGGAGGAGGCCGAGAGCAGAAAGATTCCGAAGCTATGCGGCATCTAAGGTGGATGCGAGAAAATCCCTGCAAGACTCAATCGGATCGATCAGAATTCCCGCATGAGCTACGGCCACCTTCCATGGGGGCTTGATTGCCCAGTTAACTCCCTGGCCCGGCACAAATTGGCCACCTGCCGAGACGCCTCAGAGAGAATGAGGCGCCTTGGGTATAGGCGGCGATTGTCCAGACGGAGGAGCGGCAGGCGGATTTCCGGAAATGTTCTGGCTGCCGAGGCGCAGGGTGGCTGGCGCTTCGGCAGCGCGATAATTGCGCAGGTCGCGCAGTATTTCCTGCTTCTCGCGGGCGTATTGGCCAGCCAATCTGGTGAGGGCATAGGTGATAATGTCGCTGTGATGCAGGTCAGACACGGAGGGATCACGGCGCATGTTGACCCACAAGCGGTGCACCAACTGGACGTCGTCGGGACTCAAGGCGGGTGCGTGAGGACCGATGTAAAACACCTTGACCTCGCCGCCGGCGCCGATGATATAGAGGTTAAATTGGCGCTTGGGCGCGGGCAGGGCCTCCCACGCCTGACCCATATGAAATGCCTGATCTTCGGGGGTCATCCTGGTTGAAGCACCGGAAACTACCGTGTCCATCTCCAGCGAGTTTGCGCCCTGCGCCAGCGCGGCGAAGACGTCGCCGGCGGGAACAACAAGCAGCGAGACCTTCTTGCCAAAGCTCTCGGCGACCGAGACGGCCTTGGTGAAGAGCATCTGTTCGTGCTCGCTGAAACTTTGATCCTCGGCGCTCAAGTACTCCGGCCCGCCCACGCCCATCATGCGCACACTGATGACAACAACATCCTGCTCTTCTGTGCTGGTGCGTGAGAGCGCCCATTTCAATGCAATGGGATTGGCGGCGTCGCGCATGCTCACCATCAAGCCTCCGGGACGGATGGCAGCGGATTCCCGGCTCACTGTGTCCTGGTGTTCGAGCTGGAACTGATCCTTCATCTGCCGCGCGGTCAGCGCGTGCTTGCGCAGGTTCTGGCGTTCCGAGATCGAGAAAATGACGAAGAACGCGGCCGCAAATGCAATGCCGCTCACCGTGGCCACCGACTTGGTGAACAGGTTGACCACTGCCACTGAGAGCAGCACTAGAAAAACAGAGATCAGGCCAAGCGGAACCTCGAACTTGCCGATGCGCAGATTCGGAGGCACCTTCCAGCCGCGTTCTCCGTGATACTTCCAGCGCAGCACCAGCATGGCCAGGCTGTTGAAGGTGAACGACCAGATCACGCCGAAGGCGTAAGCCTCGCCCAGGGTGATGATATTGCCCCTGGTGACGATGATGGTGACCATCTGCAGGATGAAGACCAGATTGACGATGCGATGGCTGGTGCCAAACTTGGGGTGCGGCTTGCGGAACCAGTCGGTCAGCACTCCGTCTTCGGCCACACGCATCAGCACGCCGGTCGAGCCGATCATCGATGTATTGATAGCGCCGGAGAGGATGAGGAATCCGACCAGCACCACGAAAATGCGGAATGCGATCCGCCAGAACATCGGCCCCACCATATACATAGCCAGTCCGGCGATCAGGTTGTCCTGGTAGATGTGGGTCCGTTCCCATGTGGGGATGAGCATGGAGGCCAGCAGCGTGGCGCCGCCGGTAAAGATGAGGCTGTAGATGGCGATGACGATTGCCGCGCGCTTGAGGTTCTTGAGCTTGGGATGCTCAATCTCGCGGTTTACCTGCGCCAGGCTCTCCTCTCCGCTCATGGCCAGCACGGAGTGGCCGAAGGCCATCAGAATCCCGAACAGCCCGAACAGTGGCACCAGCGGCGTTCCCTTGAGGAATCCCAGCGCATCGTCGCTGAATTTGAGATTTGACGCTGTTGGCGGCGGAGGAAGGTGAACGCCCCGCACCATGACGGAAAAAACGCCCCACAGCAGCAGAATCACCACCATCACAGTGGTGATCTGCATGACGCGCAGTGCTTTGCCGCTGGACTCTTCGATCCCCTTGATGTTCTGCCACCAGTAATAGATGGTGACCACGGCCGCAAATACCGCGGACGTGTAGTTCATGTCGAACTGGAAGGGGTGGCCTTGCGGATCCATCAGAGCCGGTGGGAGCCAGTGGCTGGTGTTGGCTACGACCATCAACTCGTTCATCAAGCCTGTAATGTATTGCCCGGCCGAAACGCCTGAAATTGGACCCGTAAGAATGTAATCGAACATCAATGCGGAAACGCTCAGCTTGGCAAAGGTGCCGCCCAGGGCCTCTTTGACCACGCGGTATACGCCGCCGCGGGTAAACATCGAACAGCTCTCGACGTAGACCGCGCGCACCGCAAAGCTGAACAGCATGATGCCGAGAATGAACCACGGCGCGGCCGCGCCTACCGCCTCTTCGGCGATGCCGCCGGCATAAAAAGCCGACGAACCCAAATCGCAGAGAACAATGGCCGCGGCCCGCCAAAAGGAGATGAACGTGAGCATCACTGACGATGCCACGATGAGGCGAACACGGTTTGAAGGTGGGGCTACGATCGTTCTGCTAGATGCCATCGCGTGGGTGCCGGCGGAGCAGCCGGCTTTCTGGAGTCGAGAGAGAGCAATCTTCGCCCGCCCTGCGGTGAGTGTATGTCCAAATCAATTCGGAGTCAATGAAAATTGAAATTGCCGCGAAAATGGGGCAGAACTATGGCCGGAAAAGGCTACTTTTCGTCTTTGCCGAAAAGTTCTTTTCCATCTTCAACGAAGCTGATAAGCACGACTATACTCGAGCCTGCAAGGCCGGCAAAGAACATCACTTCGAGGACGCGCATGGCGAATATGGCAAGCAGCATAGAAACGATTGTAGCCTGTTTTCCGGTCGGTGGAGCAGCGATTTCCTTGCCGTCTTTGGAAGAAGGAGAGCGGCGGCCAGGATTTTGAAACCGCCTCTGGCGGAGATCCACACAAGCCCGCCGACCAAAAGGGCGCACCTTCAGGAGCTTACCTTAAGCGCAGCCGAGCGGCGGCGCGAGCTGCTGCCAGGTCTCCGACCGCTCGTCAATGCGCGAGGATTGAGTGCCCCACGTGGGAGCCTGGGGCACCCACCCTTGTTGATCCATTAAAATGTGGTTCGCTCGTCTCTTCAAAACCAGTGGAAAGCCTATCGGACCCAAATGGACCCAAGTTCCGTATTGGCCGGAACTTGGCAGCAAGCTAATTAACTTATATTGCTGGATTGAATGGTCGGGGAGAGAGGATTTGAACCTCCGACCCCCTGGTCCCGAACCAGGTGCTCTACCAGGCTGAGCCACTCCCCGAACATGGGTTGCAGGAGCGTATCGACGGGGCGCGGCCTGGCGCGTTTTCCCCTTGATTGCGCTTGAACAAGTGTACCAGAACAAAGGCTTCCGCAGGGCCATCAGAACTGACCCAGACGCGCCCGCACTACCTCCGGCTTGTCGTAAAAGCACAGGCCACGGTCGTTTTCGTCGCCATTCCACAGCCGCAGCGGCTTCCAGGCGCCGTTTTCATACGTGCCCTGTTCGGCAGAAATTATCTCGCTGCGAATCCAGGGCAGCTTGCCGGCAAGATGGAAGCTGACGCTGGCGTCCACGCCGGTCACCAGGAACTCATTCGGCCCCAACTGCGCCACCAGAGCTGCTCCGTGCGCATCTTTGGTTCCCGGCGCGCGCCGCCCATCGGGCTGCGGATACCCATAGGCGACCGTTACCTGCCATTTGCCAAAGTCCAGTTCCTGCGCAGTTTGCCCCGGCTCTTCCACCGCGGTCTTCAGTTTGCCGTCAAACTCCAGTTGAGCAATCTCGCGGCTCATCGGAGCGATCAGGGCAAAGTTGCTGGCATGAGCTTTCCATGGTTGATCGCCAAGAATGTTCCATCCTGTCCGGTCCACGCCGAACGGCGAAAAGCCGATGGCCCCATCGCCGAGAGCATAGAAGAAGAACTTCGCAAAGCTGTCGTCGCGGCCGGTTTCGGGAATCCACAATGGATTGTCGGGGCGGCTGTAAGTCCGCATCGTCTCCTGGTAGAACGGGGAGTCGTTGGTGTAGATGTCCGGGCCGATCATGTCGATGGCAGGCGCCAAAGTCTTCCACAAGCCAATGAACTTCTGCACCGCACCACCGCTGGGGTAGCCGATACCTGGCGTGTCCAGTTGCCTTTGCGACAACTCCGCCGCCGGATAGTCGAGCCAGACATTGATGTAGAGCGGGATCGCGAACTCCGCCTTGCCCGCCGCGGCAATTTCTTCGATGTACTTTGCCTGGCGATAGACCTGGAAGGTCTCGTCGGCCTCGGAGCCGAAGACCTGGCCCCAGGTTCCCGGCTGCTTGTGGGTGGCAGCCAACAGGTCATCAGGAACCGCTCCGGCAAACTCCTGGTTCGCCTCAGCGGAGTTGTCGCGCACGCTTCCGACGTTGCCAGACTCGTTTTCCACTTGAATCATCAGAACCGTGTGCTGCTCATTGTCGATCTGCTTCAGATGGCGCATGAGGGCCAAGAACGCAGCCTTGTCCGCCTCAAGATTGTTGCGCGATATAGGAGACAGCACATCGATCGGCTCGCCGTCAGGCCGGATGGTGCGCGGGAATCGCTTCGGATCGCTCTTTACCCACCCAGGTACGTAGTGCATGTTGCCGTTCTTCCACGTGCCGAACCACAGCAATATGACGTGCAGGTTGTGCGCGCGGGCACCCTCCACGATCTGATCCACGCTGGCGAAGTCGAAATGGCCCTGCTGTGGCTCTAGCTGCTCCCAATAGACCGGCGTTGCCACAGTATTGGCGTGGAGCAACGCCATCGACTCCCAAACCTGCGGCAGTTCGCTGGGCCAGGCGCTGGAGTTATGAATTTGCCCGCCGAGTATCAGGTATGGGCGACCCTCAACCATCAGGGCGTAGCGGCCGTCCTTTTGAACAATCTTTGGAGCCTCGACGGCCAAGGCAAGGGGAAGAAAAGTGACGGCGACGAGAGTGGCGGCAAGGACGGAAAACCGCGTACGGATCGTAAAGCGCATGGAAATATCACCCCACAGCAATGTAATCGTATACATCGCGTTGCGCAAGCCCGATAGCCTGGCGCTGTATTGCCGCCTTCACTCACAAACCGCAACCCTGCTCACTGCCTCATCCATCCGCGCCAGCGCCTCCGCAGGCAGCTTCACCCCCACCGCGCGGATATTGTCCGCAACCTGTTCCGGCCGTGAGGCGCCTATGATCGCCGAAGCCACCTCTGGCCTGCGCAGCACCCAGGCCAAGCCCATCTGCGCCATCGTCAGCCCCAGATCTGCCGCAATGGGCTTCAGTTGCGCTACCGCCTCAAGCAGATAATCAGACCGGAAGTGCCGCCCCGCCGTCTCCATGAATACATTCATCTCTTTGCTGGCTGCCCTGCTCCCCGGCGGAGGCGGCTGCCCCGGCGCATATTTCCCGGTCAGCACACCATGCGCCAGCGGTGAAAACGCCAGGTTCCCGATTCCATGCCGCACGCACGCCGGGAACACCTTGCCCTCCGGCTTCCGCCACAGCATCGAGTACTGCGGCTGGCTCGACGAAAACGCCGTCAGCCCGCTCGCGCCAGTCACCGCCGCTGCGGCATCGATCTGCTCCCCGGTCCACTCGCTGAATCCGATTGCCCGCACCTTGCCCGCCCTCACAGCCTTGTCCAGCGCGGCCATGGTCTCCTCCAGCGGCGTCTCCGTGTCGAAGCGGTGGCACTGGTAAAGATCGATCGCATCCACACCCAGCCGCTCAAGCGATCGATCCAGTTGCTTCTCGATCTGCGCCGCCGAAAGCCCGTGGTCCGGCTCGTCCCCCACTGGAAAGTACAGCTTGGTGGCAACCATGAACCGGTCGCGCGGATAGGCCTTGAGCGCCTCGCCCAGCACCCGCTCGGCTTCGCCAGCTCCGTACTGGTTCGCGGTATCGAAAAGCGTAATCCCGTGGTCAACTGCCGCATGGATGCAGCGAATTGCCTGCTCACGCCCGATCCCGCCAGCCACCGTCAGCCAGGTTCCAAAACTCAACTCCGACACTTCCAGCGGTCCGCTTCCCAATCGCCTGTATTGCACCAAGACTCCAATCTTTGATGCAATATCAGAGAACTTGCATCAGAATCCATTCCATTGCATATTTCGTGGGACAAGTGCATCATAATACAATCATGGGCACCGCGGTGGCACCCTCAAAACGCTTGCGGGCTGGCGGCCTTGGCACGTCGCCGGCAAAACGTGCGCCCAAAAAGCCCGCTCCGCGCAGAACCACAATTACATTGTCGCCTGAGACACTGGAGATTGTGGAGAGATTCAAGAGCGCGAGCGGAACCTCCACAAGCGCCGCCATCGATCGAATCATCCGAGCCAGCGAGCCAAAGCCCTCGCGCCTCAAGGTGAGCGACATCGGTCTTCTGGTCATGGATGTGCCTGCAAGAGAGGGACTCCACTTCACTCTCGAAGATATAAAGCAGGCGGAAGACGACGCGGATCGTGAGTATGTGGCGCGGTTGATGCAACAGAAGATACAGCCCGGATCCAAAGGAAGCGGCGCGAGACGACGGAAATGACCTTTTTGCTCGACGTAGGTGTTCTGCTGATTCTCCATGACCCGCTCCATCAGCATTACAAGCCGGTGTCTCGCTGGTTTGCGCAACCGTCAAGCAGGCCCTTCGCCACCTGCCCCATGACGCAATCGGGAATGATGCGGTTGTTGCTACAGGGAGTCGCCGGGTTAGGGCCCTTCGAGATGCAAGAGGCGCGCGAAGCGTTGCAACACTTCGTCCAATTGCCCGGCCACGTCTTTTGGCCAGATACTCCCAGCTATCTTGACAGCACCAAGTCCATCTTCGCGCGAATGCAGGGTCATCGCCAAATCACCGACGGCTACCTGCTGGGTCTCGCCATCCACAACCACGGCAAGCTGGTCACGCTGGACCGCGGGATTCGCCATTTGGCCGGCAACCAGTTTGCTGCAAACCTCGAAATCATCGAGACCTGAGCCGCATCGCCTCGCAGCGACCAGGCATTTGTCCAGTGAGGCCTGCCATTTTGCGCCGCTCGTAGTTTCGAATTGAAAATCCTTGACCCTATGCAATAGACTGTGCAAACGTTGACCCTGGGAGCCGGCACTCCAATTGGGGCCCATTGTCAGCGCCCGGAACCTGAACATCCGAACAATTGAAAGCTCGAAAGAGAAAGGCGTGCTTGAAATGCTCATCCATTTCCCAGTGAGCCGGGCGGCGGTTGCCGCTCTAGCGACAGTCGCGAGTCTCAGTTGTGCCGCGATTCATGCGCAATCCGATTTTGTCACCGCGGTGACCGCGTCCCATCCAATCGCCTATTACCGGCTCGACGCTGCCACAGGCAAGAGCCAGGTTGGCACGACCACATGGAAATCTGTCGGCAGCGTAGCCGTTGCGGCGCCGGGAGCGCCCGTTGCAGCAACCTTGAGCAAGTTCGCCAAGCTGAATGGCAGCGACGCCTACATCACAACCACGCAGAACGGTGGCGTGGGCGGCACAGTTAGCCTTATGGCCTGGGTCAACCTGGCTGAATTGCCCTCCAAGGCGAATCACTTCTTCTATGTCGCCGGCGAGTCGGAATCCGGCAACGATCTCGATATTCAATTTGAGACCGACAACGTGCTCAAGTTCTATACCGCTTCCGGCGGCCATATCTCGTTCACACCTCCGCCAACAACGCTCGTCAATCAGTGGCATATGATTCTCGTCACCCTCGACACCGCATCGCATACCAGGAATATCTATTGGGACGGCAACTCCGTCGCATCGGATAAAGGCGGCGGCGAGGCCGGCAAGAAGAACGTCTTCACGATCGGCGAGAGCGTTGTCTTTACCGGACGATTCTTCCACGGCGGCATTCAGGATGTCGCTCTCTGGAATCGTGCCCTGAAGTCGGCCGAGGTTGCGTCCATCTTCTCCGCATGCAAGTCCACTGCTACCCCAGTCGCGGCGAGCCCATCCGATGCGCCAGCCGAACCGACCGGCCCCACGCCCACTACAGGCCCGTTTGCCACCACTGCCAAGGTTGAAATCGAAGATGCCAACGGTCCGGTCAAGCTCAAGCGCGAAGAGCAGATCGCTTACATGTTTCTCTCTGCCATTGAAATCATCGAGCATGAATGCCAGCTGACCATTCAGCGTGTCTGCACCTTCAATGAGATGTTATCTGGATCGGAGAGCCATGGCGGGCAGATCGAACATCTGAAGTTTGACCCCAACAAGACTGACCCGAACTACGTCTACACGGTGGCGGCTTCCGGCATGGCCTGGGAAGCGCATGCCAACCCGAAAAAGCCGGGACTGAAGGGCTTCTGTTCCATGTCCAGAAATGTTGGCACTACCACCGTCACCTATAGCAATGCCGGAAAGGCCGGGTGGACGGATACGGAACTGGGCAACCGCGGCATGGAAGGCGATTCCTTCTCAACGCAATAGATGCGGCCTCAACATCAGCACTAACTTTGGGTGCCCCACCCTCGGCGCGTCTTTGTTTTTGCGCCTAGGGTGGGATCGCACGATGCAACCACGGCGGAAACAGTGAAAACGCGTGGTCGCCCTACCCACCTTCTTCGCTAGGCCGCTTCTACCAACAGCCTTGCAACTGCCTGCGGGTCGCGGGCGATTACCGTCAGAAAGGCGCGTGCGGTCGCGTCGGGAATCTTGCGTCGCTGTTCCCAATCGCGCAGGGTTCCGATGGGAATGCGGTAGGCTGCGGCAAAGGCCTCCTGGGTCAGCCCGAGGTGTTCGCGGAGCCTTTGTACGTGGGGGATGCGATGCAAGCCTAGTTTGGCCAGTTCCTCATCGGTGCCGAATGGAATTGGCTGCGCATCCGGGTCCGCGAGCGCCGCGGCATGAATCTCTTCATCGTTCAGCGCTCTGACTGCATTCCAATCGGTGTCCGTCTCAATCGGCGGATCGCCGGGCTCATGATATACCGAAACCATATCGCTCGATTTCATCGATATCCGCCTGTCTGACTGAGATGATTCGCATGCAGTCCTCATCCCATTCGGTTGAAACAACATAAAGGACACGCTGCCTGTTCATTCCCAGGGTGACGATGCGCTCTTCGCCGTAATCGAAGCGATCGTCGATCAAGGATTGCCGATCCGGATCTTCGAGGGCAGGAATGCCGTCGGCGAGAGACAAGCCGTGCTTGCGCCGGTTCACGACATCTTTCGCCGGATCCTAGACGTAGCGCATTACAGAATGGTGCGGCTGGGCCGTAGTTCCGTCAAGATGCTCCAGCGGGAGTAGGCAAGACCCGTACGCTCGGGGAGAGTCCGCTTTCGCTGCGAGCATCGGGGCGCGAGGTGGTTCCGCCGGATTGTGGGCTGCGGCGCGAGGACACAAGTTGACCGTACAGCAAGTCGTGAATCATGCAGCTTTGACGGCAATGCGGGCGTAACGGGAATGCGGCTTTGGCTTGACGACGATCTCCACGTCCTGCCCGAGTGCCACGAGAAAGTGCATCAGGCGCTCGACGGAAAAGCCCTCCAGCTTGTAATGCAGGAGTGCGGAGACCTTGGGTTGGTTGATGCCGAGCGCGGCTGCAATCTCCGCCTGGGTGAGCTGCTGCCGCTCGACAATCAAATTCAAGGCGCCTCCCAGCCGGGCCTTGGTGTCGAGTTCCGCCGCATCCGGCAGACCCATATCGGCAAAAACGTTGCCGCTGCTGCGGATGACCTGTTCTGTGATGCCTTTAGCCATATCGTTCCTCGTAATCCTGTTGCGCCAACTTCAAACGCTCTTTGACCAAAGCAACGTCGGATTGCCGGGTCGCAATTCCATGCGGCGATTTTTTCTGAAACGCGTGCAGGACATAGACGGCATTTGCAAAGCGAACAGTGTAGAGCGCCCTGTACGTGTCTCCGTCATGGTTTTTAACGACCTCCAGAACTCCCGGCCCTTCGCCCTTCCAAGGTTTCGCCGACGGATGCTTCCCGCCGTATTGAGCCGCGCTGAGAGCGAAACCGGCCGTGCGCTGAACCTCGGGTGGAAATCGAGTGATGTCCTTGAGTGACGAACCAATCCAGTAGAGAGGTTTTTTCGCCCGGTACAGGTTTCCGTGTCATTATTTATCCCATTTCTGGGATGTTCCGTCAAGCAAAATCGTCATTTCACGAAAATGCAAATCGTTTCCCAGCATTTAAGTGTTGCTCAAGGCGTCGTTGTCGCAAAAGACTGGCGCTCCGTTACCCCCAACTCTCGCACCTGAGGCCTGAAATTCAACGAATCCGAATGCCGCCCTATCCCATCGCCTGCACCGTTCCCCGGCCCAGCAGCTCTTCCACCCGCTCCACCCAGCCGCGATCCGCCGCCACGCTCATCCCCTCAGGCTCCAGAATCACCGCATACTCGCCCTTCTTCTCCAGATGCAGCATCACTTTTCCCGGCCCCGGCGCGGCATCCGCGGCGCTCTTCAACCCGGTGAACATCTCCTCTGTCGCGCGGTCCAGATTGATGCGGATGCGCACTCCTCCCGGCAGCTTAACCTGCACCTCTTCAAGCGACACAATCGAGCTCACGGCAATCTTCACCGCCGCTTCCTCTTCACCCGTCAGCGTGCCGCGCAAAAGCACCGGCGCTTCCATCTTCAACTGGGCTGCAAGCCGCTCGTAATCCCGCGGAAAACACACCAGCTCAATCTTCCCCGTCGCATCCTCCAGCGCCGCCTGCGCGTATAGCTTCTGATCCCGCTTGGTCTTTTGAACCTTCAGACCCAGAATCATTCCCGCCACCTGAATCTCGTCCGCCGGGTCTGCCTGCGCTCCCCAGCGCTTCTCGGGCGGCTTGCGTTCCAGCGCCTCGGCAATAGGAATCACCCCGGCCAGATTGCGCAGTTTCTCGGCGTACTTATCCAGCGGATGCCCCGAGACAAAGAACCCCAGCACCTCTTTTTCATTGGCCAGC
>Ga0302156_10001648_pt1 | contig 19409 bp, 15 predicted proteins | sample I_Bog_N3_2_FD_193503 | JGI IMG/M metagenome (GOLD analysis project Ga0302156, IMG submission 193503) | Peat permafrost microbial communities from Stordalen Mire near Abisko, Sweden - I_Bog_N3_2 | ecosystem: Environmental > Terrestrial > Soil > Wetlands > Peat | place: Sweden: Abisko, Stordalen... | reverse complement strand
GTGGCAGCTTACATTCGTTCCTGCATCGACAGGGTTCGTTCCAACACCAACTTCACAGCCGGCATCGGCCGTAAACGTAAATGCCGCCTTGTCAAAGTAGTTGCTCTTGTTGTCGTAGTACTTTACCTCGATGCTGTCATCGGTGTGAAAACGGTGGCGGTATGGCACTCCGAGAGCATCTTCGCCCGCGCCGTAGTTATTGAAGACAAGATCGAGCCAGGGCTTGGGGCGATAGAGAATCTGCCCGCCGAAACCCAGCTTACCGTTATATCTGCCGTACGTTTGCCAGCCATTGATAACCCACGGCTCAATCTTCAGCTTCTCAGTTGGAAAGATCTGTCCGCGCAGGCCAGTGAAAAACCATGGAGTATTGGAGGACACATAGGACGGCTGATAGGTCCAGTTATCCGCGTTATAGTAGCTGAATAGCCCAATATATGAAACGAAGATGCCGGCGTCCACGTTGATGCCATGCATCTTGTCCCAGTGATATCCGCCCCAAGCTTCAGAGACGTACCGATATGCATTAGCCAGATCCCATTGACCGCGACTGTAGCTAGCGTCATTGCGCGGCGTGGTGGTGGCGAACTCGCCAAACATGGTCAGGAATCTGCCACGGACATTGTCGATCCGGATGTCTCCACCGAAGCTCAATTGCTCTACCTGAAATTCCCCAGCGCGGAACTGCTCGGTCGATCCGCCTATGGTGTCGTCCGCCGGATGGTTGAAATCGAAAATATAGTTAACATCTGCGCGGAATTCTGGCGTGAAGTATTTCGTAGACATTGGAAAGTCGACCACGCGGCCGTTTGAATTCATCCATGTCCAGTCCCCAGGAAAAGGTGCGCTCTTCGTTGTCGTCTCCGCGCCGATCTCCGGTGTCGCCGGGGCCGCGGCCGCTGGAGTCGACGCAGGTGCGGTTGGCGTGGCTGTGGTCTGCGCAGACATACTCGTGCCCGCCGTAGCCAGGCAGACACAAAGGGCCAATCCACTTGCTACGTTGACTTTTGTTTGATGACAGGGCATTCTTTGTCCTCTTTCTTCGGCGGACACACGTCCGCCTACGCGGTTTTTTTGGAATCGCTGGCAGTTTCTTTGGTTGACTCTGACTTACTACGGTTGTCTTACTTCAGACGCGTGATGCGGCGCTGCGCGACGGTGATTGACCGCTGTAGCTGGCTAATCTGATCGGCTGCTCTGAGGTCATTGCGCTTGACTGCTTTCTCATGTAACCGAGCTACTCGGTCCATCGAGTGACTCAGGTTCTCTTCGAGCGCACTTAATTCCACTGTGTAGTAATACTGTGCCTGGCCGAGAGCCATAAGATTCACCTCCAGAGAGTTGTTGTTCACTTAGTCTGCAAGACACGGTGTCAAGATGGCATAAGGAAGGTATAGAAAATTAGCAAAAGTATTAATCCGTCTTCTACCTGACATTGTCTTGGCATTTGTTTGGCTATTACCGCACTCTTCGACGAAACCGGAACTACACGAGATATGCACCTTTTTAGTGATCACCTTCCACCTTCCTTATGCGCTCCTTACGCGACCTACCCTAGAGTCGTGAGCAGGAGGTTCCAACTATGAATCGAACATTGATCATTGCTGCGGCACTTATTACGTTTCCGCTCATGGGAATGACACAATCCACAACCCAGACAGCGAACCTGACCATACCCTTGACCGCAAATGAGGCGCATAGTTTGATGAAGAGCGCGCACAGCACCGAACAGTACAAACAGCTCGCCGGCTACTTCCATCAGCAGGAAGCGGTGTATCGCGCCAAGGCGGCTGACGAGAAGATTGAGCGGGATCGGCGCGCCCAGGTCAACGCAGGCCTCTATCAGAAATACCCGCGCCCGGTCGACTCAGCACAGTCGCTTTATGAGTCGTACGTCTCCGGTGCGGACCGCGCGGCCTTCGAAGCCAGGCATTATGATCAGCTCGCTACCGGGCAGACTCAGCATGACCCGCAACTGGCAACATCGTCTCAGGGCAAGTCGTAATGCGACCGTTCCTCGCAATCAGGTGGATGCGCGCGGAATAGGGGTGTCCGCTACGGGACGGATGTTCTGCGTGCTCCAACCTGATCTTTATAACTTCCTAGCGGTCTCTTCACTAATTTCTTACGCCTTTGTTCATTATCATCGGATGGATATTGAATGACCTCACGGCTCACAATGGCCATTCCTTTGACAGAGAAGCGGTCGTGGACGCAGTTGCTAGGGCAGTGCGTACTGAGCTGCGCCGTTATAGCGGCGGTGACCTTTCTTGCATATCGGCTGCATGTTCCGCTCGCTACAGCCGGCTTTATCTATTTACTAGTTGTGGTTGTCGTATCTCTTCTCTACGGGATTTGGCAGGCAACATTCGTTTCCTTAATCGCGGTCTCCTCTCTTAACTATTTCTTCATTCCACCAATCTGGTCGTTTAGCGTGAGCGATCAGCGCGACTGGGTTGCGCTCGTTTCGTTTCAGGTGTGTGCGCTCCTGGTAAGTCGCCTCTCCTCCCGTGAACAGACACTAGCGCGCGACGCCAACTACCAACGGATACAGATGAAGAAGCTCTATGAGCTGAGCCACGGCATCCTGCTCTTTGACCTGCATCGAGCGCCGGGGATGCAGCTCGTGCAACTTATCCGGCGGATCTTTCTCGCCGATGACGTGGCCATCTTCGATGCAGATCTCGCCCAACTTGATCACGAGGGATCGTGGTCGCCTGAGGAGCGACAGATTGCAAAGACCGCATACATTACCGATCACAATGACGACGACCCGGATTCGCTCACCACGCAGCGCGTGATTCGCATAGGGACCGTTTCTATTGGCGCAATAGCATTTCGTGGAGACATCGACCCTCTGATTGCCAATTCCATTGCCTCGCTCGCCGCAATCGCTTTCGCGCGGCATAGATCCTACGAGAAGGAGGCACGTGCGGAAAGTGCGCAACAGGCGGAGCAACTCCGGGTGGCTGTGCTCGACGCGCTGGCCCACGCATTCAAGACGCCTCTGACCGCCATTCGCACTGCCAGTTGTGGCTTGTTGGAGATGGGAACGTTGGATGAGACCGAGGCAGAGCTAGCCACTTTGATCGATGAGGAATCTATCAATCTCAATGACATGTGCACCCGGTTACTACAGACAGCGAAGCTTGAGGTTGCCAATGTCACTCTTCATACCGAGCCGGTCATCGTCTCAAAGTTGGTGAAGGATGTCGTGTCGGATCTCTCTGGAACACTTCAGGGGCACCCTATCGAACTCTCCATTGAGGAGCAGGGTACTCCGCTGCAGGGCGACCGCGAGCTGCTCAAGATGATACTGACGCAATATCTAGATAACGCCGCCAAATACTCCGCACCTAAGACGACGATCGATGTTACAGTGCGCGAAAGCAAGGCGGAGCTCGTGCTGTCAGTGCGCAACCATGGCTCGCTGATCCAGATGCAGGATCGGGAGCGAGTCTTTGAGCGTTTCTATCGTAGCGACGACGCAAAAATGCGCGCACCCGGAACCGGCCTTGGCCTGTCCATCGTGAAGAAGGCAGCAGAAGCCCACAAGGGACACGTGTGGGTCGTCAGCGCCGAAGAGGAAGGCACGACGTTTTTCTTGTCGATGCCAAAACTGGAAGTGGGAGGCTATTAAAACATGGAGTCTGGATTAGTTCTCGTCGTCGATGATGAATTGTCGATCCGCCGCGCACTGCATACCACCCTTCACAAGTTGGGGTTCAAGACGGTGGAGGCAGCCCGTGGCGAAGAGGCTCTTTCACTGGTTCGGGCGAACACCTTTGATGCCGTCTTGCTCGACATCAATATGCCAGGTATGAGCGGGATCGACACCTGCAGGAATATGCGCCGGTTCTCACCGCGTATTCCCATTCTGATGCTCACCGTGCGCGACAGCGAAGACGATAAGGTCGAGGCACTGGACGCGGGTGCAGACGACTATGTCACAAAGCCATTCCAACTACGCGAGCTGACCGCACGAATCCGGGCAGCCATGCGCTGGGCAAATGCGCCTCTTGCTCACGAGGATCAGGAGGCCCCGGCACTTCACATCGGGGACATTGAACTCGATCCTGTCCGCCGATCCGTGAAGAAGGCGGGCCGCTCCGTCCATCTAACTCCGAAGGAGTTTGAACTGACCCATCAGCTAATGACCTATGCCGGAAGGCCGATCCCTCATTCGCGACTATTGAACAGCGTGTGGGGGCCTGAGTATGGAGGGGAGCTTGAATACCTGCGCACGTTTATGCACCAGCTCCGCAAGAAGCTCGAGGATGATCCCGCAAATCCAAGGTACCTCCTAACCGATCCCCATGTAGGTTACCGTTTCGCAGAAAAGCTGTGAGAGCTAAAGCGAGAACAATATGAATGTCTTACTCTCATCGTTTGCACCTTCGGGAAAATCCAGGGTATCTAGTGGCTATTCTGCGATATCGCTGGGTCGGCTAGTTCTTGCGATTCTGGTGCTGGCAGGTGTTGGATTCACGGCCACTGTTGGTTCAGCTCAAACCCCAGATTCCAAGGGACAGAGTACCCCTGCGGAGGAACCTGCAGGAACGAGCACCGATCTGTTTGTGATGTTCGGACCGGACTTCGACCGCCCGGGACTTCTTCCCCGCGCAAACTACAACATCGGCATTGGTCGTACCTTCGGATTCCTAAAGAAGGACCCCATTGGAGATGAGCTGACCTTCGGCTACACCTACGAGAACGCCGGAACTCACGGCTTCCTGCATACGACAATCGGCGAACACACCGAATCCATTGGCGTGATGAAGAATTTCTCCCTCCCAAAGACGAAGGTTCTGACTGGATACACCTGGATACAGACCGGCATCACGAGCTACACCGGCGGTTCGCATGTGGCGAATCGGCTCGACAGCGGCGTATCGGTTGGAGCAATTATCCACTTCAATATGAACAACTCAATCTGGCTACAGGAAAGCTACAGCAAAGTGGTAACAGTTCCCTGGTACACGACCGCGTGCCTCGGCTATGCCTATAGCTGGTAGCAGCCTCTTTCTTATCGCTCCGCTGAGGAAAACCCTTCGTGGAATCCTTTTGTGCCGCTTACGGATTCTTTACGGAATATCCCGGTAGAGTCTTTCCAGCGACGCTCCTTAAGAGCACCTGAAACGGTTGCGTCTACGTCGTACGACCCAGAAAGGACCAGGCATGAAGGGGCTCAACTTCCTGATGGGTAAGCCCTTGGCGAGCTCCGAAGAGCGCGCCGAGTGCATCGGCCCCATCGCAGGAATCCCCGTCTTTGGTCTGGACGCACTCAGTTCCGCCGCATACGGGCCTGAAGCTGCACTCACGCTTCTCATCCCACTGGGTCTGGTCGGAATCGCGCACATTGTCCCCATCAGCGTGGCTATCATCGGACTACTCGCGATCGTCTACTTCTCATACTGCCAGACCATCGACGCGTACCCCCACGGCGGCGGTAGCTATACAGTCGCCAGCGAGAACCTCGGCGCGAACGCTGGTCTCCTCGCAGCGGCGGCACTGATGATCGATTACATCCTCAACGCTGCCGTAGGAATCTCGGCTGGCGTTGGCGCGTTAGTCTCCGCGTTCCCGCAACTACAGCCGCACACCCTCGCTCTGTGTCTCGTCATCTTGCTCATCCTGACGCTCGTCAACATGCGCGGGGTAAAAGACACCGGCTCCGCATTCCTCTTTCCGACATATCTCTTTGTCGGCTCGCTACTGATGGTGATTGCCGTTGGAGCAGTTCGCACCATCGCTGCCCACGGCCATCCGCTGCCGATCATCGCGCCTCCGCGCCTACCCATCAGCGGATCGACGCTCACTCTTTGGGTACTGGCTAAGGTCTTCGCCAGCGGATGCACCGCCATGACCGGCGTTGAAGCCGTCTCCAATGGCGTGATGGCCTTCCGCGAACCCACCCAGAAGAATGCCCGCCGAACCCTCACCATCATCATTCTGTTGCTGATGATCTTCCTCGCTGGCATCGCCATGCTGTGTCGCGCCTACTCCATCGGGGCGACCGATCCCGGTGCTGCTGGCTACCAGAGCATCCTCTCCCAACTCACCGCCGCCGTCATGGGCCGGGGCACGTTCTACTACGTCACCATCGCGTCGATTCTCGCCGTGCTCGCGCTCTCCGCCAATACCTCCTACGCCGACTTTCCCCGGCTCACCCGCGCCATCGCGCAGCGCGACTATCTCCCCCATGTCTTCCTCATTCGCGGCCGCCGCTTGCTCTACTCCCACGGCATCTACGCTCTGGTCGGCTTTACGGGGCTGCTGTTGATTGTCTTTGGCGGAGTCACCGATCGGCTGATCCCATTGTTCGCCATCGGAGCATTCCTCGCCTTCACCCTCTCGCAGGCGGGAATGGTGATGCACTGGAGGCGAGAAGGGGGCTCGGGCGCTGGACGCCGCATGGTCATCAATGGCATCGGCGCCGTCGCCACAGGCGCCACGCTGCTTGTTGTGCTGGTGGCAAAGTTCACTGCAGGTGCGTGGATCACGGCTATTCTGGTCCCCGCACTGATGATTGCGATGACCGCCGTCAAGAGTCACTACGACAGTGTTGCCCGCGAGCTTGCAGTCGATCGCCCCATGCGCGTCGAGAACCTCAACGAGCCGCTGATCATCATTCCGCTCGATCGCTGGAGCCGACTCAGCGAGAAGGCCCTACGCTTCGCCATGAAGCTGAGCGACGAAGTGCAGGCCGTCCATGTCGATGCCGAAGAGGGCTACGAAGAGGTCCGGGAGATGTGGCAGCGCAACGTCGCGTCACCCTTCCAGGACGCCGGCAAGGTTGCGCCCGAACTGGTGCTCATCGAATCACCATATCGCTTCGTCCTGATGCCGCTGGTCGACTATATCCTCAAGGTCGAACGCGAGTGTCCCCACCGTCAGGTCGCAGTTCTGGTCCCAGAACTCGTCGTCAAACACTGGTGGCAAACTCCACTGCACAACCAGCGCGCCCAAGTCCTGAAACTGCTCCTCCTGATGCGCGGCAATCAGCGAATCATGGTCATCAACATCCCCTGGTACCTCTAAGGGTTTAACCTTGCCCAGCGACACAGCCCGAACGGTTCACAGTGCGTCAATTCCAGCATGCGGGAATAATTGATTTCCTGCCGGCTAGAACGCCTCGAACAGGGGCTCAGTTGACGAGAACAGGCCATATCACTTTTCCACGGTCGACGTTGGAACCCGCCTCAACGCCACAACAGTCTGTTCAGCTTCATTTGCAATCGGCCCGCAACTCCCAAAGCAGCTTCGTTCAAGTTGAGTTATCCTCCAGCGAGGAATGCGCGCGCAGCGCCCAAGATTGACGGAGCGACGGCATCGATGTCGTTCTCGTGTAGGAGCCGTAGAGGCACCCGATCGCCAAGCTCCGGATTTACACCAGTTAGCCAGGCTTGTACCACAGTAGCGGAATTGTGTTCGCGCAAGGTGCGCACCACTTGAAAGGCAAACCGTAGACGGGCCTCGGAATCACCGTAGATGTCGCCGCCAGCGATCCACCGATCGACTGCGCGGGCATCCTTCACCCCCCCGACATAGGCAGTGAGCTTGCGTCCAATGATCTCCACCAACTTCTGCACAACAGCAGATGCAGGGAGCCGCAGAGACTCTCGATGGGCGAAAAGGTCCGGCCTTGGAAAAGATGACGTCCCCATTGGCTATTTTTGCCCAATCCCTCGAAAAGGTCTAATTGGCCGTGGGCGCCGATCTGAGAATCGCTCACGCTGTTTTGGCAAAGGTTTCCGCACAAGATACCAGCCAGCCGCTACGATAGAAGGGATCTCAATGCTGCCGTGCGGAAAGTGTACTTTTTGCACTCGCTGAAAGTCGCTTGTGCATGGCCTCCGAATCCCGCCGCCTGTCGATCCTGACTGCCCAGGAGGTTGACGATCTCTACGCTCTGCCCCGCTTTACGGAAGAGGACCGTCAGCTTTACTTCGACCTGAGTCCGGCGGAGCGTGAGCTGGTCGATGGCATCTTCACACTTTCGGTCGCCGTGCACATTATTCTGCAGCTGGGCTATTTCAAGGCCAAGCGGCAGTTCTTCGTCTACCGGCTCGATTCGGTCACGGAGGACGCAGAGCACATTCTTCAACGGTACTTCCCCGCGAGAGGAATTGCGGAAATCAAGCCGCCCTCCCGATCGAATCGTCTCGATCAACAGCGGATCGTGCTCAAGTTGTTCACCTACCGGTTCTGCGGTGCCGGGGCGAAGAAAGAGCTTGAAGAGAAGGCGCGGCGCGTGGCGATGCTGTCGGCTCAGCCGGTGTTCATCCTGCGGGAAGTCTTGCAGTACCTGTCCAACCAACGCATCGTCGCGCCTGGCTACACCTACCTGCAGGACATGGTGGGGCGGACTGTCTCGATGGAACGGCTGCGCCTCACCCGCCTGCTCGACCGGGCGTTGACGCCAGAACTGGAGCGGCAGCTACAGACACTTCTCGAGGCCGACGAGGGGATGTACCGGATCAGCCTGCTCAAGCATGAACCGAAGGATACCAGTTATGGTGAATTGCGTCAGGAGCGCGAGCGTCGCACTTTCTTCCAGCCATTGTTCGCGTTCGGCCAGACCTTTCTGGCGGCGGCAGGCCTGTCGAACGAGAGTGTGAGGTATTACGCTTCGCTGGTCGAGTTCTACAGCGTTTACAAGCTGCAACGGATGGCCTATCCCACGGCCCGCCTGTACCTGTTGTGTTTTGCCACGCACCGCTTTCGGCAGATCAACGACAACCTGATCGAGTCCTTCATTCATCTGGTCGACGATTACGAGCAACAAGCTAAGCTAGCGGCCGAGATCGCGTCCGTGGAGGCCATGACTGAGACAACCGGGAATCTTCAGGCTGCCGGACAGGTCCTGAACCTGTTCCTCGATCCGGCGATCCCAGACTCGACGCCGTTCTCAAAGGTCAGAAAGCGGGCGTTCTCTCTGTTGGACGCTGAACGGTTCGGCCAAGTCTCCGAGTATATGCGGAAGATCGAGTTCGACAAGGCGGCTTTCGAGTGGTCGTTTTACGGCAAGCTGCACGCGAAGTTCAAGCTAAATCTCCGCCATCTGTTCGCGAATCTCGACTTCGCCGGTTTGGTCGAGGATGCGCCGCTGCTCGAAGCGGTGGCCTTCCTGCAGGAGATCCTGCGCCACGGCAGATCGCCTCGCCAGATGAATCCTTCCGACTTCCCGACAGGCATCATCGCCAGGAACGTTCAGCGCTATATGTACACCGAAGCCGAGAAGCGCAGGGACCGGCAGCTCGATGTTGACCGGTACGAGTTCCTCGTCTATCGACTCTTGCGGAAGGCCCTCGAAGCAGGTAACGTGTACGTCCGCGACAGTAACGAGTTCCGCAGCTTCGAGGCGGATCTCATCCGCCCGGAGCGTTGGAAGAACAAGGCCGCCGTTCTTGAGGAGATCGGCTCGCCGGTCCTGCTGGCACCGATCGAAGAAACGCTCGCGACTTTCCATGCGGAACTCGAAGCGAAGTTCGAACGCGTTAACCGGCGGCTTGAGAACGGCGACAACCAGCACATCAAGATCACTGGCAGCGGCGACAAGCGCCGCTGGACGTTGATCTATCCGTCGGAAGAGGAGCCCATCAACGGTCCGTTCTACGGTCAGTTGCCGGGTATTGGCATTGCCGACCTGCTGAGTTTCGTCGCCGGCAAGACGAACTTCATGAAAGCCTTCAGCCATGTTTTGGGTCGATATATCAAGCAGGAAGCCGATCCACGTCATATTCTCGCCTGCGCCGTCGCCATGGGAACCAACATGGGGCTTTGGAAGATGGCCGAAGTTTCGGGCCTCGGACACTCTGCACTGACGACGACAGCGCGCAACTTCCTGCGGGCCGAGACACTGCACGCCGCCAACGATGCCATCTCGAACGCCACCGCCTCCCTGTCAATGTTCGATCAGTACGACATCGGAGGGACGAAACACTCCAGCAGCGACGGCCAGCGAATCGAAACGCAGATCCCCACCATCAACGCCCGCCACGGCAGCAAATACTTCGGCCTGAAGAAGGGCGTGAGCGCGTACACCCTGGTCGCCAACCACGTTCCCTGCAACGCCCGTATCATCGGCACCCACGAGCACGAGTCGCACTTCGTCTTCGACATCCTGCACAACAATACGACCGACATCCAGCCGGAGCGCCACTCCACCGACACCCACGGCACCAATCAGGTCAACTTTTGGCTGCTCTATTGCGACGGACAACAGTTCGCTCCGCGGTATCGCGACCCCCATAAAAAGACGGCCAGCCTGGTCGGCGTCCGCCACCCCAGCCACTATGGAGGCTTCCTCATCAAGCCGGTCCGCAAGACCCGGGACGCCCTGATCATCAAGGAGTGGCCGAATATCCAGCGGATCGTGGCGTCTCTGATGCAGAAGGACGTGACCCAAGCGACCGTCGTGCGCAAGCTCAGCTCGTATACCCGGCAGAATCAGACCAAGAAGGCGCTGTGGGAGCTGGACAATATCCTGCGAAGCATCTATATCCTGGACTTCATCGACGACCCCACACTCAGGCAGAACGTCCAGAAAGCGCTCAACCGGGGCGAGTCCTACCACCGGATGCGCCGCGCCATCTCCTACGTCAACTCAGGCAAGTTCCGCGTCAAAACCGAAGCCGAGCAGCAGATCTGGAATGAATGCTCCCGGCTGATCGCCAATGCCATCATCTACTACAACACCCTGCTCCTCTCCCGCGTTTACGAGCAGAAGGCGGCAGTTGGCGATCTCGAAGCCATTAAGATACTCCAGAGTATCTCGCCCGTTGCCTGGCGCAACGTCCACCTCATCGGCAACTTCGACTTCACAGACGGATCATCCGTGGTCGACATCGAAGCCCTCGCCGCTCACTATCAGAATGAAGACTTCTGGCGACGATCCCTGACAGAAACAGAGGAGGACGGGCCTCAATGAGGCCAATTAGACCTTTTCGAGGGGTTGGGCAAAAATAGCCAGTCACGGATGGCTTCAGGATTGATTGGTGACGATGCTGGCATTGGTACAGAGTTTGATGGAGGGAAGAGGAACGTCGACTTGCGTATGTACAGCCGCATTAATAGACAACGACACTGTTTTGAGCGCTGTCGGCGAAGTAGGACCTCAGATGAAAGAGCCCCGCCGCGGCCGCATCCGGCCCTGGGGACGGAGGCGGAAATATAGGGAAATTAGCTAAATTATGAATTGCACATAATTTGGCTAAACTCTCTGCATATGGACCCGGCTCGAAATCCCTATGCACCCGGCGCCGGTAGCCCACGCGTGTTTCTGCCCTGGAATCCCCTTTTGAACTTTTGTTTTATGGCGGGTGAATGTTCGGGACCGGCCAAGAATCGGCGACTCGGAATAGATCGAGCGCCATGAAGATTTGGCCACTGACATGCATTTTGCTATCACGGTAATTTCGAAGGTAAGAGATTCTCCTGCTCGGAAGTGCGTATGTACAGTCACCGAACTAATCAGGCGCAGTTAAGGCTGGCAGCGTCTTCGTCGGCACGGATTTGGCAGCGCCAGAACGATTTATCCCATAAGGCGGCTCGCAGGTTTCAATCCGGTCACTGCACCTTCAGTTACGTTGAACTGCGCTGGGGTTTCGTGCGCCTTGACAGCTTCACAATCTGTGAAGTACGGTAGAGGAGTGCATATTGTGACCCGCCGGCATTTGAGCGAGGCCAGCGCACAGTACCCGGACGCCGCGAAGGAAATTCAAGCCTGGACTGCCGTCGTGGAAGCTGTTCGTTGGCACAATTTCGAGGAAGTGCGTCAGATGTTCAAAGATGCCGATTCCGTCGAAGGCTACGTGATCTTCAATATTCGGGGAAACCGCTACAGGCTTGTCACGGTGATTCACTACGCGAAGACGACGAGGCAAACACAGACCGAAGGACACGTTTACATCCGCTCTTTTCTGACGCACAAGGAATACGACAACCCCAGCAAGTGGGACAGGAGGTTCGGAACAGAATGAGCATAGTTCTTGCCAACCCGGCGAAGATGATCGCGAACGGTGCTCCGCGTGTCATCCACAATGATGGGGAACTCCAAGCCTATACGGACGCTTTGTTTCGCCTGACAGCCCTGCCCGAACCAACCCCCTCGGAAGAGGAAGCCATTGAGTTGCTTACATTGCTGGTGGAGCGTTACGAAGAGAGGTACTACCCGATTGCTGCAGCCGATCCAGTTTCGGTGGTGCGATTTCTGATCGAACAACAGGGCCTTACGCAACGCGATCTGATTCCACAATTTGGGTCGGAGAGCGCGGTTTCTATGTTCCTGGCTGGACAGCGCAAACTCACCCTGGAGCAGCTGAGACGATTGAGTGCCCGGTTTAAACTACCCGCGGATGTCTTCCTCGCTCGGGAACCAAAGGGGCGTGCAATTCCGAGGTCGGCGGTTCGGTCCGTGAAAGCGTTTTCGAAACGGGCAGCCGGATAATTCTGGAGAGGCTTTGACTCGGATCGGGTATGTACCGCCGAGTTAGTGGGGGCGCTTTGGCGAGGTAGAGTCCGCATATGTGTAGCGATGTGTAGCTTAATCGACCGCGCATGTTTCGGTTTGGGTTCGCTTCTTTATTACCAACGACAATGGCGATTGTCGTGTAGAGATTCTGTGCTAGCCTGAACTCGACCGTTTTTCCAATTGTGCAACAGGCAATTGCACAATTGACCGCGTCCGAGGCGAAAACTGCCATGCCCAGGTCCACCCAGATCGAGATCGGCGTCCCTGCGGGCTATCCAGAGCTGCTCGCCGAGCTAAAAACCCGTATCCGGTCGGCTCAGGTGCGCGCCGCCTTCGCCGTCAACCGCGAACTGATCTTACTCTACTGGTCGATCGGCCGGGATGTGCTCCGCCGCCAGCAGACCGAGGGCTGGGGGTCGAAGGTCATCGACCGGCTCGCCCAGGACCTGCAGATTGAGTTTCCGGGTATCGAAGGCTTCAGTCCCCGGAGCCTCAAGTATATGCGGGCAATCGCCGAGGCCTGGCCGGAGGAGGAATTTGTGCAACAGCTCATTGCACAATTGCCCTGGGGCCACAACCTTCGCGTTCTGGACCGGGTGAAGGATCGACCCACACGCGAATGGTACCTCCGGTCGGCACTCGAACACGGCTGGAGCCAGAATGTCCTGATCCATATGATCGCGGGCCGGCTGCATGAGAGGGAAGGGAAGGCGCTCACCAACTTCCGCCGCACCCTGCCGCCCGAGGGCTCCGATATGGCGGAGCAGATCCTGCGCGACCCCTACAACTTCGACTTCCTCACCCTGGCCGACGACTATAAGGAGCGGGAGCTCGAACGAGGCCTGCTGCTCCACCTTCGCGATCTGCTGCTGGAGTTGGGCCGCGGCTTCGCCTTCGTCGGCAGCCAGGTTCCGCTGACGGTCGGCGACGAGACCTTCTATATAGACCTGCTCTTTTACCATCTCCGGCTGCATGCCTACTTCGTCATCGAATTAAAGACGGGAAAATTCAAGCCGGAGTACGCCGGCAAGCTCAACTTCTATCTCTCCGCCGCCGCCGACCTGATCCGGACGCCGCCCGATGGGCCGACCCTGGGTCTTCTGCTGTGCGAGGGCCGCAACGGCGCGGTGGTCGAGTATGCGTTGCGCGACGTGGCCAAGCCGATCGGCGTCTCCACCTACCGGGTCACGCGCGAACTGCCGGCACCGCTGCAGCAGGACTTGCCCTCGATCGAAGACTTAGAGGGAGTCGTCGAGAAGCTGCGCGGTGAGCTCGAGGCTGCCCGCAAAGGCGAAGTCGATGGAGAGCCATCGTGAGCACGACCGCGCTGGCCTTGATCCCGCCGGCTCCTACGGAGCCGATTGATCTTCGCCTGGCCGAGCTCCGGCAGATGGTTCTGGACTCGGTTGTATCCGAGCATTCGAAGCGCAACTACGCCAAGGCGCTCGACGATCTCTTCCTCTTCGCTGCCAGCCGACCTCTCACCCGCGCTCTGCTGATGGAGTGGCGGGCGGCGATGAACAAGCTCTCGCCTTCGACTGTGAATGTCCGGCTGTCGGCGATGCGCAAGCTGGTTACGGAAGCTCGACGCAACGGCATGCTCGGCGCCGAAGATGCCGCGAATCTGACCGAGGTCCCAAATATCGCGGAGAAGGGAACTCGTCTCGGCAACTGGCTGACCCGGGAGCAGGCGAAGGCACTGCTTGCGGTCCCCGACCGGTCGACTATAAAAGGAAAGCGCGATTACGCGATCCTGGCTCTCCTGGTCGGCTGTGCCCTGCGCCGGCAGGAGCTCGCCCAACTGGATGTCGAGAAGATCCAGATGTGCAACGGCCGCTGGGTGATCGTCGATCTCCGCGGCAAAGGCGGCCGGGTGCGCACCGTGGCGATCCCGGTATGGGTCAAGAGCGCGGTCGACGCCTGGATGGCGGCGGGATCGATTGAGAAAGGCCGTCTGCTGCGCCCGGTTCTCAAAGGCGGCAAGGTCAAAGGGGAGATCCTGACCGACTGGTCGATATGGTCGGTGGTCGAGCAATCGGCCAAGCAGATCGGTATCGAGCACTTCGGCGCCCACGATTTGCGCCGGACGTGTGCGAAGCTCTGCCGTAAGAATGGCGGCGACCTGGAGCAGATCAAGTTCCTGCTCGGCCACGCCTCGATCCAGACAACGGAGCGGTATCTGGGGTCGGACCAGGAGATCGCGGTTGCTGTGAACGACAACCTGGGGCTGTAGTGGAGGCCCGTTACTCGTGATTTCGGCCGCAGCTCAAGGTTGACCAACAGGTAGGATAGGACGGGATGGTGCGATGACGAAGGATTTGATCTAAGGGTTCGAAGCGGACGAAGGCGCCTCCCGGCTGCTGCCCAGTCTGCGCGACCTGATTCAAAATGCCCGACGCCAGGCGGTGATTGCGGTCAACGTCGGCCTCACGGTCCTCTACTGGAGGTGGGCGACCGCATCCGGCGCGAGGTGCTTGGTTCCGAGCGTGCCGGGTATGGGAAACAGATTGTTGCGACGCCGTCGCACCAGTTGGCGGCGGAGTCTGATTCAAGGCACCCAATTCGCGACGCGCTGCGTCACGAATTGAGCTGGACTCACTATCGCACGCTGCTCCAGGCAGAAGGCGAGCCGGTCCGGTCTCCCCGGAAGTCGCACGAAACCAAAGCCCCAACGCTTCCAAAGGTGTACGATAGATATACGATTGACCGGATATCCGTTAGGGGTTATATTTAATGATGTGGACGGTTCGATTTGGCGATGAGTTTGAGCCTGAGTTCCTTGCGTTGTCGCAAGAGGTACAGGACGGAATCGTTGCCATTGTGAAAGTGCTACAACAGGTTGGGCCACAGCTTGGCCGACCGCGCGTAGACACATTGAAAGACTCGCATCATGCCAACATGAAGGAGATGCGTTTCGATGCAGAAGATGGTGTGTGGCGCGTGGCTTTTGCGTTCGATCATAGGCGCCGAGCCATCTTGCTCGTCGCCGGCGATAAGTCCGGCGGGAGTGAAAAGCGTTTTTATCGGGAGCTGATTCGCAAAGCCGATCTGCGATTTGACGCTCATCTGGAGCGCATGAAAAGGGAAAGGAAATAGGCCATGGGAAGGGACGTAAACGACTTTATCAGCGCTCTGCCTGCAGCCCGTCGTCGCAAGATCGAAAGGCAGGCGGCGCAGATCATGAATGAACATATGAGCCTGCAGGAGCTCCGCCGTGCGCGCAAGCTGACGCAAACAAAGTTAGCGAAGAGCCTTGGTACAGCGCAGAAGAACATCTCCGAGCTCGAACGGCGAACCGACATGCACATCTCTACGCTGCGGCGAACCGTCGAAGCCATGGGCGGAGAGCTTACTCTTACAGCGAAATTCCCGAATGGAGCCCCGATCAAGCTAATCGGTCTAGCAGAGATCGAGGGATAAAGAAGTCACTCCCCTCCTGCTGTCGGACTGCATTTAAATCCCGGTTGAAGAGTCATTTACAAAACTCGCACGGCTGTGCGAGTTTTTGTATTCTACGGGCCATAAAGCGAACAAGTCCGATGCGCGGAGCGAGTTCCCTTCGTCGCATGCGATTCCAACGCACCAACCCCGGTAGACACCAGGAGCGAACCGAACGATGAAACGACGGATCTGTTCTTACGACCTGGCTGCCGTCCCCGAAGACGGTTATGTCGTGACCGATGATGGAGGCGAGATCTACTTGTGCAATGCGCGTTGCCTTTGCATCTGGGCTGTGTCGCTGGCGACCAAGCCGGGACTGAGCGAGGAGCTCAAGACCCGGAGGGTGGTCCTGAAGGTGCCCGCCGGGGAAGAGTTTGTGTTTGAGACGATCGCCGGACTTGCACGATGGGCCAGCTCCCATGCGCTCGGGACGGCGGAGTAGGAGAGATTATGAAGTGAATAGAGCGGAGGCTAGTCTATCCATGACTGGCTTTAGGGTAGCTACGGCATAATGAAGAACGGGAGGAAGCATGAAAACGTTCTCGCGCCGCGATTTGCTGAAGAGTAGCCTGCTGGCGCCTGCCGCCGCGGCAGCTCAAGGGATGGGGCCGATGGGTGCCGCAATCGAGGCAATCTCCCAGGAGACGCATCCGCAGGCCGTTAAAGCAGTGCCGAATCCCTCAGCATCCGGAGCGGGCCGCGAGCGGCTTCTGCTCGATTTCGGCTGGCGCTTCCACCTAGGTAATTCGAACGATCCCGTCAAGGACTTCGGCTTCGGCAACGGCCGCACCGGCAGCTTCCAGAAGACCGGCTCCTTTCTGCCTGCCGGCACAGTCGGCTTTGACGATAGCGACTGGAAGGCAGTGGACCTGCCCCATGACTGGGCCGTCGAATTGCCGTTTCAAAACGATCCGGCGCTGGCCAGCAAGGGCTTTTACCCCCTCGGCCGTAATTACCCCGAGACCAGCGTCGGCTGGTATCGGCGCGTCTTCGAACTCGAAGCGGCGGATGTGGGCAAGCGGATTTCGCTCGAATTTGACGGTGCCTACCGTGAGACTTTGGTGGTCTTCAACGGCTTCTACATCGGTCGGCACAGCGGCGGATACGATCCCTTCCGTTTCGACGTGACGGACTTCGTCAATCCCGGCGGCCGCAACGTGCTGCTGGTGCGCGTCGACGCCACTTCCAGCGACGGATGGTTCTACGAGGGCGCCGGCATCTACCGACACGTCTGGCTGGTGAAGACCAGCCCGGTGCATGTGAAGCAATGGGGGACGTTTGTCTCCACGGAGATTCGCTCTAATTCGGCAGTGCTCTCTATCCGCACCGAGCTCAGCAACAACAGCTACGAGGCAAAGGACGCCCGGGTTGTCTCCACCGTGCTTGACCCCGCGGGCAAAGAGGTGGGCAAGGACGTAACGGCCACGGTGTCCATTGGGGCCGACGGCGAGCAGACGTGCGAGCAGAGGGTGACCGTGAGCCAGCCCAGGCTCTGGTCGCTCGAGGAGCGCAACCTGTACACCCTGGTCTCCGAGGTCCGCGTAGGCGGCGATGCTGTGGACCGCTACGAGATTCGGTTCGGCATCCGCTCCATCCACTTCGACGCGGACAAGGGCTTGCTGCTCAACGGCAAGCCGGTCAAGGTGAAAGGGACCTGCAACCACCAGGACCATGCCGGGGTGGGCGCCGCGGTGCCCGACGCTGTGCAGTACTATCGCATCCGCAAGCTCATTGAGATGGGGTCGAATGGCCTGCGGACCTCGCACAACCCGCCTACGCCGGAGCTGCTCAACGCCTGCGACGAACTGGGCATGCTGGTCTTCGACGAGACGCGCATGATGTCGTCGAATCCTGAAGGTCTGAACCAGTTTGAAAACCTCGTGCGACGCGATCGTAACCACCCCAGTGTCTTCATGTGGTCGATGGGGAATGAGGAGCGGACGGCAAACCTCGACAAGGGAGTGGGTATTCTGACGGCCATGAAGGCGGTGGCGACGCGGCACGACGGCTCACGGCCTGTCTCGATTGCGCCCACCGGCGCCATCGGTACTGGTGGCCTTGCCGTCGGCGACGTCGTGGGCTACAACTACGCCGATCCCCAAGCCGAGGCCTACCACAAGGCGCATCCCAACAGGCCGATCATCGGCACGGAGACGGTGAGCGCTGTGGGAACGCGCGGCATCTACATCACTGACCCTGACAAAGGCTTTGTCAGCGCCTACGATCCGTACACCACCACCGGGCGCGCGTCGGCGGAAGGCTGGTGGCGCTTCTGCCACGACCGTGAATGGCTGGCTGGCGGGTTTGTGTGGACCGGCTTCGATTATCGCGGCGAGCCATCGCCCAACGGGTGGCCCAACATCAGCTCACAGTACGGCATCATCGATACCTGCGGATTCCCCAAAGACAGCTTCTTCTACTATCAGTCGTGGTGGACCGCGCAACCGGTGCTACACCTCTTCCCGCACTGGAACTGGCCGGGCTATGAGGGCAAGGAGATAGCCGTTTGGGTTCACTCGAACATGGACAAGGTCGAGCTGTTGCTTAATGGCCAGAGCCTCGGCATCAAAGAGTTGAAGAAGGACCAGCACCTGGCGTGGAACGTGAAGTATGTATCAGGCGTCATCGAGGCCCGCGGCTACAAGGATGGCAAGCTGGCCCTCACCGTCCGGCGCGAGACCACCGGCTCGCCCGCCGCGCTGTTGGTTACCCCCGACCGCAAGCAGATTGCTGCCGACGGGGAAGACGTTGCCATGTTCACCGTGGAGGTCCGCGATGCGCAGGGGCGCCTTGTTCCAGTAACCAGCAACAACGTCACGTTCAAGATCAGCGGCTCAGGCCATCTCATAGGAGTGGGCAACGGCGACCCCACGGACCACGACTCCGACAAGGGCTCTTCACGCAAGGCCTTTGGCGGCCTGTGCATGGCCATCGTCCAGTCCACCAAGTCCGCCGGTCCCATTTCTGTTGAAGCCACTTCGCCTGGACTGTCTTCGGCCAGCGTCACCATTGACGCCAAAGAGGTCAAACTGCGCCAGCAAGTGGCCCCATGGGAGCGCATGGCACCCAAGGGCTCCGGAGCCACCGGCCTCTGGCGGCCGGAGCAGGATGGCGCCTCGCAGATCTTCATTCTTCAGCAGGACGGCAACACGCTCACCGGAACCGCGGAAGGCGTCTCCGGTGACTGGGCCGGCGGCGTCGATGCGGCTGCTCCGATCCTCGACGGAAAGGTAGAGGGCAGTTCTGTCAGCTTCAAGCTTGGCAATGCCATGTATGCGGGCACAATGAAGGGCGACCACCTCGAACTGGTACGCACTCCGGTTTCAGGTCCGCAGCGGCCCACAGCCGAGGAGAAGACGGCGGAGCTGCGCCCGGCCATTGGGCCCGCACCCGATGGATCAGACCCCTCCCGTAGCCCCTTCTCCCGTCCCCCGGGCCCTGTTCCGGTGGTGCTGCACCGGGTTCAGCGCTAACTGCTCCCGCAGAGCCGGTG
>Ga0302156_10001643_pt1 | contig 19437 bp, 12 predicted proteins | sample I_Bog_N3_2_FD_193503 | JGI IMG/M metagenome (GOLD analysis project Ga0302156, IMG submission 193503) | Peat permafrost microbial communities from Stordalen Mire near Abisko, Sweden - I_Bog_N3_2 | ecosystem: Environmental > Terrestrial > Soil > Wetlands > Peat | place: Sweden: Abisko, Stordalen... | reverse complement strand
CGCCATCGCGGCGCTCAACCTGCCGCAACTCGCCGGCGCTGCGGCTGTACAAGTAGAAGCTCGCACTGGAAGACCGCTTCGCACTCTGGCCGAAACCGGAGCTTCGGGCCTCTCCTATCGCGTCGGCGAGGAATCTTATTGGGTCTCGCGCGGCAGCTTCTTCCAGGTCAACCGCTTCCTGCTGCAGACACTCGTTGATCTGGTCACGAAGGACCGTAGCGGCGAGCTCGTCTGGGACCTCTTCGCCGGTGTTGGCCTGTTCTCGCACATCCTCGCGCGCAGCTTCGCGCAGGTCACAGCCGTGGAAGCCAACCCAACCGCGGCGAGCGACCTTCGCGTCGCGCTCGGCAAGCTCGGCGCGCAGCATATCGCCGTAGAAGCCACCACGCTCGACTTCCTGCGCTCGGCGGTGTTGCAGCGCGACCGACCCGAGCTCATCGTCCTCGACCCGCCTCGCGCGGGCGCAGGCGCGGAAGCCTGCACGCTGTTACAGCGCCTCGCGCCGCACAGCATCGTCTACGTCTCCTGCGATCCCACCACGCTGGCTCGCGACTTGCGCACGCTGCAACCGCACTATCGTATCGCCGCACTGCATCTGGTCGACCTCTTCCCACAGACATCCCATGTGGAAACTGTGGTGGAACTCCAGCGCAACTCGTGACAAACTGGTTTGGCTCTCTGGGCTAACTCTCGAAGGTAGCGCTTCTCATGCCGGCAGTCGGTGCTGCCACATTCTGGATGAACTCGCCTGCGCCTGTCGATCCGCTTCGACTGCGACGCGTACCTCTGCTCGCCGCAGCCTTGTGCTTTGCGGGCGGCGACGTGCTGGCTCGCCACTGGCAGCCGACGCTTACGCTCGTCCTCGCCAACGTCATTCTGCTTGCGCTGACGTTCTTCAGCCTGCATTGCACTCCGCGCATCGCTGCCGTTCCCGCGCTGGCGCTGTGGGCCGCAGCGGGTTGCTGGTGCGCGCAGATGCAACCTCCCATTCCGACGCAACAGTCGCTGCAGCACTGCGCAGACGGCCTGAGCCGCACCGTTCGCGGCCGCGTGGTGCGCGCGCGCAGCCTTCCGGAGTTGCAACCGAACGGCGATTCCCCGCAGAACTCTCCGTATCCATGGGCGCTCGAGCCCGGAGCCTGGGAGAACGATGCCGCGACTCCGCGCCAGTCAGTCGACCTCGACGTCGAGTCCGTCGAGGACATGACTCCCTATCTTGACTGGATGCAGCCGCTCAGCGGCGGCGCTCGCGTCACCCTCAGCGGAGAACCACTCACTCTGCACTGCGGTGACATTATCGAAGTCCCCTTGCGTTTGCGCACACCGGACCGCTACCGCGATCCTGGAGCGTGGTCCTATTCCGACGAGCTACTCACGGAAGGAATCGGCGTCTTCGCCTCGGCGCACAGCGATCATGTACAGGTCGTCGACTCAGCGCCACCGAGCTGGCGCTGCCGTCTCTTCGCGGCGCAGAGCTGGGCTTCTACCCGCCTGCAGAGCTTGCTCGACTCTCCCACGAACGCTCGACTGCCCGCCTCGCTGCGTCTGAGCGGCGACGACGCGGCCATGCTCAACGCCATGCTCTTCGGCGACCGCAGCGGCCTGAGCAACTCGCTGCGCGAGGGCTTCGAGCGCACTGGGACCTTCCATCTCTTCGTGGTCTCCGGGCTGCATGTGGCGCTGGTCGCAGGCGCGCTCTTCTGGCTGCTGCGCCGCCTTCGGCTGCCACAGAGCGCTGCCGTCCCGCTAGCCATCGCCCTCACGACCGGCTACGCGCTCCTCACTGGCTTTGGCTTGCCTGCGCAGCGCGCTCTCGTCATGGTCTCGGTCTATCTGCTCGCACGCTGGCTGGACCGCGACACCAACGCCCTCAACGCGCTGGGCGCGGCGGCGCTGGCTGTTCTGGTCTTCTCTCCGCGCGCGCTCTTCGAGACCAGCTTCCAGATGACGTTCCTGATCATCCTTGCCATCGCTGGCCTCGCTGCCCCGCTCAGCGAGCGCTGGCTGCGTCCGCACGGACGCGCGCTCGACCAGCTCTACCTGCTGCGGCTGGATGCTCACCTTCATCCACGCTTGGCGCAATTCCGCGTGCGCGTTCGCATGGCAGCCGATCTCTTTGCTGCACTGCTAGGCGAACGCCTGCGTCCGCTGCCTGTATGGCTGCTGCGCACACTCTTCTGGTCGCTCAACCTGCTGCTCTTCGGCCTCTGCGCGGAGATCTGCATGGCATTGCCGATGGCCCTCTACTTCCATCGCGTCACCCTGATGGCGATGCCGCTGAACTTCCTGGAGGTCCCGCTGCTCGGCGCGCTACTGTGCTGCGCGATGGCAACGTTCTGCGCCTCGCTGGTCAGCCCTTGGCTCGCGGCGCTGCCCTCGGCTGCGACCGCGCTGCTGCTGCACCTGATGCGCGCGCTCGTTGACCACTTGCAGCGCGCGCCGCTGGCTGACCTGCGCATGCCCGCGCCGCCGACTGTCGCCGTCGCCATAGCTTGCGCGGCTATTGCCGTCGGCTGCATCGCTCTGCGCGCACGGCGGCCCGTTTGGCTTGCCGCTGGCCTCGTCGCGCTCGCGGTCGTTGTTCCGCAGGCGGTCTTCTTCCCAGCGCCGCCGTTGCTGCATCATGGCCTGTTGGAAGTAACGGCGCTCGACGTCGGTCAAGGTGACTCGCTGCTGGTCGTCTCGCCCGATGGCCACACCTTGCTGGTCGACGCCGGTGGTCCAATCGGCCGCAACTCCGCCGTAACCAACGGCTGGGACATCGGCGAGGAGGTCGTCGCGCCGTATCTCTGGTCGCGCCACATTCGCCGTCTCGACGCCGTACTCCTTACCCACGCGCACTCCGACCACATGGGCGGAATGCCGGCGATCCTGCGCGATCTGCGCCCGCAGGAGCTCTTCCTCAGCGTCGAGCCGGGAGACTCACCCGCGCTGCAGGCGTTACTCGCAGAGGCCCGCTCTCTGGACATTCCGGTTCATCATCTCCACGCCGGAGACGCCTTCCCCTGGAGCGACCTGCAGGCAACCGTACTCTCTCCCGAATCGGAGTACACCAATCCCGGCGTCCCAGTGAATGACGACTCCCTCGTTCTACGGCTCGACTACCAACGCGCCAGCGTGCTGCTGGAGGGCGACGCCGAAGCGGCCAGCGAGGCTACCATGCTCTTCCACCATCGCGTCGCTCCGGCGAACCTGCTCAAGGTCGGACATCACGGCAGCAAGACCTCCACCAACCCGGACTTTCTGGCCGCCGTCGCGCCGCAGGATGCTGTCATCAGCGTCGGTCGCCACAACACCTTCGGTCATCCGCGCGCCGAGGTGCTGGAGCGCCTCGAAGCCGCGCAGATCAAGACCTTCCGGACCGACCTCGCCGGCGCGGAGACCTTCCTGCTCGCCCCCAGCGGCGCGATCTCCACAGCGCCGGCATCGTCACAGTGATAGAAGAGTAGCAACGCTCGTCTGCGGAGAGGTTCACGAGCCACCACGCACTTCCGGGAGCCGCGATGCCAAAGCCTGAAGAAGCTCAACAGCAGCAGCCCACACTCTCCGATGCGTCAGCGCCGCCGCCTTCGCCCGCTGACATGGAAGAAGCCCGGCTCATCCGGCGCATGCAGTTGATGATGAACCTGGTGATGCAGACCATCGCGCAGGACAGCTCGCTCTCCATCGATGAGGCCTCGCAGATGATCGCCGACGCCCGCACCGCCGCGCTCAGCATGTTCCCCGGCAAGGATCTGGCCTACGACCTGATCTGGCGCCCGCGCTTCCAGCGCCTCATGCGCGAACGCTTTCGCATCATGTAGCTCCACAAGCAACGATGCCGCCCAGAAGGCGGCATCGTTGCTGCTGCAGTAAGAGCTTCGGTTAGAACTCCAGTCGCGCCGAAAGCTGCCCAGCGCGGGCATTGTTCACCTGCGAGCTCGGCTGGCCAAAGCTGGCGCTGCCCAGCGACAGGCCAATGCCGCCGAACTGCACATAGTTGGTCACGTTGAACAGGTCAGCCTGCACGCTCAATCTGGATGACTCCGTGAGGTGCAGCGGAAACGTTCTGCGCAGGCTGATATCCACTTGCAGCCCTGCGGGCCCAGTCAGCCCGTAGGCCCCCGTGCGCGGCGCATTGCCGAACGTGTAAGCCGGAGCGAACGTCGAGTTCAGACACGTGGACACGGGATTGATGAACGGCCCTGTCGGCGCTGAGGTCGTGCATGTTCCCGCGCTCGGAGCAATGTAGCTGACCGGAGTGCCGTAGGTGTTACCCGTTCCCCAGCGTCCGTTCACACGCGCCTTGTTTCCGCCATACGAAGGATTCAGCATCGGCTCAACCGTCGACACAGCAGGGTTGGTCTGTCCGGACGACGACGTAATCGCCAGCGGCGAGCCGGAGTACACCTGCACGATCTCTGAGAACTTGAATCCTCCCAGGATTGCCCGTGTCACCGCATTCCCTCCGCCCAGCTTGCCGCTGCCGATGGGAAGGTTCTCCACGCCGGTAAAGACGAAGTGGTGCGGCTGGTTGGAGGTCGAGACGCTGCGCTCAATCGAGTCGATATTCCAGTTCCTGCCATTGTTGGAGTACGCCGCCGGAAGGGCATAGCCCGTACGGAAGGTGCCACCATCGTCAATGGTGCGCGACCAGGTGTAGTTCGCCATGAAGTTCGTGCCGTGAGAGAAGCGCTTCACCGCCGTCAACTGTAGTGCGTTGTAGTTGCTGTTGGCCACGTTGGAGTAGCTGTCGCTCACGCCGTACTGCGGGAACGGCTTCAGAAGCTGGCTCAGCGCGGTCCCCGTGTTGAACCAGGCCGGTGTCGCGATGGGATCGATAGCGGCGCAGTTTTGTCCGGCGGCATTCGTACTCGTCGCCAGCTTGTTGACCGCCGTACTCAGGCACGAGCCCAGGCTGAGGTACTTCGGATCCAGTTGATCCGAGTAGTAGCCGCGGGGATTGCCGCCATCGGTGATCAGGAAGTGGCCCTGCGAGCCCACATAGGACATCGTCGTGGTGAAGTTGTCGGTCCACTGGTGCTGGATACCCAGGGTGTAGTTGATGTACTGCGGTGCGCGTCCGCCCAGATAGGGATCGCCATAGCCGACCGTCGACGGCGAACCGGTGTAGCCCGCAGTCGTGGTGTAGCCGGTGCCATATCCATTGCCGGAGGCCGTGCCGGTGGCCGCGATGTATGCCGGAAACGCCGGGAACGGCGCCGACGAGAGGAACGTGGAGGTATTCGACGAGTCCGACGGCGAGGCCGAGAAGCCCAGCGTTCCCGTACCGGTACGCGAGATCGCCGAGCCGCCCACACCATTGCCGTGCGTGTACATCACACCATAGCTGGCGCGAATCACCGTCTTCGGATCGATCTGGTAAGCCAGACCCAGCCGCGGCCCGAAGTTCTTCATGTAGTTGCTTACCGGAGTCGAGCAGTTGCAGGTGTTGGCGCCATTGCCCGCGTACTGGATCGCGCCCGGCGTGTTGGTGATGGGGTTGGTGAGCGTGGGGTTGAAGAAGCTCAACACGTTGTGCGCTTCGGTATAGGTCGGATAGTAATCCCAGCGCAGACCCAGGTCGAGCGTCAGCTTCGAGGTGATCTTCCAGTTGTCCTGGATATAGGGCGAGATGGGACGGAACCGGCCACCCGTCTCCTGCACTGTGTTCTGGGTCAGGCTGGCCTTGTCGATCTGCCCGAGCAGGAAGCTGGCATACGCAACACCCGTGCCCGACGTGAGGGAGGTGCCTGCAGCCGCAAAGCCGGATGTCTCGGTAACGGCATTCGCGAGCGTGACCGGCGTAGTTCCGGAGAGAGCCGTGTTGAAGTTGTACTGGATCCAGCCCAGCTCTGCGCCGACCGTAATGGTGTGCTTGCCCCTCTCCCACTGCACGTTGTCGACCAGCGTGAAGGAGTTGGAGATGCCGAACCCCGCGGTCGTACCCGCCCAGTTGGTCGGCGCGTCCGTTCCTGCGAAGGTCGTAATCGGAAATGCCTGCTGCGCCTGCCCGGCGGGCAGCCCGGTGATGCCCTCCGCGCTGGCCGCGTAGGCGGGAGTCTCATCCGCATTGATCGTCGGACTGTTGTAGCGCGCAAAGCCGTACTTGAACTGGTTGATCAGGTGCGGCGTAAAGATGTGCGTATCTTCGATGATGCCCACTGCCGTCTTCGGAGCATAGGCCTGGCCATAGTTGTACGGCACAGGACCGGTATTGCGTCCCGCGGTGGTCTGGCCAACAGGCACAGAACTCGCCTGCCGCCCCAATGCCGCCACAAAGGTCAGCGTGTTCTTGGAGCTGACCGTATAGTCGATGCGGTCCGTCATCGACCAGTTCGACAGCGCCGAGTAGTTCTGGGCCACATAGTTGTTGGTGGGATTCTGATTGGTCAGAGTTGGGATGCTCTTCTGCATCGCCATCGCTACTCCCGAGATCTCTCCACCGGGAATGATATCCAGGCAGGTCGTCGGCGTTGCCGGGCAGTTCGATGTACCACCAGCCGCAGTCTGTCCGAACCGGTACCGGCACTGCTTGCCGCCGTTCGCCGCGGTGCAGGCCGTCTGTGTGTTCGGGTCGTAGATGGGTTGGATGCCCTGGAAGTTTCCCGCCTGCTCGGCCAGGTTCGGGAACGTAATGAGCTGCGGCGCCGAGTGCGCGTAGCGGAAGCCGTTGTAGTTGCCGAAGAAGAAGACTTTGTCCTTCCACGAGCCCACCGGCACCAGAGGCCCGCTCAGCAGGATGCCGTACTCATTCTGGTGCTCTACCGGCTTCTGCAGGTTCCCCGTGACTGGATTCGTCGACTTATAGAAGCCCCAGCTATCGAGCGCGGTATTGCGGAAGAACTCATACACTGCGCCATGGAACTTGTTGCCGCCCTGCTTCACGGTGAAGTTCTCAATGCCCTGTCCTTCGTACAGCGCCGAGTACCCCGAGGTCTCCACCTGAAACTGGTTCACGGCATCAACCGAGATCGCCGTCCACACAAACCGCGGGTCGCCTTCTCCTGCGGCGTTGGTAAATGGCACGCCGTCGATGTACACAGCACTTGCCGCGCCGCGGCTGCCCGATCCGTTCACCACGCCCGTATTAGTCGTCGCATTGCCGTTCGTTTCATTCACCTGCACGCCCGGTAGCAGCGCCGCAAAGTCCGTCGCGCGCCGCTGGTCCGGCTGCCCGTAGGCGCCCATCTCGATCGGCAGCGCCGAATACATGTCGTTCTCCATCGTCGCGCCCAGCTCTGCGTTGCTGGTCTCCAGCGCCGGCGGCGCCGTCGTCACGGTGACCGATACATCGGTCGCGCCGACAGGCAGCTTTGGATTGTAGGTCAGCGTCTCGAGAGCATTTACCTCGAGGTCCTTCTGCGCGAGCGTCTCAAAACCGTTCGCCGTCACCGTGACGTTGTACTTGCCGGGATCCAGCGCCGAGAAGCTATAGTCGCCGGCAGAGGTCGATGTGGTCGTCACAGCAATAGCTGTCGCAGTATTCGTTGCCGTAATGCTGGCGCCCGGAATCGCGGCTCCGGTCGCGTCAAAGACGGTGCCGCTGATCGCTCCTTTGCCCGCGAGCTGGGCGTTAGCCGAAGCGCAGACCAGCAGCACGCCGGCCAGCAGCGAGAAAGCGATCGAGCGCACGCGAAACCTCAGCGTGCAAAAGAGAAATGGGGTGGAAAACTTTGCGTTCATGAGACTCCTGAAAGTGGGGATTGTGCCGAGATTGCAGAACCTTGGCGCCGCGTCAACGCGGTCACTGGGTCCCTGGGCGATTTGGTTGCGAACACAAGCATCCGCCTCCACAGATACACCTGTCAAGCCGCCACAAACATCTGTCAAACATGTACACAAAAATGAGGATTCTGGCTGCTCAAATTGGAGTAGCGTGGGTTCCTTTTTTAATGGGAGAATATCGCCCACCCGCGAGCGCGACCAGCCACAGGAGTCGCCCCGTCCTAGCTGTGGCGGTTCTCATTCGCCAGTCGGTCAGGGTATTCGAACCGGCCCCAGCAACGGAGTCTTCACCGGCGCCGCCAGCCCCACATACTCGGTCAGTTGGCTGCTCCCGAAGCTCGTCACCCATACGTTTCCGCTGGCATCGATAGCCAGCGCATAGGCCTCCAGCAAGGCTGCATCGGGAGCCCACCCGGCCGCCGGACTCAGTACCGTCCCCGGCGCACTGCTGGAGCTCGTCCCAGCCAGCTCGGTGATCGACGGTCCGCGATAGCTCGCGACCCATACATTGCCAACGCCGTCGATGGCGATTCCCTGCGGGTGCACAATCCCGCCACCCTTGAACCCCGTGGAAAGCACGGCCCCGCTTGCCGACAACAGACTGACGCTGTCTCCAAAGTAGTTGGCGACCCACACATTGCCCGAGCCGTCGATGGCGAGCCCATCCGGCGCATCACAGCAAACATAGGCTGTGGCGGAGGTCCCATTGGCTGAGATCTTGGTCACCGTATCACTGGAAAAGTTCGCTAGCCAGCCGTTACGGTTGGCGTCCAATGCAATCGCCACCGGAAAGTCCAGTGTGGGTGATCCATTGATATCGCCGCTATACCCAGAACTCCCCGAGAGCGACGCTCCGGAGTTCGAGAGCAGCGTCACATGCGAGTTGCCGTAGTCCACAATCCACGACACATTCGTACTGTCCACAGCGACCGCATACGGATAGTAGATGCCGCCACTCGCATAGGGAGAGCCGCTTACAACCGCGCCCTGCGGGTTTAGTACCGTGATTCCGCCATCCCCCCCGTTGATCGAGTAAGAGGTCTCCTCGTCTGTAGCCCAGAAGTTGTCGTTCGCATCCACCGCTCCGCCGTACAGTTCGAACAGCGAGTTCCCGGTGACACCATTGGGCAGCACAGGTGTCCCGGTATTGCTGAACAGGCTGGCCACTCCCGATGAGTTGAACAGGCACGGTGAAGTGCAGTAGCCTGCCACCCAAATCCGGCCTTGCGAGTCAAGAGCCAGGGCTGTGGGCGCATTCATCCCGCCGCCGGCATAATTTGCATACATCACCCAGTCGTCCGGAGATGCGACCAATGCAGGCGTATATGCACTCGACGTCGCGCTCAGGTTGTAGATCGTCGTTACATTTGTCCCGGGATGCGTGGCCAACTTCAGCATCGCGTCCAGCGTGTTGGTGGGAGCCGTACCCGAAGGCGTGACCGCCCCGTAGAGACCGGAGCAGGCGGCGCTCGTGCTTCCCGTCGAAACGATGCACGCATGCATCGCATTCGCCAGCGAGTTGATCTTCGACGTCGGCGCGACTCCGGTGGACGGAAATGCAGCCCCAGGAGCGAGCCCAGTCGTCAGGTTCGCCAGGTTCGCCACCGTCGCCGCCGCCAGCGATATCCCGCTGCTGTTCGTGCTGGTCGCTCCCAGTTGTGCTCCCGGCTTCAGAAACTGCGCCAACCCATAGGCGCTGGCGACAGTGGTCGCCTCATCGATGACGTAGCTAGCCCCGGACGCAATTCCATTGCACGCGCCCGGCACTGTCATCAAAACGATTCCAGCGTTCGTTGCTCCGCCGGTCCCGGCATGACCGCCGCTCGCCACCACAAAGACAATCGAACTCGCCAACGGGCAGCTATAGCCCGCAGCCACGCTGAAGGCCCCATTGCTGTCTGTGGTCAGCGCACTCGAGAGCAGTTGCACCGGCGCCGATCCGGCACCGGCCGTCCCCGCCGCATAGAGCTGTACGCTGGACCCAATCATCGGTGTGCCCCCAGCCACGACCCTGCCGGCGAAGGCCGCACCGCTGTACGTCACTGGCGACACCAGGATCGGTATAGACCCAGTTCCGCAGCCCGCCAGGCACACTGCCAGCAAGGCTAGCGGGGTCGCGGAGAAGGCGGCTTTGGATAACAGCGTCATAGCCTTGAAGCCTACCAAATTGCTGCTCCTTACCGATACGGTCGCGTCAGTACCGACAGGTCCGCAGAGCTCACAAAGCTCTGCAGGTTGGCGGTCAGCTCGGCGCGCGCGGCGTCCGGAGCCATGGACGTATTCAGCGTCTCGGTTCGCAATAGCACCGGAATGGACCGCGTCGGGCTGGCCATCAGGAGCGCCCGTGTATCCGGCCGGCTGTAGACGAAGCCGAAGTGCGTGCGCTCGGACGAGGTCTGGCCGCAGCTATCTCCATTGCACAGGGTCGTCGCCTCCAGATACTGGGTCGCTCCATCATTGAAGAACGACCCGCTAAAGCTAGTTGACCCGGTGCTCGTCGCGAACTCCAGCGGACCGTGCCATAGCCAGTCTTCCCCACGCGCGGCGTGGCACAGCAGTGTGTCATGCGCCCCCAGCACCGGCGAGATGCCCACCGACACAACCTCCGGCTGCCCGTCGTTGGAGGCCGCGCCCGCGCTCGGTGCGCCGGGGCCATCGTACACATAATCCGCCCAGTAGAAGATCAGCGGCCCGGCCAGCAGGTACTCGTTCCACTCGCGCTGTAGTTTGAACTGGCCAACCCGCTGCGGAAACCTGCCCGGCAGCCTCGGGTCGGCTGTGGCCGTCGGGCGCTCACGTGCCGCTGCAATGGCTCGCACATAGCTCACGCTGCCCAGCACAACCAACAGCGCAAACCCAGCCCATCGCCATCCGAACGAACGCGGCACAAACTCCTTCACCTCCGCTTGCGGCAGCGGTGGCAGCCGCAGATCACCCCCTGGACTGAGCTTCTGTATCAACGTAAACAGCAGCACCGTAGCCAAGAAAAACAGGCACGCCCCAATCACGTAATCGCCCATCTCGGCGCGAGTCTGCAACCACGGAAGATGCAACGCCACGACGTAATAAACCACCAGCAGGCACAACCGCAGCAGGTTGAAGACGTATCCCAGTAACACCGCGCCCACCACGACCATCGCCCAGATCCTGGCCTTGAACTGGTATAGATATCCAGCGATCAGCGCGATAAAGCCCATCGTGATGGCCCCGCGAATTCCGTTGCAGCCCGGCGCAATGAACATCCCAAACTCCGGCGTAAACATCAGCCGCAATTGGTCGGGAGTGAGCTTCTGCCCGAGTCCGTGCGCAAACCCCCGCGCGATCAGGGACGACGCGTGTTGCAGCGGTAGATCAATGTGCAAGGTAAAAAAGTGCGGCACCGGATCGACAAACCAAGTCAGCACCACCGGAAACAGCGCGGCCCGAAACAGCCTTAAACCACCGAACAGCAGCACCGCGCCCGCCGTGTACGCAAGAGCCACCAGCGAGTGCGGCGGCAGAAAGATCGATACTGACGGCGAAAAGATGAACTCCAGGATGGCGTGATCACGCAGGTGTACCGCGGCCACGGTCACCACCAACAGCACCAGCCCCCACCAGGTGCCCTCCATCTCCCATCCCAGCGAGCGCCACACCCTCAAAATCAGCAGCAGGCTCAGGATGGGAATCACTCCGCCAATCGACTTCAGCGGATCGTTGACCCAGATGGACCACAGGAACAGGGCGGTCGAAAGAATCGAAAAGACGCCCACCACACTCAGTCCAGCAGACAGCGCCACAGCCTGTCCCGGACGCACAACCGAAACACTCATGACCATCCCCCGTCCTGTCCCTGGATACGGGTCATCGGGCTTGCGGCCAAAGGCTTCATAAACGAGCTTCTTGTGCGCGATTCAGGCTACTTACGGAAACGGGAACGCAAGCCGACCAGCACCCCGCCGGCAGAGCCTACCAGGGCCAGAATCGCCGTCGGGTTCTCCGGTGAGCTCACGCAGCCTATCTGAGCCAACGCCGGTGCCGCAACGCAAAGGACAAGTGCCACGAGAACCCAGAATGAGAATTTCATCGCTTCCCTCACTGTAGTTTTTGTCTATGCTACGGACGCTATAGCAGGCGAACACGATTGTCAACGCCAGAAAGCACAATCGACGTTGTATTCACAGGACCTTTCCCTCCCCACTGTTAGAGGCATAAATCTGCGGCCAGAACTTCCCCACACCACTACTGCGCCGAACCGGCCCGCTCTGAACGCCCGGACAACTCCGCAGCGCGCGCCTCCGCATAGGCCGCCGCGCCCAGCAGGGCGCAGGTTTCGTCCAGAATGATGCGCACCGGCACCGACTGCAGCAGTGGGGAAAGCCGGCCCTTGTCCAGAAACGCCTTGAGAAACTCGCCGTCCTGCATGATCTTCAGACTCTTCGGGGCCACCCCGCCACCGAGGTAGATCCCGCCTGCGGCCAGCACCTTTAGAGCCACATTGCCCGCCTCCGCCCCATAGGCAGAAACAAAGATCCGCATAGTCTCAGCGCAGATCTCGCTCGAGCCGTCCTCGGCGCACTGCCCGATGACCGCATTCGGGTCCTCCGCCTCCATGCGCTCGCGCAGCCATTTCGGCTCTTCCAGCTTCTGGTCGTCGCGGAGAAACCGATAGACGTTCTGGATGCCGAGCCCTGAGACCACGCGCTCAATGCTCACCCGGCCCTTCAGCGTGCGCAGCAGGTACTCCAGCAGCGCAATCTCACGCGGGTTGCGCGCTGCAAAGTCTCCGTGTCCGCCCTCGGAGGGCAACGGCAGATGCCGGCCCAGCTTCCCGTCCCATACCAGAAGGCACTCGCCCAGCCCGGTCCCCGCCGACACCAGCCCGCGATGCCCCACCGCCTGCGTATCGCCCTCCTGCAACGTCACGATGCTCTCCGCCGCCAGCTCAGGAATTCCATAGCCATTGGCCTCCAGATCATTGATCAGGAAGATATGTTCCATTCCCAGCGACTTCGTCAAATCGCGCGTGTCCAGCGTCCACGGCAGGTTGGTCAACTTCAGCCGCCCATCGCGCACTGGACCCGGGCAGCCGAAGCAGGCAGCCGCAACCTTTTCTCTTTCGCCGTCCACCAGAAACGCCTTCACTACCTGGTCCAGGCTGGGGTATTCATTGGCCGGAAATTTGTGATCGCGCACTGCGACCAGGCGTCCGCCGGCAAAGTCATACAGCGCCAGATGGACCTTGGTTCCACCAATATCACCCGCAAGAATCATCTACGTCGCTCCGGTCGCCGTCCCTAAATCGTCAGCGTGCCCACCCGACAGCCCAAAGCCGCATCGGCCTCGGTCGCAGGGGGCAGCTTCGCCGCCGCGGCGCTATCGAGCAGGAAGAGAAGGTTACCACTCACAGGTCGTATCAGTTGCGATGGCAGCCGCTCCGGGTCGCTCGGTCCGGTCAGCACCTCGGCCAGAATGTCTGTCTTCTCCGCGCTCTCCACCTCAAACACCACCTCGCGCCCTCGATCGATCACCGGCAAGGTCAGCGTAATCCGCCATGTCTCCTTCTGTAGGACATGGTTAGCCACCACCAGCCGCCCCATCTCATGCAGCGCTTCCGTGTGCGGAAAAAGCGACGCCGTATGCCCATCCGGCCCCATCCCCAGCATCACCAGGTCGAACACCGGGACCTCCGCTCCCTCCAGCCTCAGGTTGGTGCGCAGCACGCTCTCATAGCGCGACGCAGCCTCCTGCGGGTCGAGCTCCCCCTCCATGCGGAAGACGTTCGCCGCCGGGATCGGCACCTTACTCAACAGCAGATCGCGGCACACACCATAGTTCGACTCCGGATCGTCCGGCCCCACGCAGCGTTCATCCACCCAGTAGAGCTGCAGCTTGTCCCACGCCACGCTGGCCAGGAACGGCTGCGACGGATCGGCAAGAATCTTGAACGTCGCCTTGGGCGTCGATCCGCCCGAGATCGCAATCCGTGCCACTCCGCGTTGCGCCGCAGCCTGGTTCACGCTCGCGGCAAACTTCTTCGCCGAAGCGAGCGCCATCTCTTCGGCCGTCGGCCAAACCTCGTATGTCACCGTCACAGTACCCGGCATAACGTTCTCTTTGCTCCTCTCTCCACGCAAAGGGCAGCAGCCTCAGCCGCCGCCCTTGTATCTGCCTTTTCTGTTCGCTGTTCGCTGTTAACTGTTCCCTGCCTCTACAGCTTCCGCCATCTGCGCCCATCGGCCTTTAACATCGCGTCAGACGCCACCGGTCCCCATGTTCCCGCCGCATAGTTCGGGAAGTCCTCCACCGGCGACTTGGCCCACGCCTCCAGCAGCGGCGTCATCAGCGACCACGTCGCCTCCACGCCGTCGCGATGCGCAAACAGCGTGCCGTCGCCCAACATGGCATCCAGCAGCAGCCGCTCGTAGCCGTTGGCCGAGCTCGCGCCGAACGCCTCCGCATAGCTGAAGTTCATGTTCACCGAGCTCATGTTCATGTTCGGCCCTGGCACCTTGGCTGCAAACCGCAAGGCAATGCCCTCGTCCGGCTGGATACGCATGGAGATCACATTCGGCCGGATGCCCTCCGCGCCCTTGCCCTCGTGATCCTTGAACAGCAGCAGCGGCGGCAGCTTGAACTGAATCGTGATCTCGGTCACGCGCTTGGCCATGCGCTTGCCCGCGCGGATGTAGAACGGCACACCCGCCCAGCGCCAGTTCTCAATGACCAGCCGCAGCGCCGCATAGGTCTCGGTCTGCGAGGTCGGCGAGACGCGGTCCTCTTCCCGGTAACCAACGGCGGGCTTGCCATCCACCGTGCCCGGCCCATACTGACCGCGCACCGTATCGCCTACATCGATGGGCTGGATCGCACGCCACACCTTGACCTTCTCGCTGCGCACGGCATCGGCGTCAAAACTGACCGGTGGCTCCATCGCGACAAAGCTCAACAACTCCATCACGTGGTTCTGCACCACATCCCGCAGGGCTCCGGCCTGTTCATAGAATGGCCCGCGTCCCTCAATGCCGATTGACTCCGCCGCTGTAATCTCCACGTGGTCGATATAGTTGCGGTTCCAAACGTGCTCAAAGATGCCGTTCGCAAAGCGGAAGACCAGGATGTTCTGCACCGTCTCCTTGCCCAGGTAGTGATCGATGCGGAAGATCTGGTCTTCGTTGAAGACCTTGTTCACCTCATCGTTCAGCGCGCAAGCTGACTTCAGGTCGTGCCCGAAGGGCTTCTCGATGATGGTGCGCACCCACTGCTCACCCTCGGTGGGTTTGTTCATCTTCTGTATGCCGAGAAACTTCACAATATCCGAGAAGTACTCCGGGGCCACCGCCAGATAGAACAACCGGTTGGCCTTGATGCCCAGCTTGGTGTCCATCTCGTCCAGCTTCGTCTTCAAACCCGCGTAGCCGGCCTCATCGTCGAAGTTCATGGCGTAGTAATGAATACGATCGATGAACGGCGCCAGTTTGGGCTCGTCTTCCTTAACGCCGCCGCCTTTGATGATGCCGTCCTTCATATCGGCGGCAAATGTCGACTCCAGCGGACGCCGGGCCACGCCCAGCACCGCGAACTTCTCGGGCAGGAAACCGGATTGCTCCAGGTGATAGAGCGCCGGCAGCAGCTTGCGCTTGGTCAGGTCGCCCGAGGCGCCAAAGATGACCACGATACACGGATCGGGCTGCCGCTCCAGGTGCTGGCTCGCCTCCACCGCCTCGGGTGTAATGTGAACTTGCGTCGTCGACATACAGCTCTCTCCTCCAGCACTTGCATCTTCTGTTCGCTGTTAGCTGTTTCCTATTAGCTTTTCTTTACCGCATGGCCGCCAAACTCACTGCGCATCACGCTCAGCATCCGGTCCGTGAAGTTGTTCTCCTCGCGCGAACGCAGCCGACGAATCAGTGACTCCGTAATTACCGGCGCCGACACATTCAAATCGATTGCCTCATACACTGTCCAGCGGCCCTCGCCTGAATCCGGGACAAACGCCTCCAGCCCCTCCAGTTGCGGGTTCTTCTTCAGCGCGTCGGCCGTCAGGTCCAGCAGCCAGGAACGCACCACCGATCCAAACCGCCAGATCTCCGAGATCTGCGTCAGGTCCAGTCCCAGCGCGGTCTTCGCCTTCATGATGGAGAATCCCTCGGCATAGGCCTCCATCATGCCGTACTCAATGCCGTTGTGAATCATCTTCACAAAATGGCCCGAACCCGATGGGCCCACCCGGCCCCATCCGGTGGTCGGCGAAGGTGCCAGCGCCTCAAAGATCGGATTCAGCCGCGAGACCACATCCTCATCCCCGCCGATCATCAGGCTGTATCCCTCGGTGATGCCCCACACTCCGCCCGAGGTGCCTACATCGACAAACTCAAATCCCTGCGGCTTCAGTTCATCATGCCGCCGCTGCGAGTCCTTATAGTTCGAGTTGCCGCCGTCGATAAAGATGTCGCCCTTCTGCATCAGCGGCTTCAGCTTGGCGATGGTCTGGTCCACCGGATCGCCCGCCGGAACCATGATCCAGATCGCCCGCGGCGCCTGCAGGTTCTTCACCAGGTCCTCCAGCGAGTTCACGCCCACCGAGCCCGCGTCCGTCAGCCGCTTCACGGCGTCCGCGGAGAAGTCGAACCCTACGACCTTATGACCAGCGACGTGCAGACGCTCCGCCATATTGCCGCCCATCTTGCCCAAACCGATAAGTCCCAGTTCCATGTGTTCCGTCCTTTTGGGGAAATCACGCCTCTTAGAGAGTAATCCCAATTGCCGTCAATGACGCACGTCACTTGATAGGGATCTTTGCCACAATTAACTGAAAACTCATCGAGTTTATGTGCCTTCGGGAAAGTCCGCGCCCAGCGTCGTCGCCTCCCAGGCATCGAGCTCCCTCGGCCACTCGGCCAATCGTGTCCGCCAGCGCGTCAGCGCCATCTTGCCCAGCAAAAGATGCTTCGGCGGCTCCGCTGCCTCCACCGCGGCCACAATCGCCTCCACCGCCTTCTGCGGATCGCCCGGCTGCTTTCCCGCCTGCGTCTGGAAGTACTCGCGCGCCTTGCCCGCGCTCTGCTTGTAGTCGGCGATCTCGGCCTTCGCCTCCACGCCCGACCGCCCCAGAAAGTCCGTGCGGAACGGCCCCGGCTCGATCACGGTCACATGCACGCCCAGCGGCGCCATCTCGCCTTCCAGCGCCGCCGACAGGCCCTCCACGGCATACTTCGACGCGTTATAGAAGCCCCATCCCGGCCCGCCGACCAGTCCTGCGATCGACGACAGATTCACAATGTTCCCCGAGCGCCGCGCGCGAAACTGCGGCAGCAGCGCCTGCGTCACCCGCACCAGGCCGATCACATTGGTCTCAAACATCGGCCGGTACTCCGCCTCGGTGACCTCTTCAATCGCTCCATTCACTCCATAGCCGGCGTTGTTCACCAGCACATCCACGCGCCCGAACCGCGCCAACGCAGCGGCCACAGCAGCATCCACCTGCCCCTGATCGGTCACATCCAGCTTCAGCGCCTGTGCGGTCGCCGGATACTTTGCTTCGAGATCCTGCACCTGCTCCGGCTTGCGCGCCGTGGCTACCACCTTCGCGCCCGCGGCCAGCAGATACTCCGCCAGCAAGCGCCCGAATCCCGTCGATGCCCCGGTAATAAACCAAACTTTGTCCTGTTGTGTTGTTGCTGTCGAATTCGCCATACAACAACAGACGCTCCCCACGCCCCTCGCGATGCAAGCCTTTGCCTTCCTTCGCGACCTTCGCGTCCTTTCCTCTGCGCCCTTAGCGTTAAAGCCTTTGCCCTAAGCCCGCAGCTCCGTCACGCCGCCATCTCCCGCAATCAGCGCAAGGCTGGCCATCCCCAGAAACAGCCCATGCTCCACCACGCCCACCACGCCCCGAATCTCCGCCGCCGTCTTCACCGGATCCGCAATCTCCCCGCACCCGCAGTCCAGGATGTAGTTGTCCTCGTCCGTCAGATACACACTGCCGTCCTTATGCCGCCGCTGCACAGGACTCAGCCCCAACTCCACCAGCTTCTTCTCCACCAGCGGCAGCGCCATCTTGATGACCTCGACCGGCAGCGGAAACGCACCCAGCACCTTCACCACCTTGGTCGAGTCCGCCACCACGATGAACTTCTTCGCGGACCTGGCCACAATCTTCTCGCGCAGCAACGCCCCACCACCGCCCTTAATCAGCGCGAGCCCCGGCCCCACCTCATCCGCGCCATCAATGTACACATCCAGCTCCGGCAGCTCCGCCAGCGACACCACATCCATCCCCAGCGACCGCCCCAGCGCCCCACTCGCATCGCTCGAAGCCACACAGCGAATCTTCAGCCCGGCCTTCACCCGCTCGCCCAGCGCCTGGATGAACTTCACGGACGTCGTGCCGGTGCCCAGCCCCACCGCCATGCCATCCTCGACCATCTCGGCGGCGCGCCTGCCCACCAGCGCCTTGGCTTCATCCTGCGTCATGGGAACCTCAGGGAGCAAGCAATAGGCAATAGGGAACAGGGGCAGCGTCGCTACTCCCTATTCCCTATTTCCTACTCGCTGCTCTTCTACTTCTTCACAAGCTTCCTCGCATGTTCCACAACATTCGCAACGGAAATCCCCAGCTTCTCCAGAGCAATTCCGCCCGGTGCCGAAGCGCCAAAGCGGTCAATACCTATCGCAGCACCATCACGGCCAACATACTTCCACCAGCCCATTGTCGCTCCGGCCTCAACCGAGATCTTCGGCACGCCGTGCGGGAAGATGCTCAGCTTGTACGCCTCATCCTGCTCCTCGAAGATCTTGAAACTCGGCATCGAAATCACCGTCGCAAGAATCCCCGCAGCCTTCAACTCCTCAGCGGCGCCCAACACCACCTTCACCTCCGAGCCCGTACCGACCAGCACCACGTCCTTGCCGTAGGACTCCAGCACATACGCACCCTTCGCGCAGCCTGCGGCCGTCTTGTACTTCACCGCATCCAGCACCGGCAGGTCCTGCCGGCTGAGCGCCATAAAGCTCGCCGACTTCCGCTCCAGCGCCAACTGCCAGCACGCAGCCGTCTCATTCGCATCTGCCGGACGAAAGTCCGTCAGGTGCGGAATCGCGCGCAGGCTCATGAGGTGCTCGATCGGCTGGTGCGTCGGCCCATCCTCACCCAGACCCACCGAGTCATGCGTAAACACATACAGCGAGTGGGTGCCCATCAGCGCGCCCATACGCAGTGCCGACCGGCAGTAGTCCGCAAAAGTGAAGAACGTCGACCCAAACGGAATCAGCCCGCCGTGCGCCGCCATGCCGTTCACCATCGCCATCATCCCGAACTCACGCACGCCAAAGAACACGTTGCGCCCCTTCGGATCCACGTGGAAGCTCGGAGAATCTTTGAAGATCGTCTTGGTCGAACTCGTCAAATCCGCGGCACCGCCGAACAGCTCCGGCACCACGTCTGCAATGGCGTTCATCACGACTTGCCCAGCGTTGCGCGTCGCAACGGGTTTATCGGTGGGGAACGTCGGCACCTTCGCTGCCCAGCCGTCCGCCAGCTTCGACGCAAACGTACGCTCATACTGCGCGCCGAGCTCGGGATAGGCCTTCTTGTATGCGGCAAACTTCGCGTTCCACTCCGTCTGCGCCTTCTTACCCTTCTCGACAGCCTGCAGCCAGTTCTTGCCCGCCTCTTCCGGAACGTAGAAGTCCTTGTCCTCCGGCCAGCCGAGATTCTTCTTGGTCGCCTTCACCGCATCAGGGCCCAAC